>Ga0114129_10007825_pt1 | contig 15207 bp, 13 predicted proteins | sample RhiMetdeltSRZDD1_FD_80071 | JGI IMG/M metagenome (GOLD analysis project Ga0114129, IMG submission 80071) | Populus rhizosphere microbial communities from Tennessee, USA - Rhizosphere MetaG P. deltoides SRZDD1 (version 2) (version 2) | ecosystem: Host-associated > Plants > Roots > Rhizosphere >...
GCTGGCCGCCGCGGTGAGCGCGCTGCTGATGGCGGTGGCCATCCGCTGCAGGACCTTCAAGGAAGCGCAGGCGAGCAGCACGATCGTGATGCTGGCGTTCTCGCTGCTGCCGCTGGTCACGGTGTTCAACACCGGCGGCGAGGCGCCGTGGCACCTGTGGATTCCCGGCCTGGCGCAGAACACGCTGATGACGCGCGCGCTCAAGGGCGAGGCGCTCGGGGCCGAGCAGATGCTGGTGCCGCTGGCGGTGTGCGTGCTGCTGGCGCTGCTGTGCATCGGCTACGTGTCGCGCACGCTGCGGCACGCGGCCCTCAAAGCCTAGTTCAGGCGCGTCTTCAGTGCCCGCTGCACCTCGCACTGCCACGCCAGGCTGTGCACGATCTCGTTGAGGTGGCGCGCCGCCTGCCAGGCGGTCAGCACCTCGCCTTCCGGCCCCAGCAGCCGCAGGTTGGTGATCACCGACAACGGGTCGGCCATCGCCACCACGCCCTGCGACAGCATCACCCAATCCCAGGCCATGCCGGCCTCGCCCTCGGACGACGGCATGGCCCACAGCGTCTGCCCGCTGCTAGGGAACATCTTGTGGCCGCTATCCAGCACACGCGTCCCGAGATGCCGAAAGTGCAACTCCAACGCGCGATCGGCCTGCCACAATACGGGCGGCCAGGCATAGACGGACCAGGCGGGTTTCATGGGCGCGTGAGCAGAGGGCATGGGTCCTCGTTGCCGTGAAATCGTGCAGAGTGTGCGCAAGCGCAGCGGGCTTGCCATCTGTCAACCTTGTCAGGTGCCGGTCGAAGAGACATCTCCAAGCGTTGGGGCAGTCAGATGCTGCAGGGTGGTCATTTATCGGTGATGCAGGCGCGGAACCGCACGGAATTCCGCGATGAGCTCGTGCGCTTCGCGAAGGGGGCCGGGTTCGAGTTCGTGGCCGCCACCGCCGTCATTGACCACGTGGTCGGCGACACCGAGTTCATCGGCGTGAACAACACGCCGGCCGAATACCTGAACGTCTATCAGGACGGCTCGGTCGGGCGCCGGGACCCGGTCATGCAGCATTGCAAGCGCCACAGCGTGCCCATCGTCTGGGACCAGGCCACCTATACGACCAACGGGGCGGGCGACGTCTGGGAAGAGCAGGCACGCTTCGGCTACAAGACCGGCGTGAACCTGGCGCTGCACTTGCCCGAGGGACGGCATTTCATTCTCGGCGTCGACCGTGACCAGCCGCTGCCCAAGTCGCCTGTCGAGCTGACGCGCATCGTTGCCGATGTGCAGTTGTTCGCTGTGCATGCGATGGATGCGGCGATGCGGCTTCTCGTGCCGGAGCGTCTGCAGCCCGAGCGCCCGGTACTGACGCCTCGCGAGGTGGAGTGCTTGAGCAGGACCATGGATGGCAAGACGGCCTGGGAGGTGGGCAATCTGCTCGGCATCAGCGAACGCACGGCGGTGTTGCACCTTCAGACGGCCATGCGAAAGCTGGGATGCGTGAACAAGCACCAGGCGGTGCTCAAGGCGCTGCGCTTGGGCCTGATCCGCTAAGTACGTCAGGCGGCCGGGAGGCCTCCTGTAAGAGTTGACAGTTCCCCCAGCCCGACGCGGCTGCTCGAATTCGGTGGCGCTGATCCCGCGCCACCAACTTGGAGCTCCGCCATGCAGTTCGCCCGTCGTCTTCTCTCCGTCGCCACCAAGGCCCGCGCCGCCCTCAAGGCCAAGAAGCAGCCTGCCGCTCTGACGGTCGCGCCGCGGACCCTGCGCGGCGAAGAACTGCGTGCCGTCAGCGGCGGCGTCGACAGCCCGAAGGGTACGTGGTAGGGCTTTTCGGCATCTTCGAATCGCTTGCTCGGGGAGAACGACGGCGGCGGCATCTGTTGCCACTCACAGGGGCAGCCGATGTCGCCGTCGATCGTTATTTGGGCCATGACCTCGATCTTCCGCCCTGAGGCCATCGAAGGCCGCCGCCAGGCCTGGCTGGGCCCGATCCAGCTGATGCGGCCGGTGTCGCTCAGCGTGCTCACGGCCTTCGTGCTGCTCGTCGCCCTGGGCGTCGGCGCCTTTCTGGTCACGGGCCAGTACACGCGCAAGGCGCGTGTCCATGGCGTGCTGGTCCCTGACCGTGGCGTGATCCGCTTGTTGCCGCCCTTGGCGGCGACCGTAGCGGAGCGCCGTGTGGCGGAGGGGCAGGCCGTGCGCGAGGGCGACGTGCTGTTCGTGCTCGCCGTCGATCGCTCGACGGCGAATGGCGACACGCAGGCCACCGTGCAGCAGAGCCTGGCCGAACGCTCGCGCAGCCTGCGCGATGCAGCCCAAGCGCAGTCGCAGCTGGACGCCGAGCAGCGCAGTGCCTTGCAGCAGCGCGTGGCCGTCATGCAACGCGAGCTGACGCAGATCGATGCCGAGGCCGATCTGCACCGACAGCGCCTCGCGCTCGCACAGCAGGCGTTGGCACGGCTGCAGTCGCTGCAGGCCGAGCACTTCGTTGCGCAGGCGCAGGTGCAGAGCAAGCACGAGGAGCTGCTCGCGCTGCAGGCGCAGCTGCGCGCGCTGGAGCGCCAGCGCACGACGCAGGAGCGCGAGATCACCACGCTGCAGGCGCAGGCGAGGGAGCTGCCGCTGCGCGCAGGCGCCCGCCAGGGCGAGATTGCGCGTGACATCGCGTCGCTCGCGCAGGCCTCGGCCGAGAGCAGCGCGAAGGAGCGCATCGTCGTGCGTGCCCCGCGCGCTGGCGTGGTCAGCGCGGTGCTGGCCGACCCGGGGCAGAGCGTGACGCCGATGGTGCCGCTGGCGAGCCTGCTGCCCGCCGGCGCGCAGCTGCAGGCGCAACTCTTCGCGCCCTCCAGCGCGGTGGGCTTCGTGCGCCCGCAGCAGCCGGTGCTGCTGCGCTACGAGGCCTTCCCGTACCAGAAGTTCGGCCACCAGGCGGGCCAGGTGCAGCAGGTGTCGCGCACGCCGCTGCAGGCCGGCGAATTGGCCGTGTTGCCGATCGCCGGCGCGGCTTCGGCTGCCGACGGCGAGCCGCTGTATCGCATCACGGTGGCGCTGCAGCGGCAATCGGTCGATGCCTATGGGCAAGCGCAGCCGCTGGCCGCCGGCATGCAGATCGAGGCCGACGTGCTGCTCGAGCGGCGCAGCCTGATCGAATGGATCTTCGAGCCGCTGCTCGGGCTGGCAGGCCGCGTATGAACGGCCTGCAGCTCGGGCTGGGCCTGAAGCGCCTGCCGCTGATGCTGCAGAGCGAGGCGGCTGAATGCGGGCTGGCGTGCCTGGCGATGATCGCGTCGTGGCACGGGCTGAAGACGGATCTGCCGGCGCTGCGCCGCCGCTTCTCGGTGTCGCTCAAGGGCTGCTCGGCCGCCGATCTGCTGCGCCTGGCCGAGCGCTTGCAGCTCAATGCACGCGCCGTGCGCGCCGAGCTCGAGCAGCTGCCGCAGCTGCAGCTGCCCTGCGTGCTGCACTGGGACCTGAACCACTTCGTCGTGCTCAGCGAAGTGGGCGCACGGCATGTGGTGATTCACGACCCGGCGCATGGCGTGCGTCGCATGAGCCTCGACGAGGCATCGCGGCATTTCAGCGGCGTGGCGCTGGAGCTCTCGCCGGCGCTCGGCTTCACCCCGCGCGAGGAGCGCCAGCGCGTGAGCCTGAGCGCATTGCTCGGGCCGATCACCGGGCTCAAGCGCTCGCTGCTGCAGATCTTCGCGCTGGCGCTGGCGCTCGAAGGCTTCATGCTGCTGTCGCCGTTCTTCCTGCAGTGGGTGGTCGACGGCGTGCTCGTCAGCGCCGACCGCGAACTGCTCATCACGCTCGGCGTCGGCTTCGGGTTGCTGGTGTTGATCCAGGTGGCGACCGGGGCGATCCGCTCGTGGGCAGTGCTGTATCTGTCGGCGAGCCTCAACCTGCAGTGGCTGTCGAACGTGTTCGCGCACCTGCTGCGGCTGCCGGTGGCCTGGTTCGAGAAGCGCCACACCGGCGACGTGTGGTCGCGCTTCGGCGCGGTGCAGCAGATGCAGCGCACGCTGACCACGAGCTTCATCGAGGCGTTGCTCGATGGGCTGCTGGTGCTCGTGACGCTCGGGGTGATGCTGGTCTACAGCGTCACCTTGTCGGCGATCGCGCTCGGCGCCGTGGCGGCCTATGCGCTGCTGCGCTGGGCCTTCTTCCGCCCGCTGCGTGACGCCACCGAAGAGGCGCTGGTTCACGACGCGAAGAGGTCGAGCCACTTTCTCGAATCGCTGCGCGGCGTGCAGGCGATCAAGCTGCACAACCGGCAGGCCGATCGGCGCTCGCGCTTCATGAACCTGGTGGTCGACGCGATGAACGCCGATCTCGTGACGCGCAAGCTGGAGCTCGCATTCGGCGTGCTCAACAAGACGCTGTTCGGGCTGGAGCGCGTGGCCGTCGTGTGGATGGGCGCGCTGCTGGTGCTGGACCATCGGCTGTCGGTCGGCATGCTGTTCGCCTTCATCGCCTACAAGGAGCAGTTCGCGCTGCGCTTCTCGGCGCTGGTGGACAAGACGGTGGAGCTGAAGATGCTCGGCCTGCAGGGCGAGCGGCTGGCCGACATCGTGCTCGCGGCGCCGGAGCGTGACGGCGATGCGCTGCGGCAGCCGACCGACGCCACGGCGCGCATCGAGCTGCAAGGCGTGCAGTTCGCCTACTCGGACACCGAGGCGCCGGTGCTCAAAGGGCTGAACCTTTCGATCGAGCCGGGTGAGTCGGTGGCGATCGCCGGGCCGTCGGGCTGCGGCAAGACCACCTTGCTGAAGCTGATCCTCGGCATCCATGCGCCGCAGTCGGGCGAGCTGCGCGTCGGCGGCAAGCCGCTCACGCAATTCGGGCTCGCGGCATGGCGCGATCGCGTCGGCACGGTGATGCAGGACGATCAGCTGTTCGCCGGCTCGATTGCCGACAACATCAGCTTCTTCGATGCCCACGCCGACCTCGCGTGGGTGCAGCAGTGCGCCCGGCTCGCGTCGGTGCACGACGAGATCGAAGCGATGTCCATGGGCTACGACACGCTGGTCGGCGAAATGGGCGCCAGCATCTCGGGCGGGCAGAAGCAGCGCATTCTGCTTGCGCGCGCGCTGTACAAGCGGCCGCAGATCCTGTTGCTCGACGAGGCCACCAGCGCGCTCGACGTCGATCGCGAGCGGCTGGTGAACCAGGCGGTGAAGCAGCTGCAGCTCACGCGCATCATCGTCGCGCATCGGCCGGAGACGCTGGCCTCGGCGAGCCGCGTGATCATGCTGCACGAGGGCCGCGTGGCGCATGATCTGCGCAGCGTGGCCACAGGGCGATAGGAGCTCAATCGGGCTTGATCTTGGCGCGGGCGATCACGGCCTTCCAGCGGGCCTGCTCCTGCGCGATGAACTGGGCGAACTGAGCCGGCGTGTTGCCGATGGCCTCGGCGGAGTCGCCGGCCAGCTTCTCGCGCGATGCGGTGGAGCGCACAGCATTCGCGGCCTCGCGCGCCAGCCGCTCCGCATGCGCCGCCTGCAGCGAGGCGGGCGCGAGCAGGCCGTACCACTGCGTCATCTCGAAGCCGGGGAAGCCTTGCTCGGCCACCGTCGGCACGTCGGGCAGTTGCGGCAGCCGCTCTTTCGAGCCGGTGGCGATGCAGCGCAGCTTGCCGGCCTTGATGAAGGACATGATCGCCGGCGCGCCGACCGATGCGGCATCGAGCCGTCCCGCGAGCAGGTCGGTCAGCTGTGGGCCGGTGCCGCGATACGGCACGTGGACGACGAAGAGATTGCCCGCCATCTTCAGGTACTCGAACGCCAGGTGTCCCGCACTGCCGTTGCCCGCCGAGCCGTAGTTCAGCCGCCCGGGCTTGCTGCGCGCAAGTGCGACGAAGTCCTGCAGGGTCTTCACCGGCAGATCCGGGTGCACGACGTACAGGCTCGGCACCTTGGCGAGCAGCGTGATCGGCCGGAAATCCTTGGTCGGGTCGTAGGGCAGCTTCTCGTAAATGAACGGGTTCACCGCCAGCGTCCCGATGTGGCCGAGGATCAGCGTGTGCTGGTCGTCGGCGCGCGCGACCTCGGCCATCGCGACGTTGCCGCTGCCGCCCGGCTTGTTCTCCACATAGAGCGTCTGGCCGAGCGTCTTGCCGAGCTCGTTCGCGACCGTGCGCGCAACGATCTCGGAGCTGCCGCCCGGGGCGAACGGGACGACGAATCGGATCGGGCGGCTGGGCCACGGCGCTTGAGCGTGTGCCGCGGGCAGGGCCAGCGTCGCGGCGCCTGCGAGGCCGAGGTGCAGGCAGTCGCGGCGCGTGGGTTGTCGAGTCATCGATGCCTCCAAGAGCAATGTGCTCGGGGCAGTCTAGGCAGCGGCTGTGCGCGCGACATCCGTGGTCGCCACATGCGGGCTCTCGCTGTGCGCGTGACGCGAGGGCCCCCAAAACCTAAAATTGCAGGTTCGCCGGCTTCAGCCGCGCGCCGTGCTGTTCAGCGAGGCTCCCCGTGCTCTATCCCAAGGAATTCGATGTCATCGTCGTCGGTGGCGGCCATGCCGGCACCGAGGCGGCGCTAGCGGCCGCGCGCATGGGCTGCGCGACGTTGCTGCTGACGCACAACATCGAGACCTTGGGCCAGATGAGCTGCAACCCGTCGATCGGTGGCATCGGCAAGGGGCACCTCGTGAAGGAGGTCGATGCATTGGGTGGCGCGATGGCCGCCGCGACCGACGAGGCCGGCATCCAGTTCCGCATCCTCAACTCCAGCAAGGGGCCAGCGGTGCGCGCGACACGCGCGCAGGCCGATCGCGTGCTCTACAAGGCGGCGATCCGCCGGCGCCTGGAGAACCAGCCGAACCTGTGGCTGTTCCAGCAAGCCGTCGATGACCTGATGGTGGAAGGTGGCCGTGTCACAGGGGCTATCACGCAAGTGGGCATTCGCTTTCGTGGCAAGGCCGTGGTGCTGACGGCGGGCACCTTCCTCGACGGGCGCATCCATGTGGGGCTGCAGAATCACAGCGGCGGGCGCGCTGGCGACCCGCCGGCGGTGACGCTGTCGGCGCGGCTGAAGGAGCTGAAGCTGCCGCAGGGGCGGCTGAAGACCGGCACGCCGCCGCGCATCGACGGGCGCACGATCGACTTCTCCAAACTGGCCGAACAGCCGGGAGACCTGGACCCGGTGCCGGTGTTCAGCTTCCTCGGCGACGCATCGCAGCACCCGCGGCAGATACCGTGCTGGATCACGCACACCAACGAGCGCACGCACGAGATCATCCGCTCCGGTTTCGACCGCAGCCCGATGTTCACCGGTGTCATCGAAGGCGTCGGGCCACGCTACTGCCCGAGCATCGAAGACAAGGTCAACCGCTTCGCCGACAAGGGCTCGCACCAGATCTTTCTGGAGCCGGAAGGGCTGACGACGCACGAGGTCTACCCGAACGGCATCTCGACCTCGCTGCCGTTCGACGTGCAGCTCGCGGCGGTGCGCTCGATGATCGGCCTGGAAGAGGCGCACATCCTGCGGCCGGGCTATGCGATCGAGTACGACTATTTCGACCCGCGCGAGCTGAGCAGCAGTTTCGAGACCCGCGCCATCGGCGGCCTGTTCTTCGCCGGCCAGATCAACGGCACGACGGGCTACGAAGAGGCCGCGGCGCAAGGGCTGTTCGCCGGGCTGAATGCCGCGCTGCAAGTGCGCGGGGCGGCGGCCTGGACCCCGCGGCGCGACCAGGCCTACCTCGGCGTGCTGGTCGACGACCTCATCACAAAGGGCGTGACCGAGCCGTACCGCATGTTCACGAGCCGCGCGGAGTTCCGCCTGCAGCTGCGCGAGGACAACGCCGACCTCCGGCTGACGGAAGCCGGGCGTGCGCTGGGACTGGTCGACGACGCCCGGTGGGCCGCCTTCAATCGCAAGCGGGACGCGCTGGCCCGCGAGACGGAGCGGCTGCGCTCGACCTGGGTGCATCCCGGCATCCTGCCCGCCGGCGACGCCGAGCGCCTGATCGGCAAGGCGATCGAGCGCGAGTACAGCCTGGCGGACCTGCTGCGCCGCCCTGGAATCGGCTTCGATGCGGTTGCGGAAGTGGCACGTATCGCGCGGCCCGATGTCGCTGTTCCACGTGAAACATTGCGGGCGGAGCTGGGTGCGGTTTTGGCCGACAGCGTGATCGAGCAGGTGGAGATCGCTACTAAATACGCCGGCTACATCGACAAGCAGGTCGAGGACGTCGAGCGCGCTGCGTCGTACGAGAACCTGCGCCTGCCGGAAGATCTGGACTACGGCCAGGTCACCGCGCTCTCGTTCGAGGTGCGGCAGAAGCTCAGCCGCCACCGGCCGCAGACCCTGGGGCAGGCGTCGCGCATCTCGGGCATCACGCCGGCGGCGATCTCGTTGCTGCTGGTGCACCTGAAGAAGGGCCGGCTGAAGAACACGTCGAGTGCGGCCAACGAGCCGCCGCCGGCGGACGCGGCCTGATGTCGGATCTGGCTGACGCGCTAGAGCGCGACGCAGCGGCGCTCGGGCTGAGCTTGTCCGCGGTACAGCGCGACCAGTTGCTGGCCTATCTGCAGCTGCTGCTGCGCTGGAACGCCACCTACAACCTGACGGCGGTGCGCGACGCGGAGGCGATGCGCACGCAGCATCTGGCCGACTGCCTGGCTGTCGTGCCGCCCTTGCGCCGACATCTCGACGGCCGGGAGGCCCGGCTGCTGGATGTCGGCAGCGGCGGTGGCTTGCCGGGGGTGGTGCTGGCGGTGCTGATGCCATCGGTCACGGTGACCTGCGTCGATACGGTGGGCAAGAAGGCGGCGTTCGTGCGGCAAGTCGCGGCGGAGTTGCGCTTGCCCAACCTCCGCGCCGAGCATGCGCGCGTGGAGCGCCTGTCGGGTGAGTTCGATGTGATCACCGCGCGGGCCTTTGCGACCCTGGCGGAGCTGGTCGCGCTGACGCGGCAGCGGCTTGCACCCGATGGCGCGTGGCTGGCGATGAAGGGCAAGCACCCGGAGGACGAACTGGCCGCATTGCCTCCCGACATCGAGATGTTTCACGTGGAACATCTCGATGTTCCCGGTCTTGCCGCTGAACGCTGCCTGATCTGGATGCGTTTGCGCCACGGCAGCTAGGGCAAACTGCGCTACGCTCGCCGCCACCCATCGATCACCTTACTGACAACAAACCCATGGCGCGCATCTTCTGCATCGCGAATCAAAAGGGCGGCGTGGGCAAGACCACGACGACGGTCAATCTCGCCGCCGGCCTGGCGTTGGTCGGGCAGCGCGTGCTGGTGGTCGACCTCGACCCGCAAGGCAACGCGACGATGGGGTCGGGTGTCGACAAGCGCAAGCTGGACCTCTCGGTCTATGACGTGCTGCTGGAAAGCACCGGCGTGCGCGACGCGCGGCAACGCTCGGAGAAGGGCGGCTACGACGTGCTCGGGGCCAATCGCGAGCTGGCCGGCGCCGAGGTGGAGCTGGTCGAGCTCGATCATCGCGACAAGCGATTGCGCCGGGCGCTGGAGGCCGCGGCCGCGGACTATGACTTCGTGCTGGTCGATTGCCCGCCGTCCTTGAGCCTGCTGACGCTCAATGGGCTGTGCAGCGCCCATGGCGTGATCGTGCCGATGCAGTGCGAGTACTTCGCGCTCGAGGGCCTGAGCGACCTCGTCAACACCATCAAGCAGGTGCATGCCAACCTGAACCGCGACCTGCAGATCATCGGCCTGCTGCGCGTGATGTTCGACCCGCGCATCACCTTGCAGCAGCAGGTGAGCGAGCAGCTGAAGGCGCACTTCGGCGACAAGGTGTTCGACACCGTGATCCCGCGCAACGTGCGGCTGGCCGAGGCGCCGAGCTACGGCCAGCCGGGCGTGGTCTTCGATCCGGCCTCGCGCGGTGCGCAAGCCTTCATCGAGTTCGCGAAGGAGATGGTGCAGCGCGTCGAGGCCATGGCGTGATGAAGCCGGGCGCTCACTTTCCGACCGAGCTGCTGTCGCGCGTCGAAGACGCGGGGCTGAATGCCAGCGCGCCGCAGGAACAGCTGCTGATTGATGGATGGCTTGTGCGATATTCGCCCGGAAAGGCCAAGCGGGCTCGCTGCATCAATGCCGTGGCGGCGGGGCGGCTGAGCCTGAGTCAGCGCATCGCGCTGTGCGAACCGGTCTACGAGGGGGCCGGCTTGCCGATGATCATGCGCATCACGCCTTTCAGCGCTCCCGAGGGGCTGGATGACGCGCTGGGCATGCTCGGCTGGCGCCGCTTCGACGACACGCGCACGATGGTGCTGGCCGAGCTCGGGCCGCTGCAAGCACCCGCGCCCGGCCATGGGCTGACGCTGGAGCCGGTGGACAGCGAGCGCTTCGCCGAAGAGATCGGACGGCTGCGCGGTTCGCCGCCGCTGCAGCGGTTGGCGCATGCGCAGCGCCTGGCGCGCGCGCCGGTGCCGCACACGGCGCTTCTCGTGCGGCGCGACGGCGAGGTCGTTGCCTGCGGCCAGATGGCCATCGAGACGAACCTGGTCGGCCTGTACGACATCTTCACCGCGAACGCGGAGCGCGGCCGGGGGCTTGGTCGACTGCTATGCACTCATTTGCTGCAGCGGGCGCACGAACTCGGGGCACGCTGCGCCTACCTGCAGGTCGACAGCGACAACACGTCGGCGCGGCGCGTCTACCAGCGGCTCGGCTTCGCCGACGGCTACGCCTATCACTACCGCTCGAGCGATCCGACCGCGAGCTGACGGAAGGCCCCACCCCCTACGGCCTTCGGCCGCCCCCTTCAAGGGGGCAACACCAGCGGACCGGCAAAGCCGGATCCGCGGTGTTCGCCTGACGCTAGAGACCGAGATCCTCGTCCAAGCCGAGGTGCACGTTCATGGATTGCACCGCCGCGCCGCTGGCGCCCTTGCCGAGGTTGTCCAGGCGCGCGATGAGCAGCGCCTGCGTGTCGTTGGCGAACACGAAGAGGTCGACACGGTTGGTGTCGTTGCAGCCCTGCACGTCGAAGAAGCCGTCCTCCAGCGTTGCCGGGTCCGATAGCGGCATCACGCGAATGAAGCGCTCACCAGCGTAGCGCTGCTCGAACACGCCGTGGATCGACGCACCGCTGGTGCCCGGCACGAGCTGGCTGAAGTGCAGCGGCACGCTAACCGCGAGCCCCTTGTAGAAGTCGCCCACCACCGGCATGAACAGCGGCGGCGTGACCAAGCCGGTATGCGCCGCCATCTCCGGCAGGTGCTTATGCTTGAGGTTCAGCGCATAGGGCCGCGGCGATTTCAGGCGCGCATCGCCACCGGCCTCGTACTGCTCGATCATCTTCTTGCCGCCGCCGGAATAGCCGGTGATCGACGTGGCCGACAACGGCAAGGTCGCCGGCACCACGCCGGCATCGACCAGTGGGCGCAGCAGCAGGATGAAGGCGCTCGCGTGGCAGCCGGGGTTGGAGATGCGTTTGCCGGCGTGCAGCTTCTCGCGCTGGCTCGGCGCCAGCTCCGGCAGGCCGAAGGTCCAGCCGGCCGCCGTGCGGTGCGCGGTACTGGCGTCGATCAGGCAGGTGTTCGGGTTGGTGACCAGCGCCGCGGCCTCGCGCGCCGCCGCGTCGGGCAGGCAGAGGAAGGCCACATCGGCCGCGTTGAGCAGGCGCGCGCGCTCGGCATTGTCCTTGCGCTTGGCCGCATCGATCTTCAGCAGCTCGACGTCGCCGCGCTGCGCCAGGTATTCGTGAATGCGCAGCCCGGTGGTCCCTTCCTGACCATCGACGAACACCACATGCTTCATCACTCGCCTCTCACGCACAATCGAACGGGAAAGCGAAGGATAAGGCCAAGCGTGACGACGGGTCATTACAAGGATTTGCGCGTGCTGCTGCTGCCCGGCTGGTTGAACTCCGATCCCGGTCACTGGCAGAGCCACTGGGAGCGCCGCCACGGCTGGCAGCGCGTGGAACAGGACGACTGGCAGTGGCCGCGGCGCGGCGACTGGATGATGCGGCTGGACGAGGCGCTGCTTGCTTCATCCACCCCGGCGCTGCTCGTCGCCCACAGCCTCGGCTGCCAGCTGGTGGCCGCATGGAGCGCACATTCGCAGCATCGTGAGCGCGTGCACGCCGCGCTGCTGGTGGCGCCTCCGGATGTCGAGCGCGACGACATGCCGCCGCAGCTCTATTCATGGCGGCCCATCGTGCGCGAGCGGCTGCCGTTCCCGAGCGTTGTCGTCACCAGCAGCGACGATCCCTTCTGTGCGCCCGAGCGTGCCGCGCAGATGGCGCAGCAATGGGGCAGCGAGCTGCACACGCTCGGCCCGCTGGGCCACATCAATGCGAGTTCCGGGCTGGGCGACTGGCTCGAGGGGCTGGCGCTGCTGGACGGTGTCGCACAACGATCACGGACAATCAGCGCATGGTGACGAAGAAACCCAAGGGCCTCGGCCTCGGACTCGAAGCGCTGCTCGGGCCCACGGTCAGCGACGCGCCGGCCTCGCCGCCGGGCGCGCCGACCGCGTTGAAGCTCACGCAGCTGCGTCCCGGCAAGTACCAGCCGCGCACGCGCATGGACGAGGGCTCGCTGTACGAGCTCGCCGAGAGCATCAAGAGCCAGGGCATCATGCAGCCGATCCTCGTGCGCCCCTTGCAAGGCAGCGACGGTGCGGTGCCGGCCTACGAGATCATCGCCGGCGAGCGCCGCACGCGCGCCGCCAAGCTGGCGGGGCTCGATGAAGTGCCGGTGCTCGTCAAGCAGGTGCCCGACGAGGCGGCCGCCGTGATGGCGCTGATCGAGAACATCCAGCGCGAGGACCTCAACCCGCTGGAAGAGGCGCAGGGCCTGCAGCGCCTGATCAACGAGTTCAACCTGACCCACGAACAGGCCGCACAGGCCGTGGGCCGTTCGCGCAGCGCTGCCAGCAATCTGCTGCGCCTGCTGCAACTGGCCGAGCCGGTGCAGCAGATGCTGATGGCCGGCGACATCGACATGGGTCACGCGCGCGCGCTGCTGGCGCTCGATCGCGCGCACCAGATCACCACGGCGCACGAGGTGTCGGCCAAGAAGCTGTCGGTGCGCGAGGCCGAGAAGCTGGTGGCACGCACCGCCAGTGGTCGGCAGACGCCGCTGCTGCGCGTCAAGGCGCCGAAGTCGCGCGATCTGCTGCGGCTGGAGGAGTCGCTGTCGGACGCGCTCACCGCGAAGGTTGAAATCCGCATCACGCGGCGCACCAAGCGCGGTGACCAAGGCGAGCTGGCGATCTCGTTCGGCTCGCTCGACGAGCTCAACGGCCTGCTCGACAAGCTCGGCGTGCGCGAGACCTGACGCTGCGGATTTTGTACAGGCTTTTGCACTCCAGTGCGCCAGTGGCCGGCGGGCGACAAAGGGGTTAACAGAAGGGTCAAAACAGGAGCATGATGAAGCCCGTGCAGTGCGTGGTGGATGATCGATCCGGAGTTCAGCGTCAGCCGCTGCGAGCGGTACGGCGTTGAGAGCGAAACCACTACACGCGCTCGATACGATCTACGATTCAGAGGGCACGGTCCTTGCTGGACTCCCGGTGAACGACCCGCATGGAGATCACGCGAACTGGCCGGTCGATGCGGCGCTTCTCGACACATCGAACGGCCGCACATCGGCGAAGCTTGAACGCAGTTAGAAAGAGCCTGCAGTACACGACACGCTGACGACCGGAAAGCTCTGATGGCGCCCGGGCCCGGAAGGCCGGGACTTCATCAGAACTTCCCAGACGGCGACGGGACCGATCCGCCTGACGCCGCTCTTCCTGACTCAGGAGGTCAGCATGGATGTGATCAGCAGTTTCGCCGCCCGCTATGAGCGCACCCGCGAGGAGGAGCTCTCGCTGGAGGAGTACCTCGACGAGTGCAAGCGCAACCCGCTCGCCTACGCCACCGCAGCCGAGCGCATGCTCAAGGCGATCGGCGAGCCGCAGATGATCGACACGCGCAACGACCCGCGGCTGTCGCGCATCTTCGCCAACAAGATCATCAAGGTCTATCCCGCCTTCGCCGAGTTCTACGGCATGGAGGATTCGATCGAACAGGTGGTGGCTTATTTCCGACATGGCGCGCAAGGCCTGGAGGAAAAGAAGCAGATCCTCTACCTGCTCGGGCCGGTGGGCGGTGGCAAGAGCTCGATCGCCGAGCGCTTGAAGCAGCTGATGGAGCACGTGCCGTTCTACGCGATCAAGGGGTCGCCGGTGAACGAGTCGCCGCTCGGGCTGTTCAATGCCGACGAAGACGGGCCGATCCTCGAGAAGGAATACGGCATCCCGCGCCGCTACCTCAACCGCATCCTGAGCCCCTGGGCGGTGAAGCGGCTCGACGAGTTCGGCGGTGACATCCGCAAGTTCAGGGTCGTCAAGCGCTATCCGTCGGTGCTCAAGCAGGTCGCGGTCAGCAAGACCGAGCCGGGCGACGAGAACAACCAGGACATCTCGTCACTGGTGGGCAAGATCGACATCCGCAAGCTCGAGACCTACGCGCAGGACGACCCGGACGCCTACAGCTACTCCGGTGGCCTGTGCCTGGCGAACCAGGGCCTGCTCGAGTTCGTCGAGATGTTCAAGGCGCCGATCAAGGTGCTGCACCCGCTGCTCACCGCCACGCAGGAAGGCAACTTCAAGGGCACCGAGGGCTTCGGCGCGATCCCGTTCGACGGCATCGTCCTCGCGCACAGCAACGAGAGCGAGTGGAAGACCTTCCGCAACAACAAGAACAACGAAGCCTTCCTCGACCGCATCTTCATCGTCAAGGTGCCGTACTGCCTGCGCGTCTCCGAAGAGACGAAGATCTACGAGAAGCTGATCCGCAACTCGTCGCTGGCCGAGGCCAAGTGCGCGCCGGGCACGCTGAAGATGATGGCCCAGTTCGCCGTGCTCACGCGGCTGAAGGAGCCGGAGAACTCGTCGCTGTTCTCGAAGATGCAGATCTACGACGGCGAGAACCTGAAGGACACCGACCCGCGCGCGAAGAGCTACCAGGAGTACCGCGACTACGCCGGTGTCGACGAGGGCATGACCGGCGTGTCGACGCGCTTCTCGTTCAAGATCATCTCCAAGGTCTTCAACTTCGACTCCACCGAGATCGCCGCCAACCCGGTGCACCTGATGTACGTGCTGGAGCAGCAGATCGAGCGCGAGCAGTTCCCGCAGGAGACGGAGCAGAAGTACCTGGCCTTCATCAAGGAGCACATGGCCACGCGCTATGCCGAGTTCATCGGCAAGGAGATCCAGACGGCCTACCTCGAGAGCTACTCC
>Ga0114129_10007826_pt1 | contig 15204 bp, 17 predicted proteins | sample RhiMetdeltSRZDD1_FD_80071 | JGI IMG/M metagenome (GOLD analysis project Ga0114129, IMG submission 80071) | Populus rhizosphere microbial communities from Tennessee, USA - Rhizosphere MetaG P. deltoides SRZDD1 (version 2) (version 2) | ecosystem: Host-associated > Plants > Roots > Rhizosphere >...
GAGCTCGGCGTCATGGCCGGTGCAGACCGCGTCGAGGGCTGCCTCTTCGGCAACGGCGAGCGGACCGGCAACGTCGATCTCGTGACGCTGGCGCTGAACCTGTTCAGCCAAGGCATCGATCCCGAGCTCGACGTCACCGACATCGACGCGGCCCGGCGCATCACCGAGCACTGCAACCGGTTGCCCGTGCACCCGCGCCACCCCTACGTGGGCGACCTGGTCTACACCGCCTTCTCCGGCTCGCACCAGGACGCGATCAAGAAGGGCTTCGAGGCGCTCGGCAAGAACTACGACATCTGGGAGGTGCCGTACCTCCCGATCGACCCGCACCACGTGGGGCGCAGCTACGAGGCGGTCATCCGGGTCAACAGCCAGTCCGGCAAGGGCGGCGTGGCCTACATCATGAAGTTCGAGCACGGCTTCGACCTGCCGCGGCGGCTGCAGATCGAGTTCTCATCCGTGATCCAGAAGATGGTCGAGCGGAGCGGGACCGAGATCACCGCGGATCAGATCTGGGCCGCCTTCGAGGCGACGTATCTCGAGCCGGACCGGGCGCTCCAGCTGGCCCATCATCCGACCATCACCACCGCCGGGGAAGCGGGGGAGACCACCATCGAGGCGCCGCTGCGGGTCGGCAACGAGGAGCGGCTGGCCAAAGGGACGGGCAACGGCCCCATCGCGGCCTTCGTCGACGCCCTCCGCCGCGACGCGGGCATCGCGGTGTCGGTGCTCGACTACAACGAGCACGCGATGGGCGGGGGCGCCGACGCCTCCGCGGTGGCCTACGTCGAGGTGAAGGTGGGCGACAGCAAGCCGCGGTGGGGCGTGGGCATCCACGGCAACATCGTGACCGCCTCGCTCCGCGCGGTGGTCAGCGCGGTGAATCGCGAGGTCGGCCCCGACGCGTAACTACTAGGGGCTAGCTTCCGTTCGGGGCTAGCTTTTGTTCGAGCGCCGGCTTCGCCGGCGCAATCCTAGTTTTGGGGGAGGCTCGGAGGGGCCGTACAGGCCCCCTCCGAAGGTCTATCGCCAGTTTCCGCCGCCACCGCCGCTGCTGCGACCGCCGAACCCGCCACCGCTGCTGCGGGGCTTGTCGGTCTTGGGCTTGGCGACCTCGACCTTCAGCGACCGCCCGTCTAGCGGGCGCTCGTTGAGCTGGGTGACTGCCTGCTGGGCCTCGTCGGCGGTTGACATCTCGACGAAGCCGAAGCCGCGGGACTGGCCGGAGAACTGATCGGTCACGATGGCGGCCGACACGACGGTGCCGGACTGCGTGAAGTGGGCGCGCAGGCCTTCGCTGGTGGTCGTGAATGCAATACCGCCGACATAGAGCTTCTGGGACATGAGGGTCTCCTGAATTGTGCTTCCGCACGATGGAACGTCTCTGACGCGCGGAAGAGACCGGAGACGCTGCCTGATGTGAGGGGACTCGAAGGTGAGCCGCGACCTGGACCAGACGCCCCCCAGTATACAGGCCGGCGGGGGCTGGCGTTGGCCTATTCCCGGCCCGGCCGCGTGGTAGGCTACCGCCGGGTGCGCGTGCCATGAGACTCCGGGTCCTCGGAATCGTGCTGGCGGGCGGCAAGGGCACCCGTCTCTATCCGCTGACCAAGGAGCGGGCCAAGCCGGCGGTGCCCTTCGGGGGCAAGTACCGCATCATCGACTTCGTCCTGAGCAACTTCATCAACTCGGGCCTCCACTCGATCTACGTCCTGACCCAGTTCAAGAGCCAGTCGCTGCTGCAGCACCTCTCGGACGGCTGGCAGTTCGGCGGCCTGCTCAAGGACCAGTTCATCATCCCGGTGCCCGCCCAGATGCGCTCGGCCGGAGAGTCGTGGTACCGGGGCACCGCCGACGCCATCTACCAGAACGCCAACCTCATCGAGCAGTCTGATCCGCACCTGGTCGCCATCTTCGGGGCCGACCACATCTACCGCATGAACATCTCCAGCATGATCGACTACCACGAGCAGAAGCGCGCCGAGATCACGGTGGCTGCGATTCCGGTGGACCGGCGCTTCGCCGCCGACTTCGGGGTGATCGAGACCGCGCGGGACGGCCACATCATCGGCTTCCACGAGAAGCGCGCCGACGCGCCGCCCATCCCGGGCGATCCGGACCGCGTCTACGCCTCGATGGGCAACTACATCTTCTCGACCCGGACGCTCCTGCGTGAGCTCTACGCGGACGCCGCCCGCGAGAGCAGCACCCACGACTTCGGGCGGGACGTGCTGCCCTCGCTGGTGAACCGGCTCGACATGTTCGCCTACGACTTCCAGAGCAACCAGATCCCCGGAGAGGCCTCGGGCGCGGCGGTCTACTGGCGCGACGTGGGCACGCTGGAGGCCTACTACGAGGCCCACATGGACCTGCGCGCGGTGAGCCCGGCGCTGAACCTCTACAACCGCCAGTGGCCGCTGCGGACCGCGAGCTACGCCGACCCGCCCGCCAAGTTCACCTTCGACGACGACGGCCGCCGCGGCCAGGCCATCGACTCGACGGTCTCGGGCGGCTGCATCCTCTCGGGGGGCATGGTGCGCAACTCGGTGCTGGGGCGGCACGTGCGGGTGCACGCCGGCGCGGTGGTGGAGGACTCGGTGATCCTCGACAACTGCGACATCGGCCGGCGGGCGAAGATTCGCCGGGCCATCCTCGACAAGAACGTGCGCATCCCGGAGGGGGCGACGGTCGGGTACGACCTCGAGCTGGACAAGCGGCGGCACCATGTCACCGAGTCGGGGATCGTCGTCGTCGAAGGTCTCCGCTCGTCTGTCGACATCGCCTCCATCGTCATCTGACGCGCGCGGCAACGCCGCGCTGACGGAGAGGCCGGGGAGGGGGCGGGGGGGGCCGGGTACCCCGTTCCCCGCCAGCGGAAGCCAGGAACCTGCTTCTTACAGATTGGGAACTGCGACCCGCAGAAAGACCAGACCGCGTGTCGTGGGTAGAGGCCCCCCCCGCCCCCTCCCCGGCCTCTCCGCCGCGCGGTTCCTCTACAGTTTCGAGGCGCTTCTCGTTAAAGGTGCTTCTAGTAGCCCTTCTGCTTGTCGATCAGGGCGATCAGGGGGCGGCCGGCGCGGCGGCGGCGGAGGTTTTCGCAGAAGGTGGCGATCACGCGGCCGGCTCGGCGGGGGGAGCCGCCGGCGGTGTGGGGGGTGATGATCGCTCTCGGGTGGGTCCAGAGGGGATGGCCCTTGGGTAGGGGCTCGGGGTCGGTGACGTCGAGGCCTATGGCCCAGATCAGGTTCTCCTGGAGCGCTGCCAGCACGTCTTCGCCGCGGATGATCTCGCCGCGGGTGACGTTGATGAGGATGGCGGTGCGCTTCATCTGGAGGAAGCGCTCGCGGGTGAAGAGGTGGTGGGTGGCCTTCGTGAGCGGGAGACCGATCACCACGGCGTCGGAGGCGGCGAGGAGGTCGGCGAGGCGGTCGGCGGGCCAGATCGCTTCAACACCGGGCTCGGGATCGACGCGCTCGATGTCCACGCCGAGGACACGCATGCCGAAGCCCACCGCGCGACGAGCCACCGCGCGGCCGGTGCCGCCGAACCCCACGATGCCCATGGTCTGCTCGTAGAGCTCCCGCTGGTGGACCCGGATGGGCTCACGCAGCTCATAGTCGGGGGTACGGATCGCGGTGTGGAGACCGCGGGTCAGCGCCAGCAGCAGGGCGAAGGCGTGCTCGGCCAGGTGAATGCCGACCTCGCCCTTCTCGCTGGCCAGCGGCACGTCGTGGTTGATCAGCTCCGGGGAGAGGATGCTGTCCACCCCCGCCCCGATCGAGTGGTAGTAGACGAGACGGGTGGCGAGGGAGAACAGCTCCGGGTGCACGCGCCCGAAGATGACGTCGGTGTCCGGCAGCTCGCGCCGTTGGGCCGCCTTGTCCTTCACTTCCACGATGCGCGCGCCGGGGCCCGCCGCCTCCAGGATGTTGCTCCGGTCCGCGTCGGCGAGACCGGAGACGATCAGGTTCGGAACGAAGAGAATCTTCACGGCTTCTGGAGCTCCGGGATCACCCACTTCGGCGGGCGGCCGGCGGCCACGCGCTGGATATTGTCGAAGCCGTTGCGGAAACGCGCGGTCCAGTTCTCCCAGGTGGGCCCGGCCGAGTGCGGCGTGAGGGTCACGTTCGGGAGCGTGAAGAGCGGATGGTCCTTGGCGGGCGGCTCGTCCACCAGCACGTCGAGCCCGGCCGCCGCGACCTGGCCGCTCTTGAGCGCCTGGTAGAGCGCGGCCTCGTCCACCACCGGGCCCCGGCAGGTGTTGATCAGCACCCCGCCAGGCTTCATCTGGGCGAACTCGGCGGCGCCCAGCAGGTGCCGCGTCGAGTCGTCCAGCGGCACGTGCAGGCTCACCACGTCGGAGGAGCGCAGCAGCTCGGGCAGCAGCACGAACCGGACGCCGAGGGCGTCCTCCTCGGCCTCGGTGAGGCGCGCGATGTCGTAGTACTGCACGGTCATGTCGAAGGCGGCGGCCCGCCGCGCGACCTTCTTGCCGATATTGCCCAGGCCGACGATGCCGAGCGTCCGGCGCGAGAGCTCGTAGACCCGCTGGTCGTCGAAGCCCCCGACCCGCCACTTCCCCGCCACCACGTCGTTGTGGAAGCGCACCACCCGCTTGAGCACCGCCAGGATCAGCATGAGGGTGTGCTCGGCCACCGCGATAGCGTTGGCTCCGCCGTTGTTGGAGACCGGCACACCCGCCTTGCGCGCGGCCTCGATGTCGACCCGGTCGTAGCCCGCGGAGAGAAGCTGCACCAGCTTGAGGTTGGGCGCGGAGCGGAAGAACTCCCCGCCCATCTGGCGGGCCAGGCCCAGGTAGTACTCGGCCTGCCCGGCCGCCGCGTAGAACTCGGGCGTGCCGAACTCGGCGATCAGCAGCTCGAAGCCGGCGGGGGTGAGGGAGCGGGCGATCTCGAGGACCGCGTCGGACTGCTTCGGGGCGAAGAGGATCTTGGTGGCCATCTCATTGCTCCTCGAGGGGAATGGTGGCGGTGAGGCAGGGCTCACTGCCGTGCACCCGCGTGGTGTGCCCCCGCCCGGTGGTGTCCTCCACCAGCCGCGCGTCGCCGGGGCCGAAGACCTGCTTGGAGCCGTCGCCCAGGCCGATCTCGAGCTGGCCGGCGAGGATGATGACGAACTGGCGCCGCGGGGCGGGATGCCAGTCGATGAAGTTGCCGACCGGACTCTCCCGGAAGGAGATCTGGGTCGTCGCGAGCCCGCTCTTCCACGACGGGGTACGCGCGAGATCGATCGGTTCGATGTGGGACTGCCCGTCCTTGCCGGTGTAGAGCCGGAATGTCTTCATGGGGCCCTCGCTCCTACCGTCCTGTGGGGTGAGCGCGCGGATTATATCATCCGGTGCGCGTGTGTCGATGGCGAGTAGAATCGGGTACTTGCGGGGGAATTTTCAGGATGGGAGCGAATGACGCAGATTACTACAGCAGATTTATTTGGCGGGTAATTGGGGGCGAAAAAAGGAACCAGCACGATGAGTACCCGCCGCGCAGCCTTGCGGTTTGGCGCGCACTGCTGAGGTTGATCGTGGCTGACCTCTGTCCGATCTGTAACACTCCTTTGCGGACAGCGAACCACGGTACCGACGCTCGGACGGTGACGTCCATGCGCGATGCTTCAAGGGTCCACGCGTCCTTGTCGTGGATGACGATGCGCTCTTTCGCGATCTCGTGGCCCGTGCGGTACGACAGAATAGGCACTGCCAAGTCGATACGGTCCCCGATGGGCATGCCGCGCTCGAACGACTCCGCACCCACGTCTACGATCTGATTCTCTCTGACCTTCGCATACCGGAGATGGACGGGCCGACATTCTACCGAAGGATGAAGGTCGAGCACCCCGATCTCCTCGAGCGCATTGCGTTCATGACGTCCCAGGTCGATCACTACACACAGTTCATCCGCGACGTGAGCGCTCCCGTCCTGCGCAAGCCGTTCTCGAGAGAGGATTTGGACGCGGTGCTAGGGCGGATGATCGGACCGACCCGCTTCGGACGCGAAGCGAAGCAAAGTCCGAAGGGGCAGCCTCAAGAGGGCGGCTCATCCCCTACGAACGCCCGGCCGCCCTTCGTTTCTGACAAGTCCGTCTATCGCCAGTGGTCCCGAACCACCCAAGACAAGAGCGGCGAGACAGGCGAGGTAGAGGAGGTTCGCTTCATAGCCCGGCGGCCCGAACTGCGCCCCGGCAGCGGTCACCGCGACGAGCTTGATCGAACTGAACCCGTAGGGCAGATGAACGGTAAAGATCGCCACCACCAAAAGCGCCGCCATCGGTAGGGCGATCAGCGCCACGAACGCACCCAGGATCACCGCCAGGCCGCCCACGACCTCGATCAGTATGGTCGCCCACGCCATGACATGTGGCGCCGGCACGCCGAGCGCGTGCAGGATGGCGGCAAATGCCTCGGGGCCTTTGGCCAGCTTGGCGAATCCGTGTTCCATGAAGCCATAGCCCCACGATCAAGCGCAGGGGAATGGGAGCCCAGCGGGCTATCCGACTGTCTAAAGGGATCATGCCTCTGGGATGCATCTTGACCAGCCAGAGATCCTTATTGTGACCGCGGCGCAGCAGTAAGCGCAGATTTTGAACAGGGCGGCTCAACCCCTTCGGGCGATGGCCGGGTGTGTCGACTGGCACCCAGCTCCCCGCGCTCGTCAACGGATCATGGGCCTCCGGGGCCGGTGCAGCCACCAGCCGCAAACCCAACTCTGTGCCGGTAGCACTCCCGCGCCCGCTCCGCGTCTCTCTCTACCCACGCCCGGCGAATGGCTTCCTGCTGGGCCGGGGAGATCGAGCAGCCTTGGAGCGCACCGACCAAGAGGATTCCACCCAGAATGGCTGGCATGACCTGCGTCAACGCTCAAGCTCCCAGTAGGCGCAATCGAGTGTGGCCCTATTCAATCACCTGATCCGCCCGCTGCAGGAGCGACGGCGGGATGGTCAGGCCGAGCGCCTTCGCGGTCGTGAGGTTGATGACCAGGTGAAACCTGGTGGGCCGATTGATTGGCAGATCACCCGGTCGTGCCCCCTTGCGGACCTTATCCACGTAGTCCACAGCTTTGCCGGCCATCTCCCCGACATTGGGACCGTAGCTCATCAGCTATGGTGGCGGATACGTTTGCGGGAGCGCCCTCGTAGAGCCAGCCGATCCGCCAAACCTTGCCGGCTGACTGTGCCTGAGCGAGCAGCGGCGCGGCAAGCACACCACCCGTCAATGCGCTGATGAACCCGCGTCGGTTCACTAAGCCCCACATGACCGCATCGTCTAGGAGGGACGGGGCGGGGGCGGCCAGACGGGACGAACTTACACCAGCAGTCGCGAGACCGGCTAGGGCTTCTTCTCCGTGGTTGTGCCCCGCTTCAGCGGGGCAGCGTGCCAGGGGCCTGTAAGCAGTCGTTATAGGCGCGCTCAGGCGAGCGCAACCCGAAGAAGTTGGAGTCCTGGCCCTGAGCGTAGCGGGTAGTCTGCATCTCCTTGAGTGCCTCTTGGTATAGGCGGATCATCTCAGGAGTGACTTTCTTCTGGCACACTTGGGCGACGGCGCGTTGATACGCCAGCACGGCTTCCTGAGCTACCGCTGCGGATGGCAGCACCGCGACGAACAACGCCGTCATCATGGTTGCCAGTACTATTCTCATGCACCCTTCCTCGCTCCCGCACCTGGGGCCGATGGCCGTCTTGAACGCGCCCACCTGTCTTGCTCGACGAGGCCGTACCGCCGAGTAGAGGCAGCATACCCCAGCGGCATCCCTTCGGGCGATTGCCAGGCGGTGTACCATCCGCACCAGGGTCAGGACCATCAGGACGCTAGTGTGGGCCCGGGCGGCATTCCTCAGTACTAGCGCAGCGGCATGCCTCGCCGGCTGCATAACTGGCGCACCCATCCCGCCGACCTACACCCAGGACGAACTCAAGACGATCTGCGAGCGCAACAGCGGCTCATGGTACAGGGACGATTTGGTGGGTGGCTTCTGCGAGCGTCGGTGAGATCGCTCCGCACGGCCCCTCTCGCCGACTCGTCTGAAGGCGGCTCATCCCATTCGGGCGGAAGGCCGGGGGACAATCCTTACGGGCAGATCCGCCGCGACGGCACCCACTGCTGCACAAAGGTGCGGTGGCCCCACCTATCCACATAGGGCTGGTTCACGAAGTACCCGGGCCGCAAAGAACAGACCGGCGGCGCGTAGCCGTAGTAGTACGGGGAGAAACCGAACCCGATAAAGGGCCGGTGGAAGTGCCTGAAGTGCTCAAGCCGCCCGTGACGCTCGAACCGCTCGTGGCCGCCCCGAAACCCATGCCCACCATCCCGTGCCAGAGCTGGTACGGGCACTGCTGCCATTGCCAGGATCACGACTGCCCTTGACCCACGAGGGCCCAAGAGGAAGTGAGGCTTTCATATCATCCGGTGCGCGTGTGGCGGGGCGGCGAGGTGCAGCCTGGCCAGAGGAAGGCGTTGATACCGCTGACCCGAATCTCGCTCACATCCCCGAAGGAGCCAAGCGCTAGCGGATAGCGGGCTGCGCAAACGCCTTCGCCACGATGGCTGAGAATCGGGCACGAAGATCGGGGCGACGGTCGAGCGAGTGCGGGGGTGGTTCGGGGAGAGGCTGAGCGATGAGGAGGAGAGCAACTTGTGCGGCGAGGGCACCGGTGGCCTCCTCCAGAGTGGACCCGATGGCCCAGCATTCCAGGAAGTCGACCGATTCCACTAGGAAGCCGCCGTCTGGATCAGCGGTGACGAAGGCCCCGTAGTGCCGACCGTCAATAGAGAAGGTTGCGCGGTTCAAGGCGTCTCCTATTGAAGAATAGTACCAGCAGCGCGATGCCTTCATCGAGCGACTCCTGCAACAACTCTTCTTCCGGTTTTACCGCCTACACGCATAGAGACTAGAACTCTCCGCTTTACTCGATCTGAATAGGTTTATATCATCGGGCCCTCGGCTCGCCCAGGAGGGCCCGCCTCATGCGACGATTCATCGGCGTACTCGTCGTCATCGCGCTCATGACGGGCCTGGCTGCGGTCGGGTCGGCGCAGCCGGCCGGGTCCGCGTCCGCGGGCCAGATGACCTGGGCGGTGCACTTCACCCTGGCCCCTCGCTGGCTCGATCCGGCCGAGAGCGAGGGCTCGATCACCCCCTTCCTCACCCTGTATGCGGTCCACGACGCGATGCTCAAGCCGATGCCGTCGGGGCCCAGCGCGAACAGCCTGGCCGAGTCGTGGACCGTCTCGCCCAACGGCCTCGTCTACGACTTCACGTTGCGGGCCAACGCCCGCTTCCACAACGGGGAGCGAGTGACCGCCGAGGATGTGAAGTTCTCTTTCGAGCGCTACCGCGGGGCCAACGCAGCCACGTTCAAGGAGCGCGTCCAGGAAGTCCGCGTGCTCGATGCCCGGCGCGTGCAGTTTCATCTGAAGGAGCCGTGGGCCGACTTCATCACCTTCTACGGCACCACCGCGAGCACCGCCGGGTGGGTCGTGCCGAAGAAGTACGTCGAGCAGGTAGGCGACGAGGGCTTCAAGAAGGCCCCGATCGGCGCGGGGCCCTACAAGGTGGTCAGTTTCACGCCGGGCGTGGAGCTCCAGCTGGAAGCATTCGACGGCTACTGGCGGAAGGCTCCCGGGGTGAAGAAGCTGATCTTCCGCAGTCTCCCCGACGAGACGACCCGCGCCGCCGCGCTGAAGCGCGGCGACGTCGACGTCGCCTACTTCCTCAACGGCCCCATCGCGGAGGAGGTGAGGCGCACGCCGGGCCTGCGCCTCATGGCGGTGCGCAGCAACACCGTCTTCTTCCTCGACTTCCGCGGCCAGTGGGAGGCGGGCTCGCCCTGGCAGGATCCGCGCGTGCGCACGGCGGCCAGCCTCGCCATCGACCGGCGTACGATGAACGACGCCGAGCAGCTCGGGTTCGGCGGGCTCACCGGCAACGTGGTGCCGCGCACGCTCGACTTCGCGCTGGCGATCGACGCGGACCCCTACGACCCCGCGCGGGCCAAGCGCCTGCTCGCGGAGGCCGGCTTCTCGCGCGGGCTCGACGCGGGCGACTTCACGATCGCGCCACCGTACGAGGGCGCCGGCGAGGCCATCGCCAGCTACCTGGCCGCGGTGGGCATCCGCGTGAAGATCCGCACGATGGAGCGCGCCGCCTTCTTCTCGGCCTGGCCCCAGGGCAAGCTGAAGGGGCTGGTCTTCGGCGGGCTCGGCCCCGCGGGCAACGCGGCCACGCGCCTGGCCATCCTGGCCGCCAAGGGCGGCCCCTACACCGCGGGCGTGGTGCCCGAGGTCCAGGACCTCTTCGAGCGGCAGGCGCGCGAGCCCGACCGCAAGAAGCGCGAGGAGATGCTGCACCAGATCCAGCGCATCCTGCACGCGAAGAAGATCTTCGCTCCCATCTGGGAGAACGGTTTCATCCGCGGCGTGGGTCCTCGTGTGGAGGAGCCCGCGCTCGCTCTCATTCCCGCGTTCCCGTACTCGGCGCCTTACGAAGACGTCCGGCTCAAGCCCTGAGGAGGCCCCCATGCGCTACGAGATGATCTCCGCCGATTGCCACCTCGATCTCTGCTGGCTGCCGCCGGATCTCTTCACCACCAACGCGACCTCCGCGCTGCGCGACCGCATGCCCCACGTGATCGATCAGCCCAAGGGACCCACGTGGGTCACGAAGAAGGGGGCCAATCTCGGACTCGCCTGCGGCATGGGCTCGGCCGGGCGCGAGTACGTGCCCGGCCGCATCCATCGCGCCGACCGCATGGCCGAGACCGGCCTCTACGAGGACGGCAAGCGCGGCATCCGGCGGCTGACCGTGCCGGAGCTGCGGTTGAAGGATCAGGACCTCGACGGGGTGCAGGCAGAGGTGCTCTACGGCATCCTGGGCGCCACCGGCCGCATGAACGATCCGGAAGCCGTCGTTGAGGTCATGCGGGTCTACAACGAGTGGCTCGCCGACTTCTGCTCCACGCACCCCGAGCGCTTCGCCGGGCTCGCGTCGATCCCGAACACCCCGATGGACGCGGCGATCGCGGAGGTGGAGCGCGTGGCCAAGCGGGGCGCGGTGCGCGGGCTTGACATCGCCAACTCCGCGGACCTGACCCCGCTCTGGGATCCCTACTGGAACCCGCTCTGGGAAGTCATCAGCGCGAGCGGCCTGCCGCTGCACTTCCACACCATCGGCAGCCGGCTCCCCGAGGATCTCCAGAAGCTCGTGTTCCTCGGCTCCGATCTCAGCCGCGCGGGGGCCGACGTGACCGACGCGCAGAAGCGCGCCGCCCGCATGGCCTTCGCGACCCACATCACCGGCTTCCAGATCAACATGGCCAATATCCTGATGGCCATGATCTACGGCGGTGTGTTGGAACGTTTCCCGCGTCTTCGCGTCGTCCTGGGCGAGGCCGGAATCGGCTGGATCCCCTACATCCTCTGGCGCATGGACGGCGAGTGGGAGGACCAGTTCAAGGATCTCTCGCTCACGATGCCGCCCAGCGAGTACTGGAAGCGCCAGGTGTGGGCGACCTACCAGACCGATCCGGTGGGCGTGAAGCTGCTCGACGAGCTGGGCGTAGACAAGGTCATGTGGGGCTCGGACTTCCCGCATCCCGACGGGGTCTGGCCCGACTCCCGCGAGTACATCGCCCGCGAGCTCGGCCATCTCCCGGCCGCGACTCGCCGCGCGATTGTCTGCGACAACGCGGCGCGCCTGTACAACTTCACGTAGGCTGGGGTCAGTTGGACGCGGCGGTGGGCTTGGACTTGCCGCCGCTCTTCTCGTAGGCCTCGACCGCGCGCTTGAGGTCGCGGTATTCGCCGCACGTGATGAGGCAGAGCGAGTTGAGCGTGCTGAGGTGCTCCTTGGCCTTGGGCAGGTTGTCGAGCATCAGGTAGGCCTCGCCGATGTACTCGTGGGCGCCCTTGTGCTTGGGATCGATGGCGAGCGCCTTCTGGTAGAGCGGGAGCGAGGCCGCCGGGTCACCGGTCTTGCGGGTGGCGTAGGCGAGCCAGTTGTAGGCGTCGGCGTTCTTGTCGTCGCGGGAGACCACGCCCTGGAGCAGCGGGATGGCCTTCGCGTACTCGTTGGCTTTGATCGCCTTCACGGCCGCCGTGTACTGCGGGTCCTCGGGCTTGCCGGGGGTGGTGATAGCCCCCTGACCGCCTCCACCGCCGTCCGCCCCGGCCGGACCCGGCCGCGCGATGGCGAGCAGCGTGAGGAGCAGAACACCGAGAAGCACGGAGAATCGATGTGATGTCGGCATGGCAAGCCCTCCCGGGCGTTCAACGCGGGAGACGCGCCGGCGGTTCCCGGCTCCATGCAACCGCGTATGCGGCCAGGATGGCGGACGCGCTGCGCCACGTCAAGGGCCCGGCCCCGCAGCAGCTTGCGGGGCTGCGTGCGCCTGGACTATCCTCGGGCTCCTGCAACTCACGGTAGGCGCTCGCTCGGAGGACGCGATGACGGAGACGGTGACCTGGCCCGACGGCGCGCGCTGCGCCGTCATGATGACGTTCGACCTCGACGGCGAGAGTCCGTGGATCCACCGCGACCCCGCGCTCGCCGAGCGGCCGCTCCACATGTCGATGGGCGCCTACGGGCCCAAGACGGGCATGCCGCGCATCCTCGAGCTGCTCGACCGCTACGGGATCAAGACCTGCATCTTCATCCCGGGTTGGATCGTGGAGCGCTATCCCGCCCTCTGCGAGGAAATCCTGAAGCGCGGTCACGAGGTGGGCCACCACGGATATCTCCACGAGAAGCCCTTCTTCATGAAGAGCCGCGAGGAAGAGGAAGCGCTGCTGGTCAAGAGCCTCGAGATCTTCACGAGGGTGCTGGGCGTGGTCCCGCTCGGCTCCCGCACGCCCTCCGCGGACCCGAGCCAGCACACCATGGAGCTGCTCGCGCGGCACGGCTTCGTCTATCACAGCAACGCGCTCGACACCGACCTGCCCTACTGCCACCAGACCGCCCACGGGCCCCTCGTGGAGTTCCCCACCGCGTGGTGCAATAACGACGCGCCGTTCTTCCTGTGGAGCGCGGTCCCGCCGGTCGGCAACGGCATCTGGAGCCAGCAGGACGTGTGGGAGATCTGGTCCGAGGAGTTCGAGGGCCTCTACGGAGAGGGCGGCTTCTTCAACTGGCTCGCCCATCCCCAGATCATCGGCCGCCCGTCGCGCCTGCGCATGGTCGAGCGGCTCATCCAGCTCATCCGGGGCAAGGGCCGGGTATGGTGGCCGCGTCCGGTGGACCTGGCCCGCTTCTGGCTCGAGCGCACCAGGACGCCGGTGGCCGCCGCCTGATGGCGGGCGGGCGGCTCGCCGGCAAGGTCGCGCTGATCACCGGCGCGGGCCGTGGCTTCGGCCGCGCCATCGCGCTCGCCTTCGCCCGCGAGGGCGCGCGGGTGGCCGCAAACTACCTGGGCAGCCGCGCGGGCGCGGAAGAGGTGGCCGCGGAGGGGGGGCGGCTCGGCACCGAGGCGGTCGCCCTCCGCGGCGACGTGGCGCGGGAGGACGACGTCAAGGCGCTGGTGGCCGCGACCCTCGAGCGCTTCGGCCGCCTGGACATCCTCGTCAACAACGCGGGCATCATGGTGCGCGGGCCGATGCTCGCGGTCCCCGCGGAGGAGTGCCGGCGCATGTTCGACGTGAACGTCACCGGGACCATGCTGTGCACTCGCCATGCCCTGCCTGCCATGATCGAGCGGAAGGGCGGCCGCATCATCAATCTCTCGTCCCAGCTCGCCCAGCGCGCGGTCGGTGGCGGCGGCTTCGCGGCCTATGCGGCCACCAAGGGCGCGATCGAGTCGCTCACCCGGGCGCTCGCCGCCGAGGTCGGCGTCCACGGCATCACCGTGAACGCGATCGCGCCGGGTGGGATCGACACCGACATGAGCCGCGACGTGATGACGCCCGAGTACCGCGCCCGCCGCCTCGCCGAGCTGCCGCTGCACCGCTTCGGGAGCGTGGACGACGTGGCCTACTGCGCGGTGGTGCTGGCCTCCGACGAAGCCGGCTATCTCACCAGGCAGATCCTCCACCCGAGCGGCGGCTGGGTTTCGGGATGATCGCGGTGCGCTATCCCTGGCCGGAAGGTAAGAAGTCCGCCGCCGTCCTCTCGTTCGACTTCGACGCGGAGTCCGGCTTCCTCTTCCGCGAGCCCGAGAAGGCCCGGCGCAGTCTCGGCGACCTGGAGGAGCGGCGCTTCGGACCCCGCGTGGGCGTGGACCGGATCCTCCGCCTGTTGGACCGCCTGAAGCTCCGGGCCACCTTCTTCATCCCGGGCTGGACGGTCGAGCACCACTTCGAGGCGTGCCGGCGGATCCGGGACGCGGGCCATGAGATCGGCGCCCACGGCAATGTGCACGAGGCCCTCGGCTTCCTCGACGAGGAGCAAGAGGAGCGGGTCATGCGCGAGCAGCTCGAGATCCTGGCTAGGCACCTGGGCGTACGGCCGGCCGGCTACCGCTCGCCTTCCTGGGATGTCAACGTGTGGACGCCCGACCTGCTCAAGCGCCACGGCTTCCTCTACGACAGCTCGCTGATGGGCAACGACGTGCCCTACGACGTGCCGACCACCCAGGGGCCGCTCACGGAGGTGCCGGTGCAGTGGCTGCTCGACGACGCGCCGCTCTTCCGGCACGTCTACGGCGCCACCAACGCGATCGCCGATCCGGGCCGCGTGCTCCAGATGTGGAGCAAGGAGTTCGCGGCGATGCACGAGGAGAACGGCTGCTTCGTGTTGACCTGCCACCCGTTCGTGAGCGGGCGCGCCTCCCGCATCGCGCTCCTGGACGACCTAGTAACCTTCATGCGCCGCGCGCGCGGCGTGTGGTTCACGACCTGCGAGGAGGTGGCCCGCTGGCACGCGAGCGGGCCGGCGCCGGCAAACGCGCGGCCGGCCGCTACCCGCCCGGCTTCGGCTTCGGGGGCTCGCTCGGGCGCACGCGGACGGCGGCGCCGCTCACCAGCGAATCGGCGGGGTCGAGGATGACCGCGTCCTTCGGTCCGAGACCCGATACCACTTCCACGCTGCCGCCGTAGTCGCGGCCGATCGTCACCCCCACCAGCTCCGCTCGCCCGTTCCGCACCACCGCGACTTGCAATCCCTCCGAGCGGAAGAGCAGGGTGTTGGCGGGAAGGGTGAGCCCGCGGGCCTCGCGGCCCACCCGCAGCCGCACGACCACGTAGGCGCCGGGCAGCACCTCGC
>Ga0114129_10007827_pt1 | contig 15204 bp, 15 predicted proteins | sample RhiMetdeltSRZDD1_FD_80071 | JGI IMG/M metagenome (GOLD analysis project Ga0114129, IMG submission 80071) | Populus rhizosphere microbial communities from Tennessee, USA - Rhizosphere MetaG P. deltoides SRZDD1 (version 2) (version 2) | ecosystem: Host-associated > Plants > Roots > Rhizosphere >...
GTAGAGAGGGTTTCGGTGGCAACTCGTCGCTCTGCGAGCGATGTTCACGCGATGACTTCTCCGGAGCGGACGGCCCGCTCATGTGCACGACCCTTAATGCGAGCGGACACGCGAGCGTAGTGTTGGACAGCGCTCACGAATGCGGCATGCGACCAGGTGAGAGGCGAGACCGAGAGCGGCTCGCCGGTGTACGGATGGACCTGCTCCGCGAGAACACCCGACGGCAGCGCTTTGCCTGCGCACCAACGCAGCAGCGCGAGCGGGCGCTCCAGATCGTCGAGCGTCGCGGCCGTCGCGATGTACCACTCGGCGAGCCAGAGCGTGCTGATGAACCAGGGATTCCCGGGAACGCTCGCAACATCCTGCGAGATCTGGAAGTAGTAGTCGTTCTCGTACCGCGCGATCCCGCCGACGGGCGTCCGCACCGTGAGACGTTGTTCGATGGCCTTCATCGTCGCGACCACGCGCGGATCCGCCGCGGGAAGCATGCCGAAGAGGAAGATGCCCGCCAACGAGATGTCGATCGTCGCGTCCTTGACGATCATGCCGTCGGGCAGGACCGCGACGGTCCGGACGAACCGGCCTCGATCTTCGTCCCAGAGGTGCGTGAGCGCGGCCTCGCGGATCTCCTGCGCCGCGACCGCATAGCGTTTCGCGAGCTCGTGCTGGCCGAAGGCGACCGCGAAGTTGCGCGCGGCAGTCAGCCCCGCCCATACCGCCGCGGTCGTGAACGCGTGGATCCCGCGTCGCTCCTCCCAGAGGTCGAACGAGGGCGCTGGAAGCTTCGAGTGCAGTTCGCGGAACGTCGCCATGAAGTCCGCGCCCGTTCGGACGAGCTTGCGGTAGAGCGGCCGGATGAACTCGATGTCGCGATCGCGCTCGTAGTGCTGCCACAGCGCCCAGATCGGCAGCCCGGTCTCGTCCTCCTGGATGGGCAGCTCGAGTCGCCCGTCCGGCGTCGACCATGCGTGCCACGACGAGCCGAGCGAACCGTCGGGGTTGTACTTGTGCAGCAGGTAGCCCTCGCGCGTCATCAGGTCTCCGCAGAGGAAGAAGAAGCGGCGCGTCACCTCTCCGTATCCGGCGAGGTCGAGCGCGTCGGCGACGAGAGCGCCGTCGCGTGGCCACAGGTACGAATACGTGTCGCGGTTGAAGCGAAGAACGTCGGAGTCGTTCCCGGCGATGATCGCGCCTCGATTGTCGACCTGAGTGCGGATGATGAGCGTGGATCGCTTGTAGAGTCGCGCGATCTCAACTGGCAGGTGGTCGGCGATCGACTCGTCCTTGTTCGCCCACAGCCGCCAGTAATCCTTCGTCCGTGCGAGGAACGACGCCGGCCCGCGCTCGCGAACGAGCTTGTCGAGCTCGCGCACCACGTCGTAGGACTCGCCGGCGGCGATCCAGAAGACCGCGGTCGAGCTCCCGCTGGCGGGCACGCGGAAGCTGAGCATCCCCACGCTGTCGATCGAGCCCTGCGCCACGGCGTTGCGCGACAGCGCGCCGTCCTCCGCGTCGCGCCAGGTGCCCTCCTTGCCCGGCGCGTCCTTCTGGCCGATCGCGAACGCCGTCAGCCCGAAGGAGTGCCCGCCCGCGGTGCCCGAGAGCAGGAACGCGCGGCGTCCCTTGTAATGGACGATGGACTGCGAACGCGGGTCGTAGAAAGCCGAGTCGCCGACTTCGTTCCCGAACAGGTGCGCATCGAAATGCTGGAACGCGCGGATCTCGCGTTCGCGCCCGAACTCGTCCTCGACCGTGACCTCTTTGAAGTAGATGTTGCGGTCGAAGTCCACCGCGTCGCGGCATCGCAGTCGCAGCCCGAGTGCCGCGTTGTGCAGCGTCGTGTCGCCGACGAGAGTTTCGTGCTCGTACTCGATGTGGACTTCCCAGCTGTCGTCGCCGACCCAGGTGAACCTGCCGTCCACCCACAGGCCGAACCGGCATGGGGCACCGACGGTGTGGTTCTCCTGGCCCACGTGCGGGTAGAAGATGTCGCGCAGCTGGTAGCGCGCGTCGAACGTGACGAGGAAATCGCCGTTGCCGAGCGGAAGGTCGCGAGGCAAATCAGGCCCTGCGAGTCGCCGCTAGGAAGCGCTTCGCGTTCGCCACGACGCCGGCGTGATCGCCGCGATCCAGGAGATCGCCGCGGATGAGCGGGCCGCCGATCCCGAAGCCCACGACGCCAGCCTTGAAGTACGCCGGTATCTCGTCGTATTCGACGTTCCCGGTCGCGACGAGCGGCAGATGCGAGAGGGCTCGTCGCACGTTCGTGATGAAGTCCGCCCCGCCGATCGTCGCGACCGGATACACCTTTATGAAGTCGGCGCCGAGCTCGGCCGCCTTCAACATCTCCGTCGGCGTCATCGTTCCGGGCATCGTCATCACGTCGCGCGCGCGGCCGACCTCGAGCATCTCGGGGACAAGGGCCGGACTGACGAGGAACCGCGCGCCCGCGAGGACCGCATCCTCGGCCTGCGCACCGGAGAGGACGGTTCCGGCGCCCACGATCGCGCCCTGTCTCGCGAACGTGTCGTCGGTCGCGAGCTTCGCGATGAGCTCGTACGCGTCGGGCACCGTGAGCGTGATCTCCACCAGGCGGACGCCCGCCTCCGCCATCGCGCGCGCGGCGCGCTCAGCGATCTCGGGCGTGGCGGTCCGGATGACCGCGACGAGCCGGTCTTCGCCGAAGATCCGGACGAGGTCTCGGCGTAGCGCAAGAGGCTGCTGCACGGTGGCCATCTCAGGCAATCGTATCGCCCGGTGACCGCGCGATGGCCGCCGCCACACGGCCGGCGAGCTCCTCGGCGGTCGCGAGATCCTCCGGACCGAAACGGCGCCGCGATTCCGCGTTGGTGAACGACATCGCACCGCGTACCTGACCTTCCACGCGCAGCGGAACGCCCATCCAGGAGCAGATGCCGCGCTCGAGCAGCTGGCGCAGATGGTCGCCGTTCCGAGCGAGGCGCTGCAGACGGTCGGGGTCGACCTCGTCCCAGATGAGCGGCCGCGCGTCGCGCAGGACCTCCCACACCGGATGCGTTCCGAGCGGATCGCGCCGGTAACGGCTCGCGACGGCCCAGTTCGCGCGCTCGACATCGACCTCCAATGCCGCGAGAGCAACGCGCCGAAGCGATCCATCCGCTTCGAGCAGGTCGATCGCGCAGAAGTCCGCGAGCTTCGGCACCGCGAGCCGAGCGATCTGCTCGAGGCGGCGCTGCACGGCGGTTTCCTCACTCAGCGTCTCGCCCGCTTCAAGCAGGAGTCGCATGCGACCTTCCGCCGCTTCGGCAGCCCCACGTGCGCTCCGTTCCGATTCAAGCAATGTTGCGCGATCGATCGCGCCCGCGACGCGTTCGGCGATGAGACGGAGCAGGCCGAGCTCTTCCGACGTGAACGAGTGCCCATGTTCGCTGGCGAGGTACAACAGACCGACGAGCTCGCCCTCGGCGTGCAGCGGTGCGACGACGGACGCCTGCACGGTTGTTCCGACGAGCGCGTCCAGCTCCGCGGCGGACAGATCGAGGATCGGCATGGGCCGGCGCGACTGGATGGCGCGCTCCGCGTCGCCGCCGCGGACGCGTACGGGCGCGCGCAGCATTTGATCGATCCCGACTGCGGCGCGCACAGCAAAGCTTCCCATAGGGAGGCTCGGGACGAGCACGAGCGCGGCATTCGCGTCGAAGACAGGAATGATCCGCCGGAGCATCTCGGACAGCTGGTCGTCGAGCCCGCTGCGCGCGAGCGCCGCATCCGTGATGCGCTGCAGCGCCTCGAGCCGCGCGGTCGCGACCTCCGCCTCCGTTCGCGCGCGACGTTCGCGGTCGAGCAGCTCGCGGCGTTCTCTATCGGCGCGTCGCAGCTCCTCGGCGTCGCTCGCGTCGCGGATGAGAGCCGTGCGCTCGCGTCGCATCACGCCCACCTCGCGCAGCATCGCTGACACGATGAGCGCGGTGAGGGCGTAGAGCACGATGATGAAGGCGAGGTAGGGGAACGCGATCGGGAGTCCGAGCGCGCGCTCGCGCCAGATCGCAAGTCCGAGGAACTCGATGGAGACGATGAGCGTCGCGGCGCCCGCCCCGATCTCGCCGAGCCGGAACGCGGCGGTGATGATGAACAGCACCGCGAAGAGTGGGAACAGGACCCAGTTCGGGTCCGGCGTGACCACCAGCATCCCGAGGAAGATGACGATGCAGTCTCCGACGAACGCGACGTTCGATGTCTGCTCGAGGTCTGCGGCGGTGCTCGCGCGTCCGGATAGGACATGCAGCACGACGGCCCACGCCACAAGGAAGCCCGAGAGGGCGAGCACATACGCCAGCCCCAGGTTCGGAAGCAGCGGGGCGATGAGCAGTGCCGCGATCGCGCCCGCGACGCGCGTCCACGTGATCGCGCGCTCGAACCGTCGCGGCGCCTGGCCGATCTCGGCCTCGTCCGCGAGACGAGCGTCAGCGCTCGATGAGGAAGACCCTTGCGGGTGCACCGTCACCGCCTTCGAACTTGATCGCGCCGCAGGCGAGGTCGTACGGACCAGGCCGAACATCCCTCAGATCGAGCCCCTCGATGATCACGATCTTCGCGGCGAGGAGCGTCTTGTGGGTCGGATATCCCTCCTTTTCGGGTCCCTGCGGTTCGATGGAGAGGTAATCGATGCCAACAAGCTTCACACCGCCGTCCACACACCAGCGGGCCGCGGTGCGATCGAGCGCGACAAAGTCGCGGTCGAATGGCTTCACGGGCTCGCGCCAGCGATCACTGTTGCGCGTCTTGAAGAGGATGCGCTCCGTTCCCCCCGGTATGCCCGCCTGCTGGAGCCATGCCGCGCTGATGTGCCCCGGGCCAGCGAACTCCACCACGCGACACGGTCCGACGAGCGCGTCGACAGGGAGCTGGTCGACCGTGTCGGCGCCTTCGATGAAGTGCACCGGCGGGTCCACGTGCGTTCCGGTGTGATTGCCGAATGAGACTACCGAGACGTTGGCGGAATCGCCTTTCGCGATGCGCCGCAGCGGCGTCGTCTTGGGCCCCTCCTCGCCAGGCCAGGTCGGCATACCCGCGCGCATCACCAGCGAGACGTCGTGCACTTTCAAGCGTGCACCTCCACCACGGTCTTGATCTGTGAAGGATCGTGAGGCAACGCGCGCGCCGCGTCCTCGAGCGGAACGCGCCGGGTGATGAGCCCGCCGAGGAACCCGGGCCAGCGTCGCTCCGCGTCGGAAAGATCGGTGATCCCCTGCCGGAAGTCATCAGCTTTCGCGTTCACGGTCCCGACCACGAGCACGTTGTTCAACACGAGCCTCTGATTGATGAGATCGGCGGGAACTTCGAGCGAGCGCATCGCCCCGGTGACGCTGGTCAGGAGCGCCGCGCCGTTCGCGCCCACGAGCGGCAGGCACTCGAACGCCACTGCGGAGTTACCGGTGGCCTCGATCACGACGTCGATCCGCTTGGAGCGTTCGGCGATCTTCGCGAGCGGCGTCGCGCTCGTCGCGGCGTAGGCCGCCCCGATCCGCGCGAGCAGGGCTTCCCTCTCTGGCTTGTGCTGACGCTCGACGACCGTGACGTCGAGGCCAAGAAGCCGAAGCTTCGTCGCCGCAAGGATCCCGACCGGACCGGCGCCGGCGACGATCGCGGTGCGCGGCTCCCACACCGTCATGCGCTGCTGCGCGATCGAGAGGTGGCGCCATCCCTTTTCAGTGACGGTGAGCGGTTCGAGGAGGACCGCGACGTCGACGATCGCTTCGGGCACGACGAAGAGGAACTCGCTCCTTTCAGCAAATCGTTCGGCGCAGAACCCGTGTAGGGATCTGATGCCGCGCTCCCGGAACCCACCCCAGAGACACATGTCCTGCTCGCCTGCGCGGCAATTCGGACAACCATCAGGACGGCGAACGCTCGCGACGACCGGCGTGCCCGCCGTGAGTTCGCCCGCGTCGCGCGCGACCCGGCCGAAGCTCTCATGACCGAGCACAAGCAGATCGGCACCGTCGGGCGCCGTTCCGTACTCGCCGCGCTCGATCTCCGCGTCGGTGCCACAGAGGCCGACCTGCATGACATCGATGAGCACCTCGCCCTCGGCGATCTGTGGCTCCACCACGTCGCGCACGGCGCCGGAGCCCGCGCGACCCGGGACGACCGTGAGCGCACGCACGGGCGGAGCATATGAGCAGTCTGGCCGCGATACTGTCGCGCGATGGTGACCCCGCGCGAAGTCGAGCGGATCTTCCGCGAAGCCGGTGCCTTCCGCGAAGGACATTTCGTTCTCGCCTCAGGCAAACACTCGTCGCGCTATCTCGAGAAGTTCCAGGTGCTCCAGTGGCCCGTACGCACCGCGGCTCTGTGTGCCGACATAGCGGAATGGGCGCGTTCTCTCGCGCCGCGAACGGTCGCGGGACCGACGACCGGCGGCATCATCCTCGCGCATGAGGTCGCGCGGCAGATGGAGCTCCGGGCCGTCTACGCCGAGCGTATCGAGAACGGTCGCGGCAGAGAGTTCCGTCGCGGTTTCGAGCTCGGCTCGATGGAGCGCGTTCTTGTCGTCGACGACATCATGACGACCGGCGGATCCGTTCAGGAGACGATCGACGCGGTGCGGCGGGCCGGGGCGCTCGTCGTCGGTGCTGCGGTCCTGGTCGATCGCTCGGGTGGCGCCGCGACGCCTGATGTCCCGCTCCATGCGCTGTGGACGCTCGATATCCCAACACACACGCCGGAAGATTGCCCACAATGCGCGGACGGCGTGCCGCTCACGAAGCCTGGCACGACCTCTGCTCAGGTGGTGCGCAAATGAAGGAACTCGTGAAGCTCGTCCGCACGCTCATGTGGACCGCGTTCGCCGCCGCTATCTATCAGGAGCTTCGCAAACCGCCCGAGGCGCGTACGTGGAACGGCAAGGTCGCGGGCGTCGTTCCGTACGACTTCCGTGTCCCGACACTGGATCGCCTGCGCGAGGCGTATTGGGCGCCGGAGAGCGATCAGGTCTTCTCGGAGAGGGTCTTCGGTGTGGGCTGGGCCGTGAATATCCCGGTCGCCGCCCGAAAGCTCAGCGAGATCGTGTCGCAGTACGCCGAGTCGAGCGCCGAGCTGCGCCGGCGGGTGGTCGAGCGCGACGAGCCGCGCGCTTTGCGCGACTCGTCCCGAGCGCCACGCGACGCGCCCTGATCTCGAGATACGCAGGGAGCTGGCGCTCGAGCTCATCCGCTGAACCCGGCTCGCCGCCGTCGTAGCTCGGCGAGAATTCCCAGAGGCCATCCACCAGAAGACCCTGCTTGGCGCACGCGTTGACGAGGTCGCTCGTGCGGTGCCCGTACTCGAGGGTTCGGGCCTCCACCTTCACCGTGCCGAATTCCCAGACCGCGTCGTCGAACGGGATCGCGCCGTCATCGAAATAGCGCTGCTTGAGGCCCCAGCCGGTACCGGTCCAGGTCTCCTGCATCCGCAGCGCGACCGGATGCATGGTCGAAAAGACGTAGATGCCACCGGGCGCGAGGATGCGCGCGACCTCGCCGATGACGCGCGCGGCGTCGGGCACGAAGACCATCGAGTGGTGGTGATTCACGATGTCGAACTCCTCGTCCGTGAAGGCCGAGAGATCGCGCATGTCGCCCTGAACGAAACGCAGCTTCGTGCCGCGGTCGCGCGCGAGCGCACGCACGGTCGCCAGCTGGCGTTTCGAGATGTCGAACAGAGTCGTCTTCGCGCCGAGCTCGGCGAAGAGGACCGCGTCCCACCCACCGCCACCAGCCAGGGACAGAACGCGTTTTCCCTCGAGCGCCACGCCCTGAAGTCTTCCGCGCGTCAGCTCGTCGAGGAAGCGCCGCTTGCCGCGGGCGTCGCGTGGCGGCTTTCCGAGCGGACGCGTATACGGGATGCCCGCCTCCGCCAGGCGCTCCCACATCTGACGGTTGTGCTCGCCGACGTCATCGACCGCGATCGAACGCGTGGCCACACGCTCGGCCCCTCTCACGGGACCTCCTCGCAGCATTGGTTCAGGTGCGCGTTCAGGAAGCGGATCACGCGCGCCTCGTCATACGTCGTCAGCTCGTCGATCCAGTTCCACGCCGTGAGTGCGATCGTGCCCGGCGGGACCTTGTCATATGGGCGGATCAACAGCTTGACCTCGCCGTACCTGTCCTTGGGATACGTGGTGAGCAGTGCCTGCAGCGCCGTGAGCGATGCGGGCGGGATGTTGTTGTACGACGCGACGACACCGCCGTGTTCGAGGTTGTGCACGGCTCGCTCGTCCGGAACGACCTCGGTGTGAAAGCCCCAGGTCGTGGGCGCCGGCCAATGCGGTCCGTACGTCGGCGGGTACGACGGGTACGGGATGGGCTGGCCCTCGGGAATGTGGTTGCCGACACCGCTGCCCGGACCGGTGAAGCGACCAGCGCTCTCGCCGACGCCGAATGAACGAGCGATCAGCACGCCCACCACGAGAACGATCGCCGCGGCCCCGATAGCGAGCCACGGCACGCGCCGGTGCCAGGGGTAGTTGCTCGCCGCTCTCTCGCGCGACGCGAGGCGCTTCTTCTTACGCGGCATGCGCCAGGGCTATTCGACGAGCGCCGCGTCGACCGCCTCGCGGACCCGCGCCAGGCGGCGCTTGCGATCGGCCACGAAGCGTTCGATGCCCGCGAGCAAGTGCTCTGGCGAGAGGTGCGCTTCCGCGATGACTTCGTCGACCGTCCCGCCGGTGCGCCAGCGGTCGTCCCAGTCGGAGGTGAGGGAGTACTCGGCGACGACCGGATGCTCGATCCAGTCGCGCATGACGCGCCGCGAGCGGTTGCTGATGACCATCGCATCGACGCGGTCCGCGGCCGACGCGATCTCGTCGCGGTAGGTTTGGGATTGAACGGCGAAGAGTTGCGGGCTGATCGCCGCGACGATCTTCACGTTGAATCCGCGCTCGTCGAGCTGCGGCAGGATCTTCACGAGGTTCGCCGTCGTCGACGTGCCCTGCACGAAGATGGTGCCCATCCGCGGCTGTCCGGCGCGGTAGCGGCGGATGAAGTAGGCGCCGCGCGCCGCGGCGAAGTGAGAGTCCATCGCGAGGGCCTTCCGATCCGGGATGTCGACGTTCGGCCGCGTGAGATGCAGCGCGACGATCGGCGCCTTCTGGCGCAGCGCCGCCCCGAGGACCACCGGCACCTCGTTGTATTCCCACGGATGAAGGTCGATGACCGCTCCATCGGGAAAGAGCTGCGTCACTCCGGTCTCGAAGATCCCGAAGTGCGTGCGCGAGTCCTCAGCCGTCTCGGGACCGGAGTGCCCTGCGACCCACAGGACCTTGCCGACACGGAGCTCGCAGTCCTGCGCGAGCTGACTGAACAGACGCATCTCGCCGTACTTCAGATAGGAGAACGCGCCGTAGGTCGAGCAAGCACCCCAGAACCCGTTGAACTCCGCGAACGGATCCTCGGCCAGGTTCACGGAGGCGATACCGCAGGCGACGCCCGAGTTCGTGAACTCGGTGATCTGCTGCGGCAGGAGAGCGCCGTGGATGTTCGTGTCGCGCTGGTACCAGCCCCAGCCCTCGACCTCACCGAACCCTTTCATGAAGCCCGCGATGTTGGTCGACTCGGCGAGGTCCGCTGACATCGCGATGAACAGAGGCCGCCCGTATTCGGTCCGCGCATAGCTGTTCACCCAGGATCCCCAGGTCGCGAGGGCGGCGCGGTTCGGTTTCTTCTCGCCCGGTTTCGCCCACATCGCTTCGGGGTAGCGCTCGTAGTCGAGGATGCGCTCGTCCTTGAAGATATCTTTCGCCTTGCCGCCGAGGAAGAACGTCGGAATCTCATCCGGCACGGTGCCCGCGATCTCGGTCAAGCGATCGGAGAGGTAATCGCTCACGTCGCGCCGCGAGCGCAGGACCGATGCGGCGACCTCGAGGTTCCGGCGCGCCTGCGCTGCGATGGCGCCGCCGTCCTTCGGCGCGGGTCCGTCCACTCCCTCGTACTCGACCCCGTACTTCTGCTGGAACTCCTTCCGCAGCTGCCAGAACAGCTCGTGGTTCATCGTGTGCGCGGTGCCGTGCGACGCGTAGTCGTACTTGAGGTAGCCGCGGCCTTTGCGCGTGCGGAACCATCCGATGCTCGGGACCTTGTCCGGGTTCTCACCGCGCGCGGCCTCGAGGACGACCTTCGTGACGTCGTCCCAGTCGCTGCCCTTCTCGGTGCCCACGACGCGCCAGCCGTACGGCTCGAACCAGTCACGGGGCCCGCCGTGCACGACGCTCGACACCGCGTTCACGTCGATGCCGAAGTCGTTCCAGTCGAGCAGGAAGACGAGGTTGGAAAGCCCCAGGCCCCACGCCGAGTTGCGCGTCTCGTGACTCGCGCCAGGTGTCAGCCCGCCCTCTCCTTCGACCGCGAACACCTTGACCTCTTCGGCACCCGCGATCTTGAGCGCGACCGCCTGGCCCACGGTGGGCGGCATGCCGTGCCCCGACGGTCCGGTGTTCCACTTGAGGAAGAGCGTCTTTCCCGCCATCTCGGCGTGACCGGGAAGCCCGCCGTGGCGACGAAGCCCCAGGAGGTCCTCCCAGGTGAGCGCGAACTTTCCGTCGAACGGGAACGCGAAGCGCTCGTCGCCCATGCGCCCGTGCCGCACGCGCATCGCCTCGTTGAGCGTGGCGAGCGTCGCGTAAATGAGCGGCACCGTGTGCCCGGCCGACAGGATGAAGCGATCGCCGAAGCGTCGCCATGGCCGCAGCAGGTCGTGGCGCATCGCACCGGACAGGAGAAGCGCCAGCAGCAGATGGACCTTCGACCGCGAACCACCCGGATGTCCGCTCTGCCGGTAATTCAGCGAGAGGTCGATGAACTCGTCGACGACGTCCTTCGTGACCTCCCAGAGCGGGAAGGCCTCTGCGGATTCGCTGAGGAGGCGCTCGACCTCGGAAGCGATGGTGCGAGCCACAGGCCTTTTTGTAGCACCATTTGCGGCGTGAGCGGCAGCGCGCCCGAGACCGTGCGGATCGCCAGCGAAGGCGAGACACTCCTCGGCGATCTCTACGGCGCACTCCCGTCACGACGCGTCGCGATCCTGGTCCACGGCCAGGCCTGGGATGCAAGCGGATGGCGCGACGTCGCGCAGCAGTTCGTCGCGCGCGGCATCCCGTCGCTGGCGCTGAACCTGCGCGGCTACGACGGCTCGAGCGGCAAGACGAACGACTTCGCACCGCCGGCGCCGTGGTCGCCGATCGCCGACCTTCGCGCCGCGAAGGCGCTGCTGCGCGAACGTGGTGCCCGCGAGCTCGCGCTGGTCGGGGCATCGATGGGTGGCCACGCGATCCTCGCATCCAGCTTCGAGGCCGACGTTGAATGCATCGTCTCGATATCGGCGCCGGTCACACCCGTGCCCGACGAGCTCTCGCGGCGCATCACCGGACGGAAGCTCTTCGTGTTCGCCGACGACGACCGCGCGCCAAACGGCGTCGCCCCGCTCGCGCCGAACGTGCTTCGTTGCTTCGGTGTCGCGTCCAGGCCGAAGACGCTGCTGATGTTCGGCGGCAGCGAGCACTCGCGCGGGATGTTCGCGGCGCCCTACGGCGCTGAAGCGACCCTGGCGATCATCGACTTCGTCGCGCGAGGGATCTGATGCCGGCGCGCGTCAACCCCGACGTGCCAGGGGAGCCGCTGCTGCTGAAGCGCACCGGTAAGCGTCTGCGCGTCCTACGACGCAAGCGCGGTCTCACGATGGCGCAGCTCGGCGCCGACAAGCGAGGCCGCGTCTACTTCGAGCGGCAGTACGTCTGGAAGATGGAGACCGGCCGCGTCGCGCCGTCGCTGGCCGCGCTCGCGCACTTCGCGCGCCGTCTGGACGTCACGCTGTCCGAGCTGCTTCGTGGGATCTGACTCCTCATCAGGGTACGAGCGCGTTCCCGTAGACGCCGGAGTCAGTGACGACTCCCGTGATCAGGAACGGAACCGTCACGCCGTGGCGTTCCAGCAACCAGCGGTACATCGCGTACTCCGGCTGATCGGTATAGATCGCGCCGTACAGGCGATTGGCGTGCCATCGCGTGTCGGGGCCTCTCGACAACGCGATGAGCACGTACCTGCCGACCGGGTCGTCGTCGATCGTGCCGCACGCGCCGCTGCCACCGGCGAACTCGATCGTTTCCGCGCCGGTGTGCGGGTCCCGAAGCAAGGACACGCTGCTGCTGTCGACGAAGCGGAGCGGCGACGGGGCAGTGCCGCGGAAGGTACGAATGATCTCGAGCGTCACCGTGGCTTCGACGAAGCCGATGTTCGTGCGGGCGCCGAGCTCGAGGGAACGCACGCGCCCTAACACGAGCAGCTCCGTGTACTCGCGTGGGTCGAAGGGTCCGGAGCTGCAGGCCGCTGCCGGCGAGGGATGCGCAAAGAGGAGCACCAGGACAAGGCCGAACGCGAGTGCGACTCTCAGCATGGCGTCAATCGTGGCTCTGGGATGGCGTCCGCGCGTCAGCGTCACGAGCTCGATGTATTACGGGCTTCGTACGAACTACACGGCCACTGCCTAGGTAAGCAGGCGCGCGATGTCGGCGATTCGCTTCGCTCGAGTCTCCGGCCTCTTCGCCGTGACGAGCATCCGCAGATGTTCCTTCTTGCGCCCTGGCGTCAAGGCATCGAACTTCCGCATGCCCGCCGGACCAAGCGCGCGTCGCAGATCGTCCGGGACCTGCATCGCCTCGACGCTGTCCAGAAGCGTCCACGACCCGTCGCGCTTCGCGGCCGCGATCTTGGCCAGACCCGCGGGCTGCATCAACCCTTGCTTCATGCGGCGCGCGATGCGGACCTTGTTCGTGCGTGACCATCCGCTCCCGGGCTTGCGAGGCGTGAAGAGCAGGGCCGTGCGCTCGTCGTCGAGTGGCTTGTTCAAGCTGTCGATCCAGCCGTAGCACAAGGCGTCCGGGATGGACTCCTCGTACGTGAGTCGGGCCCTGCCGGTGGCGGCCTTCCACGCGACGAGCCAGACGCCGGACCGCTTGTCATGGTTGTCGCGCAGCCATCGCCGCCACTCGGCGACGGTCTTCGCGTGAACGCGTGGATAGTCGGCTGGGGAGGTCGGCCGGGTCAGACCGTTCGCGCCTCTTCGCGAGATCGGACGTGCGCGAGCGGCAGCGTCACGTGGAAGGTCGTCCCGGCGTCGGGGTTGCGCTCGGCCCAGAGCCGTCCGTGGTGCCGCGACACGATCTCGCGACTGATGTAAAGCCCGAGCCCGAGACCTCCGACATGGTCGGCGCGCGGATCCGGCGAACGGTAGAACAGGCCGAAGATCTTCTCGACCTCGGACGGCGCGATGCCGATGCCATGGTCACGCACCGAGACCACGGCGTTCGCCCCGTTCACGTGCAGCGACATCTCGATGCGGCCGACCTCTGGTGAGTACTTGATCGCGTTGCCCACGAGGTTCTCGAAGACCTGCTCGATGCGGTCGCGGTCCCCAACGATAGGTGCCGTCCCCCCGATCTTCGTCTCGATCTCGTGGCCCTTGCTGAGCAGCTTCATCCGTTCCCCAACTTCGCGAACGACTTCTCCGAGGTCGATCTCCGCGAGTCGCATCTCGACCCGCCCCTGCTGAAGGCGGGAGACGTCGAGGAGCTCGTCGATGAGGCGTGCGAGCTTCTTCGCCTGACGGTTCGCCATGTCGAGCGTCTCGTCCGCCTTTTGCGCTTCCTCGCGCCACGGCTGCGGGACTTCTGTTGCCGCACCGAGGCGTCCCATGCGGCGGCGTGCGATCTGCATGAAGCCGCTCACGGCGGTGAGCGGCGTGCGCAGCTCGTGCGACGCCATGGAGAGGAACTGCGTCTTGAGCTTGTCGAGCTGCTCGAGCTCGACCAAGCGCTGGCGCAGCCGGCGCCGCTCGAGCGCGCGCCCGACGGTCGCGCGCAGCTCGTCGACGTCCGACGGCTTGATGAGGTAGTCGTAGGCACCGCTACGCAGCGCGGTGACCGCGGACTCGAGCGAGGCGTAGCCGGTGAGCATGATCGACACCGTGTCGGGCCAGAGCTTCTGCGTCTCGCGGAGGATCTCGATCCCGTCGAGATCGTCGAGCCGCAGGTCGGTGAGCACGACGTCGAACTCCCGCTCTCTCAGCAGGTCCAACGCCTCTTTGCCGCTCGTGACGGCGCTGACCTCGTTGCCGTCGAGCTCGAGGATGGCCTTGATCGTCGTCGCGACGCTCTGCTCGTCGTCGACGACGAGGAGCTTACTTGTCGCCATTGTCCTGGGGGCCCGCGATCGGAAGTGTGATCGTGAACGTCGTCCCCTGACCGGTACGACTCCGCACCTTGAGCGTCCCGCCGTGCGCCTGCACGATGCCGTGCGACACCCAGAGGCCGAGTCCGGTGCCCTTTTCCATCTTCGTCGAGAAGAACGGCTCGAAGATCCGTGCGACCGTCTCCTCGCTTATCCCCGTGCCGGTGTCCCGAACGTCGATGCGGACCACATCGGCTGAATACGCATCGAGCTCGCCACCGCGTCCGGTCTGCGTGCCGACGATCAGTCGGCCGCCCTTCGGCATCGCCTCCGTCGCGTTCAGGAACAGGTTCAACAGCACCTGCTTCAGCTGGTCCGCCGACGCGCGGATGAGCGGCAATGTCGGTGAGAGCTCCTTTTCGATCCGGACGCTGTTCTCGCGCAGACGCTTCGCAATGAGCGTCTCGGCTTCCATCACCAGCGCGTTGACATCCGTCGGCCCCATCGAGGTCGTCGGCCGGTAGAAGCCGAGCATCTGACGGAGGATGCGCGACATGCGCTGCGTCTCGCGTGTCGCGATCTCGAGGTACGAGTGCTCGGGCGCACCCTCGGGAACGGTGCGGGAGAGGAGATACAGGGAGTTCTGCACGGCCTCGAGCGGATTGTTGATCTCATGCGCGATCGATGCGGCGAGCCGGCCGGTCGCTGCGAGCTTCTCGGTGTCGAACAGGACCTGCTCCAAACGCCGGCGCTCCAGCTCGCGCAGGCGGCCAACGTCCTGCATCGCGGAAACGGTCGCGACCACCGAACCGTGCGGCCCGCGCACGCGAGCGGCGGTCACCTCCATCTCGAGGTGCTCCTCGGTCTCGGGGTCCGTGAGCATGACCTCTCCGCGCTCGGTGGACGAGGGCTCGAGACGCAGCTGCGAGAGGAACGAGGTGAACCGCGCATCGTTCGCCAGAGCGATCTGGTCGTGTCGGGTGCTGTACTGCGTCGGCGCGAAAAGGCGCTGCGCCGCCGCGTTCAA
>Ga0114129_10007829_pt1 | contig 15204 bp, 12 predicted proteins | sample RhiMetdeltSRZDD1_FD_80071 | JGI IMG/M metagenome (GOLD analysis project Ga0114129, IMG submission 80071) | Populus rhizosphere microbial communities from Tennessee, USA - Rhizosphere MetaG P. deltoides SRZDD1 (version 2) (version 2) | ecosystem: Host-associated > Plants > Roots > Rhizosphere >...
AGCTTCATCTTGTCCGCCAGGGCCACATCGTCGGGGGACTGGAGATCTACGACATCGGTAATCTGCGCCACGTTATCCTCTTTTATTGGTTGCGCTTGGGGCCCCACCCCCAAGCGCTGCTCGCTTCGCTCGCCCGGCCTCCGGCCGGTTGCTGCTGACTACGACTCTCCGAACCCCGAGCCCCGAGCCCCGAGACTCGACACTCGATGACTAGTGCGTCAGCGCGTAAATGAAGTAATTCACCCCGAACTTGTACGCTTCGTTCGACAGATCGACCGGCGCGTACCCCGTATCCGAGAATTCCCAGTACTCCCCGATGTCGTTGTTCACGTTCGCCATCGCCATCACGCGCCCGTTCCGGTCGTTGTTCTCGAACATCGCGTAGAACATCGGCGGCAGCCCGCCGTACGGCGGCGTCATGCTGTGCGGGTCGTTGATCTCGAAGAACGAGTGAAAGATCGGATTCGCGCCGTCGAGCTCCACCCACTGCCCCTGCGGGAACACCAGGCGCATCTGGTCCTGCAGGTTGTCCCAGTCGCGGCCGCGGAAGTCATCGAACATGATGAATCCGCCCTTCAACAGGTAGCTGCGCAGGCCTTTCACCTCGTCCTCGTCCATCGACCAGAAGCCGGGCTCCGACATGTACGCGATCGGATACTTGTGCAGCTCCGGGTCCGCCAGCGAGAGCACGTTGGAGCCGTCGATCCGCGGCCGCACCAGCGTGAGCTCGTTCAGAATCTTCATCACGTGCACGTCCGCGGTCGGATAGTCGTGCGCCCAGGGCGGCTCACGGCGTCCGAAAAACCCCATGTTGTACCGCAGCCGCACGAACGTGAGCCGGCCGTCGTAGGGCTGGTTGGCGCCGGGATCCGGCATCGGCTCGCGCCGCCCGCCGAAGAAGTCCTGCTCGATCGCGGCCGCGCCGACGGTCACCAGTCCGATCAATCCGATCACCGCCAGAGCCCTGCGGGTCATGGCGCCGCCGCTACTTCCGGCCCTCTGCTTCACGGATCTGACGCGTCTTGAGCGCGAGGTCGGTCACGACCTTCTCGAGGTCGGCCGCGTACTTCTGCGGATCCATGCTGTCCTTCATGAGGCGGAGGGACTCCACCTGCCGTTCGAGCGCGCGGCGCTCCTCGTACATGGCCCGGAGCTTCGGATCGGCGGGCAGCGGGTCGCCCGAGCCCGCGGATCCGAGCGAGAGCAGCGCGGCCACGCGCCCTTCCTTGCCGTCGGCAGTCGGTTGCGCCGACCCTTCCTTGTCGCCGCTGTCGTCGAGCAGCGCGTGCTCGGTCAGGATGATGCCCTGCCGCTCGTAGGCCGTCGCGACTTCCCGGCGCGCGAAATCGAACGCCTCCAGCATGCTGACCTTCCGATTCTTGTCCGCGTCGGCGGCGTCGGAGGTCAGCGCGTCGACGAAGTAGCCGCCGAAGATGGTCGCGAACGATTCGCGGCCGTTGCGGGTCGCGGTCAGGATCGTGCGGCCCGGCCCCGACAGCGCCTCGATGAACGGCCCGCTCGCGCTGGCGGTGTTGACGAACACGACCCGGCGCGGCGCCAGCTGCTTCACCAGCGGCTCGAAATCCGCCGCCGTCATATCGGGGCCCGGCAGGTTGAACTTCGCCACCCGGCCGTCGAACGTGCCGTGCCCGATCAGCACCACGAACACGACGTCCTCGCGTCCGGCCGCGCTCAGCTTCCCGAATGCCTTGACGATCTCGTCGCGCGTGGACTTGCCGGTGATCCGCGCCTGATCGGTCTCCGGTTTCTCGTGCAGGTACTGCACCTGCGCCTTCGGAATCCCGAACCGGGCGGTCGCCGCGTCGACGAGCGATGCACCCCACTTGGCGTAGGGCTCCGCGAATTCCGGATCCCCGGCCAGCCCGACGATCACCAGCAGATGCGCGCTCTGCGCGGACGCCACCCCGCGGCCGGCCGCGAAGGCGGCCAGCAGAGCGACGGCGATCCGTAGCGAGCGGCGCATAGAGTCTTAGAGTCCTCTGCTAATTCTTTGTTCGAGCCCGCCTTCGCGCTGCGCGCTACGGCGCGGCAAGCCGTGGCGCGCTGCGCGCTACGCCGCGGCAAAGCCGTGGCCCCGTTCGCAGCCTGCCTCGCCGTAGCGCGCAGCGCGAAGGCGGGGCTCAGGCCAACCCGACGGCCCGCCGATAGCCCCACTCGCCGCACATCAACAGCAGCATGAGGCCGAGCACGAACGGCATGTGCCACAGGTCGCGCTCCTCGGTCGTCGTCACGCCACGGCCGGAATAGCGCACGTCTTCGGCCAGAGAACCGGCGTCCGCGGACTTGTAGAACCGGCCGCCGGTCTCGTCCGCGATGCGCTTCAGCCGCGCCGCGTTCATGCCGGCGTCGAAGTACTCGCTGTCGCCCGGCGCCGCGCGCAGCTGCGTGACGCCGGTGCCGAGCGCGGTCGTTCCGCGAGTTGCCTCGACCCGGACCGCGTAGAGGCCTTCATCCGATGCCGTGAACACACCGCGGTACTCGCCGTTGCGCTCGCCGGTCCACTGCAGCGGCAGGTCGGTCGTGCCTCGAGGTCCTTCGACATGGGCGACGACGCGGGCGTCGTTGATCTCCACGAACGTCGGATCGACGACGTCGGCGGTGACGGTGACGTTCTCGCCAGCCTCGACCCGTTCGGCGCTGGTGTGCGCCTCGACGTGATCCGGAACGCCGTCCACCAGCCAGCGCATCAGCTGCCGCCAGTAGTTCTCGTGCGTCATGTCCTCGACGGGAATGTCGGCGTGCATCTGCCAGAGCCAGGAGTCCTGGACCGGGAAGGCGAGCGCCTTGCCGCGGCCGTAGCGCTGAGACGCGAGGACGACCTGCTCGCGGCGGCGTTCGTCGGTCCCGCTCAGCAGAATCGTCGCGCCCGGTTTGACCGCGCGCAGCGCGTTGACGCTGGTCAGCGTCGGGAGCTTCTCCCAGATTGCAGACGAGGCCTGTTCGTTCGCGCCGAGTTGCGTGACCGCATGCGCGGCGCCGTCGCGGGTCGGATGCACTTTGAGCCGCGCCACGGCCCCGGCGTCGAGCGCCTTCATCGGCCGCTCGAGCACGACCGGCAGCACATCGGCGACGGGCGTGCCGGCGTAGCTGCCCTCCGCGAACGCGCGCGGTCCGCCGAGCATCAGCAGCCCACCGCCTCGCTTCTCGACGAAGTCGGAGATCATCCGCAGCTGATCGCCGGTGAAGGCGCCGGCTTCGATGCTGCCGAGGATCAGCCCGCGGTAGGCGAACAGCTCCTCGCGCGTCTTTGGAAATCCGCCGAGCAGATGGTCCGCATCGTCCACGCCCAGGCGCAGGTATTTGTTGTCGGCGGTGCGCTGCAGCGCCACCAGCCGCAGGTTGGCATCGTCGGTCACCGCGCGGCGGATGAACTTCAGCTCGAACCGCGGCTCGCCTTCGAAATAGAGGATGCGCTCGGCCCGATCGCGGACGTCGATGAGAGTTTCGCGCGCGTTGTTCTGCGTCACCATCTCGCCGGGTCTGGGCGTGATCTTGAAGCGGAAGATCCGCGGGCCGGCTTCCGAGGCCGTGAACCGCACCCGCACCGCCGCCGGTTCGCCGTCCGCCGGCAGCCGCACTTCCTGGGACCCGACGATCCGCCCCTCGTCTTCGACGTCGAGCATCACGGTCTCGCCCGGGAAGCCGCGATGCGTGACGACCGCGTCCACCAGAATCGATGTGCCCTTCAGCGTCGCGCGCGGGACGGAGATCCGTCCGATCTGGATGTCTTTGTGGAGAGACTCCTCACCGACCCCGACCGTGAACACGGGAACGTCAGCCGCCTTCAGCGCGAGCAGCGCGTCCGACAGCGACGCGTCGGTGGTGTCGGCGCCGTCTGACACCATCACCAGCCCCGCGAGCGGCAGGCCCGCGAGCTCCTGGCGCGCGCCCTCGAGCGCGATGCCGAGGCGGGTCTGCGAACCACCGAAGGTCAGCTCCTGCGGCGCGCTCAGCCGCTTCGCGGAGGCCGAGAACCGGAAGGTCCGGACCAGGAACTTCTCGGAGAGGCTCTTCATCAGCGGCGAGTCGGGGGCGAACTGCTGACGCACGACCGCCCCGCGCGTCTGTCCCGCCTCATCCGCGATCTGCATGCTCCGCGAGTCGTCGATGAGCACGCCGATGAAGTTCTGCTGCGACACCGCGGCGCGCACGACGAGCACGGGCCGGAACAGGCAGAAGAGCATCAGGCCAAGCGTCGCCAACCGCAGCGCGGTCAAGACGATGCGGTGCTTCATGGGCGCCCCGCGCACCCGCGCGGAGCGATACGTCAGGATCGTCCCGATCACGGCGGCCAGGACCACGATCGCAGCCACGTACGATCCGGTCGAGGGCACGAGCCGGAAATCGCCCTGCTGAAAGATGACCGGCCGGTACTTGAAGAGCAGCTGGAAGACAGAATCGAGCACGTAGTGTCCCCGCGGGCGCGCCTGGAGGGCCAGCGACGTGCCCAGGCGGCCGATTGTATAACCGGGCTACAGAGGCCCCGCAAACTATTGTTACTACAGACGACGGCGGCCGCCGTCCAGCTTCTGGCCGCCAGCAAGATCTTGTGATGAAACGCGTGTTCGTTGGGGTTTCCGGCGGTGAAAAAATGGTGGCACTCGTTCAAATCCCAAGCTCCAAGGACCAAATCCCAACGGAACGGCAAATCCCAAGTCCCAAACCAAGGACCCAAACCAACGGCCCAAAGCGCCAGGAGCCCACGGAAAGCGGTCGATCACGGAATCGTCCAAACCCCGTCTCCGGGGGCACGCCTCGCCTGTCAACCCTGCGTCCAGCCTCCGGAGTTCCGAATGATCTTGGCGACTATCTTCACCAGCTCGGCTGCCTCCGCGATGATCGGATCGTGAGCCGAGGTGAGAATGTCCGCCTCTCGGAGCACTCGGAGACGGAGGCGCGTCTCCTTCAGCTCTCGCAGAACGATTTTCGTTTTCGCAACTCGATCACGCCGACTGGAACCGTCATCCGCTTCCTCGTAGTTGGCCGCCGCGGAGGTCCCAGACTCGAGCAATTGCGCAGAAAGTTTGATCGCGACTGGTCCACATGTGTGGAGAAACTGCACCAGCCGCGTGATGACGCAAGCGAAGATAAACAGCCGCTCGCGCAAATCGTAGGGTTTGTTAGGAAAGTCCCAGCTTGATGTCTCCATGAAATGCATCGGTCGAGCCAGCTGTTCCGGAGGCTCGAAGATTGGGAGCTTGGATTGAGGCCTTTGGGAGTTGGATTGGGAGTTGGATTGGGATTTGGGAGTCGGGAGTCCATTGGAGCTTGGGATTTGGATCTTGGGATTTGACCGAAGCACTGAACCCAATGTCTCCCCGCACCGTTAGCCAGATGTCTGAGATGAATGAAGCCGCCGGCCCCTACCCCGGAATCCTCGTGAGCGCCGACCAGTCGCTCGAGCGCGAATTCGAGGAGGCGGTGCGGACCTCGGCCGATCTGGCGGTGCGGGTGGCCTACAGCGTTCTCCGCCGGCGGGAAGACGCCGAAGATGTCGCCCAGGAGGCGTTCGCCCGGGCGTACCGGCGGTTCCGGGACCTGCGCGACCCGCAGTATTTCCGGGCCTGGATCGTCAGGGTCTGCTGGCGCCTCGCGATTGACCGCTGGCGCGCCGACCGGCGCCGGTCGCTGCGCGAGCTGACGGCGGACGTCGGCCGGCCCGGCCACGACGTCGAGGGGGATGCCCTGCGGGCGGAACGCTCCGCGCTCCTCTGGAAGGCTATCGACGCGCTGCCCGACAAACTGCGGTCGGTGCTGATCCTCGGGTCGCTGCAGGGACACGACGTGCGCGAGGTGGCGCAGCTCCTCGGCATCCCCGAGGGCACGGTCAAATCACGGTTGTTTCTGGCTCGAAAAGAGCTGGCTGAGAGCCTGACATGTCTTGCGAACGATTCCACGAAGCGCTGAGCCGGCACGCGGCGGGCGGCGCGCTCATGGGCGACGCCGCCGCGCATCTCAGGGAGTGCGCGGGCTGTTCCGCGCGACTCGAACAGCAGCGCCGGCTGCTGGCCGAGGTGGACGCCGAGCTCGAGCGCACGCTTGCGATCGAGGCGTCGCCGGACCTGGTCACTCGAGTCATCGCAAGGACGCGCGTCGGCGGCGAGAGCACGTGGCGCTTCCGCGCGGCGTGGGCCGGGCTCGCCGCCGCCGCGGCGATCGCGGTCGCCGTCTATCTGCGCCCGCCGATCGACGCGCCCTCTCCGGCACCGGCGTCCGTTCGTCAGGCATCTGCCTCGCCGGAATCTTCGAACGCCGGCGGCCCTCAGGCGCCGGCGGCGCCGAGGTCGGCTCCCACGGCCGCAGCGGCAGGGTCGGCTCGCGGATCTGTGACGTCAGCGTCTGCAGACCGCCGCGTCGCGGCGCCGGATCGACACCGTCAGCTCCACGCGCAACGCGCGGCGGCGAAGTCCCCGGCGGAGCCGGAAGTTCTCGTCCAACCCGATCAGGCTCGGGCCATCGCGCGGCTGCGCGAGCTGTTGACACAGGGCCGGCTCACCGAGCAGATGCTGCCGCCGGTGCGGCCGCATGAGCCGGCGGAGTTGTCGGTTCTGCCGCTGCAGATTCCCGACATCACCGTCCCCACCGTCGACAGCATCGGCCACAACGACGCCGCATCGCGCGAGCGCCAGTAGTCATTCTCGAGGAGTCATGCTCATGAAGATTCGGTCTGCGGCCGCCGCCACCATCGTCGCGCTGTCGTGTTTCGGGCCGGCCCTGGCACAGGAACCGGTCAACATTCTTCAGCCCGGAGCGGGCCGCAAGCTCGCGCCGCCGGTTCCGCTGAAGATCAGCGTCGTCCTTTCCCGCTACCAGGGAGAGAAGCGCATCAGCAGCATGCCGTACGTCATCGGCGTCACCGCAGGCGGCACCGCCCCGGGGCCCAAAACCACGCTCCGGATGGGCACCGACGTTCCAGTCGTCATGACGATCTTTGGCGGCGGGGACGGCAAAACGACGCCGCAAAGCAGCTATAACTACCGGAGCGTGGGAACGAATATCGACTGCACCGCATGGGGCGAGGAGACGACAGCCGGACTCTTCCACGTATCGCTCACGATCTCGGATTCCTCGATCGGGCTCGACGCAACGAAGAAAACCACCACCCCAGGCCTGGTCCCGACCACCCCAGGCCTGGTCCCGGACGTCCCCTCGTTCCGGAACTTCAACTCCTCCTTCACTGCCCTCCTCCGCGACGGCCAGACGATGCAGTACACGTCGGCGACAGATCCGGTGACCGGCGAGCTGATGAAGATTGATGTGACGCTGAATGTCATGAAGTGAGAGCCGCTGATCCAAGCAGCGTGATGCCGCTAGACAGCGGCGCGAGCGCAGCGAGCGCTGGCGGCGTCGCGGGGGTGGGGCCCCGCGACGCAAACTAACAAAAGCTGGCAGACCGCCCACGATCAGCCTGTTGCCATCAGCAGCGCCACGGCACACACCGCGCTCTCTACGCCACTCACCGAACCCCCAGAACCGCACACCGACTCCGCGAGTAATATGGTTAGCCACCAATGGCCGCGAAGCCGGGGTTCTTCGAGTACATCGCCGCCGCCTTCAACGCCCGGCCGATCGGGATGTTCGTGGCGCCGAACTGGGTCGGGCTCGCGGCCTTCGGCCTGCTCGGCGTCACCAACCCCGGCTTCTGGGTGCTCGGGGCGGGACTCGAGCTCGGCTACCTGCTGACCCTGGCCACCAACAAGCGATTCCAGAACACCGTCGCGGGCAAGCCGCTGAACGCCGCGCGCCGGGCATGGAACGACCGCATCCAGCGCGTGCTCGGACGGCTCGATCCCGCGGACGTCCGGACCTACGACCAGCTCGCCGAACGCTGCCGGTCGATTCTCGAGCTGCAGATGCAGAACGCGGCCGAGGCGCCGGAAGGGCTCGAGCAGCAGGCTGACAGCCTCGGCCGCCTCTCGTGGATGTTCCTCCGGCTCCTGCTGGCGCGCCGCACCATCGGGCAGGTCATGGGCGGCGCCCAGAACGATGCCGAGCTGCAGCGCAAGATCGCCGCGCTCGAGCGCCAGCAGGGGCAGCCGGGCCTGAGCGAGGAGCTCGCCCGCAGCCTGGGGGGCCAGCTCGAAATCCTGCGCCAGCGGCTGCAGCAGCGTACCGACGGCGACCGCAAGCTCGCCTACCTCGAGGCGGAGCTCGATCGCATCGAGCAGCAGGTGGAGCTGATCCGCGAACAGGCGGCGATGTCGACCGATCCCGAGCTGCTGTCGCGGCGCATCGACGACATCACCGCCACGCTCGGGACGACCGGCCAGTGGATCCGCGATCAGCAGAAGGTCTACGGCGCGATGGAGGATCTGCTGACCGAGCCGCCGCCGCTCTCGCCCGACGCCCGCGCCCGGGAGCTGCAATGAGCGCCGACCTGCCGCGCTGGGCGGCGGAGATGCGCGACCTGTTCCGGTCCGGCTCCGCCGCCCAGTTCCTCCTCCACGGCAACGTCTTCGACGTCGTGCCCGCCGCCGGCAAGCTGCACTCCGTCCCGGCGTTCCTCGAGCAGATCATGTTCGCGACCTACGACGTGGTGCTCCGCTACGACCGCAGTCGCGGCGTGCGCGCGACGCGCGGCGGCGAGGACTGGGGCGACTGGCTGCAGAACGCGCTCGGCAAGGAGGCGTCCTCGCTCTCCCTCACGCGCGAGCCGGGCGCGGCGCTGGAGCTGATCGATCGCTACCTGCTCAGGACGCTGAACCTGCACGGGCTGCCCGGGTCCACGGCGCCGCGCCGCATCGCAGTCATCATCGAATTCGCCGAGTTCGTGGTGCCCCGCGGCGACGCCGCCCACCTCGGCGGGCCGTTCGCGGCCAACACGGTCAAGGTGCTGGGCTGGGCCAACGATCCGGCGATCGTCCATTCCAACATCGTGACGGTCCTGATCAGCGAAGGCCTGCACGATCTCAGCGAGCTGGTCGTCGAGAACCCTCACGCGGCCTCGCTCCACCTGCCGCTGCCGGACGAGGACGAGATGCGCGCCTACATGCGCGCGCTGGCGGCGGCGCAGTTTCCGGAGCTGGAATCCCGTTCCGACGTGCCGCTCGACACGATCGCGACGCGACTCACCGGGCTGAGCCGGGTCGGCGCGCGAACTGCGATCGCGCTCGCGATGGGCAACGAGCGCCGCATCACCGCGGCGTGGCTCGGGTCGATCAAGAAAGACCTGATCGAGCGCGAGGGCCAGGGCCTGCTCGACTTCGTCGAGTCGCCGTTCACGCTCGACAACGTCGCCGGCCACGACGCCGTCAAGGCGTGGCTCCGCGAGGACGCCGAGCTGCTCAAGCGCGGCGCGCTGCGGGCGCTGCCCATGGGTTATCTGATTTCTGGCCGGATTGGTACCGGAAAGACCTTCCTGGTGCAGTGCTGGGCCGGCGAGCTCGGCATCCCGTGCGTCGTCTTCAAGAACTTCCGCGACCGCTGGGTGGGCGCGACCGAGTCGAACCTCGAGAAAATCTTCGCCATCCTGCGCGCGCTGGGCCAGGTCGTCGTCTTCGTGGACGAGGCCGACCAGGCGTCGGGCCGCCGCGAAGGCGGCGACGGCGACAGCGGCCTGTCGGGCCGCGTCTACTCGATGCTGGCCAAGGAGATGTCCGAGACGCGCAACCGCGGCCGGATCCTCTGGGTGTTCGCCACCTCCCGGCCGGACCTCGTCGAGGTGGACCTGAAACGCCAGGGCCGCCTCGACGTCCATATCCCGCTCTTCCCTCCCGAAACCGCCGCGGAGCGCGAAGCGCTGCTGCTCGCGATCGCCAGAAAGCTGAAGCTGCCGCTGGCAGCCGAGGATCTGCCGCCGTTCACCGATGACGTGACCCTGGGGGGGAACGAGCTCGAAGGGGTGCTCGTCAGAGCACTCCGAGTACACGAGCTGAGCCCCGAGCCGCGGAAGCCGCTGCGCGAGGTGCTCGCGGAGGTCATCAAAGAAGTGCGGCCCAACCCTCACACCCGCAAGCTCGAATACATGGATCTGGTCGCGGTCAAGGAATGCACCGACGTCCGGTTCCTCCCACCGAAGTACCGCGAACTGACCCCTGAAGAGCTGGAGACGCGGATCGACGCGCTGAGACGGTTCGTATAGAGCCGTCGCTCGCTGCGCTCACGTTTCGGGGCTCGGGACTCGGGCCTCGGGGCTCGGAGAGCCGGTGCTACCCAGAGGCAACTAGCCGCTGAAGTTGCGCCTGTTGCCTCTGATCACCACCACCTTCCGAGCCCCGAGTCCCGAGTCCCGAGTACCGAACAGCGAGTAAGATCACGGCTTTCGAGGAGGATGACGCATGTTTGGGCGCATCGGACGGCTGTTCCGGGGCTTTCTCGGGTTGTTCATCAGCGGCATCGAAGAGGCGAATCCGGAGGCGCTGATGGAAGCGGCGCGCCAGGAGTTCCGCGCGCGCATGACGCAGTACAACCTCGCGCTGGCGCGGATGGCGGGGGTCGCCGAGCGCCTGAAGAGCCAGGTGGGCATGAAGACGACGCGGGCCCAGGAGCTCGAGCGGCGGATCCTGGCGAACCACCGCGCCGGCAATCTCGAGCTCGCGGGCACGCTCGCGCGCGAGCTGCAGGAGCTCAAGGCGGACCTCCAGACCGACACCGCCGAGCTCAGGGAGACCGAAGAGGCCTACGACGCCAACATGCGCCAGGCCAAGCTCGCGCAGCGCGAGTTCGAGGACAAGGTGCGCCGCCTCGACAAGCAGCTGTCGCAGGTCAAGATTAAGGAAGCGCAGGCCGAAGCGGCGTCCGCGCTGTCGAGCGTGGCGTTCAAGGTCGGCGATCTCGGCGACACGATGAAGCGCGCCGAGGAAGTGCTCGAGAAGCGCTACGAGATGTCGGCCGGCAAGGCCCGGGTCGCCAGGGACATGGTCGACATGACCACCGTCACCGAGAAGGAGAACGAGCGCAAGGCGCTCGAGCAGGTGGCGCTCGCCGAGTTCCTGGCGAGCCAGGGCATTCAAACGACGCCGGCCACCGGCGAGACCACGCCGGTGGCGTCGAAGGAAATCGGACCTGAACGATGAACAACCAACAGCCTCGTTTCACGGCGCTCGGCCGGCTCGTCTCGCTGGTGCTCGTCGCGGGCCTGATCGGGCTCGGGGTCTACATGGTCCGCGACCGCATCGGCCTCGGCGGCAAGGACGCCGGCCCGGCGAGCGAGTCCGGCGGCGGCGGGAGCGCGCCCGAGGTCCAGGAGGTCAAGGTCGAGGTCCCGAAGCTGTCGCCGCCGGCGGCGTTCCAGTTCAAGGACAACACCGTCCCGATCGAGATCAGCGAGTACGCCGGCTACGCCGGGCTGATCGCCGCCAACGGCGGCCTCGATCCGACGGAGAACTCGTTGTTCTTCAAGAACCACGGCTTCAAGGTGAAGCTGACGATCAAAGAGGACGAGAACTGGTCGGAGCTGAACGAGGGCAAGATGGCGGCGTCGGTGACGACCGTCGACGTCCTCGCTGCCTACGGCCGGCAGCTGCACGTGATCGTGCCGGCCCAGATCGGCTTTTCGCGCGGCGCCGACGGCGTCGTGGTGCGCAGCGACATCAAGCGCATCAACCAGCTGAAAGGCAAGACCATCGCGTCGGCGCAGTTCACCGAGGTCGACTTCTTCATCCGCTATCTGGCGCAGGAGGCCGGTCTGCCGATCAATGCGCTCGGCAGCCTCGACGCGGCGCCGCACCCGGATCGGCTGAACGTGGTCTACACCGAGGACGGGTTCGAGGCCGGCGATCTGTTCCTGAACGACATCAAGTCGGCCAAGAACCGCCTGGCGGGGGCGGTCACGTGGGAACCGAAGGTCTCGGAGGTCGTCAGCAACAGCGGCGGCCAGGCGCACGTGCTGACGAGCAACCGCAACCTGCTCATCGTCGCCGACGTCCTGATCGTCCACCGCGGGTTCGCACAGGAGCAGCCGAAGATCGTCCAGGGCCTGGTGCAGGGCCTCCTCGAAGGCAACCGCCTGGTGCGCGACCACCCCGATCAGAACATCGACGTGGTTGCCCGCGCTTTCAAGTGGAACCGGGACAAGGCGAAGCAGGAGCTCGCCAACGTGCACCTGTCCAACCTGCCCGAGAATCTGGCGTTCTTCTCCGGGGCGATCGACGCCGCCGGCAGCTTCGGCGGCATCTATCAGTCGGCGGTGCTGGCCTACGGCAGCGACGTCATCAAGGATCCGCCGGATCCCAGCCGCTTCGCCGACACCACGGCGCTCCAGGCGCTCGACAAGTCCGGGCTGTTCAAGGAGCAGAAGGTCGCGATCGCGCCGATCCGCACGTCGTCGGGCGCGTCGGTCGAAACCGATCCGCTGCTCAGCAAGGACATCCGGTTCCTGTTCGAGCCGAACTCCGCGACGCTCGATCAGGCGAACCCGGACAACACGAAGAACCTCGAGGCGATCAAGCGGCTGCTCCAGGTGAGCCCGGGCTCGACGCTGCTGCTGCGCGGCCACGTCGACAATGCCAGGGTCGAGGACTTCCGCAAGCAGGGGGGCGAGGCCTACGTGCGGACGCAGGCGCTGCGCGCGATGGAGTTGAGCAAGAACCGCGCGGGCGAGATCCGCAAGCTGCTGATCGATCGCTTCAACATCGATCCGAAGCGCATCGACATCGTCGGCCGCGGCTGGGAAGAGCCGGCGGGGCCCAATTCAGATCTGAATCGACGGGTCGAGGTGCAGTGGTTCACTGTGGAGTGAACCGGCCACATTGCCAACATTGCCAAGACTGCCACCATTGCCAACACTCACCTGGCTTCGGCAACGGGCCACGTGTGGGCGGGTAAGTAATCGGGCAGGCCTTTCAATGTTGGCAATGCTGGCAATGTTGGCAATGTTGGCACTGGGCGAGGACTCACGCTGATGCCTAATTTCTTCATGACCCTGAACCGCCGCTATGGAAAACCAGACGGCCTCACGCGGCGCGAGATGCTGCAGCGGTCGTTCGCCGCCGGGGCGGCGCTGCTGATCTCCGAGCGCTTCAGCGGGCCGCTGCTCGCAGGAGCCGGGCGGGTCGTCGTCGTGGGCGCGGGATTCAGCGGGCTGGCCGCGGCCTACGAGTTGTCGCGTGCCGGGTACGAGGTGACGGTGGTCGAGGCCCGGAACCGTGTCGGCGGCCGCGTGCTGACCTTTTCGGATCTGGTGCCGGGGAAGCATGTCGAAGGGGGCGGCGAGTTGATCGGATCGAACCATCCGGCGTGGCTCGCCTACGGCAAGCAGTTCGGCCTGCAGTTCCACGAGATCGGCGAAGAGGATCTCGAGGCGCCGATCGTCATCAACGGCAAGAAGGTCACCGCCGAACAGTCCGAGCAGCTGTGGGAGGAGATGGAAAAGGCCTTCAACACCATCGTCGGCGACGCCGCGAAGGTCGACGCCGACGAGCCGTGGAGGGCGGCCGGCGCGGAGGCGCTCGACAAGCGCACGCTGGCCGACTGGATCGACAAGCTGGGCACGTCGCCGCTGTGCCGATCGGCGCTCCATACCATGATGATGGCCGACAATGGCGTGGTGACCGAGTGGCAGAGCTACCTCGCCAACCTCGCGATGGTCAAAGGCGGCGGTCTCGAGAAGTACTGGACCGAGTCGGAGGTCTACCGCTGCACCGGCGGCAATCAGCAGCTCGCGACGAAGCTCGTCGGAGCGATCGGCGCGGCGCGCGTGTTGACGCGCATGCCGGTGCGGGCGATCGCTGTCACCGATCGCGGCGCCCGCGTGACGCTCGGGTCGGGCAAGGTGCTCGAGGCCGAGCACGTGCTGCTCACCGCGCCGCCGAGCGTGTGGAACAAGGTTGCGATCGATCCGGTGCTGCCGCCATCGCTCGCGCCGCAGATGGGCACGAACGTCAAGTACCTGATGTCGCTGAAGTCGCCGGTGTGGCGCCGCGGCGAGCTCGGGCCCGAGCTGCTCTCCGACGGGCCGGTGTCGATGACGTGGCACGCGACCGAAGGCCAGAAGGGCGCCGGTGAAGTGCTGACCGCATTCTCCGGAGGGCCGGCCGCGGACACGTGCCGCGAATGGGGCGCGGCGGCGCGCGACCGCAACTACCTCGCCGATCTGGGCAAGGTCTACCGCGGCATTGCCGCCAGCTTCGTGCGCGCGCGGTTCATGGACTGGCCCTCGGACCCGTGGGCCAAGGCGTCGTACTCGTTCCCTGCTCCGGGCCAGGTCACCACACAGGGTCCCACGCTCCGGCAGGGGATCGGCCGCCTGCACTTCGCGGGCGAGTACACGAACTACGCCTTCATGGGCTACATGGAAGGCGCGCTGGGATCCGGGGCCGCCGCCGCGAAGCGCATTGCCGAGCGCGACGGGATTCTCAAGAAGAGTGCCGCTTAGAAACTCCCAACGCCCAACTCCCAACTCCCAAGGGAAGTCGCCCGCACAACGGGGTAGAAGGCGTGTCGCCAAGCCGGTTCGGCCGACTTTCACACCATTCTTCGAACGGTTTCCTTTGGGAGTTGGAAGTTGGGAGTTGGGATTTGACGTGAGGTCACTATGTGCCCCCGACGCTACGGTCGCTCTCACAATCGAGCCTGGATCATCATCGGCCTCTTGATCCTCGCCGCCGGCCGCTGCCGCGATCAGTCGTCGCGCTCGACCGGCTCGGTCGGCCGGGTGGCTGAAGCGCCGCAATACGACACCCGCGAGATCGAGCAGGCGCTGGACGCGAGAAAGGCGCCGGCGGCACCGGCTCGGGAAGGACTCGCCGCGGCGATCGTGATCGACGTCTCGGGGAGCATGGACGATCGCGTGACCGGCGAAGACGGACGGCGGGCGCGGAAGATCGACGTGGCGCGGCGCGCTGGGCGCGAGCTGGTCGCGCAGTTCGCCGCCTATGCCAAAGAGCACGCGGACGAACCGGTCAGCCTCGGCGTCTTCGAGTTCAGCCGCCGCGACAACCAGCCGGACTGCCGCCCGATCATTCCCATGGGCCCGCCGGATCCCGCGCAGGCCGACGCCGCCCTGGCGCGTCTCGATCCCGAAGGCGGCACGCCCATCGGCCAGGCCATGGTCACCGCAAAGCTGGCGCTGGACGACACCGGCCTGTCACGGCGTCATCTCCTGGTGGTGTCCGACGGCGAGAACACGGACGGCTTCAAGCCCGAGGACGTCGCCGCGGCGATTGCGAAGCGGCCCGAGTCGGAGAAGCCGTCAATCTATTTCGTCGCGTTCGATATCGAGGCCCGCCGCTTCAACCGCGTCCG
>Ga0114129_10007834_pt1 | contig 15200 bp, 12 predicted proteins | sample RhiMetdeltSRZDD1_FD_80071 | JGI IMG/M metagenome (GOLD analysis project Ga0114129, IMG submission 80071) | Populus rhizosphere microbial communities from Tennessee, USA - Rhizosphere MetaG P. deltoides SRZDD1 (version 2) (version 2) | ecosystem: Host-associated > Plants > Roots > Rhizosphere >...
AGCACCTCGCGTCGGTCGAGGAGAATCCACTGCACGTGATAGCGAGCGATCACCGCGTGCCGTTCTTGGTCGGTGGCGTTTCCGAAGAACTGGTCCTGCGCCTTCCGGCGTTCCGCTTGGTCGGGGATCCAGTACACCGGATGCCGCCACGCCACGACACGGCCTCCACTGAGCGCGGGCACCAGGTAACTCGTGCGGGAGTCGGCAAGAACCACGTCGCCCGGGCGCACCGGGCCCAGGATGGCTTTGGCCTCGGGCCACACCTGCCGGTCAACTCGAATGATGCGGGGAAGGGGCGGCTTGTTTTGGGCAAAGAGAGCAAGCGCGGCCACGACAGAACCGGAAGGCACCAGCCAGGACCGGCCCTTCGCAACCCGTGACTCCCACCCGACCGCTGCGATCGCGAGCGCAATCTGAATGAAGACCACGATGTACGCGATCGTGCGCCCAAGCCCGTAACGACCGGTGATGCCACCGATTGCGTAGATGACCGCCAGCAACGCCACCAGGAGCACCAGCGGGTCGCGTCGATCGTCTCGGAGACGCCATAGCAGGACCGGCAACGCAAGAATGGCGGGCCAGATCTGGCCCACAACTCCCTGATAGAAGACACCGCTCCAGCTGTGGAATTCGGGTGGCTGGTCGGCAAACAGCTTGAGCACCGGGAAGTAGGGCCACGTGAGGGCGAGAGCCACGCCTGCAGACACCGCTCCGAAAAGCAATCCGGCTGTGATCCAGAAACGTCGAGCTACCCGGGCCAAGAACAAGGCTGCCAGCCCGGCGAACAGCACCAAACCGGTGGGCGGGTGGGTAAGCATGCACACGGCGACGAGCAGCGAGATTGCCGCGAAGAGGCCAGTCCTCCCGGAGTCGAGCGCGTCCATCAGGACGGAGAGGCAGAGGAACATCGCAGCCGCAGCAAAGGTCGAAGGATAGGGTGCATTGTAGCCCAGCATGCCGATGTGGAAGAATCCGCTCCACATCCAGACGTCCTTGCCCCACAGGAAGATGATGAAAAGAAGAGCATAGGGCGCAGCGGCGTCGCCGTGAGGAAGGCGCAGCAGGAAACGTCGAATGGCTAGGACCAGCAGGACCATATTGACCAGTCCTGCGATGGCCAGCATCGTCGTCGGCGCTGCGCCGGTCACTCGCGCAGCCAGGCCGACGGCAAGGTGGTATGGCGAGGCGTAGGCGTGCGGAGCATCGACTGCGAGCAGCGGATGTCTGGGCGCCAGCGGGCGCACCGAGAGCTCCCGTACCACAGCCGCATGCTCCCAGAAGTCGCTGGAGAAGTAGCCGCGCCACGCGTAGAGGGCGCAGAGCCCCAGGGCGCCGACGGCTACAGCCAGGAACCGAAGATGATCGCGCCGGCGCAGGCCGGCAGCGTCTACGTCGGGGACGTGCGAGTCGGGACGCGGATCGCGATCAGCTGCCACGCCAGGGCACTCCATCCGAAGGACAGCGGTACCAGAAGCGTTCGAACCATCCACCACTTGTGGATCGTGCTGTGGGTCTGGAACGCCAGGATCCAGGCGAGGACGATCGCACCGCCGGCGGCGAAGCCGAGAAGATCGCTGGTTGCCCACCGAACGCGCCGCCGCACTGCAATGAAGCCGGCGATCAACCAGGCAAGCGCAGAGGCAGCATATAAGACGATGGCGCCGGTATGGCTCCCATAGGTCAGCACGTATCCCTGACTCAGCACCGCTTCGACTGCCTTGGCGCTGGAGACGAGCAGCGGGTCCTTGGGTGACGACCATGTCTCACCGAAGTGCTTGAGGCTGGCACCCGGTGAGGGATTGATGTACCGGTGCAGGTATTCAGCAAACGTGCGCACGGCCTCCGGGCCGAAAATCACGACTGCCAACGCCTGCTTGATGGCGACGGTCAAGAGGGCGCCAAGCGCAAAGGCAAGCAAAGCCGCCAGAGCAAGACGCCGTGCCCTCACCGGATCGTTCTCGGGCTCAGGTCTGAGCCGCTCGACCACGTATACGGTCGGCACGAGCAGCCCGGCTGCAGTCGGTAACAAGCCGGTCAGGAATTCAAGGTAGGCGACCCCAGCTCCGTAAACCGCGCAGAGGGGAACGAGCATCGACATGCTTCCCGCCCGTTTGCGCAAGGCCAGGAATCCAACAATGCCAAGGATGACGAATGCGTCTCCCGGTCCGTGCGTCAGTGACTGACCGAAGTAGGGAACCCCCCAGAAGAGCGCACCGGTCAGCGCGATGCTGGCCGACACCGCCAGGAGCAGGCGTTGGTGGAGTCCGGTGGCAATGACCAGCAGGGCCAGAGCGGCATACACGGTCAGCTTGAGGACCGTGCGAACGTTGCCCAGATCCATTACCCAGAGCAGCGCTGCGCTGATGGGGTTATAGCCGTGCCAGTAGCGGGTGTACCGATACACCAAGTAGGAGGCGGTGTTTGGCCCTTCGGTTACCAGCGTGCGCAGCGTCGGGCAGCGATCCGTTTCCCCTCGGTTCCGATTGTACATCAGCGGCCCTACGGCGGCGGCCCACCGATGGTCGTCCGCGTTGGAGATCATTTGAAGAACTGAACAATCGTGATACTGATTGAAGCCGCGGTGGCTTTCCAACCAGGGCCAGTCGTTGTCGATCAGCTCGCCGGATGTGAATGCATCACGGATGCGCTGATCCAGGTGCTCGCGCGGCAGCCAAGCGGCCCATAAAGCGAGCAGGAGGAAGACGCCGTTCTGCAGGAAAATGATGGCGGTCGCCATCATCCAGGGACGCCACGCGCCGAAGCGAGTCTGCACTCGAGAGGGCCTTTCGAGCGGGGAAGGTGGGGTAAGTGCCGGGCGCGCGTTCAGTAGCTGACGGCTTTCACTTTCGCCTGATAGATCGATCTGCGCCGTTCCCCCGACAAGAACTTGTCGGCGAGCAAGAACCCCATTTCGATCGAGTTGTCCGAATTGTTGTACTGGAACACACCGGTGCGGCCGAGCAAGGAGACGTGCTCCTGCTCGAGGAATCCCACGATGGTGTCGAGCTTGGTCTTATACGCCAGGTCGTAGTAGGGATACGCCTCGCGTACTCGGAACACGTACGTGTCTGCCACGTCCGCCCGATCGAGGTAACCCACCCGCTCGGCATCATGGAGCACGCGCTCGGACAGCTCGGCGTCGGAGGCGTTCCACAGGGAGCCCGGATCGTCCGCAAAGACCGTGATGTCGAAGCACAACGAGGTCTTACCCGGCGGGCACATGTTCGGTGACCAGTTGGCGAACTCTACCGCCCGATTGAAAATGACGTCGGGGTCGGGAAAGTAGAGCCAGTGATCGTTGGAGAGGCGAGAACGGTTGAGAAAGACGTACACGAAGATGATGTCCATGTATCGCAGCCCATCGAGGGCCTGCTCCACGGCGGCGCTTTTGCGCTCCTGGAGGGCGTATAGCGCATGCAGCGGGATGGTCGAAATCAGGTGTTCGAACCGTACAGTCTGTTCCCGCCCCAGCCGCGAATAGGTCACCGTCCGATCGCCCACCGAGACATTGGTGATCGTGACGCCGGTCTCGATCGCCGTGCCGTGGCTGACGGCGCTCGCGGCGAGCGCGTCCGGCATCTCCTGTATGCCACGGAGGGGGTAGTAGAACGGACCCCCGTCGGGAGCCAGACTGTCGTCTTCCAGGTTGTAGCTGCTGAAGTCCAGGCGTAGCAGCTTGGTCACGATCCGCTTCAGCAGTCGCTTCAGGTTCTCGCCCTGAAATCGTTGCTCAGCCCAGTCGGCCGAGATGTCGGCCGGATCGGTGTGCCAGATCTTGGAGGTGTAGGGCCGGCACATGATCTGATACAACCGCCGGCCGTAGAGGTGCACGAACCAGTCCTTATATGACACCAGCCGGGGCTTGCGAAACTTCTTGGTGATCAGGTTCCAGCCGAACGAGAGGCCGGCCATGAGGCTGTCCTTGAGCGGCATGGCGCGCAACAGGTTCTGCAGCTCGAAGGGGTACTTGAGAAACTTGCCGAACAAGTAGATCCGGCTCTTCTTGATATGCCGGTTCATGGTCAGCCCTGGCAGGGCCAGGATTTCCTCGAGAAGAGCGCGGTTATTGGTGTGGAAGCGATGGGCGCAGAAGTCGAGATAGAAGCCGTTATGGCTCAGCGTCCGCGACAGGCCGCCGACCACGGCTTCGCGCTCGAGCACCAGCACCGAATGCCCGTGCTCGCTCATCCGCTTGGCGAAGCCAAGCCCCGAAACGCCCCCGCCCAGGACGACGAAATCAACGCGTCGCATCGAGGTCCCTCTTGTACACCTCAGTGTATTCCGCGAGGCAGGTCCGCCAATCGCGCATCCGGTTCAGGCGCCGAGCATTGAGCTTGAGGTTGACCAGCCGCTCCGACGGCGGTCGAGGCGCGAAGTAGGTGCCCTGGTAGTAATCGGATGGAACCTTGGTCACCATCACCGTATTCGCGAGTCCCAGCAGGCGGACGAATTCAACCGCTACGTCGTAGCGACTCCCGCCACCTTCGCAGACGTGGTTGTAGACGCCGTAGTACGGCGTGGTGAGCAGGAACGCCGCGGAACGTGCAAAGTCCACCGTGTATGTCGGAGTGCCGAACTTGTCGTCCACTACGCGCAACTCCCGGGCTCCGCCTTTGATCTGCCGATAGATCTTGTTGATGAACTTCTTGTCCTTGCTCGGTCCTCCGCCCATCATCCACCCCGCACGCAGACAGAAGTACTTGGGGACGTGCGTTTCCACGAATCGCTCGCCGTGATACTTGGCCCGACCATACTGACTCAGCGGGTTGGGCTGGTCGAAGTCGTGGAACTCCTCCTTCTCACCAGCGTAGATGCCTGCAGTGCTGATATAGAGCATCGTCGCGTCATGGCGCCGAGCCAGAAGTGCCACGTTTTCCACTCCGAGGGCGTTGGTCTTCCAGCAGTCGTCCGAATGCGTCTCGCAATACTCCAGATCGGTCAGCGCCGCGAGGTGAAGGACGATCGTCGGCCGCACGGTCGCGAACGCTCGCTCGCAATCGGTCACCTCTCGCACATCGAGGGGCGAAAGCCAGGGCTCGTTCACCACGAGGTCTGTGGCGGTGACGTGCCGGTAGCTCTGGCAAAACGTGTGATACATCGCATCGCCCAGCATGCCGCCGGCCCCAGTGATCAGTACCCTGTCGGCGGCGTTGGGACCTGCCGCTGCAGGTGCGGGCGTAGGGCCGCTCATGCGGGGCTCAACCGGGGCGTGACAATGCCGGCTTCCTCGATCGTGCGAGCGCCCATGAAACAGGCAAACAGCATGCTAGGCCAGAGCTGGAGCAGCAGGCGGTTAATCGACCGGATGTTGGTGTCCAGCAAGGGAGCGGGCGCAGTGAGCAACACCGCCGCGTACCCTGCCAGCATGAGGCCGATGACGATCACTGCGACCCGGGCATCGCGGCTAGCTGGTTCAACCTGTGTGCTACCAACGGCGAGCAGGTAGGCTGCGAGCAACACTACGAGCAGGCCCTTGGCCCCAACCTCCAGCACAGCCTGGGTGAAACCCGTGAGAATCTGGACGTACCGCCCGGCGTCGAAGAGACGCTCCGCGCTTTGTCGGAGTCCATGATCGGACAAGAGGTCGTTGGCGGGCGCGAGGTTGATCTTGAAGAAGGCCAGCAGCAGGACCGCCGGTCCCAGGCCGATCGCGAAGCTCCGCAGCGTGGCGAGTGCCGTACGCCAGCCAAGGGCTGGCCCCATCACCAGGCCATACGCTATCACCAGAGCGAGGACGAAAAGGGTGCCCTCGTTCTTGGTCCAGGCCGAGAGTCCTGCCGCAACCCCAGCCATCATCACCAATCGAGATCGGTTCGATTCGGAAAGCTCGCCGAGCGACAGCAGCGCAAGCGTCGCCAGAAAGAAAAAACTGAGCGGGATATCGGCGTACTGCGACGCACCCTGGAGGATGTAGAACTTCGTGCCGAGCAGAACCAGTGCGGCGAGAACACCCTGAGTGCGGGACCGAAGGGAGGCAACCGCAGAATACAGGAGCCCGATGGTGGCGAAGGTAAAGAGCATGGCCACCGCACCGGGCGCGAACGTCGTCTCCTGTCCCGCATAGGTCCAGACGCGGGCAACGCTCCCGGGGACGAGCAGGGGATAATCCGGATGCGACCACGCGGGGAGGCCGGTCAGGACCTCACGCCATTGCTCGCCGCCGCGGAAGAGGGCTCGGGCGTGCATGTTCCACGTCATCCAGGCGTCCCACGCCCCTTGCCGATTGGTCATCCACTCGGCGACAAAGGCAATGACGGCGCATGCGACGCTCAGTGACAGGACCAGGCTGAGCACCGGGCGACCGACTTGGGAAGAGCGATCAAGATATTGCGAGGGCCGGCGGTTCCGGCTGCGCCCAACGAAAGCACCAACCGCGAGCAACACCAGCAATACCGACTCGGCGTAGGGGAATGCTGCGGCCGGCGCGCCGAACAGCAGCCATACCACGAAGAGTGACGAGCTGACCCCGAGGCCGATGCCGATCGCAAGGCAGGTCAGCACCGACCGACCCCGACCCGTCGTCGCGGTCCTCCCCCACCCCAGGCACAGCAGTGTGAGCAGGCCGATCAGCCAGACCGCTGCCAGCGACAGCGCGAGCCTCACTGTGCCTGGGATCGGAACAGCATGACGCCGTTCCCGTAGTCGCGGATCAAGCTGAGTCCGGCGGTCGCGTTGCTGTCGGGGCTCCCCGGAGCCGCGAAGTTACCCACTACAAGACCAGCTTGTGTGTCGGAAAGAACAATCGTCGGCAGGAGCGCATACTGCGTCAGCAGATATCGCTTGAACGCGAGCCGCGGGGCGTCGAGCCCCTCTCCCGGCCCGATGTCGCGGTCGGTGACATATCCCACGCGCGCTACCCGAGGGAGGTCCGGTCGAAGATCACGAAAGCGGGCCTCGTAGCTCGTGATGGCATCGCGGCTGGGGAGCTGGCGTAGCGCGTGAACGGCGCGGCCAAGAAGGCGCACGCTGGACCCCAGGGCGAACAACACGAGGCAGGCGAGCGCCAGCGCGGCAAGTGCAGTCCGACGAGTCGCCTGTGCACCGCTTTCTCGCAGAGCCGACGTCGCTCCCAGCCAGAAGAAGTAGTCGAGAGCCAGAGTGTAGTAGTGATGAAGGCGTCGGTGCTGCCGGCGCTCGAGCCACGCCATCGCTGCCACCAGGCGCTCCGGAAACCGGGGAAAAAGCCCGCTCAGCCACAGGAACAGGGAACGGGCCAATCGCCACCGGTACGGTCCCTCATCGTACGAGTTCAGCCTGAGACCGGAGGCGATCTCCGGATGCTTGCGAGCGAACAACACGGCAGTGTGCCCACGATCGACGCAATCCCGGGCGAGGCCCGCAAAGGTCTTGTCGTATTGCTGGTACGCGATCGCGTCCGGACTGTACCCAAACTCGACGCCGGCTTTGGCCAGCCGAAACGCAAGCTCGTAATCTTCGTGGCCGTAGAGCTTGAAGGTCTCATCCAAACCACCGACCTGGCGCAGGGCCTCGCGCTGCAATGACAGGTTGCCGGTGTAGACGTCCCGAAAGCCAAGACGATATCCCGGCTGACCCAGTCGTGCGAGCAAAGCATTCGTTGCGTCGCGCCGATAGCTCACAATCGGCGCGGAGGATGAGTCGGCCGGGATGGGAACCGGCCCGACGACGGCTCGGCGAGACCCGGCGGGATGAGCGTCGAGGTGAGCCTGGAGGAAGCCGGGTACCGGCTCCATGTCGTCGTCCAGGAACACGATCAGCTCCCCATTCGCCAGACGGGTGCCCGCGTTGCGCGCCGCAGCCCTTCCCTGGTTGGGCTGCCAGATGGCGGTGAGCCGAAACGGGGCCTGGAACCCGTCCAGCATCTCCTTGGTCCCGTCGTCCGACCCGTCGATCGGGACAATCACCTCGAACTCCGTCGCCGGCAGCGTCTGGCGGCGGAGTGCATCCAGCGCCCGCTGGATGGATGTGCGTCGCTGGTAGGTTGGGATGACGACGCTGATGCGGACCGTGCCGCTCATTCGGCGGGCTCCGCAACCTCGTTGCGCGGCTTCACAGCCGTGATCGTAATGAGAAACTCGTAGTCCGGGTCCCGATAATCGAGCTCGTCGGCGCGAAGTTCCTCCGCGGCAAGGCCGTGCAGAAACGCAGTGGTCGCGAGCACGTTACCGAAGGCTTCGACTCGGACGCTCGGAGCCGGGAACACCTCCTCAAACAGCAGGCGCACCGACAATGTCGTGAAACTCCAGTAGTGACCCCAGCGTTGCATGTCCCGCCGGCTGATCTGCGTGATGCCGCCGACGGTGGCGAGAATGGTCCCACCCGGCTTCAGGATCCGATAGAGGGTCCGCATTACCGCGTGAATGTCATAGATGAAAGGCAACGTCTGCGTCAGGATGATGCTGTCGAACCGATCCGACGGAATGTGGCCGGCATCCGTGAGGTCCGCGACGATGGTCGCACGCGGATTGGTCGGATTCACGTGTAGGACATCGCTCCGGGCGACCCGGCTATTCCCGAACCTGCGGGTGTAGCGGTCGTCGTCCAGCTCCAGCACATGCCCGTTGATGCACTCGGCGTTCCGCGCCAGGAACTGCTCGATGTAGTAGCGATCGATCGGCGTTCCCCGGTCGCGGCCGAGATTACGGCTGACCGGCGTCACTCGGCGAAGCTCGCCGAACTGTACCGACCCGAGCCGAGGTCGATGCCGGCGGCGTTCCCATTGGGCTCGGAGCCAGCGATGAGTGCGGGCGGGTAGCATGCGCCTCGCCGCCTTCTTGACAATGCCCCTTACACGCTTGACCGAGAATTGGCTTCCCGCATTCCGGAGCGCGTGGCGGACCGGGTGGTTGTAGGGCAGGAAAGCCTTGCTCAGCGCATCTCGAATTTCGTCGGAGTCGACTCCTTGTTGTGCGAGATACTGTTCGAGCCAGCGCAGATAGAAAAGCCTCGCTCCCCGGGTCCGGCCCGTGTTGGTCATGATCGAGAGCAGCGAGTTCTCGTGCCGCCGGTAACGGCTCCAGCACTCGGTCGCGACAAAAACCGACTCGCGGAGCTGGACCTTTGCCAGGAAGGCATCATCCTCGAAGGTCTGAACCGGGCCCACGAAGGATTCCTCAAAACCGCCCACTCGGTCCAAGGCCTCGCGCCGAATGAGGATGGTTGAGGGGTTGGCCACGAAGGTCCCTCGGGTCAGGGACGACAGCAGAAGGGCAGGGGGCCGGATCAGACCTGCGGGCGAGATGCGAAGATCCTTGACGAAGTCTCGCGCGATATCCTCCGCCTTGCCCGTCCAGCTATACCAGAATAGGGAAGGCCCGCAAACCATCGCCGCATTGCGCTCCGATTCCAGGATGGCCAACTGTCGCGCAAGCTTGTTGGAGACCCACACATCATCAGCGTCGAGAAAGGCGATGTACCCGCCGCGGCCCTGGCGAACTCCGAGGTTACGCGAGGCCGCTACGCCGCGATTCTGATGGTGCTCGTGCTCGAAATAGCGGAGCTTCTCGGGCAATCGCTCCACGTATTGCAGAGCGATTTGGGTGCTCCCGTCGGTGGAGCCATCATCGACGAGCAGGAGCTCCCAGTCGGCGAAGGTCTGGTCCAGGACGCTGCGAATTGCTTCTTCAATGAAAGGCTTGGCGTTCCAGAATGGAACCACGACCGAGACTCGAGGATTCCCCGTTACAGGCCCTGGGTCCACGCTGCCGCCCTGGTTCGTTGGATGCGCCATCTCTCCTGTCCGGGCCGCCGCCGACAGACGACAACAGGAGTGTCGCCTCTGCCTGACAACCCGCCTGTAGCCAGCGGGGGCCTATGGATGTCAGGAGCGAACTGCCGGCTCACGGGCCGCTTGCTCCGGGTCGTGGGACGGCGATCGTCTGCGCAATCCCCGGACCAGTCGGCGCCCGAACGTGCGGGCCAAGAGCCCCCAGCCGCCAAGGCGCCAGGGTGCTTGCCCGATCGCCTGGAGCCCATAGTGCCACGCCGTCCCGTACTCGCCTCGCTCGAGCCCCTGGCGCCCGTAACCGAGGTACGTCTCCATTCGCGAGCGCCGGTCCACCGGCCGCCACGCGCTCAGCTCGATCTTCCGGGGCGGAATCCCGCGCCTGCGGCAGGCATCAAGCACCGCAGCCGCCGACCGCTCGAGCTGGAGCATTTGATGCCGCTCGCTGAACGACGCCGGGTGCTGTCGGTAGTTCATCAGCGGTTCGGCGAGATTCGCGAGCCGCCCGATTTCGGCCAGCCGCAGCCAGAGATCCAAATCCTCGGCCGGCTCGAATTCCGCGCGGTAACCGCCGACCGATTCGACCGCGCGTCGGCGCATCATCACGCTGGGGTGGTTCAGGACGCAGTCTCCGGCCAAGATTCTCTGCTGGATCTCATCGTTGTCGAGGCCGGGGTGCCCGTCGCGGAGAAATCGCCCGGCATCATCAATGAAGTGCACCGCGGTGCCGACGCAGACGACGGCAGGGTTCGCCCGGAGATATTCCATCTGGCGAGCCAGCCGCTCCGGCAGGGCCACGTCGTCGGCATCCATCCGGGCAACGAACTCCCCCGATGCCTGGGTCAGCAGCTCGTTCAGGGCGACGGTATATCCGGTGTTCGGACGACTGGTCAGGCGAATGCGATGGTCCCGTGTGGCGTAGCGCTCCAGGATGGCGCGGGAGCGATCGGTCGATCCGTCGTCGATGGTCAGAAGCTCCCAATCGCCCCAGCTTTGACCGAGGATGCTGTCGACCGCCTTGGCCACATAACGGTCAGCGTTGTGCACGGGCATCAGGACCGAGACGGTCGGCATCCGCGGTAGTGCTCCTCTCGTGAAATCGTCCAATTTGCCGAATATAGGGGTGGCTCTTCGGTTGTGCTTCCCGGACGGCCTTATCCTTGCAGCGGGGTCCGCGGATCATTTTCGTATTCACGCCGGAAAGCGGAGCCGATGACTGACCGTGCTAATGGCGGCCAGACCGTGAGCTGCGACCTCTCGATCCTGGTTTCCCGCATCGACACCAGCTTCATGCTCAAGACCATCCCGCATCTCGTACGGGCCTGCCGTTTCCCGTTCGCGCGCCGGGTGCTCGTAACGGACACGGCGCCGCTCGGACGGCGGTACGCCAGGCGTCCGGGGATCGGAACCATGGAGGATCTCCGCGCCTGTTGTGCGCAACTGGTTCAAGCGGGAATCATCGACGTCATCGCACCGATCGACTACTCACCGGGATACCACCGGCGGATGTATCGGAAGCATTTTTCCGGCTTGATGCGGCAGACCCACAGCAACGGCGGCTATCCTATTTTGGGCAGCATCTTCGCTGTCGAGGAAAGTACCGCGGACTATCTGGTTCATTTCGACAGCGACATGCTCCTGTACCAAGCGCCTGGGTTCAATTGGATCGAGGAGGGCATCCGGCTGCTGCAGCGGCATGAAGATCTCATCGCGGTGCTTCCCCGCTCGGGGCCGCCGGCTGCGGATGGCCGGCTCAAGCAGCAGGAAGAGACCGGCGAGCGGTTCGAGCAGGATTCCCGGGGGCTGTTCTGCTTCCACACCTTTACCAGCCGGGTGTTCCTGATCGACCGCAAGCGATTCGAGCGAGTGCTCCCTTTGCGTCCGAGGATGCCATTTCCGGAGCTGTTGCGAAACTATTTCACCAAGCGCAATACCATGCCTGAATGGGAAGTCATGGTCGGGTACCGGTTGCCGGAAACGGGGTTGGTTCGGGCGGACCTGAGCACACCCGACGCGTGGACCATTCACCCGAACGATCGCGGCGAGCAGTTTGACGCCGTGCTTCCCAACCTGATCGCCCGGGTCGAGGCGGGGGATTTCCCGCCTGATCAAGGCGGGTACTATGATCTGCGGCTCGATCGATGGGCCGCAGCGTCTTGACCCCGGATCAGGTCATGACTGATACGCCTCTGGTTTCAGTAGTCATGCCCTGCCTCAATGAGGAGGCGGCGATCGGGGCCTGCATCGAGAAGATCCAACGCACCTTCGCGGCGGCCGGGATCTCGGGCGAGATCGTCGTGTGCGACAACGGCTCGACCGATGCCTCCGTGGCGATCGCTGAGCGGATGGGAGCCAGAGTGGTCCATCAACCCCGGCGCGGCTACGGGAACGCATATCTCAAGGGATTCGCTGAAGCGCGGGGTGAGTATCTGATCATGGGGGATGCCGACGACACCTACGACTTCTCGCTCATCCCCCAGTTTCTCGACGGGCTGAGGAACCAGGGGTTCGACTTCGTCACGGGTAGCCGCTATCTGGCCGGTGGTGATAAGCACGTGACGGGCCTGCATCGGTTCGTCGGCAATCCGGCGCTCACCGCGATTCTCAATTTCCTGTTCAGCACCCGCTACACCGACGTGTATTGCGGGTTCCGTGGGTTCAGCCGAGCCGCATACGACCGGATTCGCCCAGTGAGTCCCGGCATGGAGTTCAACCTCGAGCTGGCGATTAACGCCAGGCTCGCCGGTCTCAAGATCTCGGAGATCCCGATCGAGCTCGGGCCCAGGAAGGGTGAGTCCAAGCTGCGGACGTTCCGGGACGGGTGGCGCAGCCTGCGCATGATGCTGCTGTATTCGCCGAACCAGCTCTTCTTCGCTCCGGGTGGAATCCTGCTCGGCTGCGGCTTGGTGATCCACGTCCTCGTCCTGCTTGGAATAGTCAAATTCGGTGGGCGGCCAGCGGCTGGGGTTACCGGGGTCTTCGCGACCATTCTCAGCGTGGTTGGGTTCCAGATTTTGAGCCTGGGACTCCACGCCAAGACCTATTCGTGGAGCCGACGGTTCGATCTGAACAATCGGGCGCTGGCCGCGTTCTACGACCGCTTCAAGCTCGAGGAAGGCCTTCTTCTGGGTGCCGGGTTGGTGCTCCTAGGGGCTGGCATTCTGACGGCCCTCGTGATCGAATGGCTCAGGGGCGACCTCTTGCCACTGCCACGGCCTGAGTGGGCCTCGTTTGGAGCCACATTGGTCATCATCGGGTTTAGCACCATCTTCACGTCGCTCTTCATATCGGCCATGTCCATCAACAAGCCAGCGGCCTAGGGTGTCGGGTGCCTCAAGGTCTCATTAGGGTCGGACGGGCGGTGTATCACGCGGTCTCGCGGAAGCGCGAGATCGTCTACGTGCCCTGGTTCTGGCGACCCATCATGCTCGCCGTGAGGCTCGTGCCTGAGCGCGTCTTCAAGCGGCTGCATTTTTAGAGTGGCGTTCAACCATCACCCGCTGGGCGAGGACGACCGGTGAGAAAAGGCATTATCCTGGCCGGTGGTTCCGGCACCCGCCTCTGGCCCTCCACGCGGGTCGTCAGCAAGCAGCTGCTCCCGATTTACGACAAGCCGATGATCTATTACCCGCTCAGCACGCTATTGCTGGCGGGCCTCCGGGACATTCTGGTGATCAGCACCCCGGACGATCTACCCCGCTTTTCGGAGCTGCTTGGGGATGGGGAGCGCTTGGGCGTCTCGCTCAGCTACGCGGCTCAGCCTCGGCCGGAGGGGCTGGCGCAGGCGTTTCTCATCGGCGCCAATTTTCTGAATGGCGCCGCCACAACCCTGATTCTGGGCGACAATCTGTTCTTCGGGCATGGCATGCCGGAGCAGCTCCAGCGCGCCGGATCGGCGAGCACGGGCGCTACGATCTTTGCGTACCACGTGCGCGACCCCGAGCGATATGGGGTCGTGGAGTTTGACGACGCGGGGAAGGCCTTGAGCATCGACGAAAAGCCGGCCCGTCCGCGGTCCCAGTACGCGGTCGTGGGCCTCTATTTCTATGACGCGGAAGTGGTCTCATTGGCCCGGCGGCTCAAGCCGTCTGCCCGGGGCGAGCTGGAGATCACGGACCTCAACCGTGCGTACCTCGAGGCCGGCCGGTTGACGGTCGAGTTGCTCGGCCGCGGCGTTGCCTGGCTGGATACCGGTACGCACGATGCATTGCTACAAGCCTCCCACTTCGTCAGTGTCGTCGAGGAGCGTCAGGGCCTCAAGATCGGAGCGCCGGAAGAAGCCGCCTATCGGATGGGGTTCATCGACGCGGCGCAGCTCACCCGACTGGCCGAGCCGCTCAGGCAGACGGGCTACGGTCAGTACCTGCTTCAGATCGCCGGCGAGGAGCGTGGCCGGTGAGGGTCGAGCAGACGGAGTTACCGGGGGTCCTTCTTCTCACGCCGCGAGTATTTCGTGACGAGCGGGGGTTCTTCCTCGAGTCGTACAACGCACGAGAGATCACGGCGGCCGGGCTGCCTACAAACTTCGTGCAGGACAATCACAGCCGGTCGAAGGCCGGGGTGGTTCGCGGGTTTCACTACCAGCTCAGGCACCCGCAAGGCAAGCTCATTCAAGTTGCGCGAGGGGCGATTTTTGATGTCGTACTGGACATCCGGACAGGGTCGCCGACGTTCGGCAAGTCTGTGGCCGTGGACCTGGACGATGAGCAGCACCGAATGGTCTGGATTCCGCCCGGCTTTGCTCACGCATTCTGCAGTCTGGTGGACGACACCGATGTCGTCTACAAGTGCACCGACTTTTACGCGCCGGACGACGACCGCGGGGTGTTGTGGAACGATCCGGACCTTTCCATCCCCTGGCCGGCAATCGCACGTACAGTCTCCGCCAAAGACGCGAGCTATCAGCGGCTCCACGCGCCGCGCACCGATCTTCCCTGCTATCAGCCGTGACTCGCATCCTCGTAACCGGAGCACGGGGCATGGTGGCGCGCGAGGTGCTGACCCAGGCCAAAGCGCTTGGCTGGGAGGTAACCGGACGGAGTCATGCGGAGCTGGACATCACAGACTCGAAGGCAGTCCGCACCTGCGTGGGCGCAACGACGCCGGATCTCGTGCTGAACGCCGCGGCCATGGCGCAGGTGGATGTTGCGGAGCGTGAACCCGAGGTCGCGCGGCGGGTGAACGCCGAGGCACCTGGATGGCTGGCTGAGGCCTGCGCATCGGCGGGCATTCCGCTGGTTCACCTCTCGACTGACTACGTGTTCGATGGCCGGGCCCGCCGCCCTTACCGCCCACAAGACGAGCCCAACCCACTGAGCGTGTACGGTCGCACCAAGTGGGAAGGGGAGGAGGCGGTCCGCCAGCGCCTGGACCGACATCTCGTTGTCCGGACGTCATGGGTGTACGCGGCCAATGCCAACAATTTCTTTACCACGATCGTGCAGCTGGCTCACCAGCAGGAAACGATTCGAGTCGTGTCCGATCAACACGGCTCCCC
>Ga0114129_10007835_pt1 | contig 15198 bp, 10 predicted proteins | sample RhiMetdeltSRZDD1_FD_80071 | JGI IMG/M metagenome (GOLD analysis project Ga0114129, IMG submission 80071) | Populus rhizosphere microbial communities from Tennessee, USA - Rhizosphere MetaG P. deltoides SRZDD1 (version 2) (version 2) | ecosystem: Host-associated > Plants > Roots > Rhizosphere >...
GACCGTCATCGCGGGATGGGCGGCGAGCCCCACGATCGTCAACGCGGTGGTGGAGCAGAACCGCAAGGGGCCGATCGAGGGCCTCGACAACGCGAAGTGGAAGATCACCCGTCGGAGCGACGCCGTCGTCGCCGGCTTCCAGAAGAACGCGGCGGGACAGTTCCTGAAATCGAAGGTCGAAGAGAGCAAAGGCGCCATCAGCGAAGCGTTCCTCAGCGCCGCCCAGGGCGAGAAGGTCGCCTTCGTGGAGAAGACGACCAGCTACATCCACAAGGGCGCGCCGAAGTTCGACATCCCGTTCAGCACGGGCCGGGCGTGGCAGGGGCAGGCCGAGTTCGACGAGTCGACCCAGACGTACGCGATCCAGATCTCCGTCCCCGTGGTGGGCGACGGCAAGCCCATCGGCGTCCTCGTCGTCGGCGTGAATCTGTCGCATCTCCAGAACCTGGCTCGGAAGTAGTGGCCGGCCTCGCGGTGGGATCACCGATGGAGCCACGGCTATGAAGACTCGGGAGGCGAGGGGACTCGGCGTGTCGATCCGCATGCGCATTCTCGTCTGGTGCGGAGCCCTCGCCTTCATGACGGCGGTGGTGGGCGCGCTCGGGGTGTGGGCGGTCTCGACCCTGAAGCATGCCTTCACGGCGGTGGTGCAGGAGAGCCTGCCCGCCGTGAGCTATCTGTTGCAGGCGGAGCGGGACATGGAGCGCGTTCGCCTTGCCGAGCGGACGCTCATGTTCATGAAGGCGGACAGCCCCGGCGCACGCGAGCAGGTCGCGCAGCACGCGCGGAGCCTGAGCCGGCTCGGCGAGCGGTGGAAAGCCTATACGGAAATCCCGGCCAGCGAGACGGAGCGGAAACGCTGGCCGGCATTCGAGAGCGCGCGCAAGGAGTGGCAGGAGACGTCGCGCGAGGTGGTCGCGCTCGTCGCGCCGGACACGCCGGCGGCGCGCCGGGACGCCATCGATCTTTCCCTCGGTGAATCGGCGGCGCGATTCGACCGCGCGCGTGCCATCCTCTCCGACCTCACCGAGGTGCGCACGCGGTTGGTGACGACACGGGCGCGTGACGAGGAAGCGGCGGCGAACCGGATGTTCTGGACGGTGGTCACGGGCGTGGTCGCGACCTTCGCGTTTGCGGTCCTGATCAGGCGGGCGCTCGCGCGGTCGGTCGCCGTCCCCCTCGCCGAGACCATCGCCATCCTTCGCGAGATGGCGCAGGGCGAGGGCGATCTTGCCAAGCGACTGCGCGTGCGCGGCCGCGACGAGGTCAGCGACCTCGCCGAGTGCTTCAACGCGTTCATGGACAAGCTCCACACCATCGTGGCCCAGGTGAAAGGGACGGCCACGCACGTGACCTCGTCGGCCCGCCAGTTCTCGAGCGCGACCGAGCAGCTCTCGTCCGGAACGCAGGAGCAGGCGTCGAGTCTGGAGGAAACCGCGGCCAGCCTGGAGCAGATGACGGGCACCGTGAAGCAGAACGCCGACAACGCACGGCAGGCGAGCGAGCTCGCGCTGGGCTCGCGCGACACCGCGGAGCGCGGGCGCCAGGTGGTGTCGTCGGCGGTGGTCTCGATGCAGGAGATCACCCGCGCTTCCAAGAAGATCGCCGAGATCATCACGGTCATCGACGAGATCGCATTCCAGACGAACCTCCTCGCCCTCAACGCGGCGGTGGAGTCGGCGAGGGCCGGGGATCACGGGCGCGGGTTCGCGGTGGTGGCGGCGGAGGTGCGGGGGCTCGCTCAGCGCAGCGCGGAGGCCGCCAAGGAGATCAAGTCGCTCATTGCGGACTCCGTCCAGAAAGTGGAAGACGGCTCCATCCTCGTGAACAAGTCGGGGCACATGCTGGAAGAGATCGTGAGCTCCGTGAAGCGTGTGACCGACATCATCTCGGAGATCGCCGCCGCCAGCCACGAGCAGTCGGCCGGGATCGAACAGGTGAATCGCGCGATCACGCAGATGGACCAGGTCGTCCAGCACAACGCGGCGCAGACCGAGGAGCTCTCCTCGACGGCGCAGACGCTGACGGCACGCGCGGAGGAGCTGCAGGCGGTCGTGGGGCGCTTCCGCCTCGATGCGATCGCGGAGCGGGAGGTGGCCGGCAACGCCGGCGCACCGCTCACCGCCCTTCCCGTCCGCCCGCGGCGCGGCGGCACCCGCCGCACCGACGTGCCTCTCATGCCGGTCCTCCACGGCAACGGGTCGAGCAATGGCGGCGATGGCTTCGAGACGTTCTGAGCGGCCAGCAACCACAGCTCACAGAAAGGGGCTGACATGCTGAAGCGCACGGCATCGATCCCGGCGGTCGTGGTGGCGGGCGGCCCGCTGAGCCCGACGTGCCCGCTCCGGTAGCGGAGCGGCGCTGACGGGCACACGGATGAAGACGGGCATGCGGGGCCACATGCTGCGATGGTATGGCGCGGTCCTCGCTCCTGTGGTCGCCGTCGTCGCCGCGCTCGCGTTCACCACGGCCAGCCTGGACGGCGGGTTCGCCGAGCTCCGCGACGTCGATGACGTCGCGCAATCCGTGCAGCAGGTCCGCCAGTGGACGACCGACTACAGCCTCACGTGGCGCCCCGAGTCGCTTCGACACGCGGAGGACTGGGCCAAGCGGTATCGGGAGGCGTCGCGCCGGCTGCGGGAGCGATCCACTCCGGACACGCAGACGCGTCTGGAGCGGCTCGACCGCGGCTTCAGCGAATACTGGAAGGTCGCGATGACGATGGCGGACGGCTACATCAAGGTCGATCGCGTCGCCGGCAACTCCTTCACGGACGACTTCCACGCCAAAGCCTCCGCCCTCGATCGGATCGTGCAAACGATGAAGGACGACGCCGCCACGCGCCTGCGGCAGCGCTCGGCACGCGGGACGTGGTTCGCGTTAGCGGCCGGCGTGCTCGTGGTCGGTATCGTCGTCGCGGGAACGCTGGTCGTCGCCTCCGGCATCGTCAGCCCGATCCGGGTGATGGTGGACTCCGTGCGTGACATCGTGGACGGCGAGGGTGATCTCACCCGGCGCCTTCGCGTGACCAGGCAGGACGAGCTCGGGGACCTCGCCCGCGCCGTGAACCGGTTCCTCGACCGATTACAAGACCTGATCGGCCAGGTGAAGGTGACGGCGGCGCACGTGGTGCACGCCTCGCAACAGATGTCCACCGCCACCAGCGACCTCTCCGCGGGCGCGCAGCTCCACGCCTCCACACTGGAGGAGACGGCGGCCAGCCTGGAGGAAATGACGGGCATCGTGAAGCAGAATGCCGACAGCGCGCGTCAGGCGAGCGCGCTCGCCACGGGGTCCCGCGACATCGCCGAGAAGGGGCGCGAGGTCGTCGCGTCTGCCGTCACGTCCATGGACGATCTCACCCGCGCCTCGAAAAAGATCGCCGAGATCATCGGGGTCATCGACGAGATCGCGTTCCAGACGAACCTGCTCGCGCTCAACGCCGCCGTGGAAGCGGCGCGGGCGGGGGAGCAGGGGCGTGGCTTCGCGGTGGTGGCGGCGGAAGTCCGGAACCTCGCGCGCCGGAGCGCGGATGCCGCGCGGGAGATCAAGGATCTCATCGGCGATTCCGTGCGCAAGGTGGTCGGCGGCGCCGAGCTCGTGAACCGGTCCGGGCAGACGCTCGGGGACATCGTGGGCTCGGTGAAGCAGGTGACCGTCATCATCGCGGAGATCGCGGCCGCGAGCCAGGAACAGTCGAGCGGCATCGACCACGTCAACCGGGCGGTGCTCCAGATGGATGAGGTGGTGCAGAAGAACGCCGCCCAGACCTCGGCGCTGGCGGCGACCGCCCAGGGCCTGGCCGCGCAGGCGGAGCAGCTCCAGGCGCTGGTGGGACGGTTCAAGCTCGCCGATGACGACGCGGCGGCCCCCACGGTCACGCCCGCGCCGCCTGTCAATGGCCATGGCCGCGGACGCGCACCGGCGACGCTGCCGATCTTCGCGGGCGTGGACGCGGTGGCCGCGGCGTCGCGACGCGACGATGGATTCGACGAGTTCTGAGGGAGACAGAGCCATGAATCAGACCGACGCGCGCGCGACCGCCGCCGCTTTCGCAGACGAGGGCAGCCAGTACCTGACCTTCACCATGGCCGGGGAGGAATACGGCGTGGAGATCCTCAAGGTCCAGGAGATCAAGGGCTACTCCGCCATCACGCACATTCCGAACACGCCCGCCTACGTCAAGGGCGTCATGAACCTGCGCGGCACGATCATCCCCGTCATCGACCTCCGCGCGAAGCTCGCCATGGCGGAGGGACAGTACAACCAGTTCACGGCGATCGTGGTGCTCACGGTGGGCGCGAAGACGATGGGGCTGGTGGTGGACGCGGTGTCGGACGTGCTCAAGATCCCGCGCGCCGAGGTCCAGGCCGCCCCCGACTTCGGGGCCGCCGTCGATGCGCGCTTCATCAGTGGGATGGCGAAGACCGGCGAGAAGCTCGTGGTGCTGCTCGACATCGATCGCATCCTCGGCAGCGAGGACGTGGTGGCGGTGGGAACGGACAATTGAGCATGCGCCCGCTCCCCGCGTTCGCCGCGAACGGGGCCATCCGGTGAAGACGGCGCTCCCGACGGGCGTGCCGGATCCGGACGCGCACGCCGCGCTCTCGATCACCGACGCGGAGTTCCAGCGTTTCCGGCGGCTGGTGCACGAGCAGACCGGCATCGCGCTCAACGACAGCAAGCGCCCGCTGCTCTGTGCCCGCCTCGGCAAGCGCCTCCGGCGCTGGGGGTACAGCACGTTCAGCGAGTACTACGCGCACCTCACCGAGCGCGATCCGCGCGGTGAGGAGCTGATGCGGATGGTGAACGCGATCACCACCAACAAGACGGAGTTCTTCCGCGAAGGACATCACTTCGACATCTTGCGCGCGCAGGTGGCGGCGACGGCGGCGCGGGCCGGATACGAGGGGCCGCGGACCCTCCGGATGTGGAGCGCCGGCTGCTCGAGCGGGGAAGAGCCCTACAGCATGGCCATCACGGTCCTCGATACGCTCGGGCGCGCCCGGAGCTGGGACGTGCGCATCCTCGCCAGCGACATCGATACCGATATCCTCGCCACCGCGGCGGCCGGGGTCTATGCCGAAGAGCGGGTGGAGGCGGTGCCCGCCGAGCTGCGGCAACGCTACTTCGTGCGGGGCCGGGGCGCGCAAAGCGGCTTCGTCCGCGTCCGCGGCGAAGCGCGGGAACTGGTCACGTTCCGGCGGATCAACCTGCGGGACGACGTGTGGCCGATCCGGACCCCGCTCGACGCGATCTTCTGCCGCAACGTGCTGATCTACTTCGACCGGGATCTGCAGCAGTGCCTGGCCACGCGCTTCCTGGAGCTGCTCAAGCCCGGCGGCCTCCTCTTCCTCGGCCATTCGGAGTCGCTCGTCGGCATGCGGGCGGGCCTCGAACATGTCGGGAACACGGCGTATCGCAAGCTGCCGGCCGAACGCGCGGCGGCGAGGCCCGCGCCATGACGCGCCCCGAGGTCACGCTCCACATCGGCGACGTCCACGTGACCCGGGACCCGGTGATGGTGAAGACGGTGGTGGGCTCCTGCATCGCCGTGTGTCTCTTCGATCCCGTGACGCGCGTGGGCGGGATGAATCACTTCATGCTGCCCGCGCCTGCGCACGGCGACGACGGCGGCTTCGACCGCGCCCGCTTCGGCATCCACGCCATGGATCTCCTCATCGGCGGCATGCAGAAGCTGGGCGGCGACCGCCGGCGGCTCCAGGCGAAGGTGTTCGGGGGTGGCCACGTCCTCATGCTCCCGCAGCATGCGGAGAGCGTTCCCGAGCGCAACATCCGCTTCATCGAGGAGTTCATGGCGGCGGAGGCGATTCCCGTGCTGAGCCGCGACCTCGGCGGCTACCTGCCGCGGCGCGTCCACTTCTGCACGGAGACGGGCAAGGTGTACGTGAAGCGCCTCGGCCAGCAGACGCTGCGGCAGACACGGACGGAGGAAAAGGAGCACTTGCGCAGTCTGGGCCGCTCCGCGCGGGCGGGGGAGGTCACGCTCTTCAATGCGTAACGGGGCGACGGACGCGCGCAAGATCCGGGTGCTCATCGTGGACGATTCTGCGGTCATCCGCCGCCTGCTCACGGAGGTGCTCTCCCGCGATCCCGGGATCGAGATCGTGGGCGCGGCCGCCGACCCCTACATCGCGCGCGACAAGATTCGCCGGCTGCAGCCGGACGTGCTCACGCTGGACGTCGAGATGCCGCGCATGGACGGGCTCACGTTCCTCGAAAAGCTGATGCGCGGGCATCCGATGCCGGTCGTCATGATCTCCGGCCTCATCCCCAAGGAATGCGAGGTGACCCTGCGCGCGCTCGAGCTGGGCGCGGTGAACTTCGCCACCAAGCCCCAGGTCGATCTCATGGAAGGGGTGCCGGAGGCGTTTCCCGAGATCGCCGAGAAGATTCGAGAAGCCGCCCATGCGCGCCTGCGCCCGGCGGCCGCGCTGCCACCGCGGCCCGCGCGGCCCACGGCGCGGCCGGCTCCGCTCGAAGGCCACCCCGCCCCGCGCATCATCGCGATCGGCGCCTCCACGGGCGGGACGGAAGCGATCCGGGAGATCCTGCTCGAGATGCCGCCCGACGCGCCCGGCATCGTGATCGTCCAGCACATGCCGGAGAAATTCACGCGTGCGTTCGCCGAGCGCTGCGACAAGCTCTGCGCGATCCGCGTCAAGGAAGCGGAGGACGGCGATCGCATTCTCCAGGGGCATGCGCTCATCGCGCCCGGCAACTACCACATGCGCGTCTTTCGCGACGCGCGCGGTTACCGGGTTCGCATCGATCAGGAGCCCCACGTCAACCGGCACCGTCCATCCGTGGACGTGCTCTTCCACTCGGCGGCGACGGTGGCGGGCGCCAACGCCGTGGGCGTGATCCTGACCGGCATGGGTGCGGACGGTGCCCACGGCCTGCGTGCGATGCGCAAGGCCGGGGCGAAGACGATCGCCGAGCACGAATCCACGTGCGTGGTCTACGGGATGCCGAAGGAAGCGATCGCCCTCGGCGCCGTGGACTACGTGTTGCCGCTCACGAAGATCGCCGGTGCGCTGCTCGAGCTTGCGCAGGCGTCGGTGCCGGCGGGCCGGTCATCCGACGCGCGGAGGTACGACGATGCCGTGGACGTCTGAGCCAGGTCCCCGGGGCTGTCGGTTGATCCTCACGGGCGCTGTTGACATCTTCGAGGCGGCGGCCTTGCACAAAGCGCTCGTCGATCTCGCCCCCGTTCCGGGCGTCACCGAGGTCGAGGTCGCCGGGTGCACGGACATGGACAGCTCGGTCGTGCAGCTGCTGCTCGCGTTCCAGCGCGCCCGGCAGGCCGCCGGCGAAGCCTTGACGTTCACGGGTGATGGGGGGCGCGTCCGGCTGCTGCTCTCGCGCTTTGGCCTCACCGGTGTCCCGGAGACGTCGCGCGCGGAGGCGGATGTCGATCAGGAAAGCGGGGCGGGGAGCGCGGACTTACCCATCAGATAGAGATCGACGCCGCGCGCGGCGGACCGTCCCTCCGCGATCGCCCACACGATGAGGGACTGACCGCGCTGCATGTCGCCGCACGCGAAGACGCCGGGCACGCTCGTCATCCACGTCGGGTCGCGCCACACGTTCCCGCGATCGGTCAGCTTCACGCCGAGGTCGCTCAGCATCCCCGCCCGCTCGGGGCCCACGAACCCCATGGCGAGCAGCACCAGATCGACGTCGAGCGTGAATTCCGTTCCCGCCACCGGCCGGAAGTCGAGACGACCGCCCTCGCGCACCATCTCCACCGTGATCGCGTGCAGCTGTGTGACGTGTCCGGCGGCGTCGCCGGTGAAGCGCTGCGTGGAGACGGAGTAGACGCGCTCGCCGCCTTCCTCGTGCGCGGAGGAGACGCGGAAGATGTTCGGCCACTGCGGCCACGGGTTGTCGGAGGCGCGCTGATCCGGAGGACGCGGCAGGAGCTCGAACTGGTGAACCGAGACGGCGCCCTGGCGGTGGACGGTGCCGAGACAGTCGGCGCCGGTGTCGCCGCCGCCGATGATCACCACGCGCTTGCCGGCGGCGGAGATGAACTCCGCGTCGGCGACGACGTCGCCCTCGCAGCGCCGGTTCTGGAGCGTCAGGTACTCCATCGCGAAATGGATCCCGTGGAGCTCGCGGCCGGGCACGGGGAGCTCGCGGGGCGCGCCGGCGCCGCCGGCGAGGACGATGACGTCGAAGTCCCGCCGGAGCTCCGCCACCGGCACGTTCGCGCCGACGTGCGCGTTGGTCTGGAAGACGACGCCCTCCTTCGCCATGATGTCGAGCCGGCGATCGAGGAAGCGCTTCTCCATCTTGAACTCGGGGATCCCGTAGCGCAGGAGACCGCCCACGCGGTCGGCCCGCTCGAACACCGTCACCGCGTGGCCGGCGCAGTTCAGTTGATCGGCGGCGGCGAGGCCCGCCGGTCCCGACCCCACCACCGCCACCCGCTTGCCCGTACGTGCGGCGGGGGGCTGCGGCGTGACCCATCCCTCCGCGAACGCGCGCTCGATGATGGAGACCTCGACCGCCTTGATGGTGACGGGATCGTCGTTGATGCCGAGCACGCACGAGGCCTCGCACGGCGCCGGACAGAGCCGACCCGTCCATTCCGGGAAGTTGTTCGTGGCGTGCAAGCGGTCGATCGCATCCCGCCCGCGATCGCGATATACGAGGTCGTTCCAGTCGGGGATGATGTTGCCGAGCGGACAGCCCTGATGGCAGAAGGGGATGCCGCAGTCCATGCAGCGCGCGGCCTGCCCCTTCAGTTCCGCGTCCGGATACGGGAGGTAGACCTCCTTCCAGTCGCGGAGACGCTCGGCCAGCGGCCGGGCCGGCGGCTTCTTCCGTTTGATCTCGAGAAAGCCGGTGACTTTACCCACTCGTGGCGCCCACCAGCTCGGCAAACGTCGGCTCGCGTCCCTCCTCCCGCGCCCGCGCCTGCGCGAGGAGCACCCGCTTGTAATCGCGCGGCATGACCTTCACGAACTTCGGCTGCACCGCCACCCAGTCCGCGAGGATCCGCCGCGCGTAGTCGGAGCGCGTCGCCTCGATGTGGCGCTCGATCAGACCGCGCACGAGCGTGATGTCCGCCGCCTGGTCCAGCGGTTCGAGGTCCACCATGCCCTGATTGCAGCGGCGCGCGAAGTCTCCGGCGACGTCGAGCACATACGCGATGCCGCCGCTCATCCCGGCCGCGAAGTTGCGCCCCGTTCGCCCCAGCACGACCACGCGGCCGCCCGTCATGTACTCGCAGCCGTGATCGCCGACGCCTTCCACGACGGCGTGAGCGCCGCTGTTGCGGACGGCGAAGCGCTCGCCCGCCACCCCACGCACGTACGCCTCTCCCCCGGTCGCCCCGTACAGCGCCACGTTGCCGATGACGATGTTCTCTTCGGGGACGAAGGTCGCCTGGCGCGGTGGAAAGACACTCAAGATGCCACCGGAGACGCCCTTGCCCCAGTAATCGTTGGCATCGCCCTCGAGCGTGAGGGTGATGCCGCGGGGCACGAACGCGCCGAAGCTCTGCCCGGCGGAGCCCGTGAAGTGGATCTTGATGGTGTGGTCGGGGAGTCCGGCGCCGCCGTGGCGCGACGTCAGCTCGTAGCCGAGCATGGTGCCCACGGTGCGGTTCACGTTGCGGATGGGCAGGCTGAACTCGACCGGCTTGCCGTGGCGGAGGGCTTCGCCGCAGCGCTCGATGAGCGTCTTGTCGAGCGCGCGCTCGAGGCCGTGATCCTGGGCCACCACGCAACGGCGTGCGACCGTCGCCGGCATCGGTGGCGAATAGAGAATCGAGGAGTAGTCGAGCCCGCGCGCCTTCCAGTGATCGACGGCGGCCCGGAAATCGAGCCGGTCCACGCGGCCGATCATCTCGTCCATGGTCCGGAAACCGAGCTCGGCCATGTACTGCCGCACCTCCTCCGCGATGAAGCGGAAGAAGTTCACCACGAACTCCGGGCGGCCGGTGAAACGCTTGCGGAGCTCGGGATCCTGGGTGGCGATCCCCACCGGACAGGTATTCAGATGGCAGACCCGCATCATGATGCACCCCATCACCACCAGCGGTCCCGTGGAGAAGCCATACTCCTCGGCGCCGAGCAGGGCGGCGATGACGACGTCGCGGCCGGTCTTCATCTGACCGTCCACCTGGACCACGATGCGGTCGCGCAGCTTGTTGAGGACGAGCACCTGCTGGGTTTCGGCGAGACCGAGCTCCCACGGCACCCCGCCGTGCTTGATGCTGGTCAGCGGCGAGGCTCCCGTGCCCCCGTCGTGACCCGAGATCAGCACCACGTCGGCGTGCGCCTTGGAGACGCCGGCGGCCACGGTACCTACCCCGACCTCGGCCACGAGCTTCACGTGAATCCGAGCTTTTGGGTTCGAGTTCTTCAGATCGTGGATGAGCTGGGCGAGGTCCTCGATCGAGTAGATGTCGTGGTGCGGCGGTGGCGAGATCAGCCCCACGCCGGGCGTCGCGTACCGGACCTCCGCGATCCACGGATACACCTTGTGCCCCGGAAGCTGGCCGCCCTCGCCGGGCTTCGCGCCCTGCGCCATCTTGATCTGGAGGTCGTCGGCCTGCACCAGGTACTCGCTGGTCACGCCGAAGCGCGCGGAGGCCACCTGCTTGATGGCGCTCCGGCGGGAGTCGCCGTTGGCGTCGCGCACGTAGCGGGCGGGATCCTCCCCGCCCTCGCCGGTGTTCGACTTGCCGCCGATCCGGTTCATCGCGATGGCGAGCGTCTCGTGCGCCTCCAGGCCGATGGAGCCGTACGACATGGCGCCGGTGGCGAATCGCTTCACGATCGCTTCCACCGGCTCCACCTCGTCGAGCGGCACCGGGGTCGCCGCCGGCTTCGCGCCGATGAGCCCGCGCAGGGTGGCGAGGCGACGGTTCTGGTCATCGACCAGCTGCGTGTATTCCTTGTAGACCGCGAACTGGTTGGCGCGGGTGGCGTGCTGCAGCTTGAACACGGTGTCCGGGTTGAAGAGGTGGTACTCGCCCTCGCGGCGCCATTGATACTCGCCGCCCCAGTCCAGCTCGGGCTCGCCCACCGGCCGCGAGGGGAAGGCCCGCTGGTGCCGCTGCTGCACTTCTTCGGCGATGACGTCGAGGCCGATGCCGCTGATGCGGGAGGCGGTACCCGTGAAGTATCGGTCCACGAACTCGCGCTCGAGACCGATGGCCTCGAAGATCTGGGCGCCGCAGTAGCTTTGCAGCGTCGAGATCCCCATCTTCGACATGACCTTGAGCACGCCCTTGTTGAGGGCCTTGATGTAGTTCGTCACCGCCTTCGCGTGATCGACGTCCACGAGCAGGCCTTGCCGGATCATGTCGTGCAGGGTCTCGAAGGCGACCCACGGATTGACGGCGCCCGCGCCGTAGCCGAGGAGCAGACACACGTGGTGCACCTCGCGCGCGTCCCCGGTCTCCACGATGAGCCCGCAGCGCGTGCGCGTGCCCTCCCGCACGAGGTGATGATGCACGGCCGCCGTCGCGAGCAAGCTGGGGATGGCCGCGTGCTCCCGATCGACGCCGCGATCGGACAGGATGATGATGTTGTACCCGGCCGCGATGGCCTCGCTGGCGCGGCGCTGCACGTCCTCGAGCGCGCGCGCGAGACCGCGTCCGCCCTCGGCGACGGGATAGAGCGTCGGGAGCGTGGTGGCGCGGAAGCCGTGGACATCGACACCCGCCAGCTTCGCGAGCTCGGCGTTGTTCACCACGGGGTACTTGATCTTGATCTGCCGGCACGATTCCGGCTCCGGAACGAGCGGATTCCGCTCCGGGCCCACCGTGCTCTCCATCGATGTCACCAGCTCCTCGCGGATGGCGTCGAGGGGTGGGTTGGTGACCTGGGCGAAGAGCTGCTTGAAGTAGTCGTAGAGCAGGCGCGGGCGGTCGGAGAGCACCGCGAGGGCGGTGTCCGTTCCCATCGATCCCACCGGCTCTTCACCCTGTTTGGCCATCGGCGCGAGCAAGATGCGCATGTCCTCGTGGGTGTACCCGAACGCGAGCTGTCGCGTGAGCACGGTGGCGTGATCGGGAGCGACGAGCGGGCGTGCGGGCAGATCCTCGAGGGCGACGAGGTGCTCGCGCAGCCACGCGCCGTACGGGTGTTCGGCGGCGAGCGCGGACTTGATCTCGTCGTCGGAGACGATCCGTCCCTGCGCGGTATCGACAAGGAAGATCTTTCCGGGGTGCAAGCGCTCCTTCAAGAGGATGTTCTCGGGCGGAATGTCGAGCACGCCCACCTCGGACGCCATCACCACCATGTCGTCCTTCGTCACGTAGTAGCGTGACGGGCGCAGCCCGTTGCGGTCGAGCACGGCGCCGATGACGGTGCCGTCGGTGAACGCGATGGAGGCGGGACCGTCCCAGGGCTCCATGAGCGAGGAGTGGTATTCGTAGAACGCCTTTCGCTCCGCGCTCATGCTCTCGTGGCCGCTCCACGGCTCCGGGATCATCATGAGGATGGCGTGGGGCAGAGAGCGGCCGTTCATGACCAGGAACTCGAGGACGTTGTCGAACGTCGCCGAGTCACTCCCGCCTTCCACGATGACCGGGAAGATCTTCTCGAGATCGTCGCCGAGCAGGGGCGACCGGCAGAGCGCCTCGCGCGCGCGCATCCAGTTGATGTTGCCGCGGAGCGTGTTGATCTCGCCGTTGTGCGCGATGTAGCGATACGGATGCGCGAGCGGCCACGACGGAAACGTGTTGGTGCTGAACCGCTGGTGGACGAGGGCGAGCGCGGACTCGAATTCGGGATCGACGAGGTCCGGGAACATCCCCTCGATCTGGTCCGCGCTCAGCATCCCTTTGTAGATGAGCGTGCGCGAGGAGAGGCTCGGGAGGTAGAAGAGCTTCTGCTCGGGCACGTCGAGCGTGCGCACGGCGTGTTCGACCCGCTTGCGAATCACGTAGAGCTTGCGCTCGAAGGCGGCCTGATCGGCGACGTCGGTGCCGCGCGCGATGAAGACCTGCTCGATGCGCGGCTCCACCGCCACCGCGCTCGCGCCGAGGGCGCGATCATCGGTGGGCGGCGTGCGCCAGCCGAGCACGCGCTGGCCTTCCTCGTGGACGATACCGTGGAGGAGACCGCGCGCCTTCTCGCGGAGCGCCGCGTCCCGCGGCAGGAACACGAGGCCGGCTCCGTAGGCGCCGAGCGCCGGAAGCGTGAGGCCGAGGCGCGCGGTCTCGCGGCGCAGGAAGCGATCCGGCATCTGGACGAGGATGCCGGCGCCGTCGCCGGTGTTGGGCTCGCATCCGCACGCCCCGCGGTGGAGGAGGTTGATGAGCACCCGCAGGGCCTGGCTCACGATGGTGTGGGAGGCGACGCCCTTGATGTTCACGACGAAGCCGACACCGCAGGCGTCGTGCTCGTGGCGGGGATCGTAGAGGCCCTGCGCGGGCGGAGGACCGGGCAACCGGGGATGCTTCCTCATCATCGAGTCCCCTTTGTGAACAGTTGCACGGATAGTACGCGCACGACGAGCATTAGTCATCACGCAAAAGTTGTATGATAAGAATCGGTTCTACTAATGATGTAAGCTGACAGGTATGCACCTGGAAACGCTGCGACTCTACTGCGACATCGTCCGTCTCCGCAGCTTCTCGCGGGGGGCGGAGCAAAACTACGTGTCGCAGTCGGCGGCGAGCCAGTCCGTGCAGCAGCTCGAGAGCGAGCTCAGGGTGAGCCTCATCGATCGCACCAAGCGCCCCTTCGTGGTGACGCCGGAAGGCCAGGCCTTCTACGGCGCCTGTCGCGCCTTGCTGGAGTCGTGGGAGAACGCCAAGGCGGAGGTGGTGGCCGTCAAGGCGCGCGTGGACGGCATGGTGCGAGTGGCCGCGATCTATTCCGTCGGTCTCCACGACGTGAGCCGCCACATGCAGCGCTTCATGTCGCTCTATCCGGAGGCACGCGTCCAGCTCGAATGCCTGCATCCGCACAAGGTGGTGGAAGCCGTGCTCGGGGGCGAGGCGGACGTGGGCATCATGTCGTACCCGCCCAACGAGCGCGCGCTGTCGGTGGTCCCGCTGCGCGCGGAGCCGATGGCGTTCGTGTGCCATCCCAAGCATCCGCTCGCCCGGCGCCGCTCCGTCGCGCCGTCGGATCTGAACGGGGAGCCGTTCGTCGCCTTCGACGCCGGTCTCACCATCCGCAAGGCCATCGATCGCGCCCTGCGCCAACACAACGTGCGCGTGAACGTGGTCATGGCCTTCGACAACATCGAGACGATCAAGCAGGCCATCATGATCTCAGCCGGCGTCAGCATCCTGCCTCGCCACACCGTCCAGAACGAGGCCGGCATCGGAACCCTGGCCACCGTGCCTCTCGCCATTCCCGGACTCGTCCGCCCCGTCGGTCTCATCCATCGGCGTCAGAAGCCGCTCACGCCCACCGTGGACCGCTTCATCCAGCTCCTGCGCGAGGCCAGCGAGGAAGCGCGAAGCGCGGTCTAAGCGGGCAGGAATCCTTGCCCTTCTGGTACTCGTCCGCTACACTGATCCTGGTCTGCCAACCGAGAAGCGGTCCAGACCTTTCGCGGACCCCGCGCGATCCCGAACGCTCCGCGCAGAGGGTATGCGCCCGGCCGGTGTGATCAACCGAGAGGAGAGTCGATGAGTGAGACCGCGGTGCCGGTGAAGGCGGTCGCGAAACCGCGGAAGGATCTGGATCGAGCGGTGATTCGGTTCGCCGGTGACTCCGGCGACGGCATGCAGCTCACGGGCGAGCAGTTCACCACGGAGTCGGCGTGGGCGGGCAACGACGTCGCAACGCTGCCGAACTTCCCGGCCGAGATCCGGGCGCCGGCGGGCACGCTGTTCGGCGTGTCGAGTTTTCAACTCCAGTTCGGCAGTCAGCGCGTCTACACTCCGGGCGATCGGCTCGACTGCCTGGTGGCGATGAACCCGGCTGCGCTCAAGGTGCATCTTCGTGATCTGAAGACAGGCGGGCTCCTCATCGTCAACACGGCCGCCTTCGACAAGCGGAACCTCGAGAAGGCCGGCTACGTGGGAAATCCACTGGACGACCCCGCGCTCGGCGAGCGATATCGCCTCCACAAGGTGGACATGACCGCGCTCACCATGGAGGCGATCAAGGACCTGCCGCTGAACGCGAAGGAGAAGGATCGCACCAAGAACTTCTTCGCGCTCGGGCTCGTGTCCTGGATTTACACGCGGCC
>Ga0114129_10007837_pt1 | contig 15197 bp, 12 predicted proteins | sample RhiMetdeltSRZDD1_FD_80071 | JGI IMG/M metagenome (GOLD analysis project Ga0114129, IMG submission 80071) | Populus rhizosphere microbial communities from Tennessee, USA - Rhizosphere MetaG P. deltoides SRZDD1 (version 2) (version 2) | ecosystem: Host-associated > Plants > Roots > Rhizosphere >...
CGTGGTGGGCGGTTGTTTGATACACGCCGCAACATGGTCGGGTGCCTTTTCTTCGAGCGGTGGTACGATGACGGTGCAGGCTGCGTCCTTGGCTGGGTGAGGGCAGCGCGGATGGAAGACGCACCCGGACGGCGGGTTCGCCGGCGACGGAACATCACCGGTGAGCACTATCCGCTCTCGCGAGGCCGCCGGGTCGGGAACCGGTACCGCTGACAACAAGGCCTGGGTGTACGGCATGAGCGGCTCTCGATACGCATCGGCCGCCGAGGCGAGCTCGACGATCTTGCCGAGGTACATGACCGCGACGCGGGTGGCGATGTGCTCGACGACCGAGAGGTCATGCGCGATGAACAGGTACGTGAGCCGGCGATCGCGCTGGAGGTCCTGCAACAGGTTGATGACCTGCGCCTGCACCGAGACGTCGAGCGCCGACACGGGCTCATCGCACACGATGAGCTCCGGCTCGACCGCGAGCGCGCGCGCAATGCCGATGCGTTGCCGCTGGCCACCCGAGAACTCGTGCGGGTAGCGCGACGCATACTCGGGACGCAGCCCGACCTCGTCGAGCAGTTGCCTAACGCGCTTGTCGGCGTCGGCCCCGGACGCGAGTCGGTGAATCGTCAACCCTTCACGGACGATCGCGCCGACCGTCATGCGCGGGTTCAAACTGGAGTACGGATCCTGAAAAATGATCTGGATGCGCCGTCGCAGCTTTCGCATCGACGTGGAGTCGAGCGATCGCACGTCGATGCCATCGAACATGATCTGGCCCGACGTCGGCTCGATGAGGCGCAGAATGCACCGGCCGAGCGTCGTTTTCCCGCAGCCCGACTCGCCGACGATGCCTAACGTCTCACCTCGTGCGACCTCGAGCGAAACGCCATCCACGGCGCGAACCGATCCGCCGTCGCGACCGAACAGGCCGCGCCGAATCGGGAAATGCTTCGTGAGCTGGGAGATCGAAAGCAATGGGTCGGCTGGTCGAGCGCCGGAAGCGGGTTCCGGACCTGGTGCGACGCTATGCGGACGCGTCGCATCCGTCATGCCGCACCTCCACGCGACGCGACGGCACTCGGCGAGGCGCCCCGAGCTCGTTCACGGCGCTCCGGCTCCTCCGCGAGGTGGCACCGCGACACGTGGCCAGTGCCGATCTGATACAGCGGAGGATGTTCGCGTTCGCAACGCTCCCACGCGTACGGACACCGATCGCGAAAGCGACAGCCGCTCGGCCACGCCGTTGGTGGTGGCACGTTGCCGGGAATCACCGCGAGCCGTTCCTGGCGACGCCCGACGCGAGGCATCGCGTGCAGCAGTCCTTCCGTGTACGGGTGGTGTGCCTCGGTGAAGAGTGTCTCGACCCGCGCTTCCTCCACCACCTCGCCGCCATACATCACGACCACTCGTGACGCGACCTCGGCGATGACGCCTAGGTCGTGCGTGATCATTGCGATGGACGTCCCGAGCCGCTGCTGCAAGTCGGCGAGCAATTCGAGAATCTGCGCCTGGATCGTGACGTCGAGTGCCGTGGTCGGTTCGTCGGCGATGACGAGCGCGGGACTCATCACGAGTGCCATCGCGATCAGCACGCGCTGACGCATGCCACCCGAAAGCTGATGTGGGTACTGGCGCGCTCTCTCGGCCGGCGCCGGGATCCCCACCATCGTCAACATCTCGACTGCGCGATCCCACGCCGCACGGCGAGACGCGCTCGCGTGCACACGAACGACTTCGGCGATTTGATCTCCCACGGTGAAGACAGGATTCAACGCCGTCATCGGCTCCTGGAAGATCATCGCGATGCGATTGCCGCGAACACGACGGATGCCGGCATCGTCGAGCTGCAGCAGGTCCTGTCCCTCGAACACGATGCGGCTGCCAGGCTCGATACGACCAGGCCGCTGCACGAGTCGAAGAATCGAGAGCGCGGTGACCGACTTTCCGCAGCCCGACTCGCCCACGATGCCCAGCGTCTCACCCGACCCGATCGTGAACGACACGCCATCGACCGCGCGCGCGACGCCGGCGCTCGTGTAGAAGTACGTTCGAAGATCCGAGACGGCGAGAAGAGGGGGCTGCGTCATCGGGCCGGAAGCTGGCGCGCATTCAACGCCTCGCGCAAGCCGTCGGCGACGAGATTCACGGCGAGAACGGTGATCACAAGCGCAACGCCTGCGAACAACGACACCCACCAGCTCGACGCGAGCGAGTTCATGCCGTCGTGGAAGATGCTGCCCCAGCTGGCGTGAGGCGGTTGCACGCCGACGCCGAGGTAGGTCAGGCCAGCTTCGATTACGATCACGTTGCCAACAGCGAGCGTTGCCGCCACGAGCACCGGCGAGATCACCTGTGGCAGGATGTGCAGAGCGACGATCCGGGCGTGGCTTGCGCCAAGCGCTCGAGCTGCCGTCACGAACTCATCGGCCCTTGCACTCATCACAAGCGATCGCACGAGTCGGCTCACGCCGAACCAGCCGGTCAATCCGAGCATGAGAATGAGACCGACGACGCCGAGGCGGCCATCCCAGAGGGTGGCGACTGCGATGAGCAGCAGAACGACCGGAATCGACAGCAAGGCGTCCACGAGTCGCATCATTGCGGTGTCCACCGCGCCGCCCGCGTAGCCGGCGATCGCGCCGTACGCGGTTCCAACCGTCGCGGCGACCATCACCGAGAGAAATGCGATGCTGAGCGACACCCGTGCGCCGTAGATGATCCGAGTCAGCACGTCGCGGCTGTATTCATCCGTCCCGAACGGATGCGCGAGCGACGGCGCGGCGTTCTTCAGGGCGATGATGTCGGGCTGCGCGTTCGGTGCGTAGGGCGCGACCAGCGGCGCCGCGAGCGCGAGCGCGGCGAGCAGAAAGATCATGACCAGCCCCGCCATCGCCGATCGATCGCGATACAGCGCGTGGAGAGCGACGCGCCACGGAGACGCACCCACCACTGCATCCCGTGGGTCACCGGCACCCGCCGGAACGAGAGTCGCAGTCGCCATCCTCGATTACCGCTCACCGTGCCGCACGCGCGGATCGACCGCGGCGTGGAGCACGTCCGTCATGATACCGCCCACGACCACGAGCACGGCGCCGAGAATCGTCGCGCCGACGACGATCTGATAGTCACGCGCCGCGAACGCTGTCGCGGCAGCTCGCCCCATCCCTGGCCACGCGAACACTTGCTCGACGAAAACGGCACCACCGAACAACGTCGGCAGCGATAGTCCGGCGAGCACGATGGTCGGAACGAGTGCGTTGCGGAGCGCGTGACGCCAGAGAACGACCCGCTCGCTCAATCCCTTCGCCCGCGCGGTGCGAACGAAATCGAGTGGCAATACCTCGAGCACCGCGGCGCGCTGGTAACGAGCAATCGACGCCGTTCCAAGCATTGCGAGCGTCAACGCCGGAAGGGCCAGGTGGCGCAGAATGTCGATGATGCGGCCGACAGGCGGGAGCGCATCGTGCATCGCGGCATCGATCGCTCCGCCGCTGGGGAACAACCGCACCCGATAGGCCAGCGTAAGAATCAGCACAACCGCGAGCCAGAACTCGGGCAACGACGCGACGACGAGCGACGCCGTGCTCGCCATTTTGTCGGCGGCCGACCCGCGCCGGGCCGCTTGCCAGGCGCCGAGCGCCGTCCCCAGCACGAAGCTGAGCAGGAGGGCCGTTCCCATCAGCAGCAGCGTGTACGGCAGCGCGTCGCCTAACACGTCGGCAGCCGGTCGCCCGCCCGAGATCGATGGACCAAGGTCGCCGCGAGCTGCCTGCGCCAGGAACCGCCCGTACTGCTCGGGCAGCGATCGATCGAGCCCGTACGCGGCGCGCCAGTTCGCGAGGGCCACGGGGTCGACGCGCTCGCTACTGAGCGTCGACGAGAACGGGTCGCCCGGCGCCATGTGGATGAGCAAAAACGCCAGCGTGGTCGCGACGAACACGACGAGCACGCCGTGAGCGAGACGTCGCGCTAGGAAGCGACGCACTGCCTAACGCCCCGCGCCCGGATACCTAACGGGAAGCGACTCGAAGGCCGACGCGATCGCGCGGCAGCCGTTCATCGGGCGGGATGAACCAGTCGCCAATACCTAGCCACCACGCCGTCGGAACGACGTGCGCCGTGCGGAAGCGTTTGTGCGTCACCGACGCCGTACGCGTCTCGTACATCCAGACCGCAGGCGCATCGGCTACGATGGTTGCGAATGCCTTGCTCGCGTGCGCTCGAGCCGTCGCGATGTCGGCGCTCGTGAGCGCACTGTCGAGATGCGCATCGAAAGCCGGGTTCTCATACGTGCCATAGTTATGACCACGTGGATCCCGCGCGCCTGCAACGTTCCAATACGGCCGCAGCCCCGAGACACTCAGCTCGGCGCGCGTACCATTGAACGCGACGTCGAAGTCGCGCTTGTTGAGCCGAGCCATGAACGTGGGCGGATCGATGGCATCGATGTCGACCTGAACGCCGGCGGCCCTGTACGCCTCCTGCACCCGGACGACCATTGCCATCCGGTTTCTGGAGATTGTCGGCACGATCACGCGAAACGCGAGCGGCTGGCCGTTGCGTTCACGAATCTGCTTTCCCTGCGGAAGCTTCCAACCCAGTGAATCCAGGAGACGCGCGGCACCCGCGGAGTCATAGGGGATTTGCGAGAGTGTTGTGTCCGCGAGCGGCTGCGCGCGCGTCATCGGGCCGAGCGCGACCGTCCCGAGCGTGTCGAACTGGCTGCGCACGAGCCGTTGCCGGTCGAGCGCCATGGTGAGCGCGCGACGGAACGCAACGTCCCCGAACAACCGATGCGGACTTGCATGCCGACGCGGGTCGCGAAGGTTGAATTGCAGGAACCCATAGTCGAACGCTGGCAGGATCCGCGCTTTGAAGTCGGACTTCGTCGACAAAGCCCGGAACTGGTCCGAGGTGGCGATGTCGGCCGCGTCCACTTCGCCAGTGGTCAACTTCGGAACGAGTGTGTTCGGATCACCTGTGAGCGCGAAGATCACTCGATCGAGCTTTGCTCTGCCCCGGTAATGCATTGTATCGGCGACGAGCTCGAGCGAAGTCGCGGACCACTTCGCTAACCGAAAGCGGCCAGATCCAACAGGCTTCCTGCCGAACGCCGACGTCTGAAGCGTCGCACGCGGCTCATTCGCCAACAGATGCTCCGGGACGATGAGCATTCGCACGGCCGCATCGTAGAGCTGTTCCGGGTAGCGCGCGTTGAACCAGAAGACCGGCGTCAACGAGTCGCGCACCGTAACGGAATCGATGCGCTCGAGGGCCTGAGCCTCCTGCGAACCAACGGTGGAATCCGTGTACAGCGCGTAGGTGAAGCGCACATCGGACGCTCGTACCGGAGCGCCATCGTGCCAGCGCGCGTTGGGATTCATGTGGAATGCGACGACCATCGAGTCGCGCTCCCAATTCCAACTATCTGCGAGCGCTGGACGGAAGTCGCCGTCTGTTCGACTCTCATCGCCAAGCCACGCCAGCGGCTCGAAGATCTGGTCCGCGACCATTTTCTGGTCGACCTGCTGGATCGTCGGAGGGATGACCTGTCCCACGTCGCTCTGCAACGCGGCCACGAGCGAACCGCCGGGCGCTTCATCACCGGCTTTGCTCGGCGTCTGGCGATCGCACGCAACCGCGACGGCGATCACGAGACCAAATGTTGGAACAGACGATGTACGCATGAGAAGTGTGTGAAGCAGGCGGGGGGAGGCCACCGACATGGGAGCCGGCGCGACTAGCGCCGCCACGTCCAGTCGTCGTCGCGATATCGGTCGAGCGCGCGCTGCATCGCCGCCTCGACCGTCGAATCCAGTGTGAGTTCAGTGGCGCGCGGACACTCGAGCGAACGCACGGCTGCGAACAACGCGCTCGCCACCTCACCAGCATCTGGCGTGCGCCCGAGCGCAGCCGAGAGTGTGGCTGCTGGGAGCGGGGGCGCGACAGCGTTTCCGGCCAGCGTAGCGACCATCGGTTGATCGTCTCCAACCAGAATCGATCCGTGCTGCAGCATGGCTCCCTCGTCGCGCCATTGTGCGCTGCCCACGAGCTTGCGTCCGTCAACGACCAACTCACCTGCCGCGGGTCTCTCGAAGCACGGTGCCGCCGAGGGTGCGATCGCACGCTCGCGCGGAACCTGGGCTTCGACCGCGACGCCAAGGCGTCGCAACCCGTCGACGAGTAGACGATTGATGCGGACGTACGATTCGCGCAGTGAGGCGCCGATCGCAAGCGGCGCGGTCACGCTGTAGGTGACCTCGTGGTGATGAAGCAACGCGCGACCACCGGTGAGTCGACGAACCACGCTCACTCCGTGGCCCCGCGCGCGACTTTCGTCGTATATCCCCCGCGCGGTCTGGTTGCGGCCGAACGAGAGCGTCGGCTCACGCCACGTATAGACGCGAAACACTGCGTCACCGGAGCGGTGGGCGCGCTCGAGGAGTGCTTCATCGAGGGCCATGTTTTCCGCCCCACCCAGCGGTGGGGTGTGCAGCAACGTCCAGTGCATGAGAGCCAACTAACGGGAGGGCCGTTCGCGGTACCATCAAGCGAAACTGTACCGTCCACCGCGGTAGAATGAAACCGTTCGCGCCCAGTTCCGCACCAGGATACGTTTACGTCGCCGGGTCGGTCCTTCCCAACGCCCTAATCGCCCGACGCCCTATTCGCTTTCTGGACGCCCTGCGTTTCGAGGATTGCATGACGACTACGAGCAAGCCCATGCCGCTCACCGAAGTCGACACGTTCGTCAGCCGCCACATCGGTCCGAGCGCGGCCGAGCAACGGGCGATGCTCGATCTGCTCGGCTACGGTTCGTTGGATGAGTTCATCGGTGCCGTGGTTCCGGCGAAGATTCGCTTTCGCAGGGCATTGAGTACTGGTCGCCCGCGAACGGAGCACGACGTGCTCGCGGAGCTTCGCGCCATGACCGCCGCGAACAAGGTGTTCCGGTCGTTCATTGGACTCGGCTACTACGACACGCTCACCCCTCCGGTGATCCAGCGAAACATCCTGGAGAATCCCGGCTGGTACACGGCGTACACGCCGTACCAGGCAGAGATCGCGCAGGGTCGGCTCGAGGCGCTCCTGAACTATCAGACCATGGTCATGGATCTGACGGGGATGGAAATCGCGAACGCATCGCTCCTGGATGAGGCGACGGCGGCGGCTGAAGCAGTGTCGATGGCGCACGCGGCGAAGGGGAAGGAAGGGAAGGAGACGGTCATCGTCTCGACGGGGTGTCACCCACAGACCATCGACGTCGTCCGTACCCGCTGTGAGGCGCGCGGCTGGAAAGTCGTCGTCGCCGACGAAAAGAACATGACAGTCGGGCCGGAGGTTTTCGCGGTCGTCATTCAGTATCCCGCGACGGACGGTGGCGTGCGTGACTATCGTGAGCTCGCCGACGCCGTCCATGGCGCCCAAGCGTTGCTCGTCGCGGCCACCGATCTTCTGGCGCTCACGCTTCTCGCCCCGCCGGGCGAGTGGGGTGCAGATGTGGTCGTGGGCAACTCGCAGCGTTTCGGCGTTCCGCTCGGATATGGCGGCCCGCACGCGGCGTTCTTCGCCACGAAGGACGACTACAAGCGTGTGATGCCCGGGCGCATCATCGGCGTGTCGCGCGACTCCGCAGGCAAGCCGGCACTCCGCATGGCGCTCCAGACCCGCGAGCAACACATCCGCCGCGAGAAAGCGACGAGCAACGTGTGCACGGCGCAGGTGCTGCTCGCCGTGATCGCAGGCATGTACGCGGTCTGGCATGGGCCCGGGGGGCTGACGCGCATTGCGCGCAGGGTTCACAAGCTCACGGCGGCGCTCGCGGCAGGGCTCGAGCGTGCAGGGCACAAGGTTCGGCACGATGTGTTCTTCGACACCGTCTGCGTCGAGCCTAACGGGGAGACCGTGCAGCAGGTCATCGCCTCCGCCCGCGACCGAAACATCAACCTGCGCGCCGACGGCAACGCCCTGTGCATTGCATTCGACGAAACCGTGAGCCCGGCCGACGTGGCCGCGGTGCTCGCGTCGTTCGGCGTGTCGGGTGCGAACGTGGACGAGCTGGCGTCCGAAACCGACGATCGTTACGACGAGCGATTCGCGCGCACGAGTCCGTTCCTGACCCACCCGGTGTTCAACCGTCACCACTCCGAGACCGAGATGCTGCGCTACATGCGCACACTCGAATCGCGCGACTTCTCGCTCACGCACGGCATGATTCCGCTCGGGTCGTGCACGATGAAGTTGAACGCGACGGCCGAGATGATCCCGGTCACCTGGCCGGAGATCGGGAAGCTGCACCCGTTCGCGCCGCGCGAGCAGGCGTCCGGCTACGGCGCGATGTTCACGCAGCTCGAGTCGGACCTCGCCGACATCACCGGGTTCGACGCGGTGTCGCTGCAGCCTAACGCGGGCTCACAGGGCGAGTTCGCCGGGCTGCTCGTCATCCGTCGCTACCATGAGTCGCGCGGGCAGGGGCACCGCGACGTCTGCCTCATTCCGGGGTCGGCACACGGCACCAACCCAGCGAGTGCCGTGATGGCCGGGCTCAAGGTGGTCGTCGTGAAAACGGATCCGAACGGCAACATCGACGTCGCCGACCTGAACGCGAAGGCCGAGGAGCACAAGGCGAATCTCGCGGCGCTGATGGTGACGTATCCATCCACGCATGGCGTGTTCGAGGAGACGATCACGGACGTCTGCGCCATCGTCCACGAGCACGGTGGGCAGGTCTACATGGATGGAGCGAACATGAACGCGCTCGTCGGTGTCGCGCGGCCGGCCGACATTGGCGCGGACGTGTGTCACATCAACCTCCACAAGACGTTCTGCATTCCGCACGGCGGTGGCGGGCCGGGAATGGGCCCGATTGCGGTCGCCAAGCATCTGGCTCCGTTCCTACCCGGTCATCCGGTGATCCACCTCGACGGTCGCGACACGTTAGGCGCCGTGTCGGCGGCACCGTGGGGCAGCGCGAGCATCCTGCCGATCTCGTGGGTCTACATTCGGATGATGGGCGGCTCGGGGCTGACCGACGCGACGAAGGTCGCGATCCTGAACGCGAACTACATCGCGAAACGGCTGGAGCCGCATTTCCCGGTTCTCTACAAGGGGAAGAACGGGCTCGTCGCGCACGAATGCATCGTCGATCCGCGAGGCGTGAAGCAGTCCAGCGGCGTCGAAGTCGAAGACATTGCGAAGCGGCTCATGGACTACGGGTTCCACGCGCCGACGGTCTCGTTCCCGGTGGCTGGGACGCTGATGATCGAACCGACCGAGAGCGAGTCGAAGGTGGAGCTCGATCGGTTCTGCGATGCGATGATCGCGATTCGCGAGGAGATTCGGGATGTCGAGACCGGCGTGCTCGACAAGAAAGACAACCCGCTCAAGAACTCACCGCATACAATGGAAGCGGTGATCAGCGACAATTGGCAGCACGGTTACTCGCGCGAGCGCGCTGCGTTCCCGATCCCATCGACGCGACAGCGAAAGTTCTGGCCAGCAGTGGGGCGCGTGGAATCAGCCTTTGGAGATCGGAACCTGGTCTGCGCGTGCCCACCCACCGAGGAATACGCGTAGGCTCGGCAACCTGCCATCAGCCGTCATTCTCCCACGTGACTCTTGTACGCGCCTGCGTCCATCAAGCCACTCTTCTCCTGCGCATTGGCCACGCGCAGCCTGATCATCCAGCCGTCGCCATACGGGTCCGTGTTCACCAGCGCGGGCTCTCCGTCGAGGCGTGAGTTGACTTCCACGACCTCGCCGGCGACCGGAGAGTATAGCTCCGACACAGCCTTCACAGCCTCGATCGTGCCGAAGACATCGTGCGCTTTGAACTTGTCGCCGACCTTGGGCAACTCGACGAACACCACGTCTCCGAGCTCTCCCTGCGCGTAATCGGTGATCCCGATTTGCACGACGTTATCGTCGCCGGCGGATTTGAGGTACTCGTGCTCGGCGGTATAGCGAAGATCGGCGGGGATCGACGACACGAAAAGCTCCCGGGGATGGTGAAGGACGAGCGCGAAGTCTAGACGGACCCTTATGGACCGTCAAGAAACGGCGGATGTCGTCGCCTGTGCGTCCGCTTCCCGCTCGAGCGCCTGCCAGACTTCACTCACACGCTCCTCGAGTTCGCGAACCGTCCCGGTGTTCTCGATGATGTAGTCGGCGCGCGCTCGTTTGAGCTCTGCGGGCATCTGCGCCGTGATCATGTCCATCGCCTCGGTCTCGGTCAGTCCCCGCTCGCGCATGAGGCGCTCGAGACGAACGGGGCGCGGCGCATCGACGAGGACGATGCGATCGAACTGGTCGACGATCCCGCGCTCGAACAAGAGCGGAATGTCCTGAACGACGAGTCGATCCCCACGCTGGCGTGCTTCCTCCACGAGCCGATCGCGATACGCGGCGACCTCGGGGTGCACGATCTCGTTCAACTCCTCGAGCTGCTCATGCTCCGAAAACACGACGCGGCGCAACGCGTCGCGGTCGAGGCTCCCGTCGACGGCTACGACGTCCCGACCCCAGCGCCGAACGATCTCGTCGAACGCCGGCATTCCCGGCTCTACCACCCGGCGCGCCAGGACGTCGGCGTCGATAATGGTCGCACCACGCTCCGACAGGAGTCGAGCCACAGTCGACTTCCCGCTGGCGATATTTCCCGTGAGACCAATCAGAAGCATGGCGAGAATCGTGTTTCGTCAGATATGGCGGCTGAGGCGTTGCAAGGTAGGAACCGGCCGGATGGAAAGTCAACGTACGTGATGATGGGTGAGGTCACTAAGTTGACAGCCGGCGCCGTCGCGGCAGGGGTCGCGTGGCCAGGTACTAACGTTCGTAGGAGGATCGGGTGGCGAAATCGAACCGTCGGGACGGCGCGCGCCAGGAGGGCGGCGCGCGGGCAGCAACGAGAGGGAACGGCGAACCGGTCCCCGCGCGTGTCGCGGGACGAGCGCGGGTTGTAGCGGCTGCGGCCGGCCAGACAGGGTCCTCGATCATGCGGGTGGACTCGTCCGCCCAGTTGCTCTCCGATGTCGAGGAGACCGAATTCGAGCAAACAGTCCGCCGCCAGCTCGAGCTGCTCGGTGAAGACCCGGATCGCGAGGGCCTTGCCCGCACACCAAAGCGCGTGACCCGGTCGTTCGCGTGGCTCACCAGAGGCTACCGTCAGGACCCCCTCTCGGTCGTGGGCGAGGGCGTGTTTGCGGAAGAACATGACCACATGGTCATGGTTCGCGACATCGAGCTGTACTCCCTCTGCGAACATCACCTGCTTCCCTTCTTCGGAAAGGCCCACATCGCCTACATCCCGAACGGCCGAATCGTTGGCCTGTCGAAGCTGGCACGGCTGGTAGACGTCTTCGCGCGCCGATTACAGGTACAGGAGCGCCTTACGGGAGAGATCGCTCAGGCGATCGAAGACGTGCTCGCCCCACGTGGTGTCGGTGTGGTCATTGAGGCGGTGCACCTGTGCATGATGATGCGCGGCGTGGAGAAGCAGAACTCGAAGACGATCACGAGTGCACTGTTGGGATCGTTCCGGGACGACGCGAAGACTCGCGACGAGTTCCTGCGACTCGCCCATGGGCGAGAGTAGACGGGCCTACGCGGCAGTCCGTCGCGGTTTGCGATCCGCCTCGGCCAGAAGGAGGCTGATGACATACTCGGCGCCGCCGCGCTGACGCAGCTCGGTCGGCGTCGAGTGCACGTAGCGTTGGCAGGTGTTCCGGAATGCGCTGCCCGACGGAAATCTGAGAGCGACCGAGACGGCGTCTGCACTCCGATTGAGATCGTCGAGCATCTGAGCGGCCACAATGAGCCGTCCCCACGTCAGGAGCCGCGGTGGTGCGGGGAAACCGGCGTGTGTCAGTCGCTTCGTGAGCGACCGGCGCGGGATCGACAGCAGGCGGGCGAGCCCGTCACCAGTCAAATTCTCGTGGGCCCTCGTGACAGCTACGAGGACCGCGTCTCGGACGGTTGGATCGCAGCTGGCCAAGGCGGCGCGCAGCCCACTGGCGACAGAGCGCGTCTCGGCCTGTTCCAGAATGGCCCACAGATCGGCCGGGGCGTCGTCGCGATCGGCGATGATGAGGCCGTCGAGACCGGCTCTACCCGCGTCGAACACGTCCCGGATACGATCCGGCCGGACGGCGACGTACGCGACCGTCACGAGCCGAGGGTAGAGTCGCCGCAGCTGGCGGACGGGGTCCAGGTCCATGGCTCCGTCGACGTAGAGATCGAGCACGGCGAGCGACACTGGCTCCGCGTCGCATAAGCGGCGCACGGCGTCCCACCCATCGCAGGGGGACACCGGATACCGCCCACGGATTGCGGCGCGTAGTCGGTGCAATTGCTCCGGGCTCTTGAGGAGCGCCGCGACGATTCCCATGGATTCAGTGCTGGTGCGGTATGGCCTTCCGATTAAGACGGTTAGGGATTTCGGGCCGTCACACCAGAGGTCGGTTACTGACCGCTTACAGAAGCCGTCCCTGGTCCTCGTCCCTCCGCGGGACCTGGTGACAGGCGCGGCAGCGGGCCTCGTAGGACTCCTGGCCTCCAACCTGGATCACGGGCGAGTCATACCGGGCAGGACGGCCTTCCACCAAGCGCTGATTTCGGCTTGCCGGGGCCCCACACAGCACACAGATCGCGTGCAGCTTGTCGACCACCTCGGCCACCGCCATGAGCTTGGGCATCGGACCGAACGGCTCTCCGCGAAAGTCCGTATCGGTCCCGGCGAGAATCACCCGCCGGCCACGTGCGGCGAGCGAGGTCGCGATGTCGACGATCGAGTCATCGAGGAACTGAGCCTCATCGATCGCGACCACATGCGCCATCGGGTCGAGGCACTGTGCGATCTGCGACGACGAGTCGACAGGCACCGCATCCACCGTCCGCCCATCGTGACTCGAGATCGCATAGATCCCCTGGTAGCGACCGTCGAGATGCGACTTGAAGACCTGCACTCGTTTTCGTGCTATGATCGCTCGCCTGACGCGGCGAATGAGCTCCTCGCTTTTGCCACTGAACATCACGCCGGCAATGATTTCGATCCAGCCGCCGGTGAGCTGAAAAGCTGTCACGCGTCTTTCCCGCGCGGACGGCGGGCGTTCCTAACTCGATCGGCCCGGTCGCTCCACTCCTCTCGCTCGTGGGCGGCGCGCGGTACGCGCCCTTCATCGGAACGGTCGCGGAATCCGCCACGGGCGCGCGGACGATCATCGCCGCGTCGAGGACGACGCTCTGTCGCATCTCGTTCTCGCCCAGGTCCGCGCGGCCCACGGTCGCGGCCTCGCTCGCCAAATCCGCCGCGCGCGCCGTCGCGAGGTCCGCCGCGTCCGCCATCGCGAAAGCTTCCGCGTCTGCCCTCACCGCCGGGCGCGCGTGGCGCGCCTCCTGCTGCTTCGCGTCTTTCCCGACCACCGTCGCGCGAGCGAGGCGCGGGTCGATCGTCGACGCGGGCGGTGATCCGTCTGCCTTTGAGCGAGATGCCGTTCATTTTCTCGATGACCGTCTCCGCATCTCGAGACGCGATCTCCGCGACACTGTGGCTGTCCCGAATGTCCAGCTTTCCGATTCGATCACTCGTTATGCCCGTTTCCCCGGTGATCGCGCCGACGAGGTCACCGGGTCGCACGCCATCGCGCTCGCCGATACTCAGGAATACCCTCGTGAACGCGCCACCGCCGCGCGATGCAGCGCCGCGATCGGTTTGAGTGCGCGCGGTGCGTTCAGTGCTTCGCTCGACGCCGCGGTCGACGGGGCCATCCGCCGCCTGATTCACCACGCGCTCGGACTCCACTCGACGCACGCGTTCCTCGGCACGCTCGCGCTCCATGAGGCGCAATGCTGCCGCAGCGATCTCCACTCCGTCGAATTCAGAGAGCAATGGCTCCAACGCCATCACTTCTCTCGACGGAAATCCCGCCTGCAACTCGGCGCGTATTGCTGCCCGAATGCGCTCATCACGGCCGCGCGCCTTCAACGTCGCGCGAGAGATGTCCAGCGGCTCGACCGCCCCGCCCGTCAGTCGACGGAGCGCAGGGACCTGCCGGGGATTTACGAGAGCAACGACCTGCGCGGGGTCCGTCGCCTCGACTTTGACGACGTCGGACGACGCGACGGGCAGGTCATAGAACACCACCAAGGCAGCCTGTTCCTCGATAGGCGCCGTTTCTACGCGAATGCTCTCGTTCCCCTCGTAGCCAAGCGCCGCGACCGCTGCTCGCGCTTCATCAGCGGCGCTTCCCTCGCTCGCGAGCACGATGACCGACGGGGGATCGAGATCGTCGAGCAGCCGCCGAAACGCCGCGTGTCGGCCAGAGGTCGTGGTGCTCACGTAGCGGATCGGCAGCGAGCCGAGACTTGCTTGTTCGCCGCGCATGCCCGGGCGGCTCGCGCGTCGCAGATGACGCTCGACGAGGGCTTCAACCTCTGGCGACATTCGATCGGACACCACCGTTCGGCTGGCATCCTTGGGAACCTCCGCAAGCACGACCTCGAGCGCCTCGCCCTCACGCGCCTCGAACAACTCGTCGGCCCATGCAATGACGACGGTGCGCACACCCCCGAGCTTTACAGCCGAGCTACGCAGGAGCGCGGCGACGGTTGCCGGCGTTGCGGCAATCGCCGGCACCACGCGCGAGGCGAGCAGACGGCCCCCGCGGCCGGCCGCAGTAATCGGAACCACGGGTGCGGACGATCGACCGCTCAACGATCGTGCAACGTCCGCAATTGCCACGGCTGTGTCTGCGTCGGGCGTGAGCACCAGCAGCTGGGTCGTGTCCGCATCGGCGGTGACCCGATCGAGTGCGGGTGCGAGAAACCGTTCGATCACCGATCGTGCGTGCGGGAGCACGTGGACCGTGTGCTGGGCGCTGCGTCCTACGGTTGCGTCTTGTTCTGCCACGTCTGCTCCCGGTCGAGGCCGCGCTAGGCGGCGCGAGTGTTCCTGTGAGAGCCCGAAGTATATAGTCCACCGGAGTGGTCTGGTCAGCGGATCACGAGCGTCACTATCTTTTGCGACCGAAGCCGGCGAGTCCGTCGCTTACGTTTCCGGGCGTCGCACTGCAATGGATCGCGCGTGCGGCTTTCCGCAGCCGATGTGTGCACATTGAGCTCCCGCGGTGGAGAAAAATCGTGAGCATTGCAGTCCGGGTCGAGCCGTTAACTGGGACGCCAAGCGACGTGGATTATCGGTGGGACAC
>Ga0114129_10007838_pt1 | contig 15195 bp, 15 predicted proteins | sample RhiMetdeltSRZDD1_FD_80071 | JGI IMG/M metagenome (GOLD analysis project Ga0114129, IMG submission 80071) | Populus rhizosphere microbial communities from Tennessee, USA - Rhizosphere MetaG P. deltoides SRZDD1 (version 2) (version 2) | ecosystem: Host-associated > Plants > Roots > Rhizosphere >...
AAAGGCTTTGTCGGGCTTGACGCCGTCGACGATCAGGGTCAGGTCTATCGAGCGCTTGATCGAGGACGGTTGTTCTTTTGGCGTCACCATCGCATCGAGCTGCGCGAAGTGCACTTCGAATCGATACGCATCGCCGAGCGGCGCGGTCGCGAGGAAGAATCGCCCGTCTGTCCCAGTGACGTCTGAAAAAGACGCCGATTCCGATTCGTCAACCGAAGTCGCGACGACCGTGGCGCCGTTGACCGGCTGCCCCGCTTCGTTTCGCAGCAGACCCGCGATGCCGGAACCGTCATGCGCGGTGTATGGGGCCGAGGCGATCAACGCGGCGGTGAGCGGCTGCGTGACATTGGTGCTGAGACGCACCGATTCCACGTCGGGAAGCGCGGTCCCCGCGTCGGATGGCAGCGGCTCCGACAATCGCCCGCGGATCCAGTAGCCGGTGTTGTCGGCCACGCTCCGCTGCGCGGCCTTGGCCGCGTCGGCGCGCAGGCGGACGCTGCCGCTGCTGGTGAGACCGTTCGTGCTGTCGCGCAGCGCCCGCTGGATCGGATCGCAGCCGGTGACGTCCTCGAGAAATTCACGCCAGACCTGTCCGTCCCAGTACTCCCACAAGATCTCCAGCGGCTCGCCGGCCGGATGGGTCAGCTCGAACTCGACGGTCAGATCGACGTTTCCTGTGAGCGCGAGCAGCGTCGCGTGCGAGAGATACAACACGTGCGGGGTCGGTTGCAGATCCTTTCGCAGGAACGGCTGAAACGGTGTGTGCGCGGCGAACGCGGATGAATGGTCGATGTACTCATCGCGACCGGGCCACAGCGACACCACCTGAGCGAGCTTGCCCGGCATGACGCCGGTCGCGCGCTCCGTCTCGAACACGATTTGATCCGTGCTCCCCGGAGGCGCGGGCGCCGCGACAGCCGTCCCCGCCGGGGCCGATCCGCCCGCTGCTTGCGCCGACAGCTGGAACGTGATCGGGGCGCGCGCGGATTGAGGCGGCACGAGGCCGATGCCGAGCAGGTCGAAGAACGCGAGCTTGTTCTTGTCGGGCGCCTGGTTCAGCCGCTGCGTCACGGCGTAGAGGTAGCGGGCGAAGATCCAGCCGAGCCCCGCGCCGGCGCTCTTGTCCGGCGCGAGCCACTCGGGGACGTATCCCGCGCGGCGCGCCATGAGCTGCTCGAACACGCGCGAGGCGTCGCGCTCATCCACGCGAATCGTCGGCCTGTCGATCACCGGGCTGGCCCTTCCTGCAAATAGAACGGATACACGAGGTTCGTTCGGCTGTTCGTCGCGCGCACCCGGTACGTCACGTCGACCAGGAGCTTGTTGCGCTCCGCCGAGTCCGTCGACACGCTGACGTCTTCGACGTCGATTCGCGGCTCCCAATCGACCAGCGCCTCGCGGACGCGCACCTTGACGATCTCGATGGTCGCGACACTCAGCGGCTCGAACACGAGCCTGTTCAGCCCGGCGCCGAAGTCCGGGCGCATCACGCGTTCTCCGGGATCCGTGCCGAGGATGATGCGAATCGCCTGGTGGATGTCGTCCTCGAACACGGCGGTCGCGGATCGCCCTCCCGCGACACAGACGGGAAACGCCCATCCGACGCCGAGGAATGCATCAACAGAATTGCCCACGATCACCCTCCCACCTCGACGGTCGGCATGCCCATCACGATCGGCGCGCCGCATCCGCTCAGATCTCCAAGCCTCGCCGCCGGACGTCCACCGATGAGCACCGTGGTGCTGCCCTTCACGATCGGCGTCGGCGGATGCGGGCCTGCGACGGGCGGCATCGCGCACGCGTGCGTATCGCCGACGACCGCCGCTGGCATTCCGCCAATCAGTACCGTCGGCACGCCGGGGCCAGCGATGACTCCGGGATGACCCGTCGGGTCGCCTACGCGCGCGGCAGGTGGCATATCAGCGTCCTCAATTGATCATCACGGGCAGACCCTGAACCGTGCAGGGCCCAGCGGCCTGCACACCGATCGTCGTGCCCTTCACGTCGATCTGCAGGCCTTCGATCGAGATCTGCGGAGCCTTCAGCTCCAGCTTCACGGCCGCCTGAATCGAGATCGTCTGCGTGGCGTTGTCCATCTTGATCGACAGCGTGCCGGCCATGTTCGTCAGCTCGATCTTCAATGGATCGATCGTCACCTTTTGCTTCGTGCTGCTCGTTATCTCGATCGACTGCAGCGCATCGTCGAACACCACTTCATGGCCGAGCGCGTCGGAGATCCCGGTCTTGAGCACGCGCTTGATCAGAAAGTCGGTCGGCAGCGTGAGCGGCGGGCGATCGCGGGTGCTCCACAGGCCGCCGAGCACGTAGGCGTCGCGTTCGTCGTTCTGTGCGAACGCCACGAGCACTTCGTCGCCGATCTGAGGAACCCAGAGGAAGCCGCGCCCGGATCCTCCACCGACCGCCGGCAGGCGCGCCCACGGCTCGAATGCGGGCCGCGAGGTGATACGGACCTGGACGCGGCCTTCGGCAAGCAGATCGAGGTTGTTCGACACAACCCCCGGCGCGATCGCGAAACCGTCGGGCAGCGACTCGGGTCCGAGCTCTGCGAGGCGTGAGACGAGGCCTTCGTTTTCCATCGATGCGCCTTTCAGACGGAGACCGAGAATTGACCCTGCGCTCGAATCAGGCCCGACGACCCCTTCGGCAGCGGAATCGATCCAAACCAGATTTCCTTCCGGGCCTGGAAGCTCGTGCGAAAGCCGCTGCCGTCGAGCGAGTGCGTGGCCGAGGTGATGCGGTACAAACCGCTGAACTGATCGCCCAGGCCCTCGAGATTGATCACGCGTCCGGCTTTGACTCTCAGATCGCCGACAGTGCTTCCGGATCCGGTCAGCCGGTTATTCAGCCGCGGCAGCAGCTCCGTGAGAATCTTTTGTGGCGTCTGAGCGAAGCCTGTTGGCTTGATCGAGAGGGTCTTCTTCGCGTTTTCTTTTCCGACAATCGAATCCACGTCGCCGACGAGGCTCGGGTAGATCATCAGGTTGAGGCTCGCGCGGTCGTAATCCCAGGACGCGACGATGACGAATTCCATCTTCAGGCTGTCCACCCAGACGCGCGCCGACACGCCGAACACGTCGCCGACCGTCGTCAGACGCGGCGTGAACTCCATCAGCGAGGCCCCCCACTTCAGCGTGAGGCTCGGCGCGTAGTCCTGAATCAGAAACTGGAAGCGGAGCACGTAGCCGTGCGGATCCAGCGTGTGGTCGATGTACATCTGCCAGCCATTCGCCTTCGAGATCTCGGTGAGGAACTGAAAGTCGTTTTGATTCGTCTGGCGTCTGGCCGCTTTCTGCGCGAACTGTGGAAATGCCAGATAACTGGCCAGCGTCATGATGACGGACAGCGCCCCGCCGACCGGATCCGGATACGGAATCAGAAGATTTGTCCCGCTCACCAGCGCCGCGACGGCGACGTCGGGCAGCGGAAAGTTTCCGATCGAAGGAATCTTGAGGAGGAACGAGCGATCCTTCGTGCCACGCGTCAGGCGCTGGAGAAAATCCTGCGCGGTGACGCGGATCGTCGGCATGCCTCCGCTTGGAAACGTCGGTGCCACGCCGGTGATTTCGCCGACGAACACTTCCTCGAGCGGATCGGGCGCATAGCCGATCGAGAGCTTGAATCCATTGTCGACCGCGAGGAGCGGGTGATCGAGCCACCGCAGCCCCGGGTTTGCAATCGTCACCTCCACCCGATCGGCCCCTTCGATGCCGTCCTGGTACGAGATGCTGCTGATCGCGCCGCGCAGCGCGGGCGGCAGCGGCTCGCCGTTGATCCGGATCGCGAACTCGGGCGCGTACCTGGCGAAGCGAGCCATTCAGTGCACCACCTCGCCGGTGTCGGGATCGTTGAAAGGCAGCGATGGCACGCTCAGGCTCTGGCCAGGCGCGATGGATCGGGGATCGTCGATGTCGTTGGCGACGGCAATCGGCCGCCATAGCTGCGGATCGTCGTACAGCTTCGCCGCGATGCTGCTGAGGGTCTCGGATTCGACGACGATGTGGACTTTGGTGAAGTCAGCCGTCTGACGGTTCACTTCCTTTGCTTCGCGCTCTTCGTCGATGAACTCGCTGAACGAGACGCTGAGCCGTGCCCGGATGGGCCGCCCATCGTCGAGAAACTTGAGGAACTTCTGACCGACCCTGGCCAGCACGCAGCGGAACTGCAGCGATGCCCAGGCGACGCGCAACACCGGCGGCGCGTGCAGCGTGGAGTCGATCTTCAGCAGGTTCACGATCTTCTGCGTCTGGTCCCGGACATCGACGCGCTCCTGCGTCGTGTCGAAGAACAGCTCCATCTCGAGGGTCCGCAGGTTGCCGTGGACGAACTGCAGCAGCGGCGAGCTCAAGCCAGGAATCGCCTGAGAGGCGAAGTTGTTGTCCTTGTTGAGGCTGTATTCCTCCGGATTGAACATGACGTCGAACTGCTCCCCGGAGTGCTCGATCGTGATCCGCGCCTTTGCCAGTGCCACGCTGCCTCCCTACACCCGTCCGAGACGCTCTCGCTGCGCTAATACGCGGCGATCGATCTGACGAATCACCTCGTCGGTCAGCGCTTCCACGTTTGGCACGTTCAGCAGATTTCCGACAGCACGGCCCTGGCGCATTTGCGGCTCGATTGCCAGCTGCTCGGCGACAGACGAATGTTGCTGATGCGCACGCACGGCCTCCGGGCGGCGCACCAGGAGCGACGGCCGATCGGACGGCATCTGTTCCGTTCTTCGCGCCTGTCGACGGATGAATCTCGACGCCCGACCGTCGGTCACCGGAAGCCGGCCGACTCGATGTCGAAGGGGGACGCTGGTTGCGCTCCTTCCGAACCGACGTGGAGCCTGCGGGTCTGACGCTGTTACGCGTCTGCCTTGAAGTCCGTGCTCAGACGACTGTGCGGGCTTGCCCCTGATGTCGTGCCGACGCGTCGGCATGGCCGTCTGCGTGCGCGCGAAGACGTTCCGACAAAGCTCAGTTGCCGCCGCGCGAACGCGCGCGACCGATTGCGGAACCGTGAGCGGCCGGCGCTGCCGCACCCAGTCGAGGTGCCAGGCCGCGAACACGTGAATGGTGGTCGTAGACGGCGAGCCGTCAGACGCCGCAGGCATCCGCTCGACGCGGGTCTCGCGTCTTCGCAGCCACGTCATCGTGAGCCCGACGAACGACGGGAAGAATCGGCGTCTTCCCTTTCGCAGCCGGCGAACCCACGCGAGCCATCGGTTCTCAGTCATGGTTCCGCGTTCAGTCGCTCGTTGATCGCCGAGATCTCAGCCACCCAGCGACGGCGCTCCACATGCTCCAGGTTGAGCACCGCATCGGGCGGCCAGTGAAAGTGATACGCGACGAAGGCTACCTCCTCGTACACGGCCTTGAGGGGGTAGCCTAGGACCCCCCCACACCAGTCATCTCCACCGCGAAGTGGTGATCGCATCTCGGACACGACGCATCGATTCTGGTGTGGCCGTTCCGGTTCACATGGTTGTAGAGCTCCTGCAGGTACGAGAGGTCGGCGGCATACAGTCCCTCGATGACTTTCGGCGTCACCTGCGCGACCGATCCGAGCCTCGTCACCACTCGCGACAGCAGAATGACGATGAGGTAGGCCTCGTTCGTCTGCACGCGCGGATCCTTGAGCGGCAGGATTTCGTCCGCCGCCGTCGCAAGCCGCATCGTGCCGGCGCGATGCAGCGTGCCGTCGGCATCGGCGTACCCCAGCGGAAGCGTGAACTCGAACTCTGTTTGCAACATGTCGGTTCTCCAGCAACCAGGCCGCGCGCGCTACGCCCGCTCCAGCCGTTCGCAGCTCACGGTCAATGTATCGATCGCGACGTCGTTGCCCTTGGCGTTGAAATCGGGGCCGTCATACTTGCTCGGCCACGCGTTGAAAAAGTTCCAGCGAAGCGCTTCCTGGCCGAGATCGTTCTGCAGGATCACCGAGCCGTTCCTCCGCTGGATGTCTCCGTTGACCGCGGCCCGGTGCCAGTCGTACAGATCGCGGTTATCCGTCACGCCCCACTTGAGCGTGATGTCCGGGTAAGTCACCTTTCCGGGCAGCTTGCGAACGGTCGCGACATCGCCTCCTTCGCGGTATTCGATCACCTCGAGCGTCGACCCGAATCCGCTGCATTCCGCAAAGCCGGCCTGGACGATTCCGTCGATCTCGACGAGGAAGCGAAAGTTCTTGTAAGGATCGACCCTCTGCGCAGTAGCCATAGCGTTGCCTCGCGTGGAGCTATTCGTTGACGATCTTGCGGCCCGGCTCCTGGATGATCTGGAAGACCACGAATTCCGCCGGCGTGGTCGGGGCGACGCGGACCTCGATGATCAGCTGCCCCAGGGCTATCGTCGTGGGCGGATTCAGCTCGTCGTCGATTCGCACGCGATACGCCTCTTCGGGCTTCGCGCCGAGCAACGCGCCCGACCTCCAGACGCGATCCAGGAATTCACTGACCTGCCGCTTGAGCTTCTGCCACAGCTCCTCGTTGTTCGGTTCGAACACCGCGAACTGCGTGCCTTCCTGGATGGACTCCTCGATGAAGAGGAGCAGCCGCCGCACGTTGATGTACCGCCACTGGGTTTCGACGGAGAGCGTGCGTGCGCCCCACACGAGAATCCCTCGACCCACGAACGCGCGAATCACGTTGATGCTCTTTTCGTTCAGCGGACCGTGCTCGTCATCGCTGAGCGACCGCTCGACGCGAAGCACGCCGCGCAGCGATTCGTTCGCGGGCGCTTTGTGAACGCCGCGGTCGTTGTCGACGCGCGCGTAGAGGCCCGCGATGTGCCCCGACGGCGGAATCTTGAGCGGCTTGCCCTTGTCCGGCCCGACGGGATTGACGATGTAGATCTGCGGGTAGTACAGCGCCGCGTAGCCATTCCTCGTGGCCGGGAAGTTCGGATCGTTGCGCAGCGCGGTAATCTGGGCCGGCGTCAGGTTCGGCGGGGGATCGAAGATCGCGAATCGATCCTGCATCTTCTCGCAGTGATCCAGCATCGCCTTCTGAATCGTCATATCCGGTCCGTCCGGAATGCAGACGATGTTCACGTCGTCGATTTTCTCGAGCGCGGTGAGGGCGTTCGTGTAATCGACGCTCGTCAGGAGACTCAGATCGTCTGCTTTGCCGTTCTGGAGAGCCGTCGCCCCGATGACGGCGGGAATGTTCTTGGGAGGCGGCGTGGGCGTCGGTGGATCGGCTAGCGACACGTCAACGCTCTGCGGCGTCGGATCCGTGCTCAGCACGCGCAGGACGTAGCGGCTGTGCCGTGGATCCATCGACAGATTGGAGAAGGTTTCCGTGCCGGCCCCCGGTGTCTTCAGAACCAGCGTGAACTCCAGCGTCTTCACGTTGACGGCGGGATCGGCAGCCTTCATCGTGAAGGTCTGGGTCAGCGGCGGAGTCACCGTGATGAACTTGTTCGTGGCTTCGACCGCCTGAATCACCGCCGTGTCTGTCGGTCCCCCTTGTCCTATCTCGATGTAGGTGCCGGCCTCGAGCTTTGTGGTGTCGGCAACTCGAATGCGGCTCTGACCTGCGATCAGGTCTGCCACGCGGATCTTTCCAGCACCCGTGTACGCGTTCGCAAGGTTGTTTTCGAACGTGATGGTTGTGCCCGTGATGCCGGCAATCGTCGCGCGGTCGTTCTTTGGCGCTTCCTCGAGGAACACGATGTCGCCAGGACGAAACTTGTCGGCATCGGCCTGCGCGGGAACCGTCGCTTGTTTGTTGCTCGCCGCCGTCAGATTGGATTCCGCACGCGTCGCGGCGACCGTCGCCAGGCTTGCGTCCTGAACCTCGACGGTGATCCCGTTCCCGGCGACCCCTTCATCTTTCGCCGTGACCATCAAAACAGGCTTCGGCGCGGCGGCCCGGTCGTTGAGCACGCGCGACGCGCGCGCCGCCGTTCCAACGCGCACGAAGTAGCAGTGCGTCCCGCCGTTGTCGAAGAAGCCGCGCACCGCGTGGGCGGCGAAGACACCACCGGTTGGGAAGTACGGCCCGAAGTCGTCGGCGAGGCCGAAGGTGTCTTTGAACTGCGTCCAGTTGGTCAGCGACACCGGTTCGTTGATCCGGCCGGTCCGCGCCGGGCCGATGAACGCGGCCGTGCTGGTGCCGACGCCGGGAATCGGACCGGGCACCAGAATCTCCTGGATGTACACCCCTGGTGTTTTTTCAAACGCATTGAACACTGTTGCCATACCGTCTCCCTTTGCCGCGTCGGATCACAGCGGTGTAAGCGTGATTTCGTAATCCTCGGAGCGCCCGGGCACAACGACGACCTGTGTCTTGGGCTGGAAGCCAACCGCAACGACCCGCACCGAAATGGGTCCGGTGGGGACGCTATCGAATCGATATCGACCATCGGCGTCCGTCCGCGTTCGAAGGCCCGCATTGACGACGTCGACCAGCGCGTCGCTGATCGGCTGCGAGGCCATGTCCAGGACGCGTCCGCCGATCTGAACGCGTACCTCGCTCGCGCCGCCGACGTCGTACGTCGTGCGGATCGTGCTGACGATGCCCGCCTCGAATGCGTCGATGGCCGGCACGCTGATCGTGACCGTCACCGAGAGCGACGCGCGTAAGCGGTTGCCGATGGCAGTCCAGAATTCCGCGGGGTTCTTGAGCGCGTCGGTCTGCGCGGTCAGCATCGGCAAGGGTGGCTCCTGATTGACGAGGCTGCCGACCAGGAACGACGCAGGGATCGTCGGAAAGCGTGCAAGCAGCCGCAGAATCTGGCTGAGCAGCCGGTGTTCCTGGAGCGCGAGATCCGCGCCACCCACGGGCCACGCCGTCACGAGGTACGAGCACGCGACGCGCAGCGGCGGTGGCTCGATCGTCACGCGCCCGATGCCGATGTGCCGGCGGATCGGTTCGTTGTTGCGCAGCTCGACGTTCTCGCGCACGTCGTACAGAAAGAGATCGACGGTCGTCTGCAGGGGATTGAACGGCTCCGTGGGACGGTCGAACACAATCTGTGCCCCCGCAAGCTCCGGCGGCAATCCCGGCTGCGTCAGCACGGCCTCGAGCGTCGAGCTCAAATCGCGGATCATGACGCTCGCTCATGCGCGAGCGCGGCCAGATCGGCGTAGCCGCCGAACTCCGCGCTCGACACCGTCTTTCCCATCTTCTGAAACTCGCGCCGCGTCGCTCTCAGCACGTGCGCGGTGGCGATTGCGGTTCCATCCTCGGCTGCAAGAAACGCCGCGCCAATCGCAACGTTCTTGATGCTGCCGCCCGACAGCTTGAATTGACGCGCGACGAAGTCGAGATCGAGCGCGGGATCGAGCGGCGTGTCCGACGGCCAGACGGATCGCCAGATCAACAAACGGCTGTATTCGTCGGGGAACGGGAAGTCGACCGTGAAGTTGAGCCGGCGCGTGAACGCCAAGTCGAGGTTCTGGCGAAGGTTGGTCGCCAGAATGCTGACGCCGTCGTACTCCTCCATCTTCTGCAGCAGATACGCGATCTCGATGTTCGCGTAGCGATCGTGCGCGTCGCGGACCTCGGATCGTTTGCCGAAGAGCGCGTCCGCTTCATCGAAGAACAGGATGGCGTTGGTCGATCGCGCCTCGCTGAAGATCCGGTTCAGGTTCTTTTCCGTTTCGCCGATGTATTTGCTGACGACCTGCGAGAGATCGATCTTGAAGAGATCGAGGCGAAGCTCCTTCGCAATCACTTCCGCCGCCATCGTCTTCCCTGTCCCCGGCGGTCCCGAGAAGAGCACGTTGAGCCCCTTGCCGAGCGAGAGCTTGCGATCGAATCCCCAACGTCCGAAGACCAGCTCGCGATGCGTGACCTGATTGCAGATTTCGCGCAGGAGCTGCACTTGATCGGCCGGCAGAATGATGTCGTCCCAGCAGTAGTGAGGCTCCATCTTCCGCGCGAGCGTTCCGAGGTTGTGCGTCGATTGGTTTCTGGCGGCGGCAAAGACCTCGTCCAGACGCGCTGGTTCGGATGACCCCTTCACCAGCGTTCGCAGCGTGGCCTGCGCACGCGCCGATGCGGCGGCTGCCGCGATTTGTCCCGCCGTCAGCCGGAAGCGTCCGGCGAGCGCATCGAGCGCCGTGTCGGGCAGCGATCCGGGAACCATGTGTTGGCTCCAGGCATCGCGACGGATCGCGAACTCGGGCGCACACAGCTTCAGCGTGGCTACGTCGGCCGGGGCCGCGTCGGCGGCGGCAGCAAGACACGTCCACGCTCGTTCACCTGTCAGGACGACATTGACCGGCCGCTGAGTGAGCTCGGTGGAGAGAAGTCGCCATTGTGCCGAGCGGTCCTCCGCGCGTAGCGCATCCACGCCGTCGAGGTAGAGCACGGCGCCGCGAAGGTGGGCCTCTCGGCACAACAGCATCGCGGTCGCGCGGAACTCCAGCGCCATGACAGGCAGATCGCGAAGGTCCGCAGACAATAAGGAGACGCCAAGCGTGGTGGCGACGGATTGCGCAATGCGCTCCTGTCCAAGACCTGACGGCCCCTGCAGGTACAGACGTACCGGACGCCGGTCGACGTCCGCGAGGAGCGCGCCGAGCGCGTTGCGATCGTCGGAGGGAAGCGATGTCGACGCGAGCTCGGTATTGGGGCGCGCGATGCGTGCGAACGCATCCAGGCGCGCGTCCAGATATCCGTGGCCGTGGCTGTGGCCGTGACCGAGCAGCTGGCGGACCAGCGATTCGTCGAGTTGAACGGGCCGGGATAGCAAGACGGGCCGGCCCGGGCCGCCATCGGGCAGCAACTGCAGCAGTTGATGGCGCACTAGCGGCGCGTCCGGCAGAAAGCGCGTGCGGGCGTGAAACTTCGCGTCCGGCGTCGCGCAGAGCAGATTCAGGATGAGATCGACGCTGGGCCGTCGCCTTGTGACGTCATCCTGGAGGTACGCGTAGAGCCGCTCGTACCGCAGATCGATTTCAGGCGCGAGCGCGATCAGAATCACGTCGAGGTCGAACGCCGACAACGTAAACCGTCGCTGAAGCCAGAGCACGCTGGGCAAGTGGGTCGGCGCGTCGGGCGAGTCCGGAGCTCCTCCAGCCAGCAGCGGAATGCCCGGCTCGCGCACGAGCAATCGATCGATATCGTCGCGCGCGATGTACAAACCGCGGTACGGATCGGCGGCCGCCCTGCTTCCGTACGCGGCTTCTGCAGCCGCGACCGCGCGCTCGAGCAGACCGTCCAGCCTGCGCAGCGCCGCGAAGAGAAGCTTCGGCGTCAGCGTGTCTTCCTGCATCAGTTCGACCCGTTCTTTGGCGGTTTGTCGTTCGCCGTGGTGTGCAGGTCGCCGATCACCGAATAGAGCACGGAGCCATCAGGAAGTGCCGTGTCATGGAGCACACCTTCAGCGACCAGATCTGCGAGCACCTCGTCGAGCATCGGCGCGGCATCTTCGAAGCCGGTGCTGGGTATCCACCAGCCGAGAATGCCGGTTGCCGTATCCGACGCATCTGGGTGCTGTCGTGCGTAGCCGACAATGGCGTCGCGAAGCAACTCGCGTTTCGCTTGACCCATCTGCGTCGTGCATCTGCAGCGTCAGCCGCCGGGAATTGATGCGTTCATCGAGGCAAGCGTCGTACCGCGGACTCAGTTGCGGGATGTGTGAGTGTTTTCGACGATCGTTCTTCCGCGTGCGCGTGCGTGTGGGTGCGACCGGACGCAGGTCCGCGAGGCGCTGTCGCAAAAGCCGCGGTGAAGGGAGCGGGTGCGTTCGCACCCGGGGCGGGTCCGCGGCGTCACTGCCGCGATGAGTCGTGCACGATCCCGTATTTTTTCAGGAGTCGGCCGAGATGCCGGCGTTCGGTGCGCACGATGCGGGCGGCACGCGAGACGCATCCGTTCGCGCGCTGCATCAGCTCCGAGAGATATCGCGTCTCGAACGCTGCGATCGCGCGGGCCTTGGCTTCCTTGTAACTGAGCTCTTCCTGGAGCGGCGCGTCGTTCACGCACGCCGGCGGCGGATCGATGTGGATCTCAGGTTCATCGGCCAGCAGGAATTCGCGGCAGACGAGGTTTTCGAGCTCGCGCACGTTGCCGGGCCAGTCGTAGCGGCGAAACCACGTCAGCGTCTCGGGATCGATGGGGCGCTGGGCTTTGTTGTATTGGGCGCTCGCGACGTTGACGAAGTGCTCCGCCAGCAGCTCTGCATCGCCGTGGCGCTCTCGAAGAGGCGGAATGCGGACGTGCATGATCTTCAGGCGGTACAGAAGATCGGGACGAAACAGACGGTCCGTCGCGAGTCGGTCGAGCTCGGTGTTGCACGCGGCAATGACTCGCACGTCGGCGTGCTGCGCCTTGCTGCCGCCGAGCGGCCGGTACTGGCGATCCTGCAGGAACCGGAGCAGCGTGACCTGCCCTTTGGGAGACAGCGCATCCACCTCGTCGAGAAAAAGCGTCCCGCCGTGCGCGAGCTGAACGAGACCGACCTGCGTGCCTCGTGCGTCGGTGTAGGCGCCGCGGCAGTGGCCGAACAGTTCGTTTTCGATCAGCGCGTCCGGGATCGCGCCGCAGTTGACGGGGACGAATGGTCCGGAGCGCCGGCGGCTGCCGTAGTGGATCGCGCGTGCGGCGAGCTCCTTTCCTGTTCCGGTCTCCCCTTCGACCAGCACGGGAACGTCATACACGGCGATCCGCTCGAGTACTGCTAGCAGAGCCGTAAAGGCGGCAGACTGTCCGATCATGCCCGCACCCCACGCTGGGAGAGTCGACTGCCGTTGGATGCTTCCGGGGGCACACTACGTCGGGGGGACGCCGTGCTGATCGATCAACGTCCGCGCAGGGGGCAAGCGAACACGGGAACTCCGTGCACTGAACGTGGATCGCCCCTCGTGAGTAGCAGTAGCTTTGGACGTTCCCCCGTGCTGTTCGGTCTCGGGGACACTCACGTTTTAAAAACGTGAGTGTCACGTTTTTAAAACGTGAGTGTCCCCATTTGTCTATCCTGTTGCATGGGAGTGAACCGTGGCTCAGCCGAAACGTGCCCTGATCCTCGCCGGGGGCGGACTGAAGGTCGCCTTCCAGGCCGGCGTCCTGCAAGTCTGGCTCGATGAGGCAGGCCTGACGTTCGATCACGTCGACGCCGCCAGCGGCGGCTGCTTCAACGCCGCCATGGTCTGTCAGGGCATGAGGGGGCGTCAGATCGCGCAGAACTGGCGCACGTTCGAACCTGCTGCCGGCATCGGCGTGAACGTGCAGAGCCTGACCCGGCTGATGCTGGCGTCATCCCTGCTGACGCTCGATCAGTACCGCCGCGAGGTGTTCCCAAAGTGGGGACTCGACTGGGCGAAGATCCAGGCCTCCCCGCAGTCCGCGGCGTTCAACGTCTTCAACTTCTCGAAACAACGTCTCGAGATGCTGCCGCCGGCGCGCATGTCCGAGGACGCCTTGTGCGCGTGCGTGGCACTGCCGATGTGGTTCCCGCCGATCACGATGAACGGCGACAAGTACATCGACTCTGTCTATGTGACCGACGCCAACATCGAGGACGCGCTCGCCCGGGGAGCCGACGAGGTCTGGGTCATCTGGACCGTCAGCCAGCAGGGCGTCTGGCGGGACGGGTTCGTCGCCAATTATTTTCAGATCATCGAGGCTGCCGCGAACGGACGGTTCCGTCTCGCGTGCGATCGCATCGACGCGAATAACCGCGCGATCGACGCGGGCAAACCCGGTGAGTTCCAGCGGCGCATCACGCTGAAGGTGATCCAGGCCGAAGTTCCGCTGCACTACATCATGAACTTCAGCACGGATCGGTTCGCCGAGGCGGTAAACATGGGAATCGCGCAGGCGCGCGACTGGTGCCGCAACGCAGGCATCCCGATCCAGCCGCTGCCCGATCCTCCGAGTACTCCCGGACCTCAGCGGCCCGACGCGCGTCTCAGCTTCAACGAAGAGATGAAAGGCTACGTCACCGCGGGCGAGCCCGATTACGATCGCGGCTATCGAGATGGCAGGGCCGCCGGCACCGCGGCCAGCGTCCAGCTCACGATCCTCATCGACGGCGTCGATCGCTTCATCACGGATCCGAAGCACGAAGCGTCGGTCACCGGCACCGTGACGTGCGACCAGTTCGGCGGAATACGGCCGATTGAGTCAGGCGTGTTCAACCTGCTCGTCGATCTCGAGGACTCCACGCACAAGGCGATGTACTACAGTCTCTTCTTCACGGACGCCGCCGGCGCGCCAAAAACGCTCCTCGGCTACAAGGACGTCAAGGACCAGGAGGGCGCCGACGAGTGGTCGGACACGACGACCTTGTTCACGAGGATTCTCGATGGACACGTGTCGCGCGAGCAGGACGGTGTCGCGTCGATCGTGCTCGCCGCCGGCATCCTTCGGCTCACGCTCCCCGACTTCCTCCACCAGTTGACGACGTTTCGAGTGGACGCGCCGACGCCCCTCGGAAGGCTGGACGCACTCACGCGCTTCGGCAGGCTGTTCCTCGGCAAACTCTGGGACGTCTACGGCGTCGGCGTGCTGCCCGGCGTGTGGCTGTGATGGATTTCGACGCAATCGTCATCGGAAGCGGGTTCGGTGGCGCTGTCACATCGTGCCGCCTCGGCGAGGCGGGCTATCACGTGCTCGTGCTCGAACGCGGGCGCCGCTGGGGTCCGCAGGCCGGGCACACCCCGTTTCCACGCGAGCCGACCGACGACTGGCTCTGGATGCAGGACGCGCCCGAGCAGCATCCTGGCTGGCTCGACCTGCGAACGTTTCCCCACATGACCGTGGCGCTGGGCGCCGCGGTCGGCGGCGGTTCGCTCATTTACGCGAACGTCTCCTGCGAAGCTCCGCCTCAGACCTTCCGCCCCCCCTGGCCGGCCGAGATCACCTACGCCACGCTGAAGCCTCACTACGATCGCGTGAAGGATTGGATGGACGTCAGCGAGGTCCCCAAACCTCAATGGACCGCGCGGATGAATCTGGTGCAGGAGGCCGCGACGAACACGGGCGTGAGCGATCGGTTCCGGCCGCTGGAAATCGCGGTGTCGTTCAGACAGGACTGGACGTACAAGGACCACGAGCATCTCGGCACGGCAGGATCGCAGACGTTCACGAACAAGCACGGCGCCACGCAGGGCACGTGCGTGCATCTCGGCAACTGCGACATCGGGTGCGATGTCCTGGCGAAAAACACGCTCGACCTGAACTACCTGTACGTCGCCGAGCAGCAGCATGGCGTGCAGATCCGTCCGCTTCATCTGGTG
>Ga0114129_10007839_pt1 | contig 15195 bp, 15 predicted proteins | sample RhiMetdeltSRZDD1_FD_80071 | JGI IMG/M metagenome (GOLD analysis project Ga0114129, IMG submission 80071) | Populus rhizosphere microbial communities from Tennessee, USA - Rhizosphere MetaG P. deltoides SRZDD1 (version 2) (version 2) | ecosystem: Host-associated > Plants > Roots > Rhizosphere >...
CGGCGCGGGGAGGCCGCTGAGGGGGGCGCGGGCAGGCGCAGGGCTGCCCTGCGCTTCGCCCGCCTTCGGGCGGGCTCTTATACGCGCTGGGCATCCCTCCACCTACCCGCGCTGACTGGCGGCGGCACCGGTGCCGGTCAGCCCACGCTGGAGGGGCGAGGTGGCGGGATCAGGAGTTGGAGAGTTCGGCGGCGCGCTTGGCGATGGCCGACTTGCGGTTCGCGGCCTGGTTCTTGTGGATCACGCCCTTGCTGGCGGCCTTGTCCAGGCTGCGGCAGGCGTCGCGCATGGCTGCGACGGCCGCGTCAGTCTCACCGGCGTCGGCTGCCTCGCGGAACTTGCGCACGCTGGTCTTCAGGGATGACCTGACGGCCTTGTTGCGCTGCCTGGCCTTCTCGTTCTGCTTGTTGCGCTTGATCTGGGACTTGATGTTAGCCACGCGGAAGCCTCGCTTGCGGTACTGATCTGGCGGGTCGGCGGATGCATTCCGCTCGCAGGCGGCCGCGCACCACAACCGGGCGGCGCGCATCCAACCCGACCAAGCAGGATAGCTCAAAGCGGGTCCAGGGCCCAAACCGGCGGCGGGGCGCCCGGAGCGCGGGCACCAGGCGGTGCGGGCACCCCGGGCGGCATGCGACCATGGACGGCGACGGCAGCCGTGATCGGCGTGCGCCCCGGCGCGGCGCCGTCCGGCAGACGCACCGGGTGCGACCGCACCGGCGGCGGCCCGCCTGCCGCGACCGAGACCCTACTCGACACTGGCGGATTCCTGTGTCAGCACGGCCCGAGCAGCCCTCCGGGGACGGCGGACGGACCGCGTCCTCCGGCCCGGTGTCAGCGCACGGGGATACCCCCATGGACATCATCAGGAACTTCTGCGTCATCGCGCACATCGACCACGGCAAGTCCACCCTGGCGGACCGGATGCTCCAGCTCACCGGCGTCGTGGGCGAGCGGCAGATGAGGGCGCAGTACCTGGACCGGATGGACATCGAGCGCGAGCGTGGCATCACCATCAAGAGCCAGGCCGTGCGGCTGCCCTGGACCGGCGCCGACGGCGGCCGGTATGTGCTCAACCTGATCGACACCCCCGGACACGTGGACTTCTCCTACGAGGTCTCGCGGTCCCTGGCCGCGTGCGAAGGCGCCGTCCTGCTGGTTGACGCGGCGCAGGGGATCGAGGCGCAAACACTCGCCAACCTCTACCTGGCGCTCGCGGCCGACCTCCACCTGATCCCGGTGCTGAACAAGATCGACCTGCCCGCCGCCCAGCCGGGCAAGTACGCAGAAGAACTGGCCGGCATCATCGGCTGCGACCCGGGCGACGTGATGCAGGTCTCGGCCAAGACCGGCGAGGGAGTGGCAGACCTGCTCAACGCGATCGTCGAGCAGGTCCCGCCGCCCAGCGGCGATGCCGCCGCCCCCGCCCGCGCGCTCATCTTCGACTCCGTGTACGACACCTACCGGGGCGTGGTCACCTACGTCCGGGTGATGGACGGCCGGCTGAACCGGCGGGAGAAGAGCCTGATGATGTCGACCAGGGCCACGCACGACACGCTGGAGGTCGGCGTCATCTCCCCCGAGCCCATCCCCACCGACGGCCTGGGCGCGGGCGAGGTCGGCTACCTGATAACCGGCGTGAAAGACGTGCGCCAGGCCCGGGTCGGCGACACGGTGACCAGCGCCGCACGCCCGGCCGCGGCACCGCTCGCCGGATACGACCACCCGCGCCCGATGGTGTTCTCCGGCCTGTACCCGGTGGAGGGCGATGACTACCCTCAGCTGCGGGACGCGCTCGACAAGCTGAGGCTGAACGACGCTGCGCTCGTCTACGAGCCGGAGACGTCCACCGCCCTTGGCTTCGGGTTCCGGTGCGGGTTCCTCGGCCTGCTCCATATGGAGATCGTCCGGGAGCGGCTGGAGCGCGAGTTCGACCTCACGCTGATCTCGACCGCCCCGAACGTGGTCTACCGCGTGGTCCGCGAGTCCGGCGAAGAACTCACGGTCACCAACCCGAGTGAGTTCCCGGAGGGAAAGATCGCCCAGATCTTCGAGCCGGTGGTCCGCGCCACGGTGCTCGCCCCCGCGGAATACATCGGCACGATCATGGAGCTGTGCCAGCGCAGGCGCGGCTCGCTGCTCGGCATGGACTACCTGTCCGCTGACCGGGTGGAGATTCGTTACACCCTGCCGCTCGCCGAGATCATCTTCGACTTCTTCGACCAGCTCAAATCGCGTACCCGGGGCTACGCCTCGCTGGACTACGAGCCCGCCGGCGAGCAGGAAGCCAACCTGGTGAAGGTCGACATCTTGCTGCAGGGCGAGCCGGTGGACGCGTTCAGCCAGATCGTGCACGCGGACGAGGCGCGCGAGTATGGGATAGCGATGACGTCCAGGCTGCGGGAACTGATCCCGCGCCAGCAGTTCGAGGTGCCGATCCAGGCCGCGATCGGGTCGCGGATCATCGCCAGGGAGAACATCAGGGCGCTGCGCAAGGACGTGCTCGCCAAGTGCTACGGCGGCGACATCACCCGCAAGCGCAAGCTTCTGGAGCGGCAGAAGGAAGGCAAGCGCCGGATGAAGACCATCGGGCGGGTGGAAGTACCGCAGGAGGCTTTCATCGCCGCCCTGTCGACCCAGCCGGACAGGCGCTAGCCAGCCCTCGGCCGGCGACCGGCCGGGTGCCGGCTAGCCGCCGGTGCCCGACGTGGCCGCGACGATCAGGACGATGCCGACGATGGCCAGCAGCGCGAAACCAACGCCGATCCAGCCCAGGATGAGCCCGGCCAGCGCAAGCCCCGCGCCCTGTTCCCCGGTGCGGCGGATCTGGTGGCGGGCGACATGGCCGAGCACGACCGCCGGGATCGTGGCCAGCGGCCACAGCATCACCTGCGCCACGCCGCAGACGAGGCTGGCGATGGCCAGTGCGTTGTTCCCCGCTGGTGCCACCTGCGCCGGAGGCTGTGGAGGTCCGGCTCCGGGCAGATCGATGACGACCGAGTCGAGCTCGGCGAACGTGCTCGCGGTCATCGCCCGCTCCACCCGGGCGTCGTGCTCGTCCTTGGTCAGCCGTCCCTCGGTATACGCGCTGGTGATCACCTCCACCGCGCGATCGCGGTCCGCCGTGGACGCGCGCATCTGAGCGCGCGGCACGCCTGCTCCGAATCCGGGTCCAACCGTCATCGCCGCCTCCCGCCGGGTGAGTGCCCTCAGGATAATCCGCGCGGGCGGCCACATCATCCGGCGCGGTGGCGCATCCGGGGCGCCGGGCGGAAACGGGTTCGCCTGCCGAGCAGGAAACGGGTTCGCCTGTAGGCCGGGAAACGGGTTCGCTTGCCAGCCGGCCGGCCGGATACCGTGCCAGATGTGGCGATCGCACGGGTGGTCTCAGTCAACACTGGGCACGGGCGGGATGAGGAGTGGGCCGGCCGGCTCAAGCGCACCGCGATCGACAAGCGGCCGGTCGCGGGGCCGGTTGCGGTCGGCCGGCTCGGCCTGGCCGGTGATGAGCAGGTGGACAAGCCGGACCATGGCGGCTACGAGCAGGCCCTTTACGCCTACGCCCGGGAGGACCTGGACTGGTGGGTGGAAAGGCTGGGCCGGGAACTGGCCAGCGGGACGTTCGGCGAGAACATCACCACGAGCGGGCTCGAGGTCACCGGCGGCCTGATCGGGGAGGTGTGGCGGCTCGGCTCGGCCGTGGTCCAGGTCACCTCGCCCCGGATTCCGTGCGCCGTGTTCGCCGGGTGGATGGACGAACACCAGTGGGTGAAGCGGTTCGCCGCCGCCGGGCGGGTCGGTGCTTACCTGCGCGTGCTTGAGGAGGGACAGGTCAGCGCCGGAGACCCGGTAGAGATACTGGCGCGCCCCGCGACCCGGCTGACGATCGCCGAGTCGGTCCGCGCCTATTACGGCGACGTGGACCTGATGCGCCGGCTGCTGCTCGTCGAGGGCCGCAGCAGCAAGTGGGACGAGATCGCGCTGTCGGTGCTCGGCCGGCCGGGCGCGATCGCCGAGGACGCCGGGGCGGCGGCAGGACCAGGCCCGGCCGGGACGGGCGTTCCCGGTGCGCCGGGCCGCTGAGCCGGTGCGCTGACGTGCCAGGCGCGCTCCCGGCAGGCGAGCCGGCTCCTGCCGACGGCGCACTGCCGTCGGGTGCGGTGCAGCACCTGGGCAGACGGCCGTTCGGCATCTATGTACACGTGCCCTTCTGCCGGACCCGCTGCGGCTACTGCGACTTCAACACCTACACGGCCGCCGAACTCGGCCCCGGGGCGAGCCGTGACTCCTATGCCGGCCTGGCGGTCGCCGAGGTCCGGCTGGCCCGGCGGGTGCTCGGTGCCGCCGAACTGCCCGTGACGAGCGTGTTCTTCGGCGGCGGGACCCCCACGCTGCTGCCGCCAACCGCCCTGGCCGGGATCCTGCGCGCCATCGACGGTGAGTTCGGGCTTGCCGGAGACGCCGAGGTGACAGTGGAAGCCAACCCGGAGACCGTGGACGAGCGGGTGCTCGCCGGGCTGCGGGCCGGCGGCATGACGCGCATCTCGCTGGGGATGCAGAGCGCCGTTCCGCACGTGCTGGCGGTGCTGGACCGCGTGCACGAGCCGGGCCGGCCGGCCCGGTGCGCGCGGTGGGCGCGCGAGGCCGGGTTTTCCCATGTCAGCCTGGACCTGATCTACGGCACCCCCGGCGAGAGCGACGCCGACTGGCGGGAGTCGCTCGCTGCGGCCCTGGCGGCCGGCCCGGACCACATCTCCGCCTATGCGCTGATCGTGGAGGAGGGCACCGCCCTGGCGGCGCGGATCGGCCGCGGGGAGGTGCCAGCACCGGACGACGATGCGATGGCCGACCGCTACGTGATCGCCGACGAGGTGCTCGGCGCCCACGGCATGGCCTGGTATGAGATCTCCAACTGGGCTGCCCGCGACGCGGCCCGATGCCGGCACAACCTGCTCTACTGGACCGGCGGGGACTGGTGGGGGATCGGCCCAGGTGCGCACAGCCACATCGGCGGCACCCGGTGGTGGAACGTCAAGCACCCCGCCGCTTACGCCGCGCGCATCGCCGCCGGGCGCAGTCCCGCTCAGGCCCGCGAGGTCCTGACGGACCGGGAACGGCGCCTGGAGCGGATCCTGCTGACGACACGGCTCGCCAGTGGCTGCGCCCTGGCCGAACTGGAGCCGGCCGGCCTGCTGGCGGCGGCTGACGCGGTCGCGGGCGGGCTGGCGGCCGAGGCCGACCACGCGTCGGGCCGGGTCGTCCTCACGCGCCGTGGCCGGCTGCTGGCCGACGCCGTCGTCCGTGATCTGACGGCGTAGGGCGGATTCCGGTCCGTCAGACTTCGGCGGCGGGGTCGCTGGTTCCAGGCGCGGTGACGAAGTCGATCAGTTCCTCGACCCGGCCCAGCAGCGCCGGCTCCAGGTCGGCATAGCTGTTCGCGGCGCCGAGAATCCTCCGCCATCCGGCGGCGGTGTCGCCGTCCCAGCCCAGCGCCCGCAGCACGCCCTCCTTCCAGGGCGTTCCCCGCGCGACGGCCGGCCAGGCGGCGATGCCGAGGCTGGCTGGCTTGACCGCCTGCCAGATATCGACGAACGGGTGGCCCACCACCAGTACGTGTGGCGAGCTGACCTGGGCCGCGATCCGGCTCTCCTTGCTGCCGCTGACCAGGTGATCGACGAGGACCCCCAGCCTGCGCGCCGGCCCGGGCGCGAAGCCAGCCGCGATCGGGGGCAGATGATCGATGCCCGCCAGATACTCGACCACCACCCCCAGCTCGCGCAGGTCGTCCCCCCAGATCTTTTCGACGAGCTCGGCATCGTGGCGGCCTTCCACGTAGATCCGGCTCGCCCTGGCCACCCGGGCCCGGTACCCCGCCGCCGCGGCTGGTCTCGGCGCCGCGAGCGATCCTGACGCCGTCCGGCCCGTCCCGCCCGCGCCGGCTCGCCGGCCCTGCCCGGGCCTGACCAGCGTGACCATCCTGCCTTCCAGCAGGAACCCGCCTAGCGTGAGCGGGAACACCCGCCGCTTGCCCCGCCGGTCCTCCAGCGTCACGACATGCTTCTCGCAGTCCACCACGGCACCGCAAAAGCCCCCGCCGGCCTCTTCGACCACCAGCCCGCGTTCGGCTTGCACCCGCGGAAACTCGGCGCGCGGGGGCCGTCCCGCGCCCACCGCGAGCACGTCAGGGCCGTAGTCCCGCCTCATGCCACCCCACCGTCGGCCGGCCGGCGCGGCGCCCGGCCGGCCCGGATCGGGCGGGCATGTGCCTGTGCCGAATCGCCTCGCACGAACCTACCGGATCACCAGCATCCCGCCGCGACACCCGCCGATCCACCGACGTGTCGCCTCACCGATCCCATTCCGTGCCAGCCCGGCAGGGATTATGGCTCGCGGCCCAGCTCACCGCGGGTTGCCACGGCGGCAGTGTCGGTGGAACGGTGCCAGGATGGCCAGTCCGCCATAGACTTGGCACTCGGGATGATCGAGTGCTAGAGAGGGAGCCGTGCTCGACGACAGGAAGCTCGCCGTGCTGCGCGCCATCGTGCAGGACTACGTGTCCACCATGGAACCGGTGGGCTCGAAGTCGCTGGTCGACCGGCACCACTTGGACGTGTCGCCCGCAACCATCCGGAACGACATGGCCGTGCTGGAGGAACAGGGCTACATCGCGCAGCCGCACACGAGTGCGGGCCGGATCCCCACGGACAAGGGGTACCGGCTGTTCGTCGACCGGCTGTCGGGGGTCAAGCCGCTGTCGGCCGCCGAGCGGCGGGCGATCGAGACGTTCCTGGCCGGCGCCTATGACCTGGACGACGTGGTCATGCGCACCGTGCGCCTGCTGGCACAGCTGACCCGGCAGGTCGCGGTCGTCCAGTATCCCTCGCTCACCAGGTCATCGGTCCGGCATGTGGAACTGGTGCCGTTGGCGGCCAAGCGGCTGCTGCTCGTGCTGATTACCGACACCGGCCGGGTGCAGCAGCGCATGGTGGAGCTTCCCGCGCCGATCGAAGTGGACGCCGTCACCCAGCTGCGGGCTGTTCTGAACGCCTGCCTCGATGGGCGGATACTGACCGATGTCGCGTCGGTGGTAGCCGACCTTCCGGAGCGGGTCCAGCCCAGCGAACGGCCGAACGCCGCTGCCGTCTTCTCGGTGATCCTGGAGAGCCTGGTCGAGCGGAACGAAGAGAAGATCGTGGTCGGCGGGGCGTCGAACCTTACCGTTGCCGATTTCTCCCAGGGCTTGCACGAGGTTCTCGAATCCCTCGAAGAGCAGGTGGTGCTCATGCGGCTGCTGGGTGAGTCGGTGGACCAGTCGGCGGTGACGGTCCGGATCGGGGCCGAGAACCCGATAGCCGGGCTGCGCAGCACGTCGTTGGTGGCGGCCGGCTATGGGACTGGCGACCAGGCTGTCGCCCGGCTCGGGGTGCTCGGGCCGACCCGGATGGACTACCCAACGACGATGGGAGCGGTGCGCGCGGTGGCACGGTACGTGGGCCAGATCCTGGCGGGGACCTAGCGTGAACGATTATTACGGGATCCTGGGAATCCGCCGCGACGCGGGCCCTGAGGAGATCAAGAAGGCCTACCGCCGGCTCGCCAGGGAGCTGCACCCGGATGTCAACCCTGACCCGCAGACCCAGGAGCGGTTCAAGGAGATCACGCAGGCCTACGAGGTGCTCTCCGACCCGGAGAAGCGGCAGATGTACGACCTCGGGGCGGACCCGTTCGCCCGGCCCGGGGCCGCCGGCCCGGGCGGGTTCGGCGCCGGGTTCCCGTTCAGCGACATCATGGACGCGTTCTTCGGCACCGGCGCGGGGCCACGAGGGCCGCGCAGCCGTGCCCGCCGGGGCCGCAACGCCACCATCCGGGTGGATCTCGACCTCGCCGAGTGCGCGTTCGGGGCGACCAGGGAACTGGTGGTTGACACGGCCGTGGTGTGCCCCACCTGCTCGGGCGAGGGCACCGCGCCCGGCACGCACCCCGAGACCTGCGACGTGTGCGCCGGACGCGGCGAGGTGAGCCAGGTCGCCAGGTCCTTCCTCGGCCAGGTGATGACCTCCCGGCCGTGCCCTGCCTGCGGCGGCTACGGCACGATCATCCGGCGGCCGTGCCCCGAATGCGACGCGGACGGCCGGGTGCGCACGCGCCGCACCATCAAGGTCAGGATCCCGGCGGGCGTCGAGGACGGCACCCACATCCAGCTCGCGGGTGAGGGGGAGGTCGGCCCCGGGGGCGGGCCACCCGGCGATCTGTTCCTGGAGATCGTCCAGCGGGCGCACCCGATCTTCGAGCGCCAGGGCGATGATCTCCACTGCACGGTCACGATCCCGATGGTGTCCGCCGCCCTCGGCGCGACCTTGTCGGTGGAGACGCTGGACGGCGCCAGGGACCTGGACATACGGCCAGGCACGCAGTCCGGCCAGGTCATCCCGCTCTATGGCCTGGGAGTGCGGCACCTGAACGACTCCGGGCGTGGCGACCTGGTCATCCACGTCACGGTGGAGACGCCGGCCAAGCTCGACGAGGAGCAGGAAGCGCTGCTCAAGCAGCTGGCGACGCTCCGCGGTGAGGAGGCCCCGCCGGGTAGGTTCGCGCCGGGCCAGCACGGGTTCTTCTCCAGGCTGCGGGACGCGTTCAACGGCCGCTGACCGGGCAGCCGCACGGGGCTGTCAGCCAACGGGCCCGGACGCACCGGGCCGAAGCGAACCCGGCCTGGACACGCCGCGCCCGGACGCTACGGGCCACTGCGCCGGGGGCCCGGACGCGCGGCCGCCGGTCTTCCTGGCCACCGCCAGCGCCGTGGCCGGCGATGTCATCGTCCTGGCCGGCCCGGAGGGGCGCCATGGTGCCACGGTCCGCCGGCTGGCCCCCGGGGAGCGGGCAGATGTGACCGACGGAGCGGGTCAGGTGGCCGAGTGCGTCGTCACGCAGGCGGGCGGCGGCGTGCTGCAGCTCGCCGTCCGGTCGCGCCGGGCCGAGCCGCCTTCCGATCCCGCGCTGGTGGTGGTCCAGGCGCTTCCCAAGGGGGACCGGGGCCAGCTCGCGGTGGAGCTGATGACCGAGGCGGGAGTGGATGTGATCGTGCCCTGGGCGGCGCAGCGCTGTGTCACCCAGTGGCACGGCCAGCGGGGGGAGCGGGCGCTCGTCCGCTGGCGGACGACCGCACGTGAGGCCGCCAAGCAGGCCCGCCGGGCCAGATTCCCGGAGGTGGCCGGCCTCGCGTCGACCAGTGACGTCGTCTGCGCCGTGCAGTCGGCAGCCCTGGCCGTCCTGCTCGATCCCGGCGCCGGGACCGCGCTGAGCACGCGGCCACTGCCGTCGTCGGGCGACCTGCTGGTGATCGTCGGCCCGGAGGGCGGGCTGAGCCCGGCCGAAACGGCGGCGCTGGCGGGGGCCGGTGCTGTCGGTGTCCATCTGGGCCCCACCGTGTTGCGGACCTCCACCGCTGGCGTGGTCGCCGCGTCCGTCATCCTCAGCCGGGGTGCCCGCTGGCGTTAGATCGGCCAGCCCGGAACGCGGGACCGTAGCCGGGCCGGCATCCTCAACAGCGGTCTTCCCCGGCCGTCTGCGCAGACGGCCATCTCTCTCGCCCCGGCCGCTGGTTCCGGCACACCGGACCGGCGGGTTCGCCGCGTTCTTATGCTCGGAGACGTGACATTCAGCGGATGGACAACGTCGCCATTGTCGTCGGCGACCTGGACGCGGCTGTCGCGTTCTTCACCGAGCTCGGCATGGAACTGGAAGGCAAGGCGCAGATCGAAGGCCTTTGGGCGGACCGCACCGTCGAACTCGACGGCGTCCGGAGCGAGATCGCGATGATGCGGACCCCGGACGGCCATAGCAAGCTGGAGCTGACCAGGTACCACACCCCCGCGGCGTCGGCCGCCGAGCCGGAGAACCCGCCGCCCAACACGCTGGGCCTGCATCGCGTCATGTTCGCCGTCGACGACGTCGACAACACCGTCGCCCGCCTGCGCGCCCACGGCGCCGAACTCCTCGGCGAGGTGGCGCAGTACGAGAGCATCTTCCGGCTCTGTTACCTCCGCGGCCCCGCGGGCATCATCGTCGCCCTGACGGAACAGATCGGCTGACGCGAGCATGCCGCGCGGGGCGGGTGCTTCGGCGGTGCGCGGTCAGGAGACAGCTAACCCGTCGCCGTGCTGCTGGCCCGGCTGCTCGAACTCGGCTCCGCGCAGTTGGTGGCGGGCGCGGCTTTCGTCACAATCGTCCGGGTACTCACCGTGTTCGCCGACACCTCGCTGCTCGCCGCGCTGGTACTCGGCGCCGGAGTGGTGCTGTCGGTCGGGGTCGGGGTCGGCGACGTCGTCGGCGTGCTTGTCGGCGTCGGGGTGATGCTCGGCGTCGGGGTCGGGTTAGCCTGCTGGCCGGGCGTAGGCGAGCAGGTGGGCTTCGCTGAGGGCGTTGTGGACGTGGTCCCGGCACCCGACGGCGCGATGGCCGGGGGGGCGACTGAACCGTTCAGCGTGGGCGCGTCGTGGCCGGTGCCGGTGCCGGTGCCGGGGCTGGCCGGGACGCTGCTGCCGCCGCGGAAGAGCTCGAGCACGAGTCTGTCCCGCACCTGGGCGAGGCCGTAGACCCCCGCCACCACGATGACGACGGCGCCGGTCACAGCCAGGACGGGCCGCAGCCAGCCCAGGGTGGAGCCTCCCCCGCTCCGGTGCGCGGCACCGCGGCGCCGTGGCGGCGTGAACATGCCGGCCAGAACGGCCACCGTCGAGCTGAGCAGGCCCACGAACGCCGCCCGTGTCCCGCCGCGGGCGATAACAGCGGCGCGAGCGCTGGTCAACCTCAGTTCGAGCCGGATCCCGATCAGCCGGGCCAGGTCCACGCACTCGGTCAGCATCAGTGAGGCCTGCCGCAGCAGCCACGGAGCACGCGTCCGCTGACGGATCCGCTCGAGACCGCCCGCGGCGGGCTCGAGCGAGTCCACCTCGGCATGCAGCGCATCCCGAAGCATCAGGTCGAAGTCCCCATTTACTGGCGTCATGCGTGTCGCTCCAGGCCGCTTGCGGCCCTTCCGGCCCCTCTCATGTCCCCATCTCCAGGACGGCCCGCATGGCCGCGATGGCCCTGGCCGTATGACTCTTCACCGCGCCTCTGCTGATCCCCATGGCGTGGGCGATCTGTGCTTCCGAAAGATCCAAGTAGTACCTGAGCACGAGCGCTTCCCGCTGCCGCGGCGGCAGCGCGCGCAGCGCGGTGACCACCTCCGAGCGCTCCAGCAAGGTCAGCGCGCCCTGCTCGGCGCTGGGCATGTCAGGAACGGGCTTGGGCGCGTTGCGGTCGACCACCACCCGGTGCCGCAGTACCGAACGTGACCGGTTGACAACTGATTGCCTCAGGTAGGACAGCGCCTTGTCGTTGTCCCGGATCCGGCGCCAGGCGGTGTGCATGGTGATGAACGACTCCTGCACCACCTCCTCCGCGGTGGCAACGTCGCGTACCAGGAGGGCGGCCAGGCGCACCAGCGAGCGATAGTGCGTGCTGTACATCGCGGTAAGCGCCTGATCGGCGTCCCATTCCGTGGCAACCGAACCAGCGGGAACCGCACCAAGCGCAGCATCTGCCACTAGGGTTTCGGTCACGTGAATGGGACGCACGGGTACCGTGTCAGGTTCACCCGCGGTCATGTCAAAATTCGGCGCTGCATCCACGTCGGGAGCCTGACCTCAACCAACCCACCCCCAGAACTCATCCAGGCGAGTTGCCTGTGACGTACCCGGTCCGGGCGTCACACCGTTGCGCGCGGGTGGAACCTGCTCACGTGGTCCACGTGCAATTGCGGGGCGTGCGCCGAGGATTCGCAACCATGCCACCATATATGTCGGCGGCCTGTTGCGGGAGTAACAAGCTAAGATCGCCCCCGTGGTGGATTGCCTTTTCTGCAAGATCGTGGCGGGCGAGGTCCCGGCTCAGCGCGTGGCCGAGACCGCCCGCACCCTCGCGTTCCGGGACATCAACCCGCAGGCACCTACCCACGTGCTGGTCATACCGAAGGACCACTACCGCGACCTGGCCGCCCTCGCCGCAGCCGACGACGGCCTGCTGGACGAGGTGGCGGCCCTGGCGCACAAGGTCGCCGAGGACGAAGGGGTGAGCGAGACCGGGTACCGGGTGGTCTTCAACACCGGGCCGCAGGCCGGGCAGACGGTGTTCCACGCCCACGCCCACGTGCTCGGCGGCCGGCCGCTCGCCTGGCCGCCCGGCTAGAGGCGCCGGGAGTTCTGTTGCCGGGGCCTCTGCACCGCGCGGATAGCATGGGGGCAATGCGACCGCGGGCACGCGCCTGCGCCCCTTCGGAGACTAGGAATTGACAGACACGCCCGGCGATCCCCGGAACCGCACCCGCGGTGAAACTCCCGCTGGCCCACCTGCCGCCGAGCCCACCCAGGTCAAGGTCGTCATTCCCGATGATCATTCGATGGTCAGCCTGCTGGGATCCGGCGACGAGCTGCTGCGGGTGATCGAGGACTCGTTCGACGCCGACATCCACGTCCGCGGCAACGAGATCACGATCTCCGGTGCACCGGCGGAAACGGCCGTGGTCGCTGAGCTGTTCGAGGAGCTCACCGCGCTGCTCGCCGGGGGCGCGGAGCTCACGCCCGGCGCGGTGGAGCGGATCGTGCCCATGCTCCGTCGCAAATCGGGCGTCCGCCCGGCGGACGTGCTGACCCTCGACATCCTGTCCTCCCGCGGCCGGACGATCCGCCCCAAGACGCTCAACCAGAAGCGGTATGTGGACGCCATCGACGAGCACACGATCGTCTTCTGCATCGGGCCGGCCGGGACCGGGAAGACCTACCTCGCGATGGCCAAGGCGGTCAAGGCGCTGCAGGCCAAGGAAGTGACCAGGATCATCCTCACCCGGCCCGCGGTGGAGGCCGGGGAGCGCCTCGGTTTCCTGCCCGGCACCTTGTACGAGAAGATCGACCCCTATCTGCGGCCGTTGTACGACGCGCTGCACGACATGCTGGACCCGGAGTCGATCCCGCGGCTGATGGCCGCCGGGACGATCGAGGTCGCGCCGCTGGCCTACATGCGCGGCCGGACGCTCAACGACTCGTTCATCATCCTGGACGAGGCGCAGAACACCTCTGCCGAGCAGATGAAGATGTTCCTCACCCGGCTCGGCTTCGGCTCAAAGATGGTGGTCACCGGTGACATCACCCAGGTGGACCTGCCGGCCGGCCAGGCCGGCGGCCTGCAGCTCGTCCAGGAGATCCTCGACGGCGTGGAAGACATCTACTTCTCGCGGCTGACCAGCCACGACGTGGTGCGGCACCGGCTGGTCAGCGACATCGTGGACGCCTACGCAGCCTATGACGCGCGCACCCGCGCGGCCCCGGGGCGGGCGCAGCGCCTGCCTGGCAACGGGCGCCGCGAGGGCGTGCGTGACCGCGCGCAGCGCGGTGGCCGGGGGACCTCCCGTGGCGTCGGCCCCCGTGCCTAGCGGCCGGCGCGGCCCAGTGAAGGCAGCGGACGGCCGTGAGCATTGAGGTCGCCAACGAGTCGGGGATCGCGGTGGATGAGCCTGCCCTGGCAGCGCTGGCCCGGTACGTGCTCGACGCCATGCGCATGCACCCGCTGGCGGAGCTGTCCGTTCTGCTGGTGGACTCGGGCACCATGGCCGACCTGCACCAGCGCTGGCTCGGTGAGCCCGGGCCGACCGATGTCCTGGCCTTCCCCATGGACGAGCTGAGGCCGCCGCCGCCCGGGAGCGACCGCGCCGACCGGGGCGGCGAGCCGGGCCCGGTCCCTGGGCTGCTCGGTGACGTCGTGCTGTGCCCGGAGGTCGCCGCCGGGCAGGCACGGGCAGCACAGCACCCGGTGGCGGACGAGCTGGAGATGCTGTGCACCCACGGCATCCTGCACCTGCTCGGATATGATCACGCCGACCCGGAAGAGCATGCCACGATGTTCGGGCTGCAGGACCGGCTCCTGGGTGGCTGGCGTTCCGGGCACGCGGCCGGCCGGGATCCGAAGGCGCAGGACGAATCCGGGTGATGCTGCGATGGCGTGGCTGGTTGCCGCCGCTCTGGTACTTACGCTGCTGGCAGGGCTGTGTGTTGCCACCGAAGTCGCCCTGATCCGCGTCTCCCGTGCGGGTGGCAGGGAACTGACCCGCGCCAGGGAAGGTCGTGGGGCCGGGCGGCTCCCGGCCGTACTGGCCGACGCGCCGGTCTACCTGAGCGTGCTCCTGCTGGTCCAGATCTGCTGTGAGGTCGCCGCGACAGTGCTCGTGACGTCGGCGCTCCTGCACTGGCTGGGTTCTGGCTGGCGGACGTTCCTCATCGCGGTGGCCGTGATGGCGGTTGTGCTGCTCGTGGTCGCCGGGATCGCTCCCCGGATGCTGGGCCGCAAGTACGAGGGACGGCTCGCGGTCGCGGCCGCCGGCATTCTCTACCCGGTCGTGCGGGTGTTCGGGCCGCTGCCGCGGATGCTGCTCGCGGCCGGTGGCGTGCTCACATCGGGCCGGGGCACCAGGGAAGACGCGCTTGCCTCCGAGGAGGAGCTGCGGGGGCTGGTGGACCTGCTGGAGCAGCGCCGGGTGATCGAGCCGGGCGAGAGCGCGATGATGCAGTCGGTGTTCGAGCTGGGCGAGACCATCGTGCGCGAGGTCATGGTCCCCCGCACCGACATGGTCTTCGTCGAGCGCGACAAGACCGTCCGGCAGGCGCTCTCGCTGGCCCTGCGCAGCGGTTTCTCACGGATCCCCGTGGTCGGCGAGAATCTGGACGATGTGATCGGCATCGCCTACCTCAAGGACCTGGTGCAGCACATCGAGAACAACCGGGACAGCGAATCGGTGACCAAGGTCGAGACGGTGATGCGGCCGGCCACGTTCGTGCCCGAGAGCAAGCCGGTGGATGCGCTGCTGAGGGAGATGCAGGCGCGCCAGATCCACCTCGCGATCGTCATCGACGAGTACGGCGGCACGGCGGGCCTGGTCACCATCGAGGACATCCTGGAGGAGATCGTCGGCGAGATCACCGACGAGTACGACCAGGAGCAGCCGACCGTGGACTGGCTGGGTCCCGGGCGGGCCCGGGTGACGGCCCGGCTCCCGGTGACCGATCTTGAGGAGCTGTTCGGGGTCAGCATCGATGCCGAGGACGTGGAGACGGTAGGCGGCCTGCTCGCCTACGCGCTCGGCCGGGTGCCGATCGCCGGGTC
>Ga0114129_10007844_pt1 | contig 15189 bp, 14 predicted proteins | sample RhiMetdeltSRZDD1_FD_80071 | JGI IMG/M metagenome (GOLD analysis project Ga0114129, IMG submission 80071) | Populus rhizosphere microbial communities from Tennessee, USA - Rhizosphere MetaG P. deltoides SRZDD1 (version 2) (version 2) | ecosystem: Host-associated > Plants > Roots > Rhizosphere >...
AACCGCAGCGGATTGTCCCAGCGGGATGAGGTGTACATGAAATGGTGAGATAGGGAACGGCCAGACAATGCCCTTGTCGTCATAATTCTGTTCGACCGCAGCGGCTGCCGTGCGGCCGACTCCGATGCCGTAACATCCCATCACGGCCAAACATTCGTTGCCGTTGGGATCGAGAAACGAGGCGTTCATGGTCTCGCTGTATTTCGTCCCGAGCATGAACACATGACCGACCTCGATCCCCTTTGTGGCCTTGAGCAGGCCATCTTTCCGAGGCGAGGGGTCTCCGGCTTTCGCATTGCGCAGATCGGCGAATTGTTCCACCTGAAAATCGCGATCGAAATTTGCGTCCACCAGATGGGTATCGGCCTGATTGCCTCCGACCACGACGTTTCTTGCGGCTTTGATGGCATGATCGCCGAGAATCCGAATGTTTTTCAGGCCGACAGGGCCGGCAAATCCCACCGGTGCGCCAGTGATCCGTTCCACGGTCGCGGGACCGGCGAGTTCCAGGTCGGTCACACCGAGCAGGCGTTTGATCTTGATCTCGTTGGCGTCGTGATCTCCCCTGATGAGCACCGCGACTGTTTCCTTGCCCGTTGAGTAGAGCAGGGTTTTGATGAGTTTGGTTGGCTCTATCTTCAAGAATCCGGTGACCTCTTCCACTGTCCGGCAGTTGGGCGTGCTGACCGCGCGCAGGGGACGAAGCTCTTCGTGGCTCGTCTCTGACGGAGGAAGGACCTCGGCACGTTCCACATTGGCGGCGTAGGCCCCCCCGTCGCTATACACGATTGTTTCTTCGCCCGTGTCGGCCAAGACCATGAATTCATGCGACGAAGTACCGCCGATCAGGCCTGTATCAGCTTCAACGGCCCGGAAGTTGAGGCCGCAACGCGAAAAAATACGCTGATAGGCGTCATACATCTTTTGGTAACTCAGCCTGGCACCGGCTTCATCTTTATCGAAACTGTAGGCGTCCTTCATGATGAATTCGCGTCCTCGCATGAGTCCGAATCGAGGCCTGATTTCATCTCGAAATTTTGTTTGGATTTGGTAGAAATTCAGTGGCAGCTGCCGATAGGAGCGGACTTCGCGGCGGAACAAGTCGGTGATCACTTCCTCGTGAGTCGGACCAAGGCAAAAATCCCGTTCGTGCCGATCTTTGAACCGAATCAATTCCTTCCCGTAAAAATTCCAGCGACCGGTCTCTTTCCAGAGTTCGGCGGGAGAAGCGATGGGCATCAGCAGCTCTTGCGCCCCCGCGCGGTTCATTTCTTCCCGGATAATGTTCTCGACTTTCCGGATAATGCGCAGCCCCAAGGGTAAATAGGTGTACACACCTGCGGCGACCTTGCGGATGAGTCCTGAACGGAGCATCAGCCGGTGGCTGATGGTTTCGGCTTCCCCTGGGTCTTCCCGCAGGGTAGGGAGAAGGAGTTGAGAGGTCCGCATGAAATGTCAGTGGGAGAAGAAGATCCGTTCGAAGTCGTTCCAAAAAGCGAAGATCATAACGCCGACGAGCAGGACCAACCCGACTTGTTGCGCCAGTTCCCGCTGCCGCTCGCCCAACGGCTTGCGCAGAATGCCTTCGATCAGGAAGAAAAGCAAGTGCCCTCCGTCCAAGATCGGAATGGGGAGGAGATTTAAGACACCAAGGTTGATGCTAAGCAGCGCGATGAGGAAAATAATGTTGGACGGGCCCTGCGCCGCAGCCTCACCGGAAATTTTCGCAATCGTCAACGGTCCACCGATGTTCTTGCTCGAAATATCGCCCACGATCATTTTGTAGAGCCCTACGACTGTCAGCTCCGTCCATTTCCAGGTCGCCTCCAAGCCGTTGTAGAGCGCTGCCATTGGATTAGCCGATCGCATCAGGGAGCGGTCCGGTCCCGCAATGCCGATCTTGCCGACCTGAACCGATTGTCCATTGACCGTGACAGTTTCCCCTATCGGCGTGACCTCCAGGGAGACCCGATGGCCCTGGCGCAAGACATCCACATGGAGGGTTTTTCCAGGGCTTTCTTTTACGAGCCCGGTCATCTCCGTCCAGGTGTGAATAGGGTTGCCTTCGATCGAGAGGACCCGGTCGCCCTCTGTGAATCCGGCTGCAGCTGCCGGTTTCCCGGGTATCACTTCGTTCACGACCGGCGGAATTTCCTCGATTCCCAGGTAATACCCTGAGGCTTCATCCTTGGAGGAGAGGCCGGGAGATGGAATCGGGGTGATCGTCAGGGTGTGAGTGCGGCCGTCACGCAGCACCTCGAGCGTCAACGGGGCGCCCTTACCCTTGGCAGTGGCATCGAGAAGCTCGACGCGCGTGGCAATATCCCGACCGTCGATCTTCTTGATTTGATCGCCGACCATCAAGCCGGCCTGAGCGGCTGGGGAGTCCGCAGCCACCGCCTCGATGACCGGAGCGATGTCCTTGAAGGACGGAACGGGAAGGGTGTAACCGGTAGAGAGCCAGGCGGCGAAAATCAAATAGGCAAGAATGAAATTGAAGCCAGGTCCCGCGGCCACGATCAACACCTTGCCCCAGAGACTCTGATGAACAAATGAGCGCCGGCGATCGTCCGGGGTAATGGCTTCAGCTTCTTCTTCGCCGAAGAGCTTCACATACCCGCCCAATGGAATGGCAGATAGGAGGTATTCTGTCTCTCCAACCTGCCGGCCGAAAAGCTTCGGCCCGAAACCGAGTGAGAATTTGAGGACTTTGACTCCGACCCATCGGGCAGCTAGAAAATGACCGAGTTCGTGGAAGGCGACCAGTATGCCCAGGACGACCAGGAACCACCAACTCGTCCGCATGAAAACCCAGAGGCTATCTGGAGACAGGGTGAAGGCGGGTAACATCATGTTCAATACTCAATCAATAAGGGTAATAGTTAATATAAATGCTGAAACATCTCAGCGGGCCAGCGCATGTACCAACGAATCGGCCTTCTCTCTCGCCCACCGATCCGCTTCCAGCGCGACCTCAACCGACTCCACAGGCCGCGGACCATGCGCCTGCATGGTGCTATGAATGATATCAGAAATATCGGTGAAACGGATGCCACCCTGGAGAAAGGCCTCAACAGCGATCTCATTGGCCGCGTTCATGGCCGCAGGCATCGTGCCGCCGATGCGAAGTGATTCATATCCGAGTCTGAGGCAGGGGAATCGATCGTGATCCGGTTTGCAGAAGGTCAGTTTTCCCACTTCGGTGAGGTCCAGAGACGGCAGATCCAGTGAAAGCCGGTCTGGATAACGCAGCGCATACGAAATTGGCGTCCGCATGTCGGGTAATCCCAGTTGTGAAATCATCGAACGGTCTTCATATTCTACCAGAGAGTGGATGATGCTCTCCCGATGGATCAAGACGTCGATGCGCGACTCCGGAATATCGAAGAGCCAGCGGGCCTCGACCACCTCAAGCCCCTTGTTCATCAGCGTAGCGGAATCAATGGTAATTTTGGCGCCCATTTTCCAGTTGGGATGTTGCAGCGCGCGTTCCCGTGTCACGTCCTGGAGCTGTTCCTTTGGCACGTCCCAGAGCGCGCCGCCGGAGGCCGTCAGGATCAAGCGGCGTACGTCCTTGATGCGATGCCCCTCCAGGGATTGAAAGATCGCGCTGTGCTCGCTGTCCACGGGGAAGATTCGCACGCCATGGCGCTTGGCTTCTTCCTGCATGAGTTTGCCGGCCATGACCATCGGTTCCTTGTTGGCCAAAGCAATATGTTTCCCGTTGCGGATTGCCGCTAATGTGGGGACCAGTCCGGCTCCTCCTACAATGGCGGATACGACGAGTTCAGCCTCCGGCAGTGAAGCAATCTGGGCCAATCCTGCGTGCCCGGACAGGATTTCAACGGAAAGACCGGAGCAGCGCTGCCTGAGTCTCGCTGCTGCCGATTCGTTGGACATGGCAACAGCACGCGGCTTGAAACGGCGAACCTGGTCCTCCAACATCTCGTCGTTATTGCCGGCCGTCAGTCCCACCACGGAAAATTCGTTGGGAAACCGGTCGACAATATCCAGTGTGTTGGTTCCGATGGATCCTGTCGACCCAAGGATCACGATGGATTTCATACATGCCCTCTCATGCGTGCGAACCGACTCCTCCAATAAGCGTCACATAGTAGTAGAAGGCGGGGGCGGTGAACAAGAGACTATCAAGTCGATCAAGCATGCCTCCATGCCCCGGCAAGATGCCGCCCGAATCTTTTGCGCCCACACTGCGCTTGATCGCCGATTCCGCCAGGTCGCCCCACAAACCGGCGAGGGTCAGGAGAACGGCGAGGACGAGGCAGTCTAGACCTGACAATTCAGACAGAAACCACCAGCGGGCAATGTAGGCGAAGACCATTGCACCAAGAAATCCGCCTACCAAGCCTTCGATCGTTTTCTTCGGGCTGATTCTGGGAGCCAGGACATGTTGTCCGCAGAGCGTACCGACGTAATAGGCCCCAGTATCAGCGGCCCAGGTCACTAAGAGCAGGAACAAGAGGAACCATTCGCCTTGAGGAAGGAGGCGGATCATGACAAGGTAGCTCAGGGTCAGACCGATGTACAACAGACCAGTCATCGTGATGGCCCCTTCCCTGAGGCTGTCATGCAGGGGCATCTTCATCAAGAGGGGGATCGACAGGATGGCCACGAGAGCGACAAGCAGGCTCGGTTCCACCATGTTCGGATAATGCGGACCGACGATCAACGCGATGCAACCAACGATGCCGACTCCCAGCGTTAGTGAATGCGCTGAAGGCAGACAGAGTCGGTACAGTTCAGAGAGGGAAAGGGCACCAGCCACCGCCGCGATACACGTGAACGCAATGGGCGGAAGATAACAGATCGCGGCATAGAGCAACGGGGCGACGAGGAGGACGGTGTACACACGACGCGCATCGAATCGTGCCGCCGCTTTCTGGACGGTATGCGCCGGCTCCGGATTCGTCGTCTCACACTCCAGCATGTCGGTGATTTCCTCTGCGAACTAAGAAGACAGGCTGCTGAAGACGCGGCCGAAGCGTCGCTCCCGGCGCTGGAATTCGAGCAGGGCAAGCAACAGTTCCCGGCGCCGGAAGTCAGGCCATAGCGTTGGCGTGAAATACAATTCCGTATAGGCCAGTTGCCAAAGGAGAAAGTTGCTGATACGCGTTTCACCACTCGTCCGGATCAACAGATCGGGATCGGGCAAATTGTGGGTATAGAGGTACTGCTGGATCTGCGCTTCGTCGATGTCTTCTGCCTGGAATTTCCCGTCCTGCGCATCACGAACCAGCCCGCGTACGGCGTCGACGATTTCGGAGCGTCCACCGTAACTCAGTGCAACCGTCAATTGGAGTTTGCGGAGATGAGCGGTTTCCTGCTCGGCCGCCTGTACCCATTGCAGCGCCGAGGTCGGAAGGGCCTCCGTTCGTCCGATCGTCCGGAACCGCACCCCTTGTTCGATCAATTTGTTGCGTTCCGTAGAGAGGTAGTATTCCAACAACCCCATAAGGCCGTCGATTTCCGTCGTGGGTCGCTTCCAGTTTTCCTGGGAGAACGCGTAAATCGTGAGGGCTTGGATACCAAGCTCTAAACACAACGAGATCGTCTCGCGGACGGACTTGATACCTTCCCGGTGACCGGCGATTCGAGGCAGGCTTCGCGCCTCAGCCCAACGGCCATTCCCATCCATAATAATGGCGAGGTGTTTGGGGAGAAGGTCGGGATCCAGTTTCGCGGTCAGTTCGGTGTCCGACAGGTGTTCGATACTTGAAGGTGATCTGGTATCCATGAGCTCTGGTCTGGTAAAGGTCCTTTCTATGAAGAATCTGCGGCAGGTGAAGAAAGTCTACTGGCCGTGTGATCGAAAGTCAAACGATATTTCCCAAATTCCTTGGAAAAGCGAAGAGTTCGACGCGATTGCGTTGCGCCTGCGAAAACGAATGGGCTATACTTCCTTTCTTACTACGACACACCATTTTTTTGAGGATTTATCTCGATGGGACAGCTGATTCCGTTAGATTCCTTTGGCGTGACCGAGCGCGACCTGGTCGGGGCATTGGGCCGAGTCAAGGTTCGCGATGTGGATTATGCGGATCTCTATTTCGAATCCTGCATTTCGGAATCCGTGTCCATGGAAGAGTCGCTTGTCAAGCGTGCGACCAAGAGTATTTCCCAAGGGGTTGGCGTCCGCGCGACCGCAGGAGAAAAAACCGGATTTGCGTATTCCGATGAATTGACGAAAAAGGATCTTGAACTCGCCGCCGATACGGCCCGCTACATCGCTAGTTCTCCCGTCGGTACCCAGCCGGTGCCTGCTCCCGTTCATGCACGGCCATCCAGAGATCTCTATCCGGTCTCTCAGGGACAGGTAGAGGTGGCCACGGCAGATCGGGTGACCCTTTTGAACCAGATTGATGCTGAGGCTCGCCGCTACGACCCACGCATCAAAAACGTCATGGCCTCATTTAATACAGAATACAAAGTGATCATGGTCGCCACTTCCGATGGCACCCTGATCGGTGATGTGCAGCCCCTGTCCCGTCTGCAAGTCACCTGTATCGCCGAAGAACAGGGCAATCGCCAAATCGGCTCATTCGGCGGAGGCGGACGCATCGGGTTCGAGTTCTATCGCGAACGCAATCGCTATTTGGACTATGCAAGAGAAGCCGCCCGCATTGCGATTCTCAATCTGTCGGCTGTGGATGCGCCGGCGGGAGTGATGCCGGTCGTCTTGGGTGGCGGCTGGCCCGGGATCCTGCTTCACGAAGCGATTGGGCATGGGCTCGAGGCAGACTTCAACCGAAAAAAAACCTCCGCCTTTTCCACCCTGCTTGGCAAGCGGGTGGCGTCGGATGTCTGCACGATCGTGGACGACGGCACCCTGCCGGGACGCCGTGGGTCACTCAACATGGACGATGAAGGGACGTCAACGAGTCGGACGACGCTGATTGAAAAGGGAATCCTGCGCGGCTACATCACCGACAAGTTGAATGCACGCCTGATGGGCATTCCCGTCACGGGCAACGGTCGGCGTGAGAGTTATCAGAGTATCGTCCTGCCGCGCATGACCAATACGTTCATGCTCGCCGGGCAGTCTGCGCCTGAAGATATCATCAAATCGGTGAGGAAGGGCTTATATGCGGTCTCGTTCGGCGGAGGGCAGGTCGACATCACAAATGGGAAATTCGTTTTCTCCGCCAGCGAAGCCTACTTGATCGAAGATGGCAAGATCACGAAACCGGTCAAGGGAGCCACGTTGATCGGCAGCGGGCCGGAAATTCTCACCAAGGTGTCCATGGTCGGACATGATTTAAAACTGGACGAAGGAATCGGGACCTGCGGCAAAGAAGGGCAGTCGGTTCCGGTGGGCGTCGGTTTGCCGACGATCAGAATCGATGAGATCACCGTCGGCGGGACGCAAGCAGGATGACAAAAAACTGGAGCAACCCGTGAGTTCAAGCCGGTCAATCCAGGTCAGTAACGGAAGCTATACTCACCTCGCCGCCGAAGTGCTGGCGATGGCCAAGAGAGGCGGAGCAACGGAAGCTGATGTGGTTATTGCGGATGGGGAGAACCTCTCTGTCCAAATCCGTCTCGGCGCCGTCGATCGCCTCTCCAAGGCGCGGGAGAAACGGTTGGGATTACGGGTATTTGTCGGGACGCGATCCGCGACCACGTCGACTTCGGATTTTTCTCCCGAGTCGCTGAATCGGCTTGTGACGGAGACCTGCACGTTGGCTAAAGCTGTCGTCGAAGACCCTGTTTCCGGCTTGCCTTCCGCGGAACACATGGCAAAGGAGCAGCCGGACCTCGATCTGTATGATGAGACAAAGCTGGAGACCGATAAGCAAATAGACCTGGCCAAGCGGGCGGAGGCAGCTGCCATGGCGATGGATGAACGAATCACGAATTCCGAAGGCGCGGATTTCGATTCGTCGTCGGGTCGTGTTGTTCTGGGCAACAGCCATGGATTCGTCGGTGAGTACCGTAGTTCCAGTTATTCCTTGGCAGTCTCGCCGGTCGCGGTCGATCCGGTCTCAGGGGCGATGCAACGCGACGCCTGGTATGAAGTGCAGCGAAAATTCAGCAAGATGGGTACGCCCGAGTCCATTGGAATCGAGGCGGCCCGTCGGGCGGTCAGACGGCTTGGCGCAAGAAAGGTCGCCACGAAGCGTGTGCCGGTCGTGTTTGATCAGGAAACGGCCGGAAGTCTCTTGGGCAATCTCTGCAGTGCGGCTTCGGGGTACTCACTCTATAAAGGCGCGTCATTTCTTACCGGACAGTTGGGGAAACAGCTGGCTCCGGAGTATGTCACCGTCTATGACGATGGTCGCATGCTGGGCGGACTCGGGTCACGGCCGTTCGACGGTGAAGGGCTTTCCACGAGAAAGAATACGATCGTCGAACAGGGCATTCTGAAGAGCTATCTGCTCGATACCTATTCAGGGAGGAAGTTGGGGTTGGCATCGACCGGCAATGCGTCGCGTAGCGTGGGAGAGAGTCCTTCCGTCGGCCCGACAAATTTTTATCTCGTCCCAGGAACGAAGTCACCGGAGGACATCATCAAAACCGTGAAGGACGGGCTCTATGTCACAGAGCTGATCGGGTTCGGGATCAATATGGTGACGGGAGATTATTCACGCGGCGCCGGAGGATTCTGGATCGAGAATGGCGAACTTGCCTATCCCGTCGAGGAGATTACGATCGCTGGCAATTTGAAGCAGATGTTCAAGGACATTGAAATCATTGGCAGCGATCTGGTGTTTCGTGGCCGCATCACCAGCCCGACGATCAAGATCGCGGAAATGATGGTTGCGGGTAACTGACAGAGTCATGGGTTCTCCCGAATGTCCGATTTTCGATGAATCACAGATATGCCTGCACAAGCCCGACACGCATTGATCCTAGCAGCGGTGCTCACAGCTGCCATAACCGCACTGGCCGCCTTAGCCCGCGAGGAGGGCAATATGCGAATTGTGTCCACGGCCTTCAACAACCAGAGTGCGATTCCGGCGCTGTATACCTGCGAGGGGAAGGATCTCTCCCCGCCGATGGCCTGGTCGGATCTCCCGGCGGGTACCAAGAGCTTAGCGCTAATTGTCGATGATCCGGACGCCCCAGATCCCGCCGCGCCGAGAATGACCTGGGTGCATTGGGTGCTCTATAATTTGCCGCCGACGAATGACGGGCTGCCGGAAAACGTCAAGACGCTGCCCGCCGGAACCAAGGAAGGCCTGAACGACTGGAAGCGTATTGGCTACGGGGGACCATGTCCGCCAATCGGCCGTCACCGCTACTTTCATAAGCTCTATGCGCTGGATACGGTGCTGCCGGACCTGAAGCGGCCGACCAAGGCAAAGCTCGAAGAGGCAATGAAGGGCCACGTTCTTCGCGAGGCGCAGTTGGTAGGGACATACCAGAAGGGCGGATGATGAATCCGTCTGCTGGTGAATATCCCACACACGTAAGAGAGGAGAGGGTATGCGACGTGTATGGAGCTCGATCTTTCTGGCAATAGCCGTACTTCCCGGCGTCAGTATGGCAGGCGACTTCCGGCTCACGAGTCCCACGATCAAGGATAAAGCCACGATCAGCAACGAGCATGTCTTCAACGGATTCGGCTGCACCGGGAACAATGCCTCGCCCGAGTTGCGGTGGGAGCGAGCACCAAAGGGAACGAAGAGTTTCGCCGTGACGGTCTATGACCCTGATGCGCCGACCGGAAGCGGGTGGTGGCACTGGGTCATCTTCAACATTCCTCCGGATACCACCACGCTTACCGCTGGGGCGGGGAAGCCGGATGGGGGAGGAGCGCCAGCAGGCAGCATACAATCGATGACCGATTTCGGTCAGCCTGGCTACGGGGGACCGTGCCCTCCGAAAGGCAACAAGCCTCATCGCTATATCTTTACGGTGTTCGCGTTAAAGGTGGATCAGCTGCCGCTGCAGAAAGACGCGTCCGGTGCCATGGTCGGCTTCTATCTCAATCAGAACGCGATAGGAAAAGCCTCTTTTACCGGTAAGTATGGCCGCTGAGCACGAAAAGTTGTAAGGGAAGCAGGGAGCAACATCATGCCGCTGGATACCGAACTCGGAAAGAAAATGCTGCAGCTGATCACGTCGCGCTACGACGACCGGCATTGGCGCAAGAAGATCGAAAAGACGTTGAGCCTCCCGCAGTCCGGCGTGAGTGATCCAATTCAACAACAGATCTTCATGTACTTGAAAGTTGGGCTCAAGGCTTACAAGTCCCGCCGGGCCGATCCGGATTCCTGGATTCTCGGCGGCTATGCGACGAAGGAAGTTATCGATCGGGCCAAGTTTCAGCCCAAAGAGGTTGGGACCGAAGTCACCAAAGACGACGTTGAGTTTCTCGGGAAAGATCCCGGCAATGAGGTCGATGAGGCTTGGTGGGATGAAATGCTGGTGCAATGGTTTGACGTGCCGGAAGAAGAGAAGCCCGCCGACGAAGCAGCAGGCGAGAATGCTGCAGACTCAGACTCGCCATCGACCATTAGATCTAATAGCTGAGGATGCGGGCTGCGTGCTCCGGCAAGGATCAACCGGAGACAGCGAAGACGGTGTCCTACCTACTTCAGCACTTCGGTGCGACCGCACTAAGTTTCCCATCTGCTCGATGCCGAAACTCGTTCCGTTCCTTAGCTTCGCTTGAACGGCACTTCCAACATCGGCATCGCCAGCCGCCGGCTGGTCGCATCTGATCAACAAGTGCGGTGCCCGCACCTTCGCGCAAATCGCAGGAAGACACCGTCTCCACCTTCAGGAGCGGTCGGAAGAAAAGACAGTGCTCGCCATCGCCTTCGGCGACCGCATCGAAGGGATCATGCGACCCCTCGCAAGTCGCAGCTCGCTCCCGCATCTGCAGTAAGTGACGAGGCATCGAGGGCTGCTTCGCTCTGGCGCTCGTCTGCGGCCTGCTCACCGTCGGCTAAAGGAAGAAGAAGAGATGGAGAGAGCGCGTGATCCGCGTGTCAGCAGTGCGGGCGTGCTTAATAGAACCACATTCGAACCAAAAAATTAAGTAGAGGAAATAAGCCGATGCCCAACTATCCGAACAAATCCATCTGAGCCGGTTGCGGTGGTTCGATGTTGAGAACTGGCGCGGCTGGTGTTGCGGCTTCGGTGGGAGCCGGTTGAGAGTGGCGATCCAGAAACTCCTTCAACTTCTTAAAATCTTCCTTCAACGTATCGAGCAGGTTGCCCTGGTGTAAGGCTGCGGCCGGATGGAGGAGAGGGAAGATCACAAAATCCTTCATATAAAACGCTTGCGCTTTGACCTTTGTAATCCCCACTTTTCTTTCCAGTAATGTCTGTGTCGCCCAGTTGCCCAAGGTGCAGACCAACTTGGGTCGGATCATCTGGATCTGCTGCATCAAAAACGGCTTGCACGTGTCGACCTCGTCCGGTTCTGGATCGCGATTATTAGGAGGACGACACTTGATGACGTTGGCGATGTAGATCTGATCGCGTGAGAGATTGGCTGATACCAGCAGGTCATTTAAAAGTTTTCCAGCGGCGCCGACAAAGGGCTCGCCCTTCTGGTCTTCATTGAATCCGGGCGCTTCACCGACGAACATGATACTCGCATGGGGGTTCCCTACACCGAAGACGACTTGCGTTCGGCCCAGCTTGGCGAGCTTGCATTGTTGACAGTTGTGGAGGGATTTGGCGAGTTCTTGAAGCGTCATAAATTTGAAACAACAATAAGTCGATGCGAGGGCATCTTAGGTGGGGCAAAAAAAGTTGTCAATGTAGAAAATTGTCAGAGGACAGACTGGATTGCTTCACGATCGATCGCTGCCACGTCTTCGTTCGACGATGATGTCGGCGCAGCGCTCTCCGCTGACGATCGCACTTTCCAGATTGGCCGGCCAACCGGTATCGGTCCAGGCTCCGGCGAGGAGCAGATTTGAAATCGGGCTCCGCTGAATCGGACGCCGGACTTTGGTCCCAGGGGGAAGTGCCACCCAACTATGGGTCGCGTCTTGCTGCCTGAATCCGGTGAGTTGACCGTCCGATCGAAGAAGGTTGAGCGAGCGAAGGAGCGCGGAGACCTGCTGTTCTGAGTCGGTCACCGATTGGTCACGCGGCATCGCCAGGACGGCGACGAGGCTGCCGTCTCGCTGAGAGGGTTTACACGCAATCCATGGGAACGGCCCCGCACCTATCAGGATGTGACGCGGTGCCGTGGTGAGTTCAACCGCGCGCACCTGGATGATGTCGCAGGGTATGCCGGCGAGATCGACGACATGCTGGAAATAGGCATATCGGGTGAGCCATCGCTCCGGCAACAAAGGAGTGAGTTGATGAGGAGCAATGGCTGCCACGTACCAATCCGCTTGTAGGGAGGTGCCATCCTTCATGTGCACGCCGGTAATCCGGTCTTCCTGGTAGCTGAATCCTACTGCCGGCGTGCCTAAGCGAAACGTTGTGTCTGTCTTGGCAAGCGCCTCTGACGCCGGTTGCACAAAAATGCGAGCCCAGGGCTGTCGTGGGACCCAGATACGGCTGTTGGCGGCCTGTGACAGTAAGAATGGCTGCAGCGCTGTGACAAGCGCATCTGCGGAAAGGTGCTGGATATCACTGCCCGTGAGCCAGCGGGCGAGAGGATTCCAAATGGTTTGCAAAACGGATCGGCTTTGCGGCAACGATTCAAGCCAGCTCTCAGCTGTGCGCTGTTCAAGATCAGTGGCGAGTGGGAGGGAACCTTCCCAGATCTGTTCAAGCCAGGAAAGAAGTCTCCAGCGCTCGCGCCACGACAAGCCGCTAAATCGACCGATGGTGAAAAGTTGGTGTAACGGAGTGGGAAATCCCGTGGTCGGATATCGAGCCAGTCTGCCTTCCGGCAACAGAAATTCCAACCGGGACTCGGCAAAGAGCGGCTGAGTCGATCGAACTCCAAATGAACGCAACAGGGTCCAGGTGGCCCGGTGGCAGCCCAGGATTGAGACCGGCGGATCGCTTTCGCGTCTGAGCCGTTCGCCGAGCACCGGAGATTGATTCACTACAGTGACGCGTAGGCCACGAAGAGCCAGTCGGTAAGCCGTTGTAAGACCAGCCGGTCCCGCACCGAGCACGATGACGGATTGACGGTCTGGTGGCGTCACAACAATTTCGAGCGAAACCATACGCCGGCTGCAAGAGCCAGCCGATGAGATGTCGAGAGGCGAACCCGAGGACCGAAGACAGCATGGTCTGGACGATCGATGCGTTCCAGAATGCGTGAATACACGGCCCGCATGATTTCGGCGACGCTCAGCGCTCGCCGGTCGCGCTTGGGAAGGCCCTCCAAGGCCGCTTGCGCTTTGCCATAATAGGCTCGTGCTCTCTTGGCCTCGAAGTGCACGAGTTCGCGTAGTTGCTGGTTGTTGTGTCGTTGTAGGAGGTCCGTCTCGCTGTACCCGAACTGGGCAAGATCTTCCTGCGGAAGATAAATACGGCCGTGCTCAGCATCGGCGCCGAGGTCGCGCAAGATATTCGTCAGCTGAAAGGCCATCCCGAGATCGACGGCATAGTCTTGGGCGTGGGCTGACGTAGGACCGAACACATGCAGGCAGATCAATCCTACGACCGAGGCTACACGATAACAATAGAGCGACAGCTCTTCGAACGTCCCATAACGTGTTGTGACGAGGTCCATCTCGACCCCTTTGATCAGCTCATCGAAGTAGGCCTTCGGGATCGAAAGCCGTTTCACATGATGGGCCAGACTGATCATGATCGGCCAGGTGGGCGAGCCGCCGTAGGCTTCCTCCAGCTCTGCTCTCCAGCGGCGGAGTTCTTCCTTCGGATCGCTACCCGGCGGCGGTTCGTCGACCGCGCTGTCGACCGCTTTGCAAAAGGCATAGACCGTATACATGGCGTTGCGCCTGGCCTTCGGGAGAAAGAGAAAAGAATAATAGAAGTTGCTTCCGCTCTGCTTCGTCAGACTGGTGCAATAGGCCTGGGCTTCTGTCGAAGTCATGTTCATAGAGATTGATTTGCCAGGATATGCGATGCGGTAATCTCGCGGGCGACAGCATGATCGAGGTTGGGAGACAGGTTACCAGAGAAGATGGCGGTCAGCAGTTCCAGGCCGTCGAGAAGACGGGGGCCTGGTCGGCTAAAGTAGGAGTTGGCATCAACGGCGTAAATTTTGGGCCATGAGATGAGGGCACGTGACCAATCCTTGTCGATCCGTGACAGAGCCGAAAGCTCCAATACTGTGCGTGGCACCGAGAAACCGCACGGCATGAGGACAACGATGTCGGGTAAGGCTGCATGAACCTGATCCCACGTGACTTGACGAGAAGATTGGCCGAACTTTCCTAGCACGTCTTCCCCTCCAGCGACATTCACCATCTCGGGCACCCAATGACCACCAACGTAGGGGGGAGAGAGCCACTCGAGACAGAGTACTCGCGGCCTGATTCCGCTTGTTGACTTCCCGCGGACCGTGGCGACCCGTGTGCGGAGCGATTGAGCGAGGTCGCGTCCCCGTACGGGCTCGCCCAGGAATGCTCCGATCCGTTCGACATCGTCGATGACATCGAAGAGTGAAGCAGGATTGAGCGTCATCAGTCGGGGCGGGGATGGGAGCGATTGAATAGCGTGTCTGAGTTGATCGGGTGTCACAGCGCAGACGTGGCAAAGATCCTGCGTCAGGATAGTGTCCGGTCTGGCGTCCGCGAAGGCTCGCGCATTTAACCTGTACAACGGGAGGTTCGATGACACCAGTGTCTTGACATTTCGGTCGATGTCCGTGCTCCCCATGGTTTCGTGCTCGACGACGGGTTCCACCATAACGGGAACTTGACGGACCGGCGCCGGATAGTCGCATTCGTGACTGATGCCGACCAGGTGATCTGTCAGTCCCAGCATCGCGACCACTTCAGTCGCGCCGGGAATGAGTGAACAAATTCTCATGTGACCGATATCCTCATCCGGGCCATAAACGCGTGCGCAGCTCTTCGATCCTGGTATCTTTCAGGCTGTGGGTGATCGCGTGGGCCTCGTGCAGACCTTGCACGGTGTGCGTGTTCGTGACTGCCAACACTTTCATGCCGGCGGCTTTGGCCCCCTGAATTCCCGGGAGCGAATCCTCGATGACCAGGCATGAAGATGTTGTAAGACCGCTGTTGTGTTGTTGCAGTGCCTTCCAGGTCAGGAGGAATGGTTGGGGGTCGGGTTTGCCCTTGGTCACATCCTCGGCGCTTGTGATAT
>Ga0114129_10007845_pt1 | contig 15186 bp, 12 predicted proteins | sample RhiMetdeltSRZDD1_FD_80071 | JGI IMG/M metagenome (GOLD analysis project Ga0114129, IMG submission 80071) | Populus rhizosphere microbial communities from Tennessee, USA - Rhizosphere MetaG P. deltoides SRZDD1 (version 2) (version 2) | ecosystem: Host-associated > Plants > Roots > Rhizosphere >...
AGTTAACGTCCGCTTGCGAGCGTCCCAAATCGCAAAGGCGAACATTCCGCGGAGACGTTGGACGCAATTCTCTCCTAGTTCTTCAAAGAGGTGGACGAGAACCTCTGTGTCGGTTGTGGTCCTGAACTCATGACCTTTTGACTCGAGCTCGGTTCGTAATTCCCGATAATTGTAAATCTCGCCGTTGAATACGACCCAAATGGTTCCGTCTTCGTTAGTAATCGGTTGCCGCCCCGTTGCTAGATCAATGATACTTAGCCGGCGCATCCCGATTCCTATATTCCCGGCCACGTAATGACCGAAATCATCCGGCCCGCGGTGTGCGATAGTGTCGCACATCCGCTCAATCATCTCCGGGCTCACTGGACGGGATGGATCACAGTGAATAATGCCAGCAATTCCGCACATTGGGGAGTCAGCTCCGGTCGAGCGACAAAAACCGATTCTCTATTATTTCCCGCTCGCGTATTTCTTTTAGTTTCGAGATCACTTCGGGTGCGAACTGGACCCGGTTGCCGTCGAATTCTGATCGTACCATTTAAGTCGTTAAGCAGTCTTGTTTGCTATTTCTCACGACAACAGGCTCCCCTGCATATGATTGGGGCGCGGTACCCCCAAAATTTTTAGAATGGTAGGCGCAACTGAACGCAACGACACCTTCTCTTGATGAACAGACTGATTTCGATTAGGATCGCTAATCCATAATAGACCATCCGGGTGATGCATTCCGCTCTTCGTACTGTCTGCTTGGTAAAACATATCTAAAAACCGTATGGATCTATCGGCGCCATTTATCGTCAGAACCGCATCGCGCGGTACATCATAATAAATGTGGCACCCACTAAATATCGATGCACCGTTTCGCTCTGCAAGCATTACAGGGCGGCCATTGACTCGCAGAGCCAGCAGCAACGACTCAGCTTTCTGTGCCGTTTGCGCATCGTCAAAATGGATCTGAAACTGTTCTGACATGACTGGCGCAACGGTGTGACGCGAGTCAATTCCTGAGAAGCTGAAAAGGTCGGCAAAGTTTTTAGGTCGGTAGAAACACTTTCCGCCCTCATCTTCATAAAGCAAGCAGGGCTGTTGACTCAGCGCTGTGCACAAGATGATCGTCGTATCACCGTTTGCCAACTCCAAGAAACCGCCGACGAGTTTATCCATTTCCTGGTAACCAAAAAGGATCGCCGCTTCATATGCATTTTGTTCGTTGGTTGTGGGCCGTATTTTGAAATGTTCCGGCTCCATATTTCGCCAATATTTATGCTGAAAATGTGCCGTACTGTTGAGAAAAAATGTGGAAAAATGCGGTTTGAGGGATCGGTAATACCAGCGAAACAAATCCCATTGGAGCTTGTCCAATATCACCGTCCGCTTCCACGAACTGTTTCCCATCCGTTCTCGGAGCAATTGTTGTGTGATCTCGCGTATCGTGGACACCGACAATCCATGAGTGGCCATGAAGTGGAAAAATTTCAAATAGTCCGATCGGCTGATCGGCGTATCGTGATTGGTATGTTCTTGGACCTGTTTTTGGACGAATTTGGCGTAAGGAGCTAACTCCGCCGGATAAGGTTGAGGTTCTGAAGTCCAGGGGTCGGGTAATAAAGCGCCGTTCAACGTTGAGTCATATTTCACGTTCATGCTTCCACAAACCCACACTCGAAGCTTAGCGTCGGACACTAAGTCCCAGATGCATTTTTGCCGAAGTTTATGGCCATCGCCAAGGTGAAAAATGCCATGATCGGTAAATGAAAGACCTGAGTGGACTGTAACCCACTGAATCCACGGGTTGAGCGCGGGAGGGGTCTCTTCCGCATCGGTCGTGTAAACATTGGCCTGACTCCACAACCGGTGGAAATTTGGCAGTTTGCCCTCACGCATGAAGCGACTCATCAAAGAGGGGGTCAGTTCATTAAACTCTAATAAAATGACGGAAGCGCCTGTTGCCATGGTCGGCTCCTTTCCATCTCAAGTAACCTTCCCGGATATGCATCACCGGTACCTGCTAAGTATCATTGGAAACACTACTGCGGTTTTCGTAGGTCGGGACAAAGGGCCATTCTTGGCCAGCATTGAACGCTATCCACAGCTTCGTTACAGATGAGTTGTCATTCCGATACCGCTATGGATGGCCATTCAAATATTTCCGAAGCCATCGGCTCCGCGATGAACTATAGCATCGCACATCGATCGGACCGAATCCGCCTCATTGGTCCAATTATTGCTCCTTTAAGTCAATTGGCGTTGACAGAGGCACTCGGCTTATCGGTAGTAAAATTTAAGTTTTTACAATTTACGACCTCTTCAATCATTTCGAAAAATTTTTCCGCATACTTTTCTTCAGAAAATTCCTTCTGTAAACGTTCAAAAGCCTTTTGACCCATTTGCGCTGCGACTGTTGGCCTGGATACTAACCAATCCAGTTTCATCGCTAGGTCATCTACATTCCCGATATCGCATAGCAACCCTGTCCGACCATCCTCAATGTAGTCTAACCCGCCGTTTGTCCGAGTGGTCACTATTGGTTTCTTACATGCCATCGCTTCAAAGTGAACTCGACCCATGGCTTCCGACCGTGCCGCGCTCACAAGTGCGTAGCACCCCCTCATTTGCTCTCCGACATCCTCGATCCAACCTGCTTTAATGAACTCGATTTTTGAATTACCTGAGGCCAACTCCAAATACTTTCTAATTTCATTCTCAGGACAATAGCCCATTATCTTCAACTTTATATTCGGATGCTTACCAGATATCTGATTAAATGCACGAATTAGTATGTCTATACCTTTGCGCTCGAATTCAGTGCCAACCGACAACAGATAATCTCCTTGGTAATGTTCGAGCGACCGAAAGAACTCTGTAGCTATTAGGCTGGGGAATCGGAAAATCTTCTTTTCGGGGTAGCGCTTATTAATAAAATTCTCCTGATCTCTATTTAAAACTTTGATCGCATCCGCCGATCGAACGCAAATGTGATAGAGCGCCCTCATGAGCCAGCGTTTGAAAGCATGTTTCGCTGGATCCTGTTGGTGATAATCTCCGTTGATTTCTACTAACAGTTTCGTACGCAAGAATAGTTTAAGGATTATGCCTGCAAAACCATCGGCATAGGGGTCGTACGTAATGACTACATCAATGTGATACTGTCTCCATATCAGCCAAATTGGATATAAAATCTGAACCCATATTCCTTTCAAGACACGACTAGTCGATGTCGAAACAACGATTCCAGACCAAAGACGAAAGTCTGCGATCACCAAATTCTTGTATCGGCGACTACAAAATGTAAAGATATATCCTGACGCTCGAGACGACAGCAGTTCAAATTTTCTCGCGAAATCGACATTCAGTGGCCGGTAAACTTGTGGAAATAGGAATACGGTTCTTAATTTTCGCTCCATGATATGACCGGTCCGGATTGACTTTGGCTATGTGATACTACTGCGTCAGTCTAGAACCAGAACGCCGTGCGTTTTGCACTACCTTCACCAGCACTTGCGAGTCACGTTCCCAATTATACCGCTCCCTTACCGCAACCTTTCCGGCACATCCCTCCCTTTTGCATAATTCTGGGTTTTCAAGAAGCAGTACACAACGAGCCAAATCCTCTGGGTTGCGGTCACGAAATACCTCACCACATCTTTCCGCCTGCACGATTCTGGCCGTTGGCTTTGCATCGGACACAATCACAGGAAGTCCCATACACATGTAGTCAAAAAGCTTATTTGGGATTGTGCTATTCCACGCGTCCGTAACATAGTGAGGTATAATACCGACATGAGCCTTCGCCATGATCGCTTCGATTCTTGCCCAGGGTAAACGACCTGTGATTAGTACACGATCTTCAACACTAAGCTTACTCGCCAAATTGCGCAGTTCTTGAATGCAGGGCCCGTCGCCAATAATGCTTAATCGAACTAGGCGCCCAATTCTCTTTAGAAATTCCACAGCCCTAATCGCCACATCTACACCACGGCTACCATCAAGATTACCCAAATAGACGAGGTTCATTTCCCTTTGGGGAGTCACTCTTTGTAATGCTCGTTCCACTTGCAACCACTGGTCGAGTTTAGGAGTATTCCCGACAACAGAAATACGCTCCCAAGGAACTCCTTTATGAACCAAGCGTTCCCGCGACTCTTCCACTACGACAATAACGTGGTCCACAAATTTCAAAGCGACGCATTCGACGACCAGAGCGTTGCTGGGATGGCGAATCAACGCCGCTAATCTGCCCGTTGGTGTATAACGAATACGATCCCGAAGCATCGCAGGATAGTTCTCCGCCATGTCTAAGATCACCGGGATTTGAAAAAACCGGCCCAAAATAACTGCAGGCAGGGCCAGCAAGATGTCCCTCACAAGAATAAGATCCGCCTGCGTATCACGGACTACCTGAGCGATCGAATGAATCCAAATCGGATTGAAAGCGAATGGGAAGTTCCACAAGGTTTTTATTGGATCAGCAAAGTCCGGAAAAACCGGTAGCCGATGAATAGTGAATCGACCGTTCCATTCTGTCTTTTGCCGCCGTGCCTCGTTTCGGCATACCAGATGCACCTCATGACCCGCCATCGCCAGCGAATTTGAAATCTTTTCTACACGAATATCCCATGGATAGTCGGCATCCCAAATTTTGCAGATTCGCATTCGTATCTCAAGATAAATGCAACGAACCGCAACTCACTGTTCGCTTCTCTCCAAAGTTCTTCAACATGGCATATTTCCGATAAATTGTTTCGTAATTCTCGACCATTTGGTCGAGGGTAAAGGTTCGTTTGAACAAATCATAGCCAACACGACCGAATTCTTGACGCGCCACTTTGTCATTCATCAATTTGCGTAAGGCCTTGGCAAGCGTTTCCGCCTCTCCTGGCTCAACGAGAAAACCGTTCACTCCATTACGCACCACGAGCCGATTGCCACCGACATTGGTCGCCACGATGGGCACGGATGCTGCGGCGGCCTCCAATAGCACAAGCGGCAATCCTTCTCGCAAAGATGGCAAAACAAAAACATCTAGAATTTGCATTATTTCACGGACATCTAAACGCGCACCCAAAAGGAATACGTTATCCGCTAGATCTAACTCTTGAATTTCTAGGCTTAACTCCACCCTCAGCTCGCCGTCTCCGACGATTATCAATTTGGCGTACGGGAATTCATCGACTAGCATTCTCATAGCCTTAAGCAAGAAGGTTATTCCCTTTTCGACCGACAAACGGCCGCAAAAGCCTAATATAGGTCCCCCTTCGAGCCGTATCCCCAACTCTCCCAATTTCCGCTTCCGATCCGGAGCCGTGTTATACATCGCGCCATCAATCCCGTTAAAAATCACGATAATTCGTTCGGGGTTAATCTTCTCATATTTGACTAGATCGTTTTTGGTTTCGTCGGACACCGCGACAATCTGATGAACAGAATGAGAAAGGATTCTTTCCGCAACCATGTAACGTCTTTTATCGGGAAATTCCCTCGCGTGATCGGTGTGGATTCGCACCGGAACTCCCGCCATGAGCGCTGCAACGACTCCTTCTATATAAGGCTGAGTATTGTGAGTATGTATAATGGTAGGCCTTTCCAATTTTAGGATTTGATATATTTTCCAGAAACATGAATAGTCGACCGGCTTGGAAGAAGCAGCTATTTTGATGACCCTGATGCCGTGTTCTGCCAAAACCGTTTCATAAATGCCCCCTTCTCTGAGGCAACACACGGACACGTCAAACTCGTTCTTATCCAAAGTACGTGCAAGGTCCACGACCATTCGCTGAAGACCACCAATAGCGAGATCATGTGTCACTTGCATCACCTTTAGTCTTTGCATAACAGCACGTAAAATAGAACCTTGCTTCTTGGGATCCCTTGTCCAACTCAATCCGGTACACTCACACATCTACTTCCTGGCATCTGCCGGTATAACGACACCATGCACTCAACCTCACTTTATTCGTCGTAACTAACACGTATAAACTACCGAGCTTCAAAAATGTCTTCCTGCTTCGCGAGGGCGATTTTTTTAAGCGCTACGACAAACCCCATCAGTATCCAAAAGTTCGGATAATATAGAACTGAAATGAAAGTCCCGCCAACAAGGAATCCGATGAGGCTAGCTTCAAAAGCGCATGCTGAATAAAATAGGAATCGTGCTTCTCGTGACTCTACCTGCCGGCGTTTGTCGCCATAAAGCCGTTTGACGAATGCAAGATCTTTATAAATAAAGTAGTTCATCCCAAGAAACATTAATGTTCCAACCAGTCCTAATTCTGGTAATAAGGTGTAGTACAAGGAATGTGCGGCACGCCCCGCGACTGACCTTCCTTGAAAATTGCTCTCGCCTTCATAATTGTTAAACTCCCAAGGAAAGTTTCCCTGTCCGACCCCCAAAATGGGATTGGCTAGAAACATTTTCCACCCTACCTCCCATTCATATTGTCTTTCCGCACCGCTGCCTATTTTTTCTCCCGAGTATTCAGCCTGGATTGTGCTCATTCTTTCCCAGTACCCCTCCGGGGCAAAATTAAGTGCGAACAGAGCGAGTAAGAAGAGTAAACAGGCAGCGCCGAACTTCCTAGAAGATCGGACCCAACAGCAAATCCCAATTGCCAACAGGCCGAGCAATCCCCCGCGAGAACGTGTCGCGATACTTGCTGCTAGAAAAACAAATAATGATGCCAGATGAAATATCCTATATTTTGTCTTCCCATCCGAAAACATGCAAAAATATGCATACGGTATGATCATATTTATTGTGATAGCAAAATCGTTCTCATCAAGTAGGAAGCCTCCTATTCCAACACCTCCGCTTCTGATGGCTGAGATTGCCAGAAAGATATGGATGGTAATCCAAACGGTAATCAGGGTTGTAAATTTCTCGTAGGAGTCCACGAACGCTAAAATGCCAAGATACAAGACAAAGGTTAATGCCATCGTTTGGGCCGTATTAAATGCCCATTGATTATTACGAGCAAAGAAAATGTGAAACATCATAAAAACGAGCAAGCTGCCAAACACTTTTGTCGGTTTATCTGCAAAATATGAGGCAGTGGAACCAAAGACCAGTGACAAAACGAGACAGATGGAAACTATCAGCGATGGCTTTATCGCGGCCAATCCAGATAGGTAGGAGTCCTGGGGGCGACCGTATTCGAGAAAAAGACAAAGCAGTACCAGATAGTAAGGTAGCGGTTTACTAGTGTTAACCGGGCTCGATATTAGAGGCAATACAAGGGAATCGTTACGGTTCGGCATAATGATTGGTCGGAGCGTAAAATGAATCTTTGGAAGCATAAACTGAATGTCGCAAATTCGACATTGGTCATTAAGCAGCCGGCAGCGCCTCAGCCAAAGTACGATAACACCGTATTATCGACGAAAGCCAATTATCCCTTGATGAAGTTCATTCATCATATTTGCCCTGAGGCTTGACGAAGATAGGAATATGAGATGGTTCACCGACAAAACAACTTGCGCAAAAACTAGCGCTCAGGACCTGCTACGTTCTGTATAAAGCTTGAGATATGAGGCAGCCATGCGTACGCTACTAAACTGGTCTATGAATCTTTCCGCGGCGCTGCTCCCGAACTTCTTTCTGACATCCTCGTTCCGCAAAAGCTCCAGGCATTGCCAAGCAAAATCTTCCGGCGTTCTCCCATCTACCAGGAAGCCGTGTCTTCCATTTTCGATAATCTCCGGTATTCCCCCAACTCGGGGTGCCACGACAGGCAGACCGCAGGACATGGCCTCGAGGACACTGAGCGGTATACCTTCGTGAAGCGAAGTATTCAGAAACAAATCGAGAGAATCATAGTATGGAAACGGATCCGACCTTGCCGGAAGGATTTTCACCGCCTTTTCAAGATTTTTTTCTCTCACTCGGCGAGTTAATCTTTCTTTTAAGGGTCCGTCGCCCAGAATACTGAAGCGTACGTTAGCCATTTGCTTTTGTACCCGTTCCGCCACATCAAGAAATAAATCAAAATCTTTGACCGGCACCAATCGACCCACAGTTCCAACATGAAAACTACTCGCTTGCGTCAGCCCTTTTCTTGAATGCGTAGTCGCCGGGGGAGCGACTCCGTTACGAATTATGCACAATTTTTCAGAAGTAATTGGATGCGTGCTCATTAGCCTATGTTTCATTTCCTGTGAAACTGCTACGATCGTAGTGAAATAACTGGTCGCAACGAAATAATTCAGCCGCTCCTTAAGTCGGCTCAATATAGGGGCTCTCGTATGCGGAGACGCTTCAAACAACCCGTGAAGCGTGGTAACAAGACATTTGACCGATAAACACCTGGCGATAAATAGAGCGAGCAGGTTTTCTTTGTATCTATGGGAATGGATAATATCAATTTTTCGTCCCTTCAAAAGATATAAAGCCTGCAACAAGATTTTGGCGAAATGATTTTGGCTCTCCGGGATAACAAAAGTCTCTACTCCAGCATCACGAAGTTTGCTGGTCAGAATTCCTTCATTTAGCGACAACCCTATCACTTTCACGCCCCTGGTTTTTAGTTCAACCAATAAATGATAAATCATTACCTCTGCTCCAGCCCAGAGGTCGCCTGAAAAAATGTGAAGAACCGTGAGAGGCGATCGATCACTCATAAGACGTGGCTAAAAACTGATTCCCTCCCGCGATGTGAAAGGAAAAGAGAGGCAACGTGGAGCTTATGTCGTGATGAACTCCGACTCGCTTTAGCTCAAAACAATCAGTCGACCAACGCCCTTCAAAACCAAAGCGAGTGCTCACCGCTGCTTCATAACCAGCTGCTCTTACCTGGCGAATAATCTCTCGGTTGTAGTTACCGTTCGGGTAGGCCAGCACGGGAAGGACGTTAATGTTCTTGTTGCGCAATGTATAAAGTGAGGCCGTCACTTCTTTTTGAACCTCTTGGATAGAAAGCGTGGTAAAGATCTTGTGTGTGCAGGAATGCGAGCCGAACGAAATACGATGGTTCGACATCTCCCCCACTTCCCCCCAATGCATAAGAACCCGTTCTGTAGGGAAATCGATGCCGAGAATCCGGCTCCCCTCGCCCAGAAGACTTTCGATGTTCTCCGGGCTCTGGCCCTTGCAGGCCTCAATTATCGCATCAATATCCGGCTCGCCTTGTCCTCCACTTAGCGGCTTTAGCCAAGGGTATCGATTCTTGAGGACACGAAGGGACTCCTTTCTTTCCTCTGCGACGCTCTGGCTAAAGCAACGCTTGAAAAAATACGTTAGCTTATCGGGCCAGAACCACTGGTCTGTGCCAATCAAAGCGGTCGGAAGAAAAATAGTCGCGGGAATTTCGTGTCGGCGTAAAATTGGAAACGCGTAGAGATAGTTATCAAGCCACCCATCGTCGAATGTGATGACACAATAGCGTTTCTCTGCACTCAATGTTTTCTCGCGCCAAAAATTGAGTAGTTCACCAAACGAAAGAACTGAGAAATGTTCCTTCAAGAAAAATATCTGGCTCTCGAACACGTCGCTGCGGACATACATGCCTGCTTGAACCGCGGGGTTTTGCCGAAGCACCTCCTCGGGCAGTATCCGATGGTAGGTAAGAATGAGCACTTTCCCCTTGAGTCGAGTTAAATAGTGCCTGCTTGTGTAGTAGGCCCGCGCCAAAACTTCCCGCGCGGTTGATTTAATTGCCTCCGTCCGCATCAGGAAGCTTCCCGTTGAGAAGGGTTCCATCGCACGACTCGTTCGCCGCGGCAGTAACGGCACCAGGCGTCGAGAATCGATAGATTCACGATCACCAGATAAGTAGGAAGTTTCAGGAAAGGATTCTCCGAAAATCGATTTCTCCAAATAGCCTGAAGAGCAACGCCGTAGCCGGCACACTGTAGTACAAAAAGAGAAAGATAAAATGGCGACGAGTAGATCAGTGTGGCATTACAGAAAAAAACACCCACCATCGCAAAGGGTACGAGCCACCGGCACAGCTTGTGGCTGAATAACTGCCAAGAGAAGAGTCCATAACGAAAGGGGTTGAGCATGGGCAGGCTTTTCATGAAGACGGCAATGCCTCTCAAGACAGTCCTAACCTTTCGTTCGTACTCCTTGGTTTCGTCAGCGATCGTTTTGTAGTATCCAACGCTCTCCGGATCCGATACGCCTCGCAAACCTATATGGACGGCATTGAGAAGAGTATTGAAGTCACTCTGCAGTTCGGGCTGCCAATTCTGACAGACTGCCCTGCGGGCGGCGAAAAAAGAGCCGCTTAGGCCCACGAGCGTGTTTGCTCTCGTTTCAAGATCACGGAGCAGCATTTCATATTTAACGTAAGCACCCTCTCCGCTTAACCGGCCCGCGGCGTCAATAATTTTATCCACACTGCTGACACACCCGACGGTTGGATCGGCGAAATTTTTAACGATGTTCCTGATCGTGTTCGACTCCAGGATAGTCGCGACATCTGAAAAGATCAGGATCTCTCCAGAGGCTGCTTGGACAACCAGCTTCTGCGCGGCCTCTTTTCCATTTCGCTGCGCCGCTCTGACGAGCCGAACCCCACGTGATTCGTAAGATTGAACGATCGCATCTGTTCCATCCGTTGAGCAGTCCGATGCGACGATGATCTCGAGCCGGGTCCGGGGGTACTCTAGCGCTATGGTATTTTCCAGCTTTTCACGCATGCGGGCCGCTTCGTTATGGGCTGTGACAATGAATGACACGTAAGGAGTCACATCCGCTTTTTTCACCGGACGACTCTTAATGAGAGAAAGGAGCATTAACAATAATGGGTAGCCCAGGTAGGCATAAGCAATGAAAACAACGGCGGACCAAAAAAGTGTTGCCATTGTCAAGATCAGGACTTTTCTAGGTAGAGCGACAATTTACACCACCTCTGAGGTCGAGAACGCAGTCTGTTGTACTTCAGGTACTGTAATGCGGTTGAACAAATCACAGATCACTTTCTTGTCTTTGTCAGTAAGCAAGTGGTGGGTCGGCAGCGTTACCAACGTTTCCGCAACTTTCTTGGCCATCGGGAAGGTTTCTCCATGAAACATCGCTTTGATCTCTGCAATTTCATCGACTGCTGTCGGGTACATTAAACTGATCCCTAAACCCTGCTCTTTTGAGCGGGTGTAGATTTGATCTCTCCTCGTTCGGTCTTGAACGAGAATTGGAAAACGGAGGTAAGGTATGCACAGTTCCGCGACATTATTCATGGAGATATTCTTGAAGAAGTCGAGGGCAACTTCCGTTCTTGCCTGATTGGACTCTGCTAAGCGATCACGCCAATTCTGGACAAGCGTGGCCCTCCTTGCCGACAACTTGCGCATAGGAAAATCTTTGTAGAAGAAAGTCTGACCCAACTTTAGAAATGGCATCCCTGTCGGAAACCAATAGAGGTACGGCCGGATAAAAAGACTTATCAAGCAGAGTTGAAGGAAGTTCTTGAGATCTTCTGCGAATGAGATCTCCTCAAGATTTGCGTAGAGCCTCACCACAGCTGTTGCGATAACGTCGCTACTGGTAACAATGATTCCACCTGACCCACAGGTAATATTCTTTCCACGCCCAAGGCTATAAAATCCAACATCACCAATCGTCCCGAGCTTTCTGCCCTTGTGCTCTCCACCCATGGCTTGGGCTGCATCTTCAACAACGAATACTCCCTTTTCTGCGCAAAGTTTTTTTAATCGATCGAGATCCGCAGGAATACCGAAAAGGTGAGTGGCTATTATACAGAGAGTTTCATTGGTTAGTTTTGGCTTTAGAGAATCATAATCGAAATCAAAGGTTAGTGGATCAATGTCGCAGGGAACGATCTCTAAGCCGGTTTTTACAACTGAAGAGGCTACAGAGAAACAAGTATAGGCAGGAATAACGACCTGTTTCTTCTTTGATAGGTCTTGTAACGCCAGCAGGATAAATGCCAGGGCTGCCTTCCCGGAAGATACAAAGAACGCGTGTTTAACACCGAAATGTTCTCTTACGTCTCTTTCCAGCTGTTTTCGATATTTCTTTCCGCCGGACAAGAGCCCTACAAAGCCGTGTATTAAATCTATCGGTTTAATCGGTGTAGCAGTCGGAGGGATAGTCCGTCGTATTCTCATTTGCTTCTTGTGTCCATCTTTTTTTTGCCGATGGCTCAGCTTGCCGATCCGAGCATCTCGTGAATGAGTAGTAATCCTTTGGCTCAGAAGAAAATAATTCTAGAGGGGGGGCGTCGGGTAATCCGGACCGGAGGCACGACGATCGACGGACCTCATGATTTGCTTCGCTGCACATACAGCATCTAGAACGGAAGCAAGATCAGCGGTAAGCGTCCGGTATTCGAAACCCGCTAGCTCCTCTTTCGGCGGAGGAGTAATTCGCATATGACCATTAACGATGCGCGCGAGCATTGTTTTGATATCGGCAATTTCGTTTCGACAAAAAGCTCCTAGCTGATGCCGTTCCACTAGCTGAGCTGTAGCCCCCTCACCACCGATCACAAGAAGCGGTCGACCTGTCGCAATGTATTCGTAAATTTTGCCGGGAATCTGGAGCGGGGATGCCGGCTGGAGAATCAATAAAATCTCAGCCACCATCATTAGTTGAACGCACTCATTGTGCGGTACCGACGGTTCTCGCCGCACAATCCCAAGCTGTTCAAGCTCTTGGGCAAGGTTCTCACACGAAGTCTCTGTGACTTCCCAGGCACCAGTAAATCGAATACGGAGCCTGTCGGGTCCAATTCGCTTTTCATCAATAAGTTCTTTGACCGCCTGTAAGAACAGCAGCGGATTCCTATTGCCGTACACACTACCGAAATGGCAGAGTTCTATCGGAGGCTTAACACTGACGCCAGGACTTTGGCGAACCCTTCCCTCGTTAGCCGCTGGATTATAAGTACCGCCGTCAAAGCCATTTGTAATCGTGATAAATTTGTTTTCCAGGTCTGGGTGATCGATAAGGAGTTTTACACGCAGTTCAGCCGTGTTCGCAATAACGCAAGCGGCGGCTTCATAGACCGACCTTTCAAGCTGTGCGGCTCGACGAAACAAGAAGGGTGAACGGACCTGTATGTATGGGTTACACGTCCATGGGTCGCGGAGATCAGCGACAAAAGGGACTTGAAACCGCTTTGCTAGAGCTTTTCCTACCAGCAAGGTAGTCCAGGGACCGCCTGTGGCGAATACGGCATCCGGGTATTCATCGCGCGGGATCCGTGAAAACCGCTCCACTGCAGGTCGCAGCCAAAAGCATTGAGGATCCGGAAAAGAGAAGAGCCAATCGAGCAGCGCGGTTTTTAGATTGAGATACTGCTCACGAAAACCAACCTGAGGTCCATCCAACGTGTGCCCATTCGCATTCGTCAGCGGTTGGGTTCCTCCAGATGAGAGTAATCTAGTCATCGCCCCGCGAACTCTATTTCGGACCTGCAACAACGTCTGCTCCGGGTTCTTATGCGGGACGCGATCTATTTGGATCGAATTCGGTACTTGACCACAAAGACTCTCGTCCACTCCCGTAGGGGGATACACAGACTTCGGCTCTGTGGTTAGGACACGTGGCCGCCAGCCGTATCTGTCGAGATATCGACAAAAGCCGAGGGGGCGCATAGAACCGCTGGCAGCGATAGGGGGAAAATAATAAGCAACCACCAAAACAGTCTTATTGAACATGTGGATGCGGGAACGGTTACGAATGAACGCTAGGTTGTCCGGAGGGAGAACGAGCTTGACTCAGCTTCAACAACTGTTGAGACTACCAGAATTTGCAGGTTCACTCTTGCTACCGATGCAATCGGTGCAGAACGCTCGACCAATGTTCCCAAACTAAACGGACGGGTCGGATCAGGCAATAACTAGTAGAAAGAAATGAAGGCAGCGGCAAAAATGCATGATCTCTCTTATTCGGAACAACGATCCTGAAGAAATACTCAGGAAAGTATCTCGACAATAGCGCCCATTTATCCCGCAAACGCTCTCTCGACTTCCAATAAAAAAATGGAGTTTCATCGCGCAATCCGGCAGGATTCGAAGCTTCATGGAAGAGCCGTTTGCTTACCTGGCTGGCAAGCAGTTTGACCTGCGGGTCATTATGTATTCTTTCTGAAGTTTCCTCAGGGAGCTCCGCGCGAAGAAGATCATGCGCCAAAAACAGTCCAAGCAGCAGCATGCGCTCGCCGCCGAGGGTGCGGGCTTGGTCCATGAGTCGATCCCAATCTAGTTTCTCCCGGGAGGTATCAACCATTTCGGCGATATCACAGATCCATTTCACTTGTTCCCAACGATGCTTCGTCCCATGGACGCAAAGCATCAGAAGCAAGATCTCGGGAGCGATGTTCAGCACTGAAGCACCGGCCAGAGAAATGACCTGGCGATATTTCCACGCGTCCTCGAAATCGAAGGGGAAGGCGAATGACCACTGTGTTACTCCCCACTGAATTTCCACAGCCACGCCATCTTTCGATCGGATAAACTTATAATCGTGATGAGATTCCAGGTAGGCCGCTTCCTCGCCGGCAGTGAGGTCGAGCTTGGGATGGTAGCCATGCGACATCAGCACTTCCTTGGCTTTGAGCATATCCCCCTTGGGGACCAAAATATCCAGATCACAAAACTGTCGTAAGGACAGGTTTCCATAGGCAGCGGCGGCCAGAATGGGTCCCTTGAGTGGAAGCGCTCGAATCCCACGGTCGCGAAAAAGGTCCAGCAATTTGAGTAACTCTCCAGTGAGGGACAGGTTCCAGCAGGCAATGCCGTTGTACGAAGCCTTAAGTTGATCCAGAGTTGTCTCGGGGACGTCGTCCAAGGCGAGGCGACTCAGGTTCCAGAACAGGAGTGGTATCGTTCCATGGTAGGACGCAATTTCGATAAGGTAGTTCCAATCAATTTGCTCTTTGAGCAATTGCCTCACCCGCTCGGCCGTATCGGGCCCTATGTGGGTCCGGCCACAACAGAGCAGCACTTCAACTTCTGGGCGCCTGTTAGGAGCGATTGCTAGGTTTGACTTCGATGCCATAACGACCTTAACTGTTCAAATCGTTCAAGTCGTTCAAAAAGTTCAAAACGTACCCCTCACATCAAGCAAGCGAAATTCGAAATTGGAAGTTCAATTTGCGAAATTGAACTATCCCGCAGCAAGCTGACGGGCTATCAGACATATAGCGATGAGCATTTATCCCAACAGCGTCACCCCCGAATGTTTTAATCGGGGGTCCAGTTCCGGTCTCGCTTGGATTCCCGATA
>Ga0114129_10007847_pt1 | contig 15183 bp, 13 predicted proteins | sample RhiMetdeltSRZDD1_FD_80071 | JGI IMG/M metagenome (GOLD analysis project Ga0114129, IMG submission 80071) | Populus rhizosphere microbial communities from Tennessee, USA - Rhizosphere MetaG P. deltoides SRZDD1 (version 2) (version 2) | ecosystem: Host-associated > Plants > Roots > Rhizosphere >...
GAGAGATGGCAGTGCGTGTCGATCACGGGCGAGCGTCGATGCGCGGAAAAAGGGGCTCGGGCCGAGTGAGCGCCTGACGCGGGCGAAACTCGAGCGGCGCCCATCGGGCATCCTCGAGCGTGGGCGTGCCCCCGCTCGCATGGAGTCCTTCCCGAATCCGCGCGCACTTTCCGGGCATGATCGGGGTAAGCAAGAGGGCGGAGAGCCGGACCGCTTCGAGCATGGCGTTGAGAGCGGTGGCGAGGCGGTCCTTTTGCGCCGGATCCTTGGCCAGATTCCAGGGCGCCGTTTCTTCGATGTACTGGTTCGCGCGGCGGATGAGCGACCAGGTCGCGGCAATCGCCGTGTCGGGAGCATGGCGCTCGAAGCCTTCGCGATACGCGGCGATCGCTGTCTCCGCCACGCGTTCGAGATCGGCGTCCAGGGGAGCGGACGCGTAAATCTCCGGCACCGTGCCTTCGAAATACTTGACCGCCATGGTGATGGATCGGCTGACCAGGTTGCCGAGCTCGTTGGCCAGCTCGCTGTTGTAACGCTCGATGAAGAGATCCCAGGTGAAATCGCCGTCCCGATCGAGCGGCACTTCCTTGAGGAGATAAAAGCGCAACGGATCCGGACCATAAAGAGAGGTCACCTCGAGCGGGTCGACGATGTTGCCGAGCGACTTGGAGAGCTTCTCGCCCTTGAAGGTGACCCATCCGTGGCCGAGGATTTGTTTGGGAAGGGCCAGGCCGCCCGCCATGAGCATGGCCGGCCAGATGATGGCGTGAAACCGAGTAATGTCCTTGCCGACCACGTGGAGGTCGGCCGGCCACCAACGCTTGACGCGCTCCAGCTCTCCGGGAGCGGTCGAACCGAAGCCGACCGCGGTGATGTAGTTGATGAGCGCGTCGAACCAGACGTAAACGCGTTGTGTGGGGTCGATCGGGAGCGGCACGCCCCAGCCGCTGCCGGGCCGGGACACGCTGATGTCTTCGAGGCCTCCCTCGATCACGTTCATGATCTCGTTTCGCCGTGATTCGGGGATCAGGAACTCCGGGTGTTTGTGGAAGTGTTCGAGGAGCGACCCCTGATAGGAGGACAGGCGGAAGAACCAGTTCTCCTCCTCGATCCATTCCGGCTTGGTGCGATGAATGACGCAGAGCCCGTCCACCAGCTCCTTGTCGACCTTGAACGCCTCGCACGAGATGCAATAAAAGCCCTTGTAGACACCTTTGAAAATGTCGCCACGTTCGTGAATGCGCCGGAAGAGCTCGGAGACGGAGGCATGGTGCCGCGGCTCCGACGTGCGAATGAACACGTCGTAGGAGAGATCGAGATTCTTCCACACGTGCTGAAACCGCTCGGCCATCACATCGGTGTAGGCGAGCGGAGTCAGCCCCTGCTTTTGCGCGGCCCGCTCCACGTTGAGGCTGTGTTCGTCGGTGCCCATGAGGAAGTGCACGTCGTCCCCGGCCATGCGGTGATAGCGCGCCACCGCGTCGGCCGCGATCTTCTCGTAGGCCGTGCCCAGGTGTGGGTTCGAGTTCACATAGTCGATGGCGCAGGTGATGTAGAACTTTTTCACCGCGATCGCCCCAATGCGTTCATGAGCGGATACAGAACGAGCGGCCGGTAGACGTTGCCCCGGAGCGCTTCTCGCGCGTCTTCAAACAGGGTGATGCGGCGCTTGATCTCCGAGATATCGAGCTTGGCCGCTTCCTGGTGAAGCTCGGTTTCACGGTCGCGGTTGGCGAGCGGAAGCTCGCTCCCCGAAACAACACGGAGGAGATCGGCCAGCCACAGGAGCCCGAAATCGATGAGGCGTTCCACCGAGCGGCGGTCGGTGCCCTCGGATTCGCCCTGGGGGGCCAGGTCTTCATCGAGGCGCTCGATCGCGTCGAAGAGCTCGGGGTCGCCGGGCTCCAAGTGCAAGATCTCGATGGCCCGATTGCGTTGCGTAATCACGTCATCCTCGAGAAGCATGGCGGCGCGCGCGAGGCTGCCGGCCGAGAGCGCGGCGGCCAACGCAGCCGCGTGCGGATTTGGCGCCTCCTGGGTCCACACCGGTTCCGGCTCGGGATTTTGCTTGGTCTTCCGCGGTCGTTCGGATTTGTACCCGGCCCGCTGAAGTAGGAGAGAGACGATTTCCTCCTCACTCAAATCGCGAAAGCGGATGCTCTGGCAACGCGACGCGATCGTGTCCGGGATGGCCCCGGTGCGATGCGTGGTTAGCACGATCAAGTTATCGGGCGGCGGCTCTTCCAGCACTTTGAGAAGACTGTTGGCCGCTTCCCGGGTCATACGGTCGGCTTCGCTGACCACGAAGGTTTTGAGTTTGGCTTCCACCGCCGTCATGCCGGCCTGAGTGCGAAGCTCGCCGATCGCGCCCAGACGCGTGTCTTCGTCGCGACCGATCCCGATGGATGCGGCCCCCGAATACGTGAGCGCATGAATGCCGGGGCCGAGACGCGCATCCATGACCTCCCGCACGTGGCGGCCGCGCTCGGGGCCCTTCCATTTCTGGCCTCGTTCCGAGCCGGGCATGGGAAAGATCCAATGCAAATCCGGATACTGCAGCTTCTCGATGCGCTTGCAGGAACGACACTGGCCGCAGGAATCCGTCTCGGTGGGATGTTCGCAGTTCAGATACTGCGCGAGGGCAAGCGCCGTGCTGGTTTTTCCGACCCCGGGCGTGCCGTGGAACAAGAAGGCATGGGGCAACTTGCCGCGTCGGGCGGCGAGACGGAGTCGGTCATGAACGGCCGTTTGGCCCGTAATCTCGGCGAATCGAGGCATGGCCAAGCATTGTATCAGGGCGTTTGACCGCCGTCCGTGGTCAGAGGCGGAAGCGCCGGAATCCCCGGTCGCAAAGCACGAGCAGGATCGGGGTGAGAAGTCCGGCCACGATGAGGAACGGCCCGTATGCACCTTGGAATCGCGGCAAATGGGTGAACAAGATTTCGCGGCTCACCGGACGCATGAGGGCCCAAGCCGCGCTACCGATGAGAAAGAGTGCGCCCAGATGGGGAGCGAACGCCACCAACCATGGCTCCGGCGTTTCCGGTAGTGACAACGGCTCCGAGATGGCGAGCGCGTCGTCTACCCAGGGTTTTGGAGCTTTCGTGCGCAGGACCTCGTTCTTGAAGTAGGCCGAAAGCCGTGGATCGCGAACCTCGTCATCGTGGGTCATGGATCACTGTCCCTTCAAGATGTTCCCGCAATGTCGCGCGCGCCCGGGAGAGATCGCTCTTCACCGTGTTGGCGGGCCGGCCGGTCACGCGGGCGACTTCCTCGACCGAGAAGCCTTCCATGTAGAACAAGAGCACTGCTTCTCGCTGCACGTCGGGCAAGTGGGTCAGCGCGACCTCTAAGTCGTCATGTCGGGCGATTTCAGCCGCGGGAGGATCGATCTCGGAATTCTCGAGCGATGTTTCGACGGCTCGGTGCGTCTTTGCGTGGCGGTGGCGATTCCAGGCCAGGTTGCGCCCGATTCGCAGCACCCAGGTGGTGAGGCTGGCCTCGCCGCGAAACCCATCCAGCCCCCGGAACACGCGGATATAGGTGTCCTGGAAGACCTCGCGAGCCTCGTCCTCGTCGCGAAGCAGATGGACCAGAAATCGATAGAGGCTGTCCTGAGTCGAGTGCACGGCGAGGGCATACGCACCCTTCCTGTCACCGCTCGCCCATTGGCGGCGGACTTGTTGGGTGACGTTCTGGAGCCCGTCCCGTTCACTTCCATGGTTGCGAAGGACGAACAGGCCTTGCTCGAGCACGGTGTCCATCGGAGGAATGACCCTCGAGGCCGGTTACCGGTTGCAGGGAGAGGTCGATTTTAGACCTTTTTGGATTCTTGCTGAGAATGCAACCAGGCGGGGTGGTTGCGTGTCCATCCAGCAAGGCGGGAGGTCTCCCGTCCCCTACAGGAGGTTTTGTGAACATGGATCTTCCGCTCTGGGTCGCCATTCCAGTCGTTGCGCTAATGATCCCCATCACCGCGATCATCATGGATGGCTGGTCGAAGGTGAAGGAACGGGAGCACACGCACCGCGAGCGCATGAAAGCCATGGAAATGGGTGTAACCGAGGCCCTCCCTGCGCTAACCGCCGCGGAGGCGGTGACTCCTCCCCGCTCCCGCCGCAGCGCCGGGTATCACGGCGCGGTGTGGGCGGGTTTAGGAGGAGGGCTTCTCCTCTCCACCTGGATGGTCAAGGTGACGAGCGATGACTCCGACATGAACAAGTTCGCTGCATTCTTGATGCTGTGGTCCTTCCCCGCGCTTTGCATCGGGCTGGGGCTGTTGCTTTATGCGGCCTTGAATCGGAAGCACGGCGTCGCGGGGGAATAATCCGCTCAAGAACTCTCAGCAGTTGGGGGAGTTTCACTTCGGGGGACCCGTCGGAAGAGTAGGAACGCGTAGATCGCCCCGTTCAGGAGGAGCACCCCAACCCCGAACGCGATCTGCAGCTCCCGAGTGAGATGAGCGGGGTAGACGATCGGCAGTACGTAGCGCTCGATGAAGCTGGTCGTGTAGGGCGCTTGGCCCCCCAGAACGCGCAAATGATTTTCGAGCGGAGTCAACGGGCAAATCCAACCTTTGAACTCGATGACAGCTCCCCAGAAGACAGCAGGGAGATGCAACCAAGCCAGGATGGGGTGCCACAACACGAGAATTCCGCCGAGAAGAACGAATCCCAAGAACAGGAAGTGCACGACCAGAACGACGTCAGCAAGAGAGCGGCAGAGAGCCGCGAAATCAATGGTGTAGGGACAACTTACCGGAGCCAGAGCATCGGGTCCTGGGCGTCGCCGCCCTGGCGCACCTCGAAGTGCAGGCATACGCCCTTCAGGCTCCCCGTATCCCCCACCGTCCCCAAGAGATGCCCAGGATCGACGCGGTCATCCGGACGCACGTTGACCGACCCTAGATGTCCATAGATCGTGTAGTAGCTCCGGCCATGATTGACGATCACTGTTTCCCCGTATCCGGGGAGCCACTGCACGAGATCCACGATCCCGGGACCCACCGCGCGCACCTCGGCACCCTCACTCGCCGCGATATCCAAACCGTTGCTGATCACGACCGTGTGGTATTTGGGATGCTGGTGCGGACCGAATTCGGTGACCACTTGTCCTTGCACCGGCCAGGGAAGCCGACCGCGATTGGCCCCGAAGTCTTGAAGGTCTAGTTGCTCGTACGTGGTGCTCTTTTGCTTGAGCGCTTCCTTCCTCCGCCGATCGAGATCGGTCAGCACCTGCTCGAGGCGCCGGGCCGCTTGTTCCAGATCCTTGGCCGCCGCCTCATTGGCCGCTTTTTGATCCCGGATTTCTTCGAGATCCTTCCCGCGCTCTTCCTTGAGACTCGCGTAGTGCACTTCTTCTTTTTGTTTTTCCTCGAGCAGGTTTCGCATCTCGTCCTGCTGCTCTTCCAACCGAGCTAGGTTCTTCTTCACGTCCTCTTGGCGCGCGCTAACCTGCTCGATGAGGAGGCGATCCTGTTGCAGCACGCGGTTCAAGAACGCGGTGCGCTGAAGGAGACTGGGGAGCGACTCGGCGGAAAAGAGGATTTCCAACGATCGCGTTTGGTCGTACATGTAGGCGTACCGCACGCGATGGGTGAGTTCCTCGCGACGGCTCTTGAGCTCATCCTGGGCCCAGGAAAGCTCGACGGTCGTCTTCTTGATTTGTTCTCCGACCAGATTCTGGCCCAATTCCAGGCGGCGCAGGTAATCCTGAGTCGCCTTGAGCGCTTGATCCGCTTTCCCGAGCCGCTCCATCACCCCTTTTTCCTGCCGCGCGGCTTCACGTGCCGCGTCACGCGCTTCTTCAGCGCGCTTGCGGAGCGCATCCAGCTTTTCCTTTTGGTTCTGAAATTCGTTGTCCAGATTATTGGGCTTGGCGGACGCGGGTTTTTGCGCCGCGGCCTTGGGCGTGGCGGAAAGAGCGTGCGGGGATGCGCCGAGAGCCAAAGCCCCGAGCAAGATCAAGCAGGTCTTGGACACGCGCACCTCAGATGTTCGCCTGCCTGAGGACGTGGCGAACCGAGACAGCGCTCCCCAAGAGGCCCAACAGCACGGCCAGGAACAGAAAGCCAAAACACCAGAGCGGGGACAGGAATTGAACTCCACCAAAGCGGGCGCTCACGAACGCCGTCGTGCCATAGAGCCCGGCCAGAGCCAGAAGCGCGGCGATGAAGGCCTGCAGCACGCCCTCGGACAGAAACGGCACCCGAATGAACCCTTCGCTCGCTCCCACCACCCGCATGATGTGGATGAGATCCTGGCGCGCGACCACGGTCAACCGCACCGTGTTCGACACGATGGCGATGATGGAAAGCCCGATCGCGATGCCGATGGCCGCGGTAAAAAGAAGAACGGAACGGGCGAACTGGTCCAGCCGTCCCACCCACTCTCCGCCCGAGAACACCTCTTCCACCTCGTTCCACTGCGACATTTCCTCGGTCAGGGCGTTGATCGTGAACGCGTTTCGCCGTTCGGGCTTGAGCTCAATGCGATACGCGTCGGGAAGCGGGTTGCCACCCACGGCTTCCTGCAAGCCTTCCACCTTCATCGACTGGGAGAACTCGTTCCACGCTTCCTCGCGGGAAATGAAGGTGAGGTTCTGCACGGCCGGATGCAGCTTGGCGCGGTTTTCGAACATGGCCAGGTCGGAGGGTTTGAGCCCATCCTTCAGATACACCATCACTTCCTTGCGGCTCTCCAGGTTCTTGATCGCATGCCGTACGTTGTAGGAGGTGACCAGGAAAACGCCAAGCACAAGAAGGCTCGCCGTCATGGTGATGACGGCGGTGAAGGTGAGCCCGCGATGGCGTTTGAGGCCGCGGGCTCCTTCCAGAGCCAGGTAGCGGAGCGTGCGCGGCTTCATGGGCGTTCTCCCGGATTCATTTCACACCTCGAAGCGGATCCACCCAGTCCTCCACGATCGTTCCGCGGTCCACGCGCACATAGCGTTCGCCCGAGTTGTAGACCAGCTCCATCTTGTGGGTGGCGAGGAGCACGGCCGTGCCTTCGGCGTGAATACGGCGAATGATCTGAATGATCTCCTCGGAGGTCTTGGGATCGAGATTGGCGGTCGGCTCATCGGCAAGGAGCACGAACGGGTGATTCACCACTGCCCGCGCCAGGGCCACCCGCTGGGCCTGGCCACCCGAGAGCTCCTTGGGCAAGCGGTCGGCCTTGTGCAAGAGACCGACTTGATTCAACACGTGCTCGACCCGTTCCTGGATCTGCACCGGGTTGTACTCCCCGAAGAGACGCAAGGGAAACGCCACGTTCTCGAACACCGAACGATCCTTGAGGAGACGAAAATCCTGGAACACGACTCCGACCCGCCGGCGCAGGGTGAGGATTTTCTTACGCGTCATCGCGGCGGTCGTGAAGCCGCCGACGATCACCTCCCCGTCGGTGGGAAACTCCTCCATGTGGATGAGCTTGAGAATGGTCGTCTTCCCTGCGCCGCTCGGCCCGATCAAATAGACGAACTCTCCATCGTCGATGGTGATGTTTACGTCGGACAGGGCAGGCGCGTCCCCGGGAGTTCGGTACGATTTGTTGACGTGAAAGAACTTGATCATGGCGAGCCCAATCCTGCGGTCCGGAGGTCACCCAAAGCTGTTCTCGACCGCATACGGGTTGGCCCGAGAGGAAATGCACGGCGGGCCGGCGCGACTGCGCGCCGGAGAGCGTAGAACCGCCGGAGGCCTCCACTCAGGCGACTATTTCGGGGCTGGACCGGAGACCGTAGCACAGCCGCGCGGGCCCAGGCAATGAACAGGGAACGTGCTAGTGTCTTGTTGGACACGGTGCTCTAGTAGCGGGAGGCGCTCGATGAGTTTTCGCGTGGAGAAGGACTCCCTGGGCGAGGTGAAGGTTCCCGCCGGGGCCTACTGGGGCGCGCAAACGCAGCGCGCGATCGAGAATTTTCAGATTTCGGGTTTACGCCCTGACTCGGTCTTTGTGCGCGCCTATATCCAGCAAAAACGCGCCTCCGCCCTCGTGAACGAGGATCTGGGCCTACTCGAGCCGCGTCTGGCCAAGGCCATCGTTCAGGCCGCCGAAGAAATCCTCCACGGAGCGTTGCTCGATCAGTTCGTGGTGGATCCCTTCCAGGCCGGCGCGGGCACGAGCCATCACATGAACGTGAACGAGGTGCTGGCCAATCGCGCCAACGAGATCCTGGGGGAGAAGCTGGGCACCTACGTTCCCGTGAATCCCAACGATCACGTGAACCTCGGCCAATCCACCAACGACACGTTCCCCACCGCGATGCGGATTGCCATCCTGCTCCGGCATCCCGATCTCGAGTCGCGGCTCAAGGCAACCGCGGACGCATTCGCCGCCAAGGCACAAGAATTCAAGGACGTGGTCACCGCGGGGCGCACGCATTTGCAAGATGCCACCCCGATCACGATCGGGCAGGTCATGAGCGGTTATGCGGGAATGATCGCGCGCGTGCTTTACACCCTGCACCAGGCCACTGAGCCCTTGTGCGAGCTAGGGATCGGGGGAACGGCGGTGGGCACGGGGGTGAATCGCCATGCCGAATATCCGCGACTCGTGTGCGATAAGCTGGAGGAAGCGCTGGGGTTGCCATTCGCCCTCCCCGGGAATCTCATTGCCCACCACGCCAGCACCCAGGACTTTGCGCGCTACATGAGTGCGCTCAAAGGCGCGGCTCTCGAGCTCTCTCGGATCGCCAACGACTTACGCCTCATGTCCTCGGGCCCCACGAGCGGCATCGGAGAAATCGATCTCCCCTCTGTGCAGCCGGGATCCTCGATCATGCCCGGCAAGGTGAATCCGGTCATGGCCGAGAACCTGAACATGGTGTGCTTCCAGGTCATTGGATCGGAAACCACCGTGGCCATAGCGAGCGAGGCGGGTCAGTTCCAGCTCAATGTGATGATGCCCGTCATCATTTACGAGATCCTGTTCTCGATGACCATCCTCACCCGAGCGCTGGCCGTGTTTCGCGAGAAGTGCGTATTAGGAATCACGGTCCATGCGGATCGCGCCCAAAGTTATGCCGAACGAACGGTATCGCTGGCCACCATGCTCACGCCGCTCGTGGGCTACGCCCGGGCGGCGGAGATCGTGAAGCGCGCGGTCGCCGAGCAACGCAGTATCGTGACGGTGGCCGCGGAAGAATTGGGGCAGGACGAGGCCACGGTTCGAAAGACCCTCGATCCGCGGCGTTGGACACAGCCCGGGATCCTGGACGAGACTCCGTGACCCAACCCCACAAGCAGCAGGTCAGGGTAGCTGGAAGCTCTCCTTTTGTGCGGGAACCAGCGCTACTTGCACTTCCCCTGCGCGTAGAGGATGCGACGGTCGAGCCAGATCAGGAGATCTTCCGCCGCGTCCTTGAACTCGGGATCCTGGAGATATCCCTCGATCCGTAAGCGCGTGCTCTTCCATAGCGTCACGGCCTGATCACACTGTCCTTTTTCGATCAAGTCGACGCCTTGTTCCACGTCTTTCTGCAACCCGAGCTTCTCCTTGAGAATGTCTGTCTGGGTCAGCTGGACGGGTCCGTAGAACTTGGGGGCCTCGTTTCGGGCAATGGATTCCTGGGCTTGAGCTTCTGGAAGGCGGTTGAGCTTGCGTAAGGCTGAGATATACATGAGCCGTTCTTCGAATCTCGGATCCTTCTTGATGAGCTCACCCAAGGACTGAGCGGCTCTTTCCCAGTCACGCGCGTTGAAGGTCGCAATGGCATACCCGCGGAGGAGCGGCACGCTTTCGGGGTGCTGCTTGCGGAGTCCGTCGTAGAGATCCACGACCTCTTGATAGTTCTTTCGCGTGTCCTTGATCGCAGCCAACATTTGGACCGGTTCCAGGCGATCCGGACATAGACTCATGGCTTTTCTGGCGGTGCTCTCCGCCAAATCGAGAGTCTGGACCGAACCCTCGAGACCTTCGGATTCCTGGAGCTGCAGCCCTTTCATGCGCTGTCCGTCGGCAAGCAGCATCCAGTAGCTGCAGCTATCGGGGAATTCGGTGGTGAGCTGCTGATAGAGGATGACCGCGTCGTCGATCTTCCATTGGGCGAGGTACAGATCCGCCATTCCCTTGCGGTAGCCCACATGGTTTTTTCCGGCCAACGTGGCCACGCGGGCATAGGTGGACTCGGCCTTGCTGAAGTAAACCGCGTAGGCGACACCCATGCGGGTATAGGCCTTGGCAAGCTTCAACCCGGCGTCCACGTTGGATGGCTCTTTTTCGAGGGCGCGCCGAAACTGCAAGGCCGCTCCGAGGTAATTGCCCTCTTTCATGCGTTGGTCGCCGATCTCGATCGACTGGGCCACGGTCGGCCCTTCCAGGGTCGGCATGGCAACCGACGTGCTGTCGGCAGCCGCCATCCGGGGCACCACCGCCGCGACCAAGAGCGCCAGGAAAACCACCCGCATCACCGCAACTCTTTCACCACGAAACGTCAAAGATCGATCCTCTCCTCGGCCAAAAGCCGGTAGTAGTTCCGGGCGTCTTTGCGCGAAACCTGACTCGGCGGCACCTCCAGAACTTCCAACTCCAGGAGGCGCACCCCCAGATGGCAACGAATCCGATCCCCGGGACGGATTTCATGCGACCCCTTCGTGGGAGTCCCGTTCACCAGGACCTTACCCCGCTCGCAGGCTTCTTTCGCCAGGGTTCGGCTCTTGAGAATGCAAATTCGGTGGAGGAACATGTCCACGCGCACTAACGGGACCAGGACTTGATCTCGACGTAGGCGGAATCGCGAACACCCTTCATCCAGGTGTCATAGGCCTTCTCGAGCTGTTGCTGCTCGAGGTAGACCTTGAGCCGATCCTTGATCTCGTCGTACGAGTAATCCTCGCCGGCCCGACGGTTCAGCACTTTGAAGACATGAAAGCCCTTGGCGGAGCGAACGACCGGGCTCACCTCCCCCACTTTGAGGCTGTCGATGAATCCCGCTACTTCCGGGAGGAGGAGTTGGGGCGAGATCCAGCCCAGGTTGCCGCCCTGGTTCTTGGTTTCCTCGTCTTCGCTCGCCTCTTTCACGACCTTTTCGAACGGTTCCCCGCTCGCCATGCGAGCTCGCGCCGCCTCGGCCCGATCGTGGGCGGCCTGGATCTGCTCCGGCTTGGGTTCGACGAGAGCCAGGATGTGCCGCACCTTGAAACGTTCGCCATCGCGCTCCAGCACCTCGAGCACGTGATATCCAAACGCACTTCGCACGGGGCCCGACAGCTCGCCGACCTTGAGGCTTTCCGCGGCGGCTTCGAAGGCGGGATCGAGATCGCCTTTTTGAAACCAACCCAAGAGACCGCCCCGGCCGCGGCTGGGATCGTCGGATACCTGGGACGCGACGTCCTCGAACTTCTCACCGGCCACGATTCGCGCCCGGGCTTTTTGGATCTTGTCCAAGGCCGCCGCTTCCACCGTCGCGTCCACCGGCTTGGCCAGGAAATGGGCCAGCTCCACCTCGGATGGCTTGTGCGGCAACTGGTCCTTGTTTTCCTTGAAATATTTCTCGACGTCGTCGGTTGAGACTTCGACCTTGCTTCGCACCTCTTTGCTCACGATGCGTTGGCCGAGCACTTCCTGCTCGATGTCGTTTTGATAGCGCTCGCGCAGCATCGTCTCGGTGATGCCTTCCTGAGCGAGAGCCTGGCGGAACGCGTCGGGCGTGGTGAACTGCGAGCGCACTTTCTGCATGGCATCGTCGACCCGCTTTTGCAGATCGGTTTGATCGGCGGTGATTCCCTGGCTCTTGGCTCGCTGCACGACCAACCGCTCCTCGATGAGCCGATCGAGAATCTCTTTCCGCATTGCGGCGACCTGAGTGGAGTCGCGGCCCTTGAGCTGTCCTTGCGCGTCGAGGAGGAAGAGTTTCTCCTCGACTTCCGAGACGAGAATGATGTCGTCGTTCACGACCGCGGCAATGCGATCGACGACCTGACCGCCGGTCAGGGAGAGAAGGGCGAGCACGAAAAAGCTGATGCGCTTCATGAGGTCCTTTTAGCAGGCTAGGCGCGATTCGGGGCGGGGGTCTCCGCCAGAGCGGCTAGGAGCCCCGTTGCTTCGGGGAGGGACCCTTTTGCCCTGATCACGAACCGGCCGGAAGTCGCGAATTCTACCGGAATCGGGAACCGCTTCATCCACCCCCGGATCTGGTCCGAAGTGGGGGCCTGAGCCGGCTCGATTTCGATCTTCCCCCGCCGGATGGCCATCGAGACCACGCCGGCGTCTCGGCCTTTGAGGCGGAGCCCCCGGAGGTCGAAGAGGGCGGCCGCGGGACCGGCCAACCGCCCGAACCGGTCGAGAAGCTCCTGGCGGAGGGCCTCGACTTCCGTGACCTCGGACGCCTCGGCCAGTCGTTTGTAGAAAGCTACCTTTTCCTCGGCGTCGTTGACGTAGTCGTCGGGGAGGAAGGCGTCGAGGTCGGTGGAGAGCCGGGGCTCGGGGCGGTCGACCAAGGGCATCCCCTTGAGTTCGCGAACCGCTTCGTCCACCAGCCGGCAGTACATCTCGAACCCGACCGAAATCACGTGGCCGGACTGCTCGGCCCCAAGAATGTTTCCGGCCCCGCGAATCTCCAGGTCGCGCATGGCCAGCGCGAACCCGCTTCCCAATTCATCGAACTCGGCAATGGCGCGGAGGCGCTTCATGGCGGTTTCGGTCAACGATTTTTGTGACGGCACGAAGAAATAGCAAAAGGCTTTTTCGGCGCTGCGGCCGACGCGCCCTCGAAGCTGATAGAGCTGAGAGAGTCCAAAGGCGTCGGCGCGATTCACGAGCATCGTGTTCACGGAGGGAATATCGAGCCCGTTTTCGATGATCATCGTGGAGACGAGGACGTCGAGTCGCCGTTCCGTGAAATCGTGCATGACTGATTCCAAGGCACGTTCGGGGAGCTGTCCATGCGCGATGCCGACGCGAAGCTGCGGGCAGAGCTTCTGCACATAGTGAGCTATGGACTGGATCGAGGCGACGCGATTGTGCACGAAGAAGGACTGCCCGCCCCGATCCGCTTCGCGGAGCAGAGCCTCGCGAATGAGCTCGCGCTCGAACTCCACGATCTCGGTTTGCACCGGCATGCGCCCCGCGGGCGGAGTTTGGATGACGGTGATGTCGCGCACCCCGAGGAGCGACATGTTGAGCGTGCGGGGAATGGGCGTGGCGGTGAGGGTGAGCACGTCGACGTTGGCGCGAAGCTGTTTGATTCTCTCCTTATGGCCGACTCCGAACCGTTGCTCTTCGTCCACGATCAGTAAGCCGAGGTTCTTGAAGCGCACGCGTTTGCCAAGGAGAGCGTGGGTGCCGATCACCATGTCCAGCCGGCCGTCCCCAAGCGCGCTCAATAGCGCCGTCTGTTCTTTGGGAGAGCGGAAGCGGGAAAGCATGTCGACCTTGACCGGGAATCCGGAGAACCGTTCCTGGAAGGTTTGATAGTGCTGTTCGGCCAGAATCGTGGTCGGGACGAGCATGGCCGCTTGCTTGCCGTCCTGGATGGCCTTCATGGCCGCGCGCACCGCGACCTCGGTCTTGCCGAAACCCACGTCGCCGCAGATGAGGCGATCCATGGGCGAAGCCGCCTCCATGTCGGTTTTCACCTCGTTGACGGCTCTGAGTTGATCCGGAGTTTCTTCGAACGGAAAACTGCCCTCGAGTTCGCGTTGCCACGGGGTATCGGTGGGAAACGCATGGCCTGGATTCGCCTTCCGCATCGCATAGAGGCGAATGAGCTCCCCGGCCATCTCGCGAATCGCTTTCTTTGCTTTGGCGCGAGTCTTTTCCCATCCGGTACCGCCGAGCCGTGAAACTGCGGGCGTGCGTCCTTCTTCACTCGAATACCTTTGCAAGAGATCGAGCTGATCAACCGGCACATAGAGTTTGTCCTGGCCTTGATATTCGACCTGGAGCACGTCGGTCATGTGGCCGTTGGCTTCCAGGCGCTTGAGACCCATGTAGCGTCCGATGCCATGCTCGATGTGAACGACATACGCACCGATCTTGAGCGAACGCAGCTCCTTGAGGCCGAACCCGGAACGAAACCGCCTACGGATGGTGCGCCGGCGCGGGCGTCCGAAGAACTCGTGATCGGTGAGCAGTGCGAGGGCGGCTTCATCGAGGATGAAACCTGCGGATAGAACTCCCAAGGCGAGGTCGACGGGGATACCTTCTTCGACCAGCAGTTCGTGAAGCCGCGTGCGCTGACCCTCGTTGTCGCACACGATCGTGACTTGAAAGCCGCGATCGAGGAGATCCCGGAGATACGTGCGCCACAGATCGATCTTGCGGCCGAAGGATTCCGGCGCGGAGGAGCGGAAGGTGATGAGCTGCCCGGGGCCGGGATCCGAGCTGAGATCCGAGAATCGGAGCGTAGAGAAGCGTTTGAGCTCTTTGGTCAACGTGGCCGGATCGAGGTAGAGCTCCTGTGGACCACTGATCCAGGGAAACTCGGACTGCACGGCGGCGTGCGCTTCCAGAATGTGGGCCCACGCGGTTTCGAGGCGCGGCCCGAGGAGTCCCGGCTCTTCGACGAAGATGAGGGTGTTCTCGGGCAGGTAACGGGTCATGGGTCCCAAGGCCTGGCCCAGCCGCGCAGCAATGCGCTCGATTCCGGATGGATGCGCTTCGGACTCGAAGGCTTCCCAAAGCTCCTGCCCCGCTTTCGCATCTTGGCGGCTTAGCTCGTTCACTGCTTTTTCGATGCGATCCGGGGTGAGAATGAGCTCATGACGCGGGAGAACGGACGCGGAATCGAGATTCCGAATGGAGCGTTGCGTGTGCACGTCGAACTCGCGGATCGAGGCGACCTCGCCGTATTCGATCTCCACGCGAATGGGGTTCTCGCCGCCCAAGGAATACACGTCGAGAATGCCGCCTCTCAGAGCGACATCGCCCACTTCCAGGACCGCCTGCTCGCGCTGATAGCCCAGATGAATCAACCTGGGGAGAACAGCTTCGAGATCGACGTTTTCTCCCACTTTGAGCGTGACCATGCCGGAAGCCAGCAACTCCGGGCCTACGACTTGTTCCAGGAGCGCATTGGCCGTAGCCACGACGACACCGTCTTGGTGCTCGGTGAGGTGGGCCAGGGTTTCCAGACGCGCCGCGGTCACCTCGGTATGAAGCTGCTTAACGTCGTAGGGGCGCGTCGGATGTTCGGGGAAGTGGAGCACGGGCTCGTTCAGAAAATGAACGAGATCCACCCGAA
>Ga0114129_10007849_pt1 | contig 15182 bp, 11 predicted proteins | sample RhiMetdeltSRZDD1_FD_80071 | JGI IMG/M metagenome (GOLD analysis project Ga0114129, IMG submission 80071) | Populus rhizosphere microbial communities from Tennessee, USA - Rhizosphere MetaG P. deltoides SRZDD1 (version 2) (version 2) | ecosystem: Host-associated > Plants > Roots > Rhizosphere >...
GCTAGCTGACCGGATGGCGGCCGGCGTCGCCCGCGTGCGCGGCAAGCATGGCGATCCCGCCGCGGCCCGCCGCCGGCTGCGCGCGATCGGTACGGCCTACCTGGAGTTCGCCCGCGAAGAACCAGGGCTGTTCGCAACCGCGTTCGCCCTGCCGACGCGGCATGACTACGGCGCTCCAGACAGCGGGACCGGACAGGACCCCGCGCCCCTAGATCATCTCCGCGCCGCGCTCGATGAGCTGGTCGACGCCGGCGTCCTCGACCGGCGGCGCCGCGACGGCATCGAGTACCCCATCTGGTCCGCGGTACACGGGCTAGCGGTGCTCACCGGCCAAGGGCCCTTGCGCGATGTCCCCGATGCCACCCGCCATCACCTCGAGGAACTCACCCGCGCCTTCATCCAAGAGAACCTCACAGGAGCTAGCGCTCCTGCTGTCCAACAGGACTGACAGCGCTCCGCCTAATGCCATGCGCGGTGGCGTTTGACCACCTGGTGCAGACCAGAGTCGTCAGATCCGCGATGAGTTAGGGCTGCGCGCTTGGCATGCAGCAGGCGAGGCCGACGATGGTCACGCCTACCAGCGCGAAAACTGCCTCCAGCGGCTGGAAGCCGATCCAGGCCAGCTCGGCGGCCTCGAAGCAGACCAGCCCCGCCCCGGCGGCCATCGACAGCTCGCGCGCATGCCGGTAGCTGCCCACTCAAGGTCCTCATGGCGGTGCTCCCGGCAGGCTGTCGGCGCCTACGCGGCGATGAAGTCTCTGACGGCCGCCATGACCTCGGCGGGCTGCTCGGCGTGCGCGTTGTGGCCCGCGCGCTCGATGATCTGGAGGCGCGCACCGGGGATTCCGGCCGCCAGCTCGCGCTGGTGTTCTGGCGGGAACAGGAAGTCGTCCCGCCCGGCCATCACCAGCGTCGGCACCGTGATCTCGCCGAGGCGGTCCATGACGCTCCAGTCCTTGAGCAGGTGGCGGCCGGCGAAGATGAGCGCTTCCGGCCGCATCTTTGACCGCCATTCGCCGTGGATCAGGTCGCGGGCGGTCAGCCGCAGGCTGGGGTGGTGGAAGTAGGCGGGCCCGATCCGCATCAGGATCCAGGGCATCTCCCGCGGCTTGAACTCGCCGGTGAACCAGCGCCGGACCAGTTCCACCTTCTGCGGGCTGTAGCCGCGCTTGGCGAGCAGGTCTGCCGCGTTCTGCCGCGACCAGCGGCTGTCGGCGCCGGTGTCGAGCAGCACGAGATGCGACAGGCGGCCCGGGTACCGCAGCGCGTACTCCAGCGCTACATGCCCGCCGAACGAGTGGCCCAGCACCGCCCACCGCTCGAAGCCAAACCTCTCGCGCAGCGCGTCGGCGTCGGCGGTCAGGTTCTCCCACGTCATCGACGAAACGGGAGGGCCTTCCGACCGCCCGTTGCACCGGTGGTCGTAGAAGATCAGGGTGAACCGGTCGGCGCACTGCCGGAACGGCAGCATCGTCCAGTGATCCGCCCCGGGCCCGCCATGCATGAGCAGCAAGGGGTACCCGTGGCCGGCAACCTCAACGTAGAGGGACACATCCCGGATCGGGATCCTCCCTGGCCCGATCTGCTGATCGTGTGACGTAGTCACCTGTCACCATCTCCGCGTCATCTGGGGTCGATCGGCGTGAGAATGCCGAGCCTGTCCTCGATCGCGGCGGCGGCATCGAGGCACAGGTCCTCCCGGTAGCGCGGCCCGATCATCTGTACCGCCTGAGGGAGGCCATCGCCGATGCCGACGGGAAGCGCCATCGCCGGCAGACCGAGCGCGCTGACGGCGATGGCCATGCGCATCGTGCGGATCGTCTCGGCTACGCGACCGTCGTCGAGATCGGTGCCGGCGTAGAAGGCGACGTCGGTGCAGATCGGGGCGACGATCAGCGAGTGCTGTTCCTGGAACTCGCCCCACGCCCGCAGCAGTTCATGCCGCGTCATGAAGCTCTGCTCAGCCGTCATTACGTCCGGCTCGCCGGCCACCTCGAAGAACGCCACCAGGAACCGCTTGGTGTCGGCCGGCGCCGCAGGGAACGCGAGCTGCCACCCGGCCCGAATGCCGGGAGTGCTGAGCATGTCCAGCAAGGTCCTCGCCGCCAGGTCGATCGACGGCGGCTCGGCCTCGTCGACGGCGTAGCCGGCGTCCTCGAGCGCCCTGGCCGCCTTCCGAACGCCCTCCTGCACCTGCCTCGCGGTGCCCTGGCCGGCCGGATCGACGACGAGGGCCACCCGGAGGGGCGTGGCGGATTCGGGGCCGCGGAGTGGCGCCGGCACCGACCACGGGTCCTGCCAGGTGGGCCCGGCCAGCACTTCGAAAGCAGCACGGAGGTCGGCGACGCGCCGTGCCAGCGGACCCTGGACGCTCGTCAGCTGGACGCCGATCGGCACGGCCCCCGGGCCGGAGGTGGTCGCGTCCGGGATGCGTCCCAGGGTTGGCTTCAGCGCGCTGACGCCGCAGCACTGGGCGGGGTGGCGCAGCGATCCGAGCCCGTCGTTGCCGAGCCCCAGCGGGCTCATCCCGGTGGCGAGGGCCGCGGCCTCGCCGGCGCTGGAGGCGCCGGCGGTTCGGGACCGGTCCCACGGGTTGACCGTCGGTCCGTAGAGTTCGCTGTCGGTGTGCCAGCGCATCGCGAAGGTGGGAAGGTTGGTGCGGCCGATCGGGATCGCCCCGGCAGCCTTCAAGCGCTCGACGACGGGGGCATCCCGGCTCGGGTACGCGTTCGCCAGCGCCTTGGCTCCGTGGGTGGTCGGGGTACCGGCGAGGTCGACGTTCCCCTTGACCGTGAAAGGGACGCCGTGGAACAGCGGGAGGTCACCGCCGGCGGCGACCGCACGGTCGGCCGCCTTCGCAGCTTCGACGGCCTGCTCGCCCAGGGCGACCGTGACCGCGTTGACCGACGGGTTCACCGCCTCGATCCGCTGGAGGTGGGCCTCGACGACCTCTCGGCTGGAGGCCTGCTTGGACCGGATCGCCTGGGCCAGCTCCGCCGCGCTCATGCGCCAGAGCTCCGTGACGGCGGCGACGCTCATGCTTTCACGTCCTCCGATCGCCTGTTGGCGGTTGCTTGTACAGCGACTGAAGCTGGAGGTCGGCGTGCAGGGCCGTCGTGCCGGCGCCGGGTTCGCGGGCGAACGCGACGCGGACCGTCGACATCCCGAGCTTCGAGAGGTCGAGGCGGAACAGGTAAGGGTCGTGCTCGTCGTCGGGGTACAGCGCAAGGCCGCGGTAGAGCGCGGGTACCGGGGTCAGCACCCGGACCCAGAGGCGCCCGCCGCGGACGAGCACCTGGGCGCCGGCGCCCAGCCCCACCCGTCCGCGGAGGTCCGAGATCCGCGAGGGGAGCCGATAGCGGCCGCAGAGGTCGGCCCAGACCTCGGGGTGGTGAGGAAGGTCGGTGCGCACTACCTCGTCCGGGACGCCGAGCAGGCGGCGCAGCAACCGGCCGAGCTCAGTCTGCAGCCACACGAACGCCCCGCTCGACCCGTTGGTGAAGGCGATGACGCCGACGCCGTCGTCGGGAGCCACTAGGAGCTGGGAGTTGAACCCTGGCAGGACCCCTTCGTGCCCGACGACGCGATGCCGGCCGGCGTCGCCGCGGAAGAACGCGAGGCCGATCCCCGGGAGGCGCGGGTCGGGCTGATGGTGGGGCTCGAACATGGCCGCGAGCGTCGCCGGCTGGACCAATGAGCCGTGATCGCTGGCGCCACCGCCGAGGAGGGCCGCGGCAAACCGGGCCATGTCGTGGGTGGTGGAGTAGATCGCACCGGCTCCCGCGCCGATCCACTCGCGATCGGGAACCGCTCGCGCGCCGCGGGGCCCGAGGACGTACCCCGTGGCGAGCCGTGACGTGACCAGCCCGGATCGGACGAGATCCGTATCCACCATGCCGAGGGGATCGAAGACGTGCTCGCGGAGATAGCGAGCGAGGGGCATCCCGCTCACGTCTTCGACGATCTGGCCGAGCGTGGCGAACCCGTGATTGCTGTAGGCGAAGGCGGTGCCGGGCTCGACCACCAGCCGGAGGCCGCCGCGATAGTACTCGGCGAGCGGCGGCATCGGCTCGCCGGCTTTCACGCTGTGCAGGGCGGGGCGGCCACCGAACGGGCCCCAGCCGGGATGGAGCAGGTCGGAGACGCGGACCACTTCGGGAATCCCGGCGGTGTGCGTCAGCAGGTGGCGCATTGTCGCGGGCCGGAAGCCCGCCTTCGCGGGGACCAGCCGGTAGGCGCGAAGGTAGTCGTTGGCGGGCGCGTCGAGGTCGACCAACCCCCGCTCCCAAAGCTGCATCACGGCGATCGCGGTGAACGTCTTGGTGATGGAGCCGACCCGAAAGACCGTGTCCTCCGCGATCGGCGTGTTCGACGCGATGTCCGCGAGGCCGTGCCCGTAGAAGCACTCCAGGGACCCGTTGCGGACCACGCCCAGCGCCAGGCCGACGGCGGGATGGCGGTTGAGGATCCCGGCGAACCCGCGGCCGGGGTGCCCGGTCACCGGCGCGGTAGGTGGCGCGCTGCCTGGGTCGTTACTGGGCCTGGTCGCCATGGCCGCACCTCCCTGGCCGCCGCCGGGCACGGCAGCGCCCGCACCCGGCCGCCAGCATCATGCTCCCACTGTGCGGCCATCCAGTGCCGGAGTCGCGGGGCCCGTTTCGCGGGGACCTCCGTCCTGACGGCCTGGCCCTGGACAGACGGTACTCGTATCCATGCTGGGCCCGGAGACGGCTGGCCCCGATCAGCAGGACAAACGTCCCTACCCGCAGGCCCAGGTGGCGCCGATCCTGTAGGGGAACCGGGGGTGAACCCGATGGAACGGCTGACCGCGGAAGACCGGCTCATGCTGTGGCCGGATGAGCGCTGGCCGCAGGACATCGGTGCGCTGGCCATTCTTGAGGGCAGTAGCCTGCTCGACCCGGATGGCCGGTTCCGGCTCGAGGGCGTGCGGCAGGCGATCGAGGCCCGGTTGCACCTGGTGCCCCGGTTCCGGCAGTTGCTCCACGTGCCGCGGCGGGGGCTGGGCGGTCCGCTGTGGGTGGACGCCCCGGTGTTCGACCTCGCCGAGCATGTGCGGGTGATCGCCCTTCCCGCGCCTGGGGAGGAGGCTCAGCTGCTGGTCGCCGCCGAGCAGTTGCGCCGCCGGCGCCTGGACCGGGCACGGCCACTGTGGGAGATGTGGTTCCTCACCGGGCTGCCGGAACGGCGGATCGGCCTGTTCGTGCGCATGCACCACGCCATCGCCGACGGCATCGCGGGCGTAGCCACCATCGGCACCTTCCTCAGCCCAGCGCCCGGCGCGCCCGCCGGATCAGCTCGGCCATGGGCACCGGTGCCGGTGCCACCGGCATCGGCGCTGTTCGCCGACAACCTCTGCCGGCAGGCAGCCGGGCTGGGCCGCGCGTTCGAAGCCCCCACGCGGCCGGTAACAGCGGCGCGGCGGGCGCGGGCCGCGTGGCCGGCGATGCGCGAGCTTTTCACCGGACCACCAACACCACAGACCAGCCTGGACCGCGCAGTCGGCCCCGGCCGCACCCTCGCCCTCATCCGCAGCAGCCTCGACATGGTCAAGCAGATCGCGCACCGCCACGGCGCGACGGTCAACGACGTGCTGCTGGCCGTCACCGCCGCAGGCCTGCGCGGGCTTCTCCACAGCTGCGGCGAGCCGGTCGAGGATCTCACCCTGCCGGTCTACGTGCCCGTCACGCTTCGCCCGGCACAACACCGCGAGCAGGCACGCGGCAACCTGATCGGGCAGATGGTCGTGCCACTCCCCCTCGGTGTGCCCGATCCCGGCCGGCGGCTGGAGCAGATCGCCGCGGAGACCGCCAGGCAGAAGGCGATGGGCCACCCCAACCTGGGAACGATGTTCCGCAGCCGACTCGCCCGCCGGGCGCTGCTGGCGTTCCTGGACCGGCATCTTGTGAGCGCGACCACCGCCGACGTGCCCGGCCCGCCGCTGCCGGTCCACCTGGCCGGGGCCCGGCTGCTCGAAGTGTTCCCGGTGCTGCCCCTCATCGCAAAGGTGACCCTCGGGGTCGGCGCCCTATCCTACGCCGGGCAGTTCAACATCACCGTGGTCGCCGACCGCGACGCAGTCCCCGACCTCCAGATCTTCGCCGAGCCCGCCCAGAACGAACTGCAGGCACTCCGGAATGGTTGATCTGCGCGCGGACCTCCAGTCACCGTACGGAGCTGGCAACAGGGCAACCATGCTCGCCCCGGTCAACCTGCCCAGGCTCGGCGATCCGTCGCTGGTGGGTGTGCCGGGGAGCCGACCGCCTCGTGCCTTAGTGTCTGTGGCCGCCGTTTGGTGGTGGATGCCGCCTGGCCCGCTCGGCCGGTTCGGGCGATTCGGGGCTGTGGGGCAGCTGCTGGATCCAGCCCAGCGCCGTCAGGTAGTCGGTCATCGGCTTGTCGGCCTGGTCGTAGTAGCTGGCTATCTGCTCGCTTGTGGTGACAGCCCTGGCGGTGGCCCGCTGGCCATTGGGCGGTGGCCCTGGCCCGTGCGGGTCAGGCTGCGGGTCGGCCGCCGGCCTGGACTGCGGGTGCGGCGCCTGGCCGGGCTGCACCGGCACATGGGCACGGGGGTCTGGCGGCATGGTGTCGCTGAACCCGGGCACGATGGCCATCTCGGGCGGGGCCACCACCTTGCCAGCCGGCCCGGCGGCAGCGCCGCGCCCGCTGGTGGGTGACGGGAGCTGGCCGCTGCTGCGGCGCCAGCGTCTGATCACGACCAGGGCGGCCACGATGATCAGCGCACTGCACAGCGCAACGTCGATCAGCAGCAGTCCGGCCATGATCAGCCCCCCGGGTGAGCGGTCCCACGTGGTCCCGTACCCGGCCAGCCCCCACCGGTACCACCCCGACCGCGCGGCCTGGTGCTGTCGGTGGACCTGTGGTTGTGGGTGCTTGCAGACTGATGTGGTGCCGACCACGCGGTATGCCAAGAGCGCGGGAGTGAACATCGCCTATCAGGTTTTCGGCGATGGCCCAGTTGATCTGGTGTTCGTGCCCGGATTCATCTCACATGTTGAGCTTGCCTGGGAGGAGCCGTACCTGGCCCGCTTTCTGCGGCGGCTTGCGGCCTTCGCCCGGGTGATGTTCTTCGACAAACGCGGTACTGGGCTGTCTGATCCGGTCACGCGTCCGCCGGGCCTGGCGGAGCGGATGGATGATATCCGGGCGGTGATGGACGCCGCGGGCTCGCAGAGGGCTGCCCTGTTCGGTGTCTCCGACGGCGGGTGCTTGTGCATCGCGTTTGCGGTTGCCCACCCGGAGTGCTCGGCTGCGCTGATCACTTACGGGTCCTTCGCCCGCCGGCTGCGCAGCGCCGATTACCCGTGGGGATGGCCTGCTGAGCACTTGGCGGAGGTGCTACGCGGGATGGATCAGGGCTGGGCCACCGGGAAGTGGTGGGCCGCGGCCAATCCCAGCGTCGCCGACGACGAGCGCTACCAGGCATGGTGGGCTCGCTATCTGCGGGCCGCCGCCAGCCCTTCGATGGGACGCGGGGCGCTCGGGCTGAACGCTGGGCTCGACATCCGCCACCTGCTAGCAGAGGTTGATGTCCCGACGCTGGTCGTTCACCGGACCAACGAGCAGTGGGTGGATGTGGGCAACAGCCGGTACCTAGCTGCGCACATCGCCGGCGCCCGGCTCGTCGAGGCGTCCGAGGTGGACCATCGGCCGTGGCTGGGTGACGCCGACGAGATCCTCGACGCCGTCGAGACCTTCGTGACCGGCACGTCGGCCCGGCAACGGGGCAGGCGGTATGCGGCCGGAGCGGGGGCGCTGAGCCGTCGGGAACGCGAGATCGTCGCTCTTACCGTGGCCGGCGAGACCGCGCCAGCGATCGCCGCGGCGCTATTCCTGAGCGAACGCACCGTGGAAAGCCATCTCGCGCGTGCTTACGTCAAGCTGGGGGTGCATTCCAAGCTCGAGCTGGCCCGGCGGGCAGCCGAGCTCGGCCTGGCCCGCGATTCGCTGTGATCAGCGAGCCTCAGATGCCGTACAAGTACGGATGCTGGCGCATCGGGCTCTCCGTAGCGTTCTGCCAGCAGGGCAGCTCGCACGGGATACCGGAGGTCAGGTCAAAATGAAGTTCGCGCAGATCATCGAGTTCACCACAGGGCGCATTGACGAATTCAACGCGAGGCTGGATGAGTGGATGGCCAGGTCCGATGGCCACCGGATACCCCATCGGGCGGTGCTGAGACGAGACCGCGACGCTCAGGACAGGTACTTGCTCATGGTGGAGTTCGCCTCCCGGGAGCAGGGCATGGAAAATTCCCGCCGGCCCGAGACCGGAGAGTTCGCCGCTTTCCTGGCTGATATTAGCGTCGGCGGGCTGACGTTCCGCAACCTGGACGTCCTGCGCGAAGAGGATCTCTAGCGGTTGCCGCGCTGCACGAAGCGGGAGGGGCCCAAGGCCCATGGAATACGACGACATCATTGTGGGTGGCGGTTCGGCAGGCGCGGTGCTGGCGGCGCGGCTGTCGGAGGAGCCGGTCCGCCGTGTCCTGCTGCTGGAGGCGGGCCCGGACTACGCGACCATGGAGTCAACACCCGACGACCTGCAAGACGGCTGGCACATGTCGCTGCGGGCGCACGACTGGGGGCTGACCGCGGAGGCCGTGCCCGGCCGGGTCATTCCCTATCCGCGTGGCCGGGTGATCGGCGGCTCCTCTGCGGTCAACGCCACGATCGCCTTGCGCGGCGTGCCGGCCGATTACGACGAGTGGGCGGCGCTGGGTAACGATGAGTGGAGCTGGGCGAAGGTGCTGCCATACTTCCGGCGGCTGGAGGACGACCCGGAAGGGGCGAGCGAGCTGCACGGGCGAGGCGGCCCGGTCACGATCTGCCGCTGGCGGCCCGATGAGTTGATCCCGGTCCAGCGTGCCTTCTTCGAAGTGTGCCGTCGCCTCGGCTTCCCCGAGGTCATCGACCACAATCACCCCGAAGCGGCCGGCGTCGGCCCGTTCCCGCAGAACAGGCGGGGCCGGCTGCGCCTGTCCACGGCGATCGCCTACCTGCTGCCCGCACGGCACCGGCCCAACCTCACCATCCGGCCGCACTGCCTGGTCAACCGGGTCCTGGTCGCGGGTGACCGGGCGGTCGGTGTGGACATCGCTGGCGAAGGCCAGCCGGAACAGGTCCGCGGGCGGCGCATCACCCTGGCGGCCGGCGCCATCGGCTCGCCGGCCATCCTGCTCCGGTCCGGTATCGGGCCCACGGCCGCGGTGGGCGGCCTGGGCATCGAGCCCGTGGCGGACCTTCCCGGCGTCGGCGCGGGCCTGGCCGACCATCCGGTTACCCGGCTACTGCTCGTCCCGAAGCCGGGCAGCGCCGACCCCGGGACCCCGCTCGCGCAGGTGGTGGTCCGCTACACAGCTCCCGGCTCAGGTGAGTTCAACGACATGCAGCAGGTCATGTTCAGCCACGTCGACGTGGCAGGCATCGGCGGCAGGCAGGCAGTGACCGCGGTGGGCACGCCACTCGCAATTGGGCTGCCAGTCGCGCTCGAACGACCGCACACCCGCGGCCTCCTAGAGCTTGTGAGCACCGACCCGTACGTCCCGCCGCGAATCCAGCTCAACTTCGCCGACGACCCGCAAGACCTGCGCCGACTCATCGCAGGCACCCGTCTCGCCTGGCAGATCGCGCACCAGCCTGAGATCGCCCGCCACATGCGCCAAGTCGCCCTGCTATCAGAAGACACGATCAGTTCGGACGACGCACTGGCCAGCTACGTCCGCGCGACCGTATCAACCCAGTTCCATCCCTGCGGCACCGCCCGGATGGGCCTGGCAGATGATCCGATGGCCGTGGTCGACCAGCACTGCCAGGTCCGAGCTGTCCAGAACCTGCACGTGGTCGACGCGTCGGTCATGCCGACCATCCCGCGCGCGAACATCAACCTCACCTGCATCATGATCGGCGAGCACGTCGCTGAGTGGATGCGCGACGGAGCTGCTGACAAGCCGGGGTGAGCGTCTGACTAGCGCTTAGGTGGCAGATCTGGTGGCATCGTCTCATCGGCCTGTGGCAGCGCGCGCCGCGGAAGGACGCGAGCTGGAAAAGCGTTAGCCACCCTCGGGACTCCGTAGCCATCCTGGGTGCGTGTTTCCCGTGCGCCACTATGGAGACCGCAACTTTGACACCCTCGCTTGCTGAGCTGCGAGCACGCCTGCCCGGGCTGATGCCGCGCGATCAGCGCCGGCTGAGCCGGCGCCTGGAGAGTGCCGCCGCGCTGCGCAACGCTGCCCGGCGCGATGAGGCATTCGGCCAGGTCATCGCCGAGCTCGAGGCGGCTGCCGCCCGGGTTGAGGAACGACGGCGCGCAGTGCCTGCGGTTTCCTACCCGCCCCAGCTGCCGGTTAGCCAGCGCAAGGACGAAATCGCCGAGGTCATCCGCGATAACCAGGTGGTCATCGTCGCTGGCGAGACCGGTTCGGGGAAGACCACGCAGCTGCCGAAGATCTGCCTTGAGCTTGGCCGTGGCGTCACCGGGCAGATCGGGCATACCCAGCCCCGGCGGATCGCGGCGCGCACCGTGGCGGAGCGGATCGGCGAGGAACTCGGCACCGAGGTCGGTGCGGCGGTCGGCTACAAGGTGCGATTCACCGATAAGGCCAGCGACGACACCCTCGTTAAGGTGATGACCGACGGGATCCTGCTGGCCGAGATGCAGCAGGACCGGCAGCTGTTGCGCTACGACACGCTGATCATTGACGAGGCTCACGAGCGCAGCCTGAACATCGACTTCATCCTCGGCTACCTGAAGCGGCTGCTGCCCACGCGGCCCGACCTCAAGGTCATCATCACCTCGGCCACGATCGACCCGGAACGGTTCAGCAAGCACTTCTGGGATGCGCCGGTGATCGAGGTGTCGGGGCGCATGTACCCGGTCGAGGTGCGCTACCGCCCGCTGGCCGACCCGGACCGCCCCGGTGACGAGCCGAAAGACCAGGCGCAGGGTATCTGCGACGCTATTGGCGAACTGCGTGCCGAGGGACCGGGGGACGTCCTGGTCTTCCTGAGCGGCGAACGGGAGATCAGGGACACCGCCGATGCGCTGGCCGAGCTGGCAGACCTGGCGGGCCTGGAGGTGCTGCCGCTGTACGGGCGGCTGTCATCGGCTGAGCAGCACCGCGTCTTCGAGCCGCATCAGCGGCCGCGCGTGGTGCTGGCCACCAACGTCGCGGAGACCTCGCTGACCGTGCCGGGCATCAGGTACGTGATCGACCCGGGCACCGCGCGGATCTCCCGGTACAGTCACCGGACCAAGGTGCAGCGGCTGCCCATCGAGCCGATCTCCCAGGCCTCGGCGAATCAGCGCAAGGGCCGGTGCGGGCGGACGTCCGACGGCATCTGTATCCGGCTGTACAGCGAGGACGACTTCGGCTCGCGACCGGAGTTCACCGACCCGGAGATCCTGCGCACCAGCCTCGCCTCGGTCATCCTGCAGGCGGCAGCGCTCGACCTCGGTGAGGTCGCGGACTTCCCGTTCGTGGATCCGCCGGAGTCCCGCAACATCGCGGACGGCGTCCGGCTGCTCGAAGAACTGGGTGCGCTCTCGCCGGGCCGGGGCGCGACCCGGCTGACCGGCGTGGGGCGGAAGCTGGCCCGGCTGCCGGTGGACCCGCGCCTCGGCCGGATGATCCTGGAGGCCGGGCACCAGGGATGCGTCCGCGAGGTGCTGATCATCGCGGCGGCGCTGTCCATCCAGGACCCGAGAGAACGGCCCGCCGATGCCCGTGAGGCCGCGGACGCGATGCATGCGCGGTTCGCCGAGCCGGGGTCCGACTTCCTCGCCTTCCTCACCTTGTGGGACTACCTGCACGAGCGGCAGCGCGAGCTGTCGGGCTCTGCCTTCCGCCGCATGTGCCGCCGCGAGTACCTGCACTACCTGCGGGTGCGGGAATGGCAGGATCTGCACGGTCAGCTGCGCCAGGCGGCCAGGGACGTCGGCATCGGCACCGGCTCCGATCGCGGCTTGCCGGAGCCGGGAGGGCGGCAGAGGCGTCACGCGGACCCCGCCCGCAAGACATCGGCCAGGAAGACATCGGGCCGGCGGGCATCGGGCCGCGAGGCGGAGCCCGGGGCGCGATTCCCGGCGGATGTTGCCGACCGGGTGCACATATCACTGCTGGCCGGCCTGCTGTCGCACATCGGGATGAGGGACGCGGAACGCAATCCCGGCGGGAAGCGGCGCGGCCCGGCTGAGTTCGCTGGCGCTCGCGGTGCCCGCTTTGCGATCTTCCCCGGCTCCGCGCTGGCGAAAAAGCCACCGCAGTGGGTGGTGGCGGCCGAACTGGTCGAGACGTCCCGGCTGTGGGCGGGGGTGACGGCGCGTATCGAGCCCGAGTGGGCCGAGCCGCTGGCGGAGCACCTGGTCAAACGCACCTACAGCGAACCGCACTGGGATGCGCGGCGCGGTGCGGCGATGGCGCTGGAGAAGGTAACCCTGTACGGCCTGCCGATCGTGACGGCGCGGCGGATCAACTACGCGCGCGTCGATCCGGCGGCGGCACGGGACCTGTTTATCTCCGGTGCCCTGGTCGAGGGCGACTGGCAGACCCACCACAAGTTCTTCCACCGCAACCAGGAACTGCTCGAAGAGGCGAAGGAACTAGAGGACAAGGTCAGGCGGCGCGGCATCGTGGCCGACGACGCGGCCCTATTCGCCTTCTACGACCAGCGGATACCCAAGGACGTGACGTCCGCGCGGCATTTCGACACCTGGTGGAAGAAGGTGCGCGCCGAGTCTCCCGATCTGCTGACGTTCACCTCAGCCGACCTCGCGGGCCCGGTCGCCGACCAGGTTGAGCCCGCCGACTATCCCAGCCGGTGGGGCGAGCTTCCGCTGTCGTACGAGTTCGCTCCCGGTGAGCCGGACGACGGCGTGGCTGTGGACATCCCGCTTGCCGCCCTGGGTCAGGTCAGCGCCGACGAACTCGGCTGGCACGTGCCGGGCCGGCGCGAGGAACTGGTGACCGAGCTCATCAGGTCCCTGCCCAAGGACCTGCGCCGGGCGTTCGTGCCCGTGCCGGACACCGCTCGCGCCGTGGTCGCCCGGCTGGGCGAGCCGCATGGGAACCTGCTGGACGCGCTCGGCGAGGAACTCGGCCGCATCGGCGGCGTCCAGATTCCGCGGGACGCGTGGGATCTGTCGCGGCTGCCCGCCCATCTGCGGATCACGTTCCGGGTGATGGACTCCGGCCACGAGCTGGCCAGCGGGAAAGACCTTGACGAGCTGCGCCAGCGCCTGCGGCCCCGGCTGCAGACGATGCTAAACGAAGCGGCCGGCGACATCACCCGCACCGGGCTCCGCGAGTGGAGCATCGGCACCTTGCCCAAGATGGTCACCCGCGATCGGGTCACCGCCTACCCAGCCCTGGTAGATGCCGGGAACACGGTCGACGTCCGGCTGTTCGAGACCGAGGCGGAGGCCAGCGCGGCCATGCTGCTGGGCACCCGCCGGCTGCTCCTGCTGCAGGTACCGTCCGGCGTGCGCTCGATCGCCGACCGCCTGCCCAACGAGCGGAAGCTGGCGATGAGCCGGAGCCCGTACCCGGGCATCGGCGCCCTCCTCGATGACTGCGCAGCGTGCGCGGCAGACCAGGTGATCGCCGATGCAGGCGGGCCGGCCTGGGACGCCGACGGCTTCGCACGCCTGGCGACGCAGGCACGGGATGCCCTGCCGCTGGTGACGGCCCGGGTGGTGGACGTCGTCGCTGAGGTTCTTGAAGCAGCCCACGAGGCCGAGATCCGGCTGCAGCGCGCCGCCAGCCCGCCGCTGGCAGCGGCGCTCGCCGATGCGCGCGGCCAGTTCGCGGCGCTGATATATCCCCGCTTCGTCAGCGAGACGGGTCTGCGGCGGCTGCCCGACCTGGTCCGCTACCTGCGGGCGATCAGCCGCAGGCTGGACACCGCGGCGGCGGATCCGGGCCGCGACGCCACTCGGATGGCGGCCGTGCGCGGAGTAACGGAGGCCTACCAGCGGGCCATCGCGGATCTTCCGGCCGCCCGGCGCTCCGGCCAAGACGTCCAGGCGGTCCGCTGGATGATCGAGGAACTGCGGGTCAGCCTCTTCGCTCAGCTGCTGGGCACGTCCGGTCCGGTGTCGGAGAAGAGGATCCATGCCGCGCTTGACCAGCTGATCGGCCCGCGCTGACCCGGGGGGACGCGCGGATTTAGCGACGGTGGCTAGGAGTGCCGTGTCGCGCTGCCAGCAGCGGATGGCTCATGCTGCAGATGGGGCGAGCAGCGATGCCCGCATCGACAACTACGGACGGTAGTAGAATGCCGGGCATGGGGGTAGCCGATTCACGGGGAAGGGGCGCTGGGCGCTGTGTGGTGGCGGGGCTCGCCACCTTGGTCCTCACGGCGGTAGCCGGTTGCGGGTCATCAGCCGGGCCACCCGGTTCCGTGCGCACGCCGGCGGGCGGATCCCCGTACCAGGCCCATGTGGTGCGGCTGCCGTTCGCCAAGCCGGCGGGCGTGTTCACCGACACGAACGGCAAACCGTTCGACCTCAAGAAGGACACCGCGGGGCACCCAACCCTGCTGTATTTCGGCTACACCCACTGCCCTGACGTGTGCCCGCTGACCATGGCCAGCCTCGGTGCAGCGGTGAAGAAACTGCCGGAGCAGCAGCGCGAAGACTTCCGGGTCGTCTTCATCACCACCGACCCGCGCCGCGACACCCCGAAGCGGCTGCGGGCGTGGCTGGATGCCTTCGGCAAGGACTTCATCGGCCTGACCGGCTCTTGGCACACGATCGCGCGGGCAGCGAAGCGCGTACATGTCGCGGTGGTGAAACCCAAGCCCACGAAGAGCGGTGATTACCAGGTGACGCACGGCGCCCAGGTATTCGGGTTCCCCCCGGCCGGCAACCAGACGTACATGTTCTCGGCCGAGACGCCGGTGCAGGACTTCAAGCACGACCTGCCGTTGTTCGCCAAGGGAGTGCGGCCATGACGGCCACACCCATGACCGGGGTTGCCATGATCGTCGTGATCCTGGCCGCCGGATGCGGCGGATCAGGCACGGCGGGGCACCAGGGATCGCCTCCGGCAGCAAGCGTGGCCCAGCCTGCGACAGGCGCGCCTGCCAGAGTCACGCCGGCCGCGAGCAGGGGAGATCTTGTGATCATGCGGCCGTACTTGCCGCGGCCA
>Ga0114129_10007850_pt1 | contig 15181 bp, 15 predicted proteins | sample RhiMetdeltSRZDD1_FD_80071 | JGI IMG/M metagenome (GOLD analysis project Ga0114129, IMG submission 80071) | Populus rhizosphere microbial communities from Tennessee, USA - Rhizosphere MetaG P. deltoides SRZDD1 (version 2) (version 2) | ecosystem: Host-associated > Plants > Roots > Rhizosphere >...
ACGAGTAGATAGTTGAGCACTATGCCGTAGCCCAGGTGGTTAAGTGTGGAACGAGACGCTCGAGCTGCACGCCTCTTGACGCCTTCAGCAGAACAATCGCGTTGCGCTGCAACCTGGCCTGGAGGGCCGGCCACAGCTCTTCGACATCATGCGCAGTGATCACGCGTTCACCACCGTTACGTTTTTCCAGCGCCGGCGCGAACTCACCGATCCCTGCAACGATGTCGGCGCCGGATGCCAGAGCCAGCTCGGCGATGTCTGCGTGACATTGCTGTGATGCCGCACCCAGTTCCCGCATCGTACCAAGGACGATTACCCTCTGCCGACCGGAACCGGTAGCCTTCAGCAATTCGATGGCGGCGCGCGTCGATCCCGGGTTGGCGTTGTAGGCGTCGTTGATAAGCGTTACGCCACCCACTTGTTCCCACGCGGATCGCATCTTCGGCTGCGGCATCTTTGCGATCCCCTGAGCCGCAGCCTCGTAGCTCACACCGCATTCACGTCCAACTGCGAGAGCGAGCATGGCATTGCGCAGATTGTGGACCCCGCGGATCGGCGGTTTCACCGTCGCGCCGTCTATCTCGATCACACCAAGTCCATCCGGGCCAATCTCCCATCTTTGGGGAGCGAGGTCGGCATTCTTCTCCAGCCCGGCGACGACCACCCGCGCTGCCTTTCCGCGAGCGGCTTCGGCAATTTCCGGCTGCGCGGACGGCGCTATTCCGACCTCGATTCCCTCATAGACGGCAGCCTCCTCGCGCAGCACCCCGGCAAGATCGCCGAGACCCTCGAGATGCTCCTCGGCGATAGAGGTCACCAGCGCGATGTTCGGCTCGGCGATATCTCGCAGAATCGCAACTTCGCCGGGCAAGCTCGTACCAAGCTCGATGACTGCAATCTCGGCCTCGGCTGGCATCGACAGCAGCGACAGCGGCACGCCGATGCGGTTATTGAGGTTACCCGTCGTAGCGTGCACCGTGTATTTCTCACCCAGGACAGCGCGAAGCAGATCCTTGGTGCTGGTTTTCCCATTACTGCCGGCCACGCCGATTACCGGCTTGCCCCACGCTCGACGCCAGTAATGCCCGAGTGCGCCGAGTGCAACAAGGGTATCGCGCACCTCGAAAACGGGAACGCCCAACGCGTTGAGCTTGGGCACTTTGGAGACAACCACTGCGGAAGCTCCATCGCGCACCGCGTCTGCCAGATAATCGTGACCATCGAAGCGTTCTCCACGCAACGCGACGAAGACGTTTCCCTTCGCGATCTTGCGAGTGTCGGTCGTAATCCCAGTTGTTTCTGCCGTTCCGCGCGGGAGCTTGCCGACCGCGTGCTCCGCGAACGCGTCAGCGATCCGGTCAAGCGTCCAGAAACCGGTCATTTCCGCGGTCCCGCGGTTCCATCTTCAGCTTCCCGCCTCCCGCTTCCCGCCTCCCGCGTCAAGTCGCGCACAATTTCTTTCTCGTCAAATGGATATGAAGTAGTTCCGCGAACCTGGTACGTCTCGTGGCCTTTCCCCGCCAGCAACACGATGTCGTCCGGTTTCGCCACCTCCAGCGCACGTTTGATCGCTGTCAGGCGATCGGTTACTCGTTCGTGATTTGAAAGGCGCATGCCAGCTTCGATGTCGTCGATGATTGCGTTCGGGTCTTCAGTACGTGGATTGTCACTCGTAACTATAGCGCAATCCGCGCCTCGTTCGGCGATCTCACCCATCAATGGCCGTTTTCCTTTGTCACGGTCGCCGCCAGCCCCAAAAACGACAATCAACTTGCCGCGCGTGAAGGCGCGCGCCGTGCGCAGGGAGCGCTCCAGTGCGTCGGGCGTGTGCGCATAGTCACGCAGCACGGTCGGACGCGTAGAAATGATCTCCAGCCTGCCTGCGACCTGCGGGATAGTGCTCAATCGCTCGGCGATCAATGCAACCGGTACTCGCAGAGCGAAAGCGCTCGCTGCGGCGGCGAGAGCGTTCTCCACATTCACGTCGCCAATCAGCGGAAGCGACACGTGCGAGGAACCGTCAGGAGTAAGGAGCGTCCATTCGCTTCCGTGTGGCTCGAAGCGAACGTTCTCGGCCCTGACATTAGCGCGCGCGCGAACCGCGAATGTTAGTGAGCGCTGGGGCAACGTCAGCGCTGTCCACTCCGGCGCATCAGCGTTGACGATGGCTGTACCCTGCTCTTTCAGGTAACCAAGCAATCGCGCCTTGGCGAGAAAGTAATTCTCCATCGTGCCGTGATAGTCGAGATGGTCGCGCGTGAGGTTGGTGAAAACCGCGACGTCGAACATGATGCCGTCGATACGCCGCTGATCGAGGCTGTGCGACGACACTTCCATGGCCAGCGTGCGGACGCCCCTGTCGACGAGGTCGCGCAGCACCTTTTGCAGTTCAACAGGGCCGGGGGTGGTGAGTCCACTCCCGCCCGGCAACACCTGGCCATCACTGCCGAGGAGAACGCCCAGCGTTCCGATTGAAGCGCTCGTGCCATTGCCATCGTCGAAAAGGTGGCGAAGAATCGAAGTCGTCGTTGTCTTACCGTTCGTGCCGGTGACGCCGATCAATTTCAGATTGCGGGCGGGATTGCCAAACGCGGTCGCTGCGGCGAGCGCGGCGCCGCGCCTTCCCTCGCGAATGCAGAGCGTCGGAAGCGTTGTACGCGACGGATCCTCGACGAGCGCTGCGACAGCACCCTTTTCCGCAGCAGCCGCGAGATAATCGTGGCCGTCCGTCGTCGAGCCGCGCGTCGCGATGAAAAGATCTCCCGCCTTTACCTTGCGGCTGTCGTCGGTGATGCCCGCGGCTTCTGGCGGAACATTTCCTCGCACTCCGGTCAACAAACCGTGCTCGGCGAGCGCGGTTTTGATGGCTTTGACGTCAACCATCAGTCACTGGAATGCGCTAGCTGGACGAGCGTGCCCGGCGCTGCCATCGTGCCGGCAGCGGGCAACGTTGATGTAGATGCGGCGTCGACTAGTCGCACACGGAACCCGGCCACATGGAGTGCGCGCACCGCGGCGCGTAACGAGAGTCCGCGCACATCTGGAATGGTTCGCAGCGCCGTCTGCGATGCGGACGCGCGTGGAGTTGCGGGCAGGTCTACAACTATTGGCGGTGCCGGCTTGTCTTCAACGCGTCCGACGTTTCTGTTTGGATCGTAGCCGGAGACGCTCAGCCGCTCGCCTTTCGATCTTGCACCGAGGACCTGGGTGTTGCCTGCAGGAGGCCGGCTGGCCCGCGAGGCAGAATCGCTGGCGGGAGCTTTCTCGGAGGCCGCCAGGTCCTGTCGGTCTAGCGCGGCATCACGCGCGGCAAGCGCAGCGCGGAGCACGATCTGGGTAACCGGAGCAGCGATATCACCGCCGGCATAATGGGCGCCCTTCGGGCTATCCAGCTTCACCAGTACCACGTACTGCGGATCGTTGCCGGGAAACAGCCCCACGAAAGACGCGGTATAGTTGCCGGTCGTATAACCGACATTCGCCGATGTGCGTCGCGCAGTCCCGCTTTTCCCCGCCACCTCGAACGTGGCCAGATCTGCTTTCGTAGCGGTTCCTTCCTCAACGACAGCGCGAAGCAGCTGCTGCACCGTTCGCGCTGTCTCACCTGACATCACGCGACGGATCGCACGTGGCTCAGCTCGATAAACGACCTTGCCGTCGTTCGTGCGCACTTCCTTTACGAGATGAGGTTCGAGGAGCTCGCCGCCGTTTGCAATCGCCGCGTACGCCGTCACCAGCTGCAAAGGCGTGACAGCGATCTCGTAGCCCATGAGAATCGAGGCGGGCGTTTGCCTGGACCACAGCCGCGGTTCGCGCAGCGTGCCCGGTGACTCTGCGGGCAGCGGCACGCCGAGCGGCATACCAAACCCCAGGTCGCGAAACAGCTCGTACTTCTGGCGAGGCGTCAGACGCTGGCCGAACTCCACGATGCCGATGTTGCTCGAGTAACGAATCACATCTGCAAGCGACAGCTGCGGCGCTTTGTGCATATCCGTGATGACGCGGCCTTCCAGCTCCAGCTGACCGTTGTGCGTGTTCACGATGTCGGTCGTTCGGGCGCGTCCTTTTTCGAGCAATGCCGCTGCGACGAACGGCTTCAGCGTCGATCCCGGTTCGAAAGGCTCGGTGACGGAGGTGTTGGCTAGCGAAGGCGTTCCTACACGCCTGCTCGCCAATGCGAGGATTTCGCCCGTGTGCGGGTTCATCATCACGATATCGCCGCCCATCGCGTGCAAACTGTCTACAGCGATCGCGAGCTCGCGCTCGCAGATGTCCTGCAGCGTGTTGTTGATTGTAAGTACGACAGTCGATCCCGGCTTCGCATCCTCTGTCCACCCATCGGGTGTGTCGAGGGCACGGCCGTTCTTGTCGCGCGCCAGCCGCACCCGACCCGAGTCACCGCGCAGAATCGTATCGAGCGCGAGCTCGAGTCCGGTGACAGGATTGCCGCGACCATCGAGCGCGCCGACGATGCGCTGAATGCCTACCGACCGCGCGTAAACGCGTTGCAGCACCGGCGTGAGGTGAATTCCATGCAACTTCGAGAGCGAGGCGACGTCCGAAGCCGAGTAGAGGCCAGGCAGCTCGATCCAGCGACGGCGGCGTCCCATCGCCGCGCGCAACGCCTCGGCGTCGACTTTCGCCCTGCTCAGCGCTTTGACCACAAACGCCGTGTCTCTGATCTCGGGAAGAGCCACGGCAACTCGCGTCAGCTGCTGACTCTCAACGAGTGTGTTACCGCTGGCGTCGAGGATGTCGCCGCGCGGCGCCGATTGCGGCGAAGCGAAGTAGTGTTGGCGTTTGGCGCGAGCGACCCAGTCCTTCCCGTCCGCTACCTGCACTTTGGCAGCGCGCGCGCTGAGTGCCAGCGCAAAAAGCAGGAAGAACCCGTGAATTACGGCGACTCGCCGCGGGGTTGTCATTGCTCTGCGTTCCGCGAAAGGATCACGACCTGGCGATCGCTGGGTATGTGCATGCCCAGTCGCCGCTCCACGACCGTACCCAGAGTCTGGCGAGCCGAGGCATCGCGAATCTCGGCTTCGATGCGCGCTCGTTCGCTCTGCAGCCGCGTCTTCCTGTTATCGAGCGCGGCAAGCGCCTCGGATTGTCTGATACCAATGGTTCGGCGCCAGACGATCGAAAGCGCGACAACCAGGAAAGCCGCCAGCGCGAGACCAACGAGACTTCTGCCCCGGATGCCTACGCCGCTTTTCGCCATGCCCGAAGTCTGGCGCTGCGCGAGCGCGGATTCTTCTCGATCTCTTCCCCACTCGCCTTGATCGCCTTGCGCGTGACGAGCTCGCCCAGCGCGTTCTGCCCGCCGCACGTGCACTGCAGCTGCTTGGGCGGGCAAACGCACTCGCGGCTCCAGTCACGCAACGCGTTTTTTACAAGCCGATCTTCGCCGGAGTGGTAGGATATCACCGCCAAAATCCCCGCCGGCGCGAGCCGGTTGCGCAACAGGGGCAACGCTCGCTCAAGCGCACTGAGCTCGTCATTCACGGCGATCCGCACCGCCTGGAAGAGTCTCGCGAAATCCGACGGTCCGCTGCGCGCACCAAATGACCCGCGAATCGCACCCACCAGATCATCACTGGTCTTCATCGGCCTCGTCCCACGGCGGCGCACAACCTCGCGTGCCAAACGGCTGGCGCGCGGCTCGTCGCCATATTCGCGAAAAAGTCTGGTGAGGTCGCCTTCATCGAGAGTGTTGAGCAAGTCGCCGGCGGTGGTAGTACAGCGACTGTCCATCCTCATGTCGAGTAACGCGCCGGGGCGAAAAGAAAAACCACGCTCGTCGGAATCGATCTGATGCGAGGAAACGCCCAGGTCGGCCAGAATTCCGTCAAACTGCCGCTGATGCAGCTCCGGCAGTTGATCGATATCGCGGAAATTGCCCCTCAATGCACGAAAGCGGCCCGCTGCCTCATAGGCTGCGAGCCGCTTTCGAGCTTCGGTTATGGCTGCCTCGTCCTGATCCAGTGCCGTTACGGCTGCTCCAGCAGCGAGCAGCGCCTCACTATGGCCGCCGCCGCCAAGAGTGCAATCGAGGACATCCTTACTGCTTCCGAGGAGACGGATGACCTCCTCGACCATGACCGGAGTGTGATAGGAAGTATCCCATCGTCCGGTCATGGCATCGGAGGACGTCACTTACAGAAGCGCTTCACCTCGTTGTCGACGGCCGGCGTGAACTGCGGGATCGCCGTCAACAGCTGAGCGGCTTCGTTCGGATACTTCTGCCCACCGGCCGGCAGGTTTATCGACGCGAGGTTGAACGCGTCACGTGCGGTACGGGCCAGCTCACAGCTTCTCTTTTCGTTGGCTTCGATCGTCGCGGTCTGGCCGACGGAAAAAGCGCTGGCGCCGAGCAGGAACTTCGCGTCGGCCGAGCTCTGAAGTTGATCGGAGAGCTGCAGGAAACGAATCGCACGCTGGAAATCAACGATCTGCTTCGAAGCCTGTCCCGCTTTGTAGGCGTCGCTACCCGCCTTCAGCGCAAACTGGGAAAGCGCGGACGGATCAACGCCATTGTTCTTGGCGTTTTGGATCGTTTGAATGAGGTCGTCGCCCAGGTTCAGGTCCGACTGAATCGAGGCGAGCAGGAAATAACCCTGAGGATTCTTGGGATCGGATGCCACAACCTTCTTGGCGGCGTCAAGCGCCAGCTGGAGATTGCCACCCTTGCGAAGGTTATTGGCGTTGAGGAGCGCCAGAGTCGCGTCGTTCGGAAACTTCTTGAGACCCTGCGCCGCAGCTTCTGACGCTTTCTGCGGCAGATTTAGTGACGAATACGCGGCAACGAGGCGGCGATAATAATCCGCCGTCGCTGCGGCAGTATCGACGCGAACCATCTCGGTACCGACATCGATTGCCGACTGATATTCAGCGGCGTTCAGATAGACGAGCCATGCGAGATTCAGGAGCGCCGGATCGCCCGGATTGCTCTGCAGCAGATCGCGCACGAGCGGTATCGCCTGCTTCGGCCGACCGAGCTGTGGATAGGTGTTGATGACGTCCTGGACGAGACGAAGGTTCGTGGGATCCGCCGCTGCCATCGCACCCAGTGCATCGAGCAACTTCGTTGTATCGGAACTGAGGACTGCGGCGGTAACCCCGGGTCGAGGTGAATCGATCATCGACCGATAAGTCGTCGCCAGGAGCCTCAGCGACGGAATGTTGCGAGCATCGCTGGCACGCACTCTCTCGGCAACCGCAATCGCCGAGTCCTGCATCTTGAGCCTGTCGTATGACTCAGCAAGGCACATCGCCAGAATGTTGGCGTTAGGATTCTTCGCCAGCTCGGCGCGCGCCGCATTCACCGCGTCCTGATATTTGCCCTGCGCGTATGCATTGTGGCAGGCCTCTTCAGCCGGGAGCTGGCGGCGCGCGTCCTTGATCGATTTCGCGACCTGGTTGGCAGCGTCGTCCAGCTTCGCACCCTGCGCTACCGGCAGGATCTGACCCTTAGTCATGTCGCGAGAAATGATGAGTCGCGACTCGATCTTGAAGCCGGTCGGCGTCTTGGTAACGGTGCCTTCGAGGTATTGCGGCGCGCGCACCAATGTCGCCAGAGCCTTGGCATCACCCGGGGCGAGCGGTTCCGTCGTCGAATATCCCGAAGACTGCAGACTGTTGACGATGTCGGCCTTCGGAACGACGACTAGCTCCCGAATATTCGTTTGCTTCGTAAGCTGGTTGCGGATCGCGTCAGCTGCCTGAACACCGAGGTCCTTCTCGGCGCTCTGGAGCGTCGGAATCATGACTCGATCGCCCGTCTTCGTGCTCTGGGCGGTGAGCGTCGATACACCGACTGACGCGAGCGCGAGAACGAGACCTGGAAGACGTAGACGTGCCTTCAATGTTATAACCTCCCAATCAGTAAACATTCTTTACCCCACCTCCGATCTGTGGGTCCTCTTTCGTTAAGTGGGCGAGGAGGGACTCGAACCCCCGACTTCCTGCGTGTAAGGCAGGCGCTCTAACCAACTGAGCTACTCGCCCGGTGCAGAAAACGAGCCGATCCGCTCACCGGAGAATGGCTAGCGGTACGAGCACACAGTACCCGATAACTAACAGGATCGGCGCCAGGGTCTCGCCGCCCCTGGCGAGGTCCGCGAAGCCGGCAAGCAACACTATTGTGGCAAGTGTCCAATACAACCAGCCGCGCCGCGCGCCCGGTTCCCGCCCAACGCGCGGGCCTGAGCCCAAATCAGTTTTGGCCATAAGCGTGGTAGTGTAGGGCGCCGCGAAATGCGTGTCAACCCGAAGCGGCGCCTCTTAACACTCTCACCAAGCGCTATTTCGCTACGCGCTTCCGCTCGGAGTAATGGAGATCGATCCAATCGCGATAACTGCCGTCCATGACCGCGCGCCACCAATGTTCGTTGGCGATGTACCAGTTGATTGTTTTGAGCAGGCCGGTCTCGAAGGACTCCGACGGTCCATAGCCGGTCTCGAGCGTGGCCTTCATCGCGTCGATTGCGTATCGGCGATCATGTCCGGGACGATCCTTTACGAACTTGATCAGTTCAGCCGTGTCTGCGCCGAGCGCGGCGGGACATTTGGGGAAACGTTCGCGGATTTTTGCATCCGCGCCAACAATCTTGTTGATGTGGGCGCAGATCGATTTGACGACATCGATATTCTTGCGCTCCGCGTTGCCGCCGAGGTTGTACGTCTCGCCAACGCGGCCCTTGTCCAGCACGCGCTCGATCCCACGGCAGTGGTCACGAACGTACAGCCAATCTCGGATCTGCAACCCGTCGCCGTAAACGGGCAGCGGTTTGCCGTCCAGCGCGTTGACGATGGTTAACGGGATCAGTTTTTCCGGGAAGTGATAGGGGCCGTAGTTGTTCGACGTATTGGTTGTCGTTACCGGCAACCCATATGTGTGGTGGTACGCTCGCACCAGATGATCGGACGCAGCCTTGCTCGCCGCATAGGGCGAGCTCGGCGCATATGGCGTGTCTTCGGTGAAAGGAGTCCCGGTTGGTGTGAGTGATCCGTAAACCTCGTCGGTGGAGATATGATGGAACCGTCGCGCGCCACCCGACCAATCCTCACTCCACACGTCGCGAGCCGCCTTGAGTAGCTCGTGAGTGCCGATGACATTCGTCTCGATGAATGGATCCGGGCCGCGAATCGACCGGTCGACGTGTGACTCAGCCGCGAAATGCACAATCGTGTCGATGCCATCGCGTTTGAGAATGCCGCGCACGGCATCACCATCACGGATATCGCCCTTCACGAAGCTGAACTGCTTGTGTTTCGCGACTGGTTCGAGGCTGCCGAGGTTGCCGGCGTAAGTCAGGGCATCGTAGCCGACGATCACATCACCGGGATGATGCTCGACCCACCACTGAACGAAGTTGCTGCCAATGAATCCCGCAGCGCCGGTAACCAGCATTCTACGCATGTTGATTTCTTCTCATTTTGGTTGATAGCAACTCCGTAATCGTGGACGCCATCTCCTCTACGGTTACGACGCGATCTGCTCCCGCCGCGGCGAGCGCCGCCTGTGGCATTCCGTAGATGATGGAACTGTCCCGATCCTGCACGATGGCGGCGCCGCCGGCATCTCTGATGCGCTTGAGACCCTCGGCGCCGTCACGCCCCATTCCGGTGAGGACGATCCCGATCGCAGCGCTGCCGAATGCGGCGGCGACAGAAAAAAACAGCGGATCCGCGGCGGGACGTACGCCCCACATCGGCGGGCTGTTATCGAGCTGAATTGTTGCATTGCCGGCGGAGCCCGACACCCGCATGTGCACTCCGCCGGGCGCAACGTAAACGCGGTTCTCGCGCAACGTTTTTCCGGCAATCGCCTCGCCAACCCACAGCGGGCTCATCGCATCGAGACGCGACGACAGCAGCTTGGTGAACTCGCGCGGCATGTGTTGAACGATGATCACCGCCGCCCCCAGCGTCGCCGGGAGACGAGGGATGATCTCCGCCAGCGCCCGTGGTCCACCGGTCGACGAAGCAATCGCAACGACGCGCGTTGCCGCGTCCGGAGAAGGAGCTTCCGCGACCGAAGCCGGCGTGGCTGGTGAAGGAGCCGGCACGCTGACGCTGCGCATGTTGACAGCTCGTGCCGCTTCCAACGCTGAACGCAGCTGGTGACGCACAGTCGACAGATCGATGCTTACGGGCCCCGACGGTTTTCTCACGAACTCGAGCGCGCCGCGCTCGAGAGCGCGTAACGTCATTTCGTTACCGAGGTCGGAGCCGGCGGCGCTCAGCATCACCACCGGTCGGGGCATCTCTGCCATGATTTGTTCCAGAGCCTGCAGGCCGTTCAATCTCGGCATCTCGATGTCGAGCGTCACGATCTGCGGTTGCAGCGAACGAACTTTCTGTAGTGCCTCCACGCCGTCGCCGGCAGTGCCGATCACGAGAAACGGCCCACTCGCTTCCACAAGCTCCGCGATGAGCTTGCGCATGAATGCGCTGTCGTCGACGACGAGCACAGTCGCGAGATCGGTGTTCGCCGGGAGAGCGGTCACGACTGCTTGCGGAAGATGCGCTCGCGCGCGTTGACGGGCGTGAACAACGAACGCGCATCGCCCAGAAGCGTCTCAACCTTTCCCAGTACCAGGAATCCGCCAGGTGCGAGCACCCGATGGAATTCAGCGAACAGCTTGTCCTGCGCTTCACGCTCGAAGTAAATGATGACGTTGCGGCAGAGAATCAGCTGCGGCGCGGAGACCGGTGGGCTGAACGCCAGCAGGTCGTCGTTCTCGAATCGCACCAGCTTTCGGACATCAGGCAGCATCGTCCTCAGTCCAGCGACCTGCGGGAAGTAGCGCTCGTGCAGCCTGAGCGGCGTGTCGGTGAGAGCGGACTCAGCGTAGAATCCGCGCTCCGCTTCGCCCAGGACTTCATTGTCGATGTCGGTGCCGAGCACGTCCACTGTCTCCAGCTGATCGACCGATCTCGTTTCGTGCGCGTGTTTGTGAAACAGAATCGCGACTGAGTAAGGCTCTTCCCCCGAGGCACAGCCCGCGCTCCAGACGCGTATACCGCTCGAGCTCGAGCTCCAGAGCTCCGGAACGACTTTCTTCTCGATCGCGGCGTAGGTCTCGGGATTTCTGAAGAACTTGGTGACGTTGACGGTGAGCGATCGCAGCAACCGCTCATACTCCCGCGGATCAGTGTCCAGTACGCCGGCGTATTCGTGCGGCGTGTAAGCGCCTTTCGCGCGCATGCGGACCGCAATCCGGCGCCGCAGACATTTGTCCTTGTAGCTGGCGCACCGAAAGCCGCTGTCGCGTGTGATCTTATCCATCAGCGTGCGGAAGCCCGCATCATCACCGTGCATCACGTTGCCTCTCAGCCGGTCGCCGCTTGGCGGTCGGCGTGAGACAGCGCTTCGAGCGCCGCTGACAGATTCCGTCTCAGCTGGGGCAGCTCCGGGGCGACGGCGATTCCCTTCTCGGCCGCATCGCGTGCCGCTGCGTAGTCCTCCCGCTTGAGATGGGCCGCGGCAAGGTTGTTCAACAACACCGCCGATTCCGGATGTGCCTCGATCGCCGCGGAAAGCAACAGCATCTCACGATCGGGGTCGTCCGTCATCGCCGCCACCTGCGCCGCGTAATGGAACCAGATAGCCGGCGGCGGATTCGCGGTCCACAGGCTGCGTGCCTCGCTCAAGCGGATCTTTGCGGTCTGGTAATCGCCCAATCTCATTGCTACGACCGCGGCCTCGAGTTGAATCAGTGGCTCGCCACTCCCGCCGGAGCTGAGCGCGCGCTCGATCACCAGCTTCGCCTTTTCGAGCTGCCCCAGCGCGTCATAAGCGAGCGCCAGATTGTGGAGTAAAGCTGTCTTGCTCGGTGCCTGGGGAGCGGCAGTCATGAATGCATTGACGGCGGCCGCGTACTCCTTCTGGCGGAGCGCGATCAAGCCGACGTGGAACGAAGCGACCGGATCGGCAGCTTCTTCAACGAGCGCGCGGAATTCGCGCAGCGATTCCTCGTGCATGCCCGCCCGGTAGAGCGCGCTGGCCAGCTCTCTGCGCTCGAGCGGGCTCGCGTTTCGCGGCAATGTCGGAGTCGTGCGCTTGCGTCCGACCGGCAGCAGAAAGTTCGCGTTCAATAACCCGTACAAGGCTTTGCCGACCTCGAACTCACCGAGCCCGGAATCGCGAATCAATCCGTTGATGTCCCGGTGGCCATCGATGAGTGGAAGCATGGCTTCCTGCTCAGGAGACAATGGATCACGGTTGAGCATCAGCTTGGCGCGATCGAGGCTGAACACGACATCGAAGCTCGGAATCTTCTTCTCGATCAGCGACCATTCGTCGACGCGGCGCGCGCCCTCGAGCAGCAACGACTGTGGATCTACCGATACGCGCTCGGCGCCATCCTCAGGCTCAACGCCCGCCTCGAAGTTGAACGTTCCACTGGTCCAGGTGAAAAGCGTATAAACCGAGTTCTCGGTATCGAGCGGCCGATTCACGATGGCGGCGTGACAAATGCGCCCGTTGTCGAAATAGATGGAGCCGAAGCTGTCGTGAAATGAAAGCCCGAGGCAGCCGGTCTTCTTTCCCATCGACAGCAGCTGCAGAACGTCGGGAAGGCTCGCTTCTTTGAGACTGCCCTTAATCGCCATTAGCGCATTTCCTCAATCATGCGGTCGGCGATGTTGGGCCACTCGACGATCACTCCACCGTCGGCAACGACGGGCGTTTTCTTTTTTTCTGCCGGCACCGGTTGAGACGGTGTCTGCAAAGACTCGACGCGCAGCGCAATTTCCTCGCTGACATCAGCCAGGAACTCGGCGAACTCTCCGCCCTCATCTTCTTTGCGCGTCTCTTTGGCCACGCTCAGGTCCTGGTAGCGGGCGCGCTCAGCCTCGATAGCACCAGCGTCGAGATGCTGCGCAGTGTTTCGAAGACTCCCCCGCCGGTGATGGCAGTCGCGGAAAAATGCGGGACGCCGCGAAAGTTCAGCGTCTCGTCCAGCTCTTCCACCGAGCTGATCTCTGATCCTGGCAGATCGCGCTTGTTGTACTGCATCACCAGTGGAATACTGCGCGGATCGTGGCCCTCCTCCGCCAGATTCGCGTGCAGGTCCTGAAGGCTCTCGACGTTCTCGGCCATCTGTCGCGACTGGCTATCGGCGACAAAAACGACACCATCGACGCCCTGCAGCACGAGCTTGCGCGTCGCCGCGTAGTAGACCTGGCCCGGTACCGTGTAGAGCTGGAATCGCGTCGCAAAACCGGAGATGGTGCCGAGGTCCAGGGGGAGAAAGTCGAAGAACAGGGTACGGTCGGTCTCGGTTGCGAGCGAAACCATTTTCCCTTTACGCTCTTCGGGCAGCTTGGAATAAACGTGCTGCAGGTTGGTAGTCTTTCCCGATCTGCCGGGACCGTAGTACACGATCTTGCACGTGATTTCGCGCGTGCCGTAGTTGACGACTGACATGCTAGCGTTTTCCTATCGGTCCGAAGAGCGCATCCAGGCTGCGATTCAGCTCGCCTTCGAAATCACCGGAAGGTACCGGCTTCGGCGCTACCGGCGCCTCTGGCCGCAGCTTCTCCAGCGCCTTCTGGAATTCGGTGAAATACATCTCGACAACGCCCAGCGAGCTTTCGCGGTCGAAAACGCCGACGAAGAGGAGCTCTTGCGAGCCTGCGGATGCACGCGCCATGAAAACCTGGCGGTCTGCACCCGCATGGTGCATCTCGTAAAACGGCTTCCCGTCAAGCTGACGTCCCAGCTCGCGCGCGGACGCGTTGATCGCCGACGTCAGCGCGCAGATCGACATCACGTCGGCGGCATTGGTGAAGCCGAACTGACCAACGGCACGGCCCGTTGGATAGAGCAGCACGCCGGAAATGAGACGTGCGTCTTCCATCAGCTTGCGCAAAGGCGCCGCGACCCAGGCTTCTGCTACTGTCGGATCGCTCACGCTGCCTCTCTCGCTGCGTTCATCATGTCGAGTCTCACTCGTCCCAGGTTCGCGTCAGGCGTGACGATGGCGACGAGCACCAGCTCGCCCGCACCGACGACGCAGATGTGGCCCAGCTCCGCTTCCAGCCGCATGAACGCGGGAACACCCAGGCGCGCCGCGTTCGAAGCCCGGGTCACCTTCGAATAAAGGTAGGCGCCGAGCGCGGCGGTATGCTTGCGCGTATCCACGTCAGTCAGCGAACCGGGGACCTGGCTCGCTTCGACGATCAGCCCGTCCGCCGCGCCAACGATCATGGCGACCGTTACCCCGGGAACGCGAGACAACGCGCCGACTACCTGGCCGAGATCCTTCATTTGCCGAGCCGCCCCTGCATAAAGTTGATCGCGAGCGCGACGCAGCGTGTCAGTACGCGCCGCACCAGACCGAGCGGAACCGTCGATGACGATGCGAGCAGCACCACCGCATCATCGGTCGTTGGCGCCAGCGCAATCGTCGCTGCATCAGTCTCGACCACGACCGCTGTCCAGCGGCCGATCGATAGCATGCGCATCGAGCGCGAAACTTCCTTGCCCACGCCACTGAGTGCGGCGCCGATCTCGCCTGAGATGTCGCGGCCACGCTGGTCGATGTAGCTTCCCGCCAGCGGCTTGCCGGAGGCGTCGAGCAGCAGGGCCGTCTGCTCGGCTTCGCCTATCGCGGTGGCGAATAGCGTCCGCGCCGTCTCAGACATGGGTTGCGTCATGTTCCTGCGGCGTGATCTCGATGAGACCTGTGCTCAGCATTCCGTAGATGATTTTCGCCACCTCGAATTCGGGCAGCACGAGGCGTTTGGCGATCTCGTGCAGGCTTCGCTCGCCATCGATGATCGAGAGGACCTCCCATTCGCGCGGCAGCAGATCGATGAACGACTCCGGGCCATCGTCGAGTGGCGCCAGCCGTGGCACAACGCGAGAGTCGGGAATCTTGTCTGCCATTCGCGACCACTCGTCGATGCGACGTGCGCCTTCCATCAGCAGCGATTCGGTGCTGACGCGCACTGCGATGTCCTTTCTGATCGGCCGCGGCGGCTCCTCGGTGAACGAGAAGAATCCCTCCGACCACGACATCAGGTCGAATACAACGGTCTCGATCTGCAGACGCATGAAGCGGTCGATGTCGCGCGGCGTTACCACTCCCTGCGCGACCAGAATTTCCCCGACGCGTCGTTTGTCGCCGGCGCGCTGCATCGCCGTCGCGCGCGCGAGGTCCGACGGCGTCGC
>Ga0114129_10007851_pt1 | contig 15181 bp, 18 predicted proteins | sample RhiMetdeltSRZDD1_FD_80071 | JGI IMG/M metagenome (GOLD analysis project Ga0114129, IMG submission 80071) | Populus rhizosphere microbial communities from Tennessee, USA - Rhizosphere MetaG P. deltoides SRZDD1 (version 2) (version 2) | ecosystem: Host-associated > Plants > Roots > Rhizosphere >...
GTGTCGGGGAGATGATCTTCACGCCGGCCTTCACCAGCGTGGCCTATACCGACGAATACCAGGCGGAGCTCGTCGCCGAGGCGCTCAAGCGCGGCGGCTATCGCACCATCGGTTGGGTCGGCAGCGGCGCTATGCCGTACAAGTTCGTGGCGCGGATCGAGCGCGAGCTCCAAGGCAGGGCCACGTTCGTGGATGCCACCGAATTCGTCGATCGTCTCAAGGCGATCAAAAGCGAAGAGGAGAAGGACATCATCCGCAAGGCCGCGGAGATGCAGGACGAGATTTTCGACCGCGTGCTGCGGAAGATTCGTCCCGGCATGACGGACAATGACGTTACCGCCCTGGCGCAATACGAAGGCCGGCTTCTGGGCAGTGAGCAGGGCCTGTTTCTCGGATCGTCGGCGCCCCTCGGCCAGGCATCGCGCTTCATCGATCGCCACCTGCAGGCGCGCACGCTCAAACCCGGCGAGCATTTTACTCTGTTGATCGAAAACAACGGGCCGGGTGGCTTCTATACCGAGATTGCCCGCACCATAGTGCTCGGCAAGGCCTCGAATGAGCTCATCGACGGATTCGAGTCGATGAAGGAGGCGCAGGCCCATACCCTGCGCCTGCTCAAGCCGGGTGCATCTTGCGCCGACGTCGCCAGGAGCCATGACGACTATATGCGCGGGCGCGGCTTGCCGGCGGAGCTTCGCCTCTATTGTCACGGCCAGGGTTATGACTTGGTCGAACGGCCGCTGGTTCGTGCCGACGAAACCATGAATATCGAAGAGCACATGAATCTCGCGGTCCATCCGGGCTACGAGACGCCGTCCATCTTTGCGGTGATCTGCGACAATTACTTCATCGAGGCCGGCGGCCCGGGTGCGTGCCTGCACAAGACGCCGAAGCAGGTGTTCGAAGTGTGACCAGAGAGAAGTTTGACCAGGGACATGGCCTTGACGTTTCCTTCCAGGCTGCGTGCTGAGGAGCCGTGCAGCGCGGAGCAGCCCACGAAGCTCCGGCGGCTGGGCTGCGGCGCGGGTCGCCCCCCAAGCGTGAGGCTGTTTCGATCCTTCGCGGCGCGTGCTCGGCTCGTCCCTCGAGCCGAGGGCGGGGCAGGACGCAACCGCGCATGAAGATCGATGTGCTGAGTATCGGCTCGTTTCCCGCGGCAACGAATGCCGAGCTCGCGAAGCGGTTCGCGATCACCCATCATTTCAACCGGCCCGCGCCGAATGCGTTGGGCGCTGAGCTCAAGGCGCGCATTCGCGCCATCGCGACCGAGGCCAACCGAGGCGCGGACCGTGCGCTGATCGAGGCGCTCCCGCGGCTCGAAGTGATCTCGCTCTTCGGCGTCGGAACCGACTCTGTCGACCTCGCCGCCGCGCGTGAGCGCAACATCCCGGTGACGAACACCCCAGGAATTCTCACCGACGAAGTGGCCGATCTCGCCATCGGCCTGATGCTGGCGTCGGCGCGCCAGATCGTGTTTGCCGACCGCTATGTGCGCGACGGCAGCTGGGCCAGCAAGGGACCGATCCCGCTCGGGCGCAGCGTCGGCGGCAAGACCATGGGCGTGCTCGGCCTCGGTGGCATCGGACGCGCCATTGCCGATCGCGGCGCCGCGTTCCGCATGCGCATCATTTATAGTGGTCCGCGGCGCAAGCCCGAGGTGCCTTACGAGTACGTCGCCGACATCGTCGAGCTGGCGCGACAGAGCGATTATCTGATGATCGCCTGCAGAGGCGGCCCCGAGACCCGTCATCTGGTCTCGGCTGCCGTCATCGATGCTCTCGGGCCGGCGGGTACGCTCATCAACGTTGCGCGCGGGAGCGTGGTCGACGAGGTGGCGCTCATCGCGGCGCTCGCCGAGGGCCGTCTCGGCCACGCGGCGCTCGATGTGTTTGAGAGCGAGCCCAATCCCTCACCTGAACTGCTCAAGCTGCCAAACGTGCTGGTGCAGCCGCATCATGGCAGCGCGACCGTCGAGACCCGCACCGCGATCGGCCAGCTGATGATCGACAATCTGGGCGCCCATTTTGCGCACAAGTCGTTGCTCACGCCGGTGCGCTGATCGTTTTTCCCACTCGTAATTCGGCTGTTCGTCGGCCTGCGGCCGGCTCGGCGCTCGCCACCGTCGATCGATGTGGCAAATTGCAGGCAAGAATAGGGAAGTCACCGTCATCATCCGGCGGCAAAATGGCGAGCACCGCGATTGTTCGTAACGGGCGAACAGTCCGTTTCAATCGCAGCACGTTATCAAAACCCCCGGCGCTCCTATCTGCCGGGCGTGCGAGCGGCCGGCGCTCGAGCCCGCCGCTGAGGGTCCTCGGACTAGGGCTATATCGCACTTTGGCCCATACCGAATGGAGATGACGCTATGAAAACCGCAGTGATCAAATTCGTGACCGCGCTGGGAATCGCCAGTGCGCTCGTGATGTCGGTGACAGGCGTGTCGTTCGCGCAGCGCAACAGCAGCTGTATTCCGCACTACGACAGCTCGGGCGCGCAGACGGCACCGTATTGCTGAGCGCGGGGAGCGATCTGCTCACGCGTTCGTGTCGAAGGTAGTTGAGTGCAAGGGGGTCCGGCGCGAGCCGGGCCCCCGTTCGTTGCAGGGAAGCTCGATGTTTCGTTGTTTACCTCCTGTTTACCTTTTGCGGCGGCTTGCGGCCGAAGCCGCGATTGTGCGGTGTCGGCGAAAACTGTGTTCGCGGCGCCTCCCGTTATCAAAACCAGTTTTCGGCCCACCTCAGGTGGCGGGGGAGTTTGGCGGCTGACAAGCCGGAGCAGTGTGTCGAGACCGGTTTCTTTGCGTCTAGAGCAGTTCAATAGGAGCGAGCTATGAGCGGGCAATCTTGGTCGCAAGGCGTCAGCATCCGTGGCATGTCTGTGATCGCCTGCGCGGCTGCGATCCTGGTCGCGACCGAGGCGGGGGTACGTCCCGGCGCGGCTGGTACGAGACATGAAGCCGCCACGTTTGGTATTCCGGGTGAAGGCTCGGTAACCGACGAGATAGGCCGCACCGACGACGGTTCCATCATCATCGAATGTGTCGGGTTCGCGGGCCAGGCGCGATTTGCCGTGGACACCGCCGATGGGTCACGTATCGGAACTGTGGCCGTGCCTCACCGTCCGCTTGGCCCGCACACATGTTCGGCCAATGAACATAAGCGGACGTAATCCGCGCCACTTCTCCTCGCATCGCCATCGCTGCGTCACAGTCATGGCGCGGCCGACTGGATTTGATTCGTGGCGAGACAAGGGGGCGCCGGATCGTTCCGACGTGCGACACTTAAACGTGAGCAAATGTGATCGGGGGCAACTTGATACGGAGATAATGCCGGAACATGTCGACCTGACGGAAATCGGGTGATCACATGGACCGGATGACGAGCATGGCCACCTTCGTGAAGGTGGTCGAGAGCGAGGGCTTTTCCGCCGCGGCGCGAGCCCTTAGCATATCCCCGAGCATGGCGACGACGCATGTGCGCTTCCTCGAGGAGCGCCTCGGGGTTCGCCTCCTCAACCGCAGCACCCGCCGGGTGAGCCTGACCGAGGCAGGTCAGGTTTACTACGAGCGCTGCCTGCAGATCCTCACGGAGGTCGAGGATGCCGACCGGGCGGCCCAGGCCTTGCAGTCGACGCCACGCGGCACGCTGCGACTCAACACGTCGGTGGCAATTCCGCCATTTCTCGCTCCCGTCATCGCCGAGTTCGTCACGCTCTATCCCGACGTGTCGATCAACATGACGATGACCGATCGGATGATCGATCTGGTGGAGGAGGGCTTCGATCTCGCGGTCCGCAATATGTCTGTTCCGGATTCGAGCCTCATCGCTCGCCGCGTGGCGACCTATCGCTTCGTCGTATGTGGAGCGCCCAGCTATTTTGCCGCGCGCGGCACGCCGGAACAGCCGGCGGATTTGGTGCATCACAATTGTCTGACCTATTCGCACTCGGCGTGGGGCAATGAGTGGCGCTTCGCAGGGCCGGATGGGGAGCAGTCGATCGCGGTGTCCGGCAACTTGCAGGCCAACAGCGACAATGCCTTGCGGTTGGCGGCGGTGCATGGTCAGGGACTGGCGCTGGCGCCGACCTTTCTAGTTGCCGACGAGGTCAAATCAGGCCGCCTCGTTCCTGTCTTGAGGAGGTTCCTGCAGACCGAGCACAGCATCAACGCCATCTATCCCCATCGTCATCACCTTTCGGCGAAGGTGCGCAGCTTCATAGATCTTCTGGCCAAGCACTTTCGCGCGGAGCCCGCGTGGGCCGACCCGAGCGCGTCGTGCACGGCCAGTGCGCGCCGTACGGATGGCACGGCAGTCGAGCATCATTCGCTCATGCGCGCGGATAGCGCCGCTGCCCTTGGCCGTTGAAATGATCACATGGGCGTTGGTGCTCGCGGCCTCAGCGCGGCGCTGGTGATGAGTGCAATTGCCGGCATCGGCGGCCAAGGTGCCGGGTTGCGCGCGATCGGCGGTGACGAATCAATGCAGACATCGGCCGCGAGCGGACGCCACGGCCAGAGCTTAGCGGAGGCGTATAACCACCCGCATCGAGGCTTTGCCGCGCCGAGGGGATTTCGCTAGCTTGCGCTCCCGTACGGCGGGCGGGGAGGGGCAGCTGGTCATGGCGCAGGCGCAAATCGTCATTGCAGGGGTGAGCCACCTCTATCGACCGCCCAGCGGGCGGCCGGTGCTCGCCCTCGAGGACGTCTCGCTCGACGTGGGCGCCCGCGAATTCGTTGCGCTGCTCGGACCTTCCGGCTGCGGCAAGTCGACGCTGCTGTATCTGATTGGCGGCTTCCTCCCTACCGAGACCGGCAAAATTCTCGTCGAGGGCAAGCCGGTCGCCGCGCCCGGGCCCGATCGCGGCATCGTCTTTCAACACTTTGCGCTGTTTCCGTGGAAGACCGTGCGCGCAAACATCCTTTACGGTCTGGAACGAATGGGGCTTCGCCGCGACGAACGCGAGAGGCGGGCGCAATCGTTCATCGATCTTGTCGGCCTCGGCGGCTTCGAGGATAGCTATCCGTCGCAACTGTCGGGTGGAATGCGGCAGCGCACCGCGATCGCACGCACGTTGGCCTTCGATCCGAAAATTTTGCTCATGGACGAGCCGTTCGGGGCGCTCGATGCCCAGACCCGCGGTCTCATGCAGTCGGAGCTCTTGAGCATTTGGCAGCGTACCCCGAAGACCGTCATCTTCGTGACCCATGACGTCCAGGAGGCGGTTTATCTCGCCGATCGTGTGGCGGTGATGTCCGCGCGGCCCGGTCGCATCAAGGCAATCGTCGACACCAAATTCGACAAGACCGACCCGGCGATCTTCAAGAACAAGGGATTCATCGACAAGGTAGACGAGATCTGGAACCTGGTTCGGATCGAAGCCATCAAGGCCCAGGGAGGGCGCGCATCGTGATGGGCGGCGGCATGAAGGCGGCGCTCGTTCGCTATCTCCCGCTCGTCTTGCTCGCGCTCGCCTGGGAGGTCGGCGCCAGGACCGGTCTCGTATCCACGCTCGCCTTGCCGCCGTTGAGCACGGTGGCGGCGGCCTGGATCGAACTGCTCAAAGACGGCGAACTCATCACCAACGGCGCCGCTTCGCTATGGCGGGCGGGGGCCGGGCTTTTTCTGTCGATAGTGATCGGCGCCGCCCTTGGCATCGTGATGGCCTGGTGGCGGCCGGTCAATGTGTTGCTCAGCCCCTTGGTGGAGATGTTCTATCCGATGCCGAAATCGGCGCTGATCCCGGTGACGGTGTTGTGGCTCGGGTTCGGAAACGGCTCGAAAATCCTGTTGATCTTCCTCGGCTGCATGCTGCCGGTGACGCTCGGTGCCTTCAACGGCGCGCGCTCGAGCGAGCAGGCCCTGGTCTGGTCCGCCCGCAGCATGGGCGCCAACCGGCTGCGGATGTTGTGGGATGTGGTCGTGCCGAGCGCGCTGCCTGAACTGCTCAACGGCATCCGCACCGCGCTGGCGCTGTCGTTCATCCTGCTGGTCAGCTCTGAATTGATCGCGGCGCGCGAGGGATTGGGCTATCTCATCGGGTTCCTCGGCGCGAGTGGCACCTACGACGCGATGTTCGCCGTGGTCCTGACGGTCGCCCTGCTGGGCTTCGTGGCCGACCGCATCTATCTCGTGCTCATGCAAAGGATGCTGCGGTGGCAGGCATAGCGGACGACCTGCCGGGAGGGCCGTTGGCCGAACTGGCGCTCGAGCCATCGCCGCCCGCGCCCTATCGTTGGCTGCGGACGGCGGGCTGGGGGTTCGCGCGCGTGTTTTCCGTCCTGGCGCTCGCGGTCGCCTGGGAGGTTGCGGCGCGCTCCGGGGCTTTCACGCCCTATATGCTGCCGGCACTGAGTGCCGTGCTGGAGCGCATCTGGAATGACCTGGTCCAGGGCGAGCTCTTGCTCAACACCGGCGTCACGCTCTATCGCGCCCTGACCGGTTTCTTGATCGGCGCCGTCGCCGGCATCGTCCTTGGCATGGCCATTTCCCGCAACGCAATTGCGAACTGGTTCTTCGATCCGATCATCTCGGTCGGCTTCCCGATGCCGAAGATCGCGTTCCTGCCGGTGGTGATCCTGTGGCTCGGCGTCTATGACGTTTCCAAGATCACGATGATCGCGGTGGAAGCGATCTTCCCCGTGGTCACTGCAACCATCATCGGCATCCGCGGTGTCGAGCGCGAGTTGTTATGGTCGGCGCGCAATATGGGGGCAGGGGAGCGGGAATTGCTGTGGCAGGTCGCCTTGCCGGCGGCGCTGCCGCAGATCATCACCGGGCTGCAGGTCGCCTTGCCGATCGCGTTGATCGTGGCGATCGTCACCGAGATGTTCATGGGAGGCTACGGGCTCGGTGGCGCGATGAACACCGCGTCGCGCTTTGCCGATTCGCGCGGCGTGTTCGCCGGTATCGTCGAGATCGCCGTGGTCGGCTACGCGCTGGTCAAAATCGGGAGCCTCATCCGCCGCCGCCGGTTGTTGTGGCATCAGGAAGCGGTGGCGCCGAGCACGGTGTGACGGCCCGACGAAGGCTGGTTGCCCGCGTTCCGGCTAATTGGGCCGCGCGCTCGAGCGCGAGATTCCGATGGCGGACAGGAAGTGCCAGCATGCGCCGCCCGGCTGGGCGCCGGCGAGCCCTGGCAAGGCCCGCAGCAGAGGCTGCACGGTGTGCGCCGGAGGTAGGTTGACCGCAAATCCGCGGGCGTCGAGCTCGTTGTAGCGCTCGGAATCTTCGATCGTCGGCTGGAGCAGCAGTTGGATGCGGCAATATTCTTCACGCTCCGCCTGGCGAAGCCCATCGAAACCGTGGACGAGCCGCCCGTCGGTCGACAGCACGTAACGGTGCGGGATGACGTTCGCGAGCTCGCCGCGGTCATCCAACACGCAGACAAGAAAGTAGTGCTCGCCGGCCTCGGCGCCGGCCAGCAGGCTCAGCCCGCCATCGTCGAATCCCCGAAATCGGACCCAGTCGCGCCAGGGCAGCTGCGCCCAGGTCGTTCCGCATTCATTCCAATGCAGGATCACTGTATTGGCAGGGGTACCGACCACGTTCATCTGCTGACCTTCGTTATGACAGCGAGCGAGACTTCACCGGCGCGCAGGAGCCATGGACGGACCCGCCGCAGCAGCGCGCGACGGGCCGCCGCGCCTGAAGTGTTCAGCCGACCTTGAGATGGTCCGCCGATTCCTTGCCGCGGTTGCTCACGACTTCGTATTGCACGATCTGTCCCTCATTGAGGGTGCTCAATCCGGCACGTTCGACGGCGGAGATGTGCACAAATACGTCCTTGCCTCCGCCTTGAGGTTGAATGAATCCGTAGCCCTTGGTCGGATTAAACCACTTCACGGTTCCCGTCGCCATCGTCCGTCTCCTTGCGTTGTGCGCTCGCATGAGCGACCGGGCAGCGCCCGATGCTGTAGTCCCGAGTTTTGGGAAATGACTTGAGAGCGGCCCCAACCCGGGAGCTGAGCAAGGCAGACCGAAAACTAGGTACCATCGCTTGTACGATTGGCCTGGAAATGGGTCAATGTGGTTTGCGCCCGGCGTTGCTGCCGGCCGAAAGCTGATCACGGCGAAGGGCGCAATCGGGCGCTCGGAATGGCGCTGCCTCGCGCATCCATGGCGACGCAGGGAAAGGTTGCGGACGCCGCGAGCCGAGGGGAATGGTCCCGACGGGCTGGATGCGCGTGCGTGCCCGGAGCAACCGCGAAGCCCACGGCGAGCGACGCCAAGCGGTCGTTCGTTCAGAAGTCGGCACTGACCAGATGATACGAGCCTCTGCGTCCGCGTGCGTAGACTTTGGCCGCGGCGGCGTGGATCAAGTCGCGATTGGCGTCGAAGGCGCCGAGCAGGCCGGGCTCGTCGAATTGCATCCCGGGGTGCACGCGTTTCAAAGCGTCCTCCGCCACGAAAAACACCGCCTCCGTCGTGCTGTCATACCCCCAAAACTGCACGGCGCGTCGGGCTGCGTCGTAGAAGCGGGTTCGATTCGGGAAGTGCAAAGCCATCGGTCGTATGCCTGTTCACGTCGCAACGTCGTGCGCCGCCCATAATTGCGCGCCGCGAATCGATTGTCGCGGCGGGGAACGATAGCACAAGAGCAGCGATCGAACGGATGCGGCACTGCTCATGGCCATCGCCGGAATGTCCGGTCCGGACGCTTACCCGCCACGCGGAGCGTCCTGGGGGGGCGGGGGGCGAAGGGATGGAAATCGTCTCCACAGGGCATATTGCCACGCGTCGTATCGGCCGTTTTGGGGTAGTCTGGCCGGCGTCAATCCATGGGAGGAACATAATGCTCTGGAATATGATGTCACAAGGACGGCAATCCCTGCTCGAGTGGCGCCAGAAGAAGACGCTGCGAGAGATGTTGAATGATCCGCGATCGGCGAAGGGATGCAGGTCGATTGGACAGCTCGAGAAGGGGATCGCCGCTGATCGCGCAACGACCGAGCGTTTGCTCCTTGCCATCGGCGCGAGACACGGGGAATCAATGGAGCAATGGACGTTGGCACCGCTCGCAGATGCCTGACGCGCGTTGACGTTCGACGCGCCGCCGCGGGCGGAAATGGATCCAACGTGGGGACGGCTCTCCGTCCCCACGTCCGCGAGGCGCTCCTCGCGATAGCCGCCGCGAATTCCTAGCTGCTCAGCCTCCACGACGCGAAGCCGGCGCCCACGAGCGTCTCCGGACTGGGAAAGTAGTCGATCAACTCGAAGCCTTTGCTGCCGGCCGCGGCGTGGGCGATCACCCAGTCGCGGATTTCGTGTGCGCCATTGCCGGTGCGGGGAAGCGCCTGCGTGAGGAATGCCGCCAGCCGCGTGTCCTCACCGTCCTCGAAGTGCTTGATGCAGGTCTGATCGAACTCTTCGTCGATCCACCCCATCGTCGGTTCGCCGATCGAATGGCTCAAGCCGCCGGTGCCGAGGATCGCGACCCGCAACGGCTCGGGGTAACTCTCGATCGCATGCCGCAGCAGTCGGCCCCAGGCGAGGCAGCGCCGAATATTCGGCATCGGCTCCTCGAGGTCGTTGACGATCAAGGGCACGATGGGCAAGTGAATATCCACGCCGATGCGCCAGAGCGGAATGCAGGTGCCATGGTCAAGCTTGAGCCGGTGCGAGAGTGCGGGTTCGAAATCGCCATCGAGCGCGGTTTGGAGCAGGTGGCGCCCGAACGCCGCGTGGCCCTTGAGCCGCTCGTGCGGGAACACCTTTTTCATGAACGGCTCGGGCGGACCGTCATGCTCGTCGCCGATGCCGATGCATACGGCCGGCAGGTTGCTGATGAAGAAATTGACCCAGTGATCGGGCGAGATGACAACAAGCAAGTCGGGCCGGGACGCCTTGAGCCGCCGCCCGATCTCATCGAACCCGGCCGCCAGCCTGTTGCGATGGCCGGCAGGCATCGTCTCCCAATCGCGTGCGATGATCGGGCCGTGGCTGGCCGCGAAGACCCCGACGAGATCAGCCATGGGCGCTCTCTTTGGGTTTTTGGAGGGCGTGCAAGCGCGCGATGAACTCGGATTCCGGCATGCCGCGGATCTGGAAGTAGAACCGCAGGAGATAGGCGTTGACGAGCGGCGCGAGCGTGGCGACGTCGTCTTCCAACAACGCCTTGCGGATGTCAGGCCTGATTTCGTAGCGGCCGATGACGGCGGCCATGTCGGCACGATATTCCGCCGCCAGCTTGCCGTCGTGCTGCAGGTCGAAGAATAATTTGCTCACCCAGTAGTCGGTCATCGACGTTCCTTGCCGCTCCCCGGTCTGTCCCCATGCAATCTTGTCCCCCGATGATCCTACAGCGTTTTCCGCTGAAATGCAGGGCGGGTCGCCGGACCACGCTTCGGTCGGACATGGGAGCCGTGAGGCATAACACCGTCGCCTATGATCGCCACACCGTCGCCTATGATCGCCCGGGCTTGCCGCCATCCGATGAAAAGCAGCGCGCCGGGCGCGGCGCGCTGCGCACATCGAACAGGGTCGGGGGTCTATTTCAGGCGCTTCGCAGCCTCTTCGACGATGCTGAGATCCGCGTGCTTCTTAACGTCCAGCGCCGATTTCACGAAACCGAGATCGCGCGTCATATCGACGTTCTTTTGCAGCGCGGCGAGATCCGGTAGCATGTTGGGGTCATGGTAGGCGTCGCGCTTGGTGAATAGCCAGTCGAAACGCTCGGCCGGCTGCTTGGTGACGCGGCCGGCGATCTCCATGGCTTCCTTGTGGTTCTTCGGGTCGGTGTACCAGCGTGTGATGCGCAGCGTGTCCTCCATGAAGTCGACCATGGCGGCGCGGTTCTTGTCGAGGAACGGCTTGCGCGCGGTCCAGACGATCATGTCGGTGACGCCGATCGCATCGCGCTGAATGAACAGCGTGCGGGCGATCTTGCGCAATTCGGGATCGTAGGAAAAAGGAACGACGGCGGGGATCATGTCCACCTTCTTCTCCGCCAGCATGGCGCGCATCGTGGGAAACGCGGATTCGACGATCGTGTAGTCGCGCTTGTCCTCCAAGCCGAACTTGCGCAGCATCGCGCGCATGGCGACGTCGACCGCGCTGCCGGCGGCATTGGTCATCACCACCTTGCCCTTGAGATCGTCGACCTTTTTGATCGGCCCGTCCGCCAGCACCATGTATTCCTGCGAGTAATAGCCTTCGACCCCGTCGCGGAATTCGTCGGCGATGATGCGCAGGTCGTCCATGCCGGCATTCTGGATGGCGATGGCGAGAGTGGAATAGGCGAGGTTGGCGACTTCGAGCTCGCCGTTGGCGAGCGCCGTGACCATGGGCGGCGTGCCCGCGAAACGCATCGGCTCGAGTGTGTAGGACTTGCCGAGGTGCTGCGCGAGGTCCTTCTTTTCCAACATGATCGAGGCCCAGTTGCTGAACGGAGCCACCCAGGACAGGCGGATCTTCACCGGCTCGGCGCTCTGCGCGGCGCTTGCACCGAAGACGACGGCGGCAGCGACGCTCGCAAACATCAGATTCAAAATGCGCATGAACTTTCCTCCTGCTGGCGCTTTCGGCATTCGGCCGATTTTGGTGCCACGTTGCAGAGCCGTGGTGATATTGGCAAGGGTCGAATCAGGGTCGAATTGTCGCCTTGGCCCAGGCGACGGTCGCCGGCGAGAAGCTAAGGCGAAGCCTCCTCCAGCACGCGCCCCTTGGTCTCGATCGCAAACAGGCCGGTGGTCACGGCGGCGATCGCGGCGACCGCTGCGAAGGTGACGAAGACCGACGGCAGACCTCCGGCCAGCATCATTCCGACCACGGTCGGCCCGATCATGGAGGCAAACCGAAGCCAGGCGGTGGCGGCGCCGACGCCAAGCGCACGCACGCGGGTCGGGTAGAGTTCCGGCGTGTAGAGATAGACGCCGATATTGATGGTGCTGACGAAGAAGTAGGCGATGGTCATGCAGGCCAGCACCTGCTCGGCGGTCGGGGTTGGGAAGAGCGCGAGCGCGGCCAAGGCGACCGCCGCAGCCGCGAACGACAATGCAAACCAAAGCCGGCGGCCGACATGGTCGATGGCCAGGGCGCAGATCAGCGTCCCCACAAGGCCGGCCGCTTGCGTGATCAATCCGTACCGCAGTGAAACGTCGAGCGGCAGCTTGAACACGGTGCGATAGACCGTCGGCAGCCAGATCGAGAGGCCGTAATTGACGAAATATGACGAGAACCAGATCACCCAGACCACCAGCGTGCGACGCAGGTAGATCGGTCCGAACAAATCCGAGAGGGACGCCGGCTTGCTCGACGTGGAGACGACGGGCCTGGGCGGCGGCAGCGGTCGACCGATTGCCTTCTGGGTTTCCGTCTCGATCAGCGCCATGGCGGCTTGCGCCTCCGCGTCGCGCCCGCGCACGGCAAGCCAGCGCGGCGATTCAGGCAGCAGACGCCGCAACACCAGCGTGAGCAACGCCGGGAGCGCGCCGATGACGAACATGTATTGCCAGCCGAGATGGGGCACGACCCAAACCCCCGCGAGACTTGCCGCCACCAAGCCGATCGGGAACACGAGCTCGTACAGCAGCACGAAACGACCGCGGCCTTGCGCCTTCGCAAGCTCGCTGATGAACACGGCGGCGACCGGCACCTCGCCGCCCAGGCCGATCCCCTGGATGGTGCGGAACACGAGGAGAGAGTTGTAGTCCCACGCCAGCGCGCAGACGAGGCTCATCACCCCGAACAGCGCGATCGACCACACCATCGCCGTCATCCGGCCGTGGCGCTCCGCGATCCAGCCGAACAGCAGCGCGCCGAGCAATTGTCCGAGGAAGCCGGCCGAGATCATGAGCCCGATTTGCGGCGGAGTCAGTTTCCAGAGCGGCACGATGACGGGCAGGACCGATGCGATCGCCAATGCGTCGAAGGCATCGAAGAAGGTGGCGACGCCTACGATGATGCGTGCCTTGACCTGCCACGACGAGGAGGGAAGGCGTTCGAGCCGGGCCACGATGTCGTCGACCGACGAACGACCGCTTGCCACGTCCATGTCGTCCTCCCGCGTATTGTTCTTCGCAGCGCGGGCGGCGCTGCGTTCAGCCTTTGAGCCCTAGAAACCTTGCGGCGTTATGGAAGCAGATGTCGTCCCGCGTCTTGTCCGCCAGCGCCACGCCATCGATGAAATGGGCGGCTTCCTCCGTCGCCTCGAATGGATAGTCGGCGGCAAACATCACACGGTCGGCGCCGAGCGCGCTGATGGCGCAGGTCAGCGGCTCCGGCGAGCACATGCCGGACGTCGTCACCACGAAGTTTTCTTTGATGTATTGCGAAGGGGGCTTGGCGAGCTTGACGCCGTAGAGTTTGGCGCGGCTGTCGAAGCGCCAGAGCAGATAGGGCAAGGTCTCGCCGAGATGGCCCAGGATGAGCTTGGTGCGGGGGAACCGGTCGAAGTGGCCACCGAACACCAGCCGCAGCGCGTGGGAGCCGGTCTCGAAGCCCCATTCCCAGGTGGCGCGCCGCAACCCGACATGCCCATCAAGCGCCCGGGATGGCGTCACCGGGTCGGTGGGATGGATATAGATGGCTGCCCCCAACGCCTGGGCTCTGTCCCAGAACGGCTGCAGCGACGGGTGGTCGAGATATTGGCCATTGGTGTGGCCGTTGATCATGGCGCCGCAGAACTTCAGCTCGCGCTGACAGCGTTCGAGCTCGTCCGCGGCGGCGCCAGCGTCCTGCATGGGAAGATGCGCGAAGCCGCTATAGCGGTCCGGTTGCTTTTCGATTTGACGCGCCAGGAAGTCATTCGCCTCACGCGCTTTACGGCACGCGGTCTTGGCGTCCGGTTCGGCTTGCACGCCGGGTCCGGCCAGGGACAGGACCGAGCGCGCGATGCCCGCGCGATCCATAGCCGCAAGCCGCAAGTCCCCGAAATCGGACAGGCGGGCGACCAGCTGGCTGTAGATCGCCGGATCGACGTCGCCGACCGTGAGCTTCCAATAGTCTTCAAAGCCAGGACACAGGAAGTGCTCTTCAAGAGCGATCTTCTTGACCATGCTGCCCCTTGGTTGTTCCCCGCCGTTGTTTTCTGTACCGTATTCTGGTTGAAGCGTATCAATGGGTGAGCCAGCCGGCAAGCTCCGCCAAGCCGCGGTCGATCGCAAGATTGGATGCTCGGGAGACTGAACGTGCAGAAGCAAAACGGACCGCACGCTGCCGACGACAAGAGTCGAGACGATCGTGACGACAAGCGGCAAGACAAGCGTGAGGACAAGAGCCAGGTCCAGGTCATCGCCCGCGCCGCGGCGATCCTGCGGGCCCTGGAGGAGCAGCCAGCCGGCCTGAGCCTCGGTCAGATCGCCCAGCGGGTCGATCTCGCGCGCTCGACGGTGCAACGTATCGTCGCCGCGCTTGCGGCAGAAAAGCTGCTGATCGCCGCTTCGCCGACCGGCAGGGTTCGCCTTGGCCCTACCATCTTGCGGCTGGCGGCCTCGGCACGCACCGACTTTGTCGCCCTCGCGCGCCCGTTCCTCGTCAGGCTTTCGGACGAGCTCAACGAAACGGTCGATCTCGCGACCATCAAGAAAGACCATCTCATTTTCGTCGATCAGGTCATCGGCCCGCATCGCCTGCGTGCCGTGTCGGCCGTCGGCGAAGCCTTTCCGCTCTATTGCACTGCGAACGGCAAGGCCTACCTCGCCCAGCTCGACGAGGTCGCCGTCGCGCGCCTGATCGGCACCAGCTTCGAACGGCGGACCGCCAACACGATTACGCGGCTGAACGATCTGTTCAAGGAGCTCAAATCCGCGCGCAAATCCGGAGTGGCGTTTGACCGTGAGGAGCATACGCTCGGGATTTGCGCGGCGGGTGTGGTGATGCGGGACCTGCTCGGCAACGATCTCGCGATCTCAGTGCCGGTACCGGCGCAGCGCTTCCATGCCCGGGAGAAGCTCATCGCGGAGCGCCTGTTGGCCACGCGGCGATCATTGGAAGAGCATCTCGCGGCCGCAGCGGCATGACGCGCGTCCGCAGCCTCCGCCTGATGCGGAAGTTGAACCAAAATGAAATGCAGACGTACCATGAGTGGCGATAGGGAGGAGTTGCGGTGACGAAAAAAATCCGCGGCGTGACGTTCGAAGAAAATCTCAAGAACAGCATGGGGCTTGAGTTCTACAATCTGTCCCATCGCTTCGGCTATCAATCCCCGAACTGGCCATATTTCGAAGACGTCAAGATCGAGCGCA
>Ga0114129_10007852_pt1 | contig 15181 bp, 11 predicted proteins | sample RhiMetdeltSRZDD1_FD_80071 | JGI IMG/M metagenome (GOLD analysis project Ga0114129, IMG submission 80071) | Populus rhizosphere microbial communities from Tennessee, USA - Rhizosphere MetaG P. deltoides SRZDD1 (version 2) (version 2) | ecosystem: Host-associated > Plants > Roots > Rhizosphere >...
ACGACCAGGTAGCGGTCGTCGTGACGCAGCCCGACCAGGTGCGCCCAGTCGGCGAAGGCCCGCAGCGTCTGGCCGTGGGTCGCCACCACTCCCTTGGGTGCCCCGGTGGTGCCCGAGGTGAAGATGATGTCGCTGAGGTCGTCGGGCCCCGACGCGGCCAGGCGCTGGTCGACGACGGCGGGATCGATGCCCGCTCCCGCGGCCAGCAGCTCGGACCAGCCGGTGATCCCCGCCGCGGGATCACCACGCAGCAGGATCGTCCCCTCCAGGTGCGGGAGGGCGAGTCCATCCAGCAGCGACGGGTAGTCGGTGCCGAGGAACCCGCGCACGGTGACCAGCAGGCGGGCCCGGCTCTTGTCGAGGATGTAGGCCGCTTCCGTGCCCTTGAACCGAGTGTTGAGCGGCACGACCACCGCGCCGGCGGCCTGGATGCCGAGCAGCGCGACCGGCCACTCCCAGATGTTGGGCGACCAGAGGGCGACCCGGTCTCCCGGTTGGACACCCGCAGCGACGAAGCCTCGGGCCGCGTCGTGGGCCGCTTGCCAGAGCTCGGCGAAGCTCAGCGTGGTCCCGCCGTCGACCAGGGCCGGATCGCCGCCGAAGCGCTCGGCGGCCTGGCGGGCCAGGTTCGGGATCGTCCCCCACTCCAGGTCCCCCCGCGGCATGGTCAGGCTCCTCCGTCGCGTCCGTTGGGCGTCGCAGGCCCCGCCCAGACCGCCACCAGCTCGTCGACGGTGGTCAGCGTGGCCAGGAGGGCGAGCGTGTTCTCGATGACCGCCGCCGCGTAGTCCGCGGGGATGCCGCACACGGCGTCGGTCGGTAGCACCACCTGGTAGCCCCGGTTGACGGCCTCCATGACCAGGTTGGTGACCGCGATGTTGACCGACACCCCCACCACGACCACCGTCTGTACGCCGAGGTTGCGCAGCACCGGATCGAGGTCGGTGCCCGACATGGGGTTGAGGCCGTGGGTGCGGGCCAGCACCAGGTCCTCGGGCTCCACACCCACCTCGGCCACCACGTCGACCGCGGGACTGCCCGGCAGCAGTCCCACCTCGGCCTTCCGGATCGCCCCGAACAGCCGGGCGTTGTGGTTGGCTCCCCGGCCGTCGGCCCGGCGGTAGGCGGTGCCGTGGATCACCGGCACGCCGGCCGCCCGCGCCGCCTTCGCCAGGCGCCCCGCGGCCGCGACGGCCGGGCGGGCGGCGTCGGCCAGCGCCGGCAGCGGGCTCCGCTCGCCGACCACGCCGTTCTGCAGCTCCGAGGTCACGACGGCGGTGGTCGCGGGATCGACGAGCTCGACGAGCGTCCTCGGGGCCATCGCCTGGACAATATCTGACGGCGCGTCAGAAAGCGGTACGGTGAAGCGGTGGGGACGCCCCCGATCGACCCGGCGAGCTTCGAGACCCTCGGCTACGAGGTCGGCGACGACGGGGTCGCCGTGGTCACCCTGGACCGGCCCGAGCGCCACAACGCCTTCGACACCACCATGTGCGAGGAGCTGTCCGCGCTGTGGCGGAGGCTGCGCACCGACGATCGCGTCCGGTGCGTCGTGCTCACCGGCGCCGGCGACAAGGCGTTCTGCACCGGCATCGATCGGGCCGAGGTCCCGGCCGACGAGGCCAGCTACGACTTCGACCCCTACACCTACGACGATCCCGGCAAGCAGCTGGGCCCAAAGAGCAACGAGCTGTGGACCCCGGTGATCGCCGCCGTGAACGGGATGGCCTGCGCCGGCGCCTTCTACCTGCTGGGCGAAGTGGAGTTCATCGTCGCCGCCGAGCACGCCACGTTCTTCGACCCCCACGTGACCTACGGGATGCCGGCGGTCTACGAGCCGACGCTGATGGCGGCCCGCATGCCCTTCGGCGAGATCATGCGGATGTCGCTGCTCGGCAGCCACGAGCGGATGTCGGCCCGCCGGGCCCACGAGATCGGGCTGGTGTCCGAGGTCGTGGCCGGCAGCCGGGACGACCTGCTCGCCGCGGCCCGCTGGTCGGCGGCGGCCATCGCGAGCGCCCGCCCCGCCGCGGTGCAGGCCACGGTTCGCACGCTGTGGGCCGCGCGGGAGCTGAGCCGCCAGCAGGCCCTCGACCTCGGCAACACCTTCCTCAACCTGGCGATGCGCCAGGACGCCCTGGCCGAGGGGCAGGCGGCGTTCGCCTCCGGCCAGCGCATCGAGCCGAGGATCCGGTGAGCCGCCGCTCCCCGGCGTTCTTTGAAGCTGAATGGCCCCTATCGGGCCATTCAGCTTCAAAGTCGCCGGTGGGGGCGGTGAGCCAGGCGGTGGGCTAGCGCAGGGCGATGCTGGCGGAGACGGTGCGGGAGGCAGGCCGGCGCTTCGGCGACCTCGTGGCCTTCGTCGACCCCGACGGCCGACCCTTCACCTACCGTGAGCTGGACCGGCGCTCGGACGCGGTCGCCGCCGGCCTGGCCCGGCGGGGCGTCAGGCCTGGCGACCGGGTGGTGCTGCAGCTGCCGTCGGACTCGGCCTACGTCGTCGCCTACGCCGCGGCCGCCAAGCTCGGCGCGGTCACGGCCGGGATCAACCCCCGCTTGGCGCCTCCTGAGCAGGCCAGGCTGGTCGAGTTGGCCGATCCCGCCGTCGTCCTGGCCGACCGTGACGAGGTCGACGAGCTGGCGTCGCCGTCGCCGGCGGTCGTCCTGCCGGTGAGCGGCCCCACCGACGGACGGCGAGCCGCCCAGGCCGACCACCCGGTGCGACCCCACCTGCCACCCGATCCGCACCGGCCGGTGGCCGTGGTCTTCACCTCCGGCACCACCGGCCGTCCCAAAGGAGCGGTGTTCACGGAGGCTCAGCTCGCCGCGGCCGCCCAGATCGACACCGGCAGCGCCTGGGCCGACCCCGGTACGCCCGGGCCGGGGATGCTGGCCTCCACCCAGTTCGCCCACGTGGGCTTCATGACCAAGCTGCCCTGGTACCTGCGTCTGGCCACCCGGACCCACATCCTGGGCCGCTGGCGGGCCGACGAGGCCCTGCGCACCATCGCCGAGCAGCGGATGCCGTCCATCGGCGGTGTCGCACCCCAGATCGCGCTGATGCTGCGATCCCCGGAGATCGACCGCCACGACTGGGCCCACGTCCGGACCCTGGTGGTCGGCGCCGCCGCCTCGCCCCCGGCGCTGGTGGCCGAGGCTCGGGAGCGGTTCGGCGCCGCCTACTCCATCCGCTACTCCTCGACCGAGTCCGGGGGCTGCGGGACCGCGACGGCGTTCGACGCCGACGACGAGGAGGCCCTCCACACCATCGGCTGGCCCCGGCCGGGCATCGTCGTCGAGGTGCGGGACGACGACGACCGCCCGATCCGCGACGGCGCCATCGGGCAACTGTGGCTGCGATCGCCGACCCAGATGACCGGCTACTGGCGCGATCCCGCAGCCACCGCCACCACGCTGGTCGACGGCTGGCTGCGCACCGGCGACCTGGCCCGGATCGACGAGCGCGGCAACGTCGTGCTGGCCGGGCGGCGCACCGAGATGTTCATCCGGGGTGGCTACAACGTCTACCCCTTCGAGGTGGAGGCGCAGCTGCTCGCGCACCCTCGGGTGGCGGAGGCGGCGGTGGTCCCCCGGCCCGATCCGGTCATGGGCGAGATCGGGGTCGCGGTGATCGTGCCCCGCGGGCCCGATGCGCCGGGCGGGCGGACGACGGGCGTCGGCGACGGCGACGGCGACGGCGTCGGCGACGATCCGGACACCGCCCCGCTGTCCCTGGAGGAGCTCCGCCGGTTCCTGGCGCCCCGGCTGGCCCACTACAAGCTGCCCGAGGACCTCCGGGGGGTGGAGGCGCTGCCGCTCACGCCGATGCAGAAGGTCGACCGCCGGGCACTCGCGACGGAGATCGAGGTCGACATCGAGGTCGGTCAGACCGGCACGTAGTGCGCCGTGAAGGTCCCCGGGTCGGCGGGGACCGTGATCTGGTGGGCGCGGGCGCCGCCGTCCGACCAGCTCGAGAACACGTAGTCCACGCCGCCGACGGTGGTCGTCGCGGGTGCGGTCAGCGTCACCCGCCCGTTGGTGGCCAGCGGCAGCGTGAACGGCGTGGCCTGGGTGGTGCTGCCGGCGCTGACCGCGATCCCGGGCGGCTCCGACGCCACGGTCACGTTGGTGGTCCGGTAGTCGATCCGCCGGGTGGAGGTCACCGTCCGGCCGTTCCACTCCACCGCGAGGTGCAGCTCGACGGCCGCGGGCTGCTCGTGGTCCGGCATCGTGAACGATCCGGCTACGACGTCGTCCCGGGAGAACACGCCGGCGTGCCGATGGCATGACGAGGGGCAGTGCAGGACGTCCGCCGACCACGACAGCGCCTCGGCCGGGAGGAGGTTGCCGTCGGGATCGGCGCCGAAGCCCTGGAAGTCGATGGTGTCGCCCACGGCCGCTGCCGTCTCGCCCTCCGGCCGCTGGATCACCGCCACCGGCTCCTGGGGGTCGCCCACGGTCACCGCCACCAGGCCGAACGCGGTGGCACCGGCCATGTCGGTCACCCGCACCCGGACCAGCTTGATGCCCTGGTCGGTGAAGGTCGCCGTCGCCGTGGGGCCGGAGGCGTCGTCGTAGGTCCCGTCGTCGTCCAGGTCCCAGGCGAAGCTCAGGACGTCGCCGGGGTCGGGATCGCTCGACGCCGACGCGTCGAAGCCGACCGTCAACGGCGGCTGGCCCGAGGTCGGCGTGGCGCTGACGACGGCGGTCGGCGGACGGTCGGCGTCGGTGCTCCCGATGCGCACCACCCGGCCGCCGTAGTGGTCGACGTACCACAGCTCGCCCTGGGGGCTGAAGGTGAGGTCGACCGGGGTCCCGGCCGGCGTCACGAACGGGGCCACCGTCGCCGGGTCGGGGTCGCCACCGGCTCCCAGTTGCATGCTCCACACGCAGCCCCGCGTGGCGTCCGCCAGGAACAGCGCGCCGTCGTAGCTGTCGGGGTAGGCGCTGTCGGCCGGGGCGAAGACCAGCCCGGAGATCGACGAGCCGTTGTCGCGCTCACAGCGCTCGCCCGACGTGAGGTCCGCGTCGTGCCGGTAGGTCCACCACGGCGACCGCACCGCCGTCGGACCGGCGGCGTAGAGGGACTCGCAGATCGACAGGTCGAGCTGGTCGAAGGCCGCCAGCCGCCCCGGGCCCTCGTAGCAGGGCCAGCCGAAGTTGTCGACGATGCCGTCGTTGCCGATGCTGCGGTCGATCTCCTCGTAGGTGCCGGCGCCGACGTCGCCGATCCACAGCTCGTCGCTGCCCGGCCGGAGGGTGAACCGGAACGGGTTGCGGAGGCCGAAGGCCACGATGCGCCGTGTGTTCGGATCGGGCGACGCGGCCAGGGGATTGCTGGGGAGAGCGGCGCCCGTCGCCGGGTCGACCCGGATGATGGAGCCGTCGAGGCCGGCGGGGTCAGCCGTCGTGCGGACGTCCTGGCTGCGCAGCGAACCACCCTCGGCGGACGGCGAGGTCTGGAGCGTGCCCACGTCGGCCGCAGGGTCCCCGCAAGGGTTCAGCGGGTCGCCCTCCTGGCCGTAGTCCGTGAAGCCGAACCCCGCGCCATCGCCGGCACCGGCGTAGAGCGAGCCGTCCGCGCCGAACACCAGGGTGCCGATGGTGTGGCTCGGGAACTGCTGGCACCAGTCCTGCACCAGCACCTGCTCCTGCCCGGTCCACCGGCCGTCGGCGCCCAGGGCGAGCCGGGATAGCCGGGCGGTCACGACACAGCCGTCGGTGTTCGCGCCGGGCGGGTCGGGGCAGTTGTCGACGTCGGTGTTCGCGGTCCCCCACTGCGGTGCCGTCCCGCCGGGAAGGGCGTCGTAGGTGTAGAGGACGTACAGCGACGGGTCGCTGGGGAAGTTGGGCGCCAGCGCGACGTCGAGCAGCCCGCGGTCCCAGTTGTTGTAGACGTTGGTCCGTAGGTCCGCGGCGACGGTGGGCGAGTCGTCGAGCGGACCGTCGAACACCTTGACCACGCCGCGCTTCTCGGCCACGAAGATCCGCCCGTCGGGCGAGAAGGCCACGGCCGTGGGCAGGATCAGACGGTCGAAGACCGTGTACTCGTGGAAGCCCTCCGGCACGTTGCTGCGACAACCCACCGCCGTGAAGGCAATAACAAGAACGAAAACACCCCAGACCGCCCGCCGCACGTTGCGTCAGGCTACTACCCCTCTCCGCCGGATTCTCTGGAACCGAGGGTCAATCGGGCGTGGAGCCGAGGATGGAGACGAAGCTCACCATCTCACCGGGGTAGCCACCGAGGTTGTGAGTCAGGGCCAGGTTGCGGTCGGCGCCGAGGGTGGCGATGCGGCGGGCCTCGGGCGCCTCGCCCCGCAGCTGGAGCCACGCCTCGTAGATCATGCGCAGGCCGCTGGCGCCCACCGGGTGCCCGAACGACTTCAGCCCCCCGTCCGGGTTGACGGGCAGCTCGCCGTCCAGGTCGAACACGCCGTCGAGGATCGCCTTCCACGCCGTGCCCCGCTCGCAGAACCCGAGGTCCTCCATCAGGACCAGCTCGGTGGGCGTGAAGCAGTCGTGCACCTCGGCCATGGCGAGCTGGGCCCGCGGATCGGTCACCCCGGCCTGGCGGTAGGCATCCTCGGCGCAGCGCACGACCTCGGGGAAGGTCGTGTAGTCGTAGCTCGGATCGGTCAGCCCCGAGCCGTTCCCGGCCACCAACGACAGGGCCTTGATGAACAGCGGGCGGTCCGTGTACCGCTCGGCGTCCTCGGCCCGGACCACCAGTGCGGCCGCGGCTCCGTCGGCCACACCCGCGCAGTCGAAGACCGACAGCTCGCCCGCGACCGCCGCCATGGCGCAGATCTGCTCGACCGACACCTCCCGGCGGAACTGCGCCTTGGGGTTGCGGGCGCCGTTGTAGTGGTTCTTCGACGCCACCCGGGCCAGCGCCCGGCGCAGCTCGGCCGGATCGACGCCGTAGCGCTCGGCGTAGGCCGGAGCGACCATCGAGAACATCGCGGCAGCGGTCAACGTCCGGTTGGTGCCGTCGGTGGGGATGGGGAAGGCGTTCAGGCCCTGGTAGCCGGAGTCCTTCACCTTCTCGACCCCGACCGCCATCGCCACGTCGTAGGCACCGGAGGAGACGGCGTACGCGGCCTGGCGCAGTGCCTCCGAGCCTGTGGCGCACATGTTCTCGACCCGGGTCACCGGCTTGCCCTCCAGGCCGAGGGGCTTGGCCAGCATCATCCCGCTCATCCCCGACTGGGCCGTTCCCAGCCAGTAGGCGTCGACCTCGGCTGCCGTCAGCTCGGCGCCGGCCAGGGCCTCGCCGGCCGCGTCGAGCAGCAGGTCGTCGGCGCCCTTGTCCCAGTGCTCGCCGAAGCGGGTGCAGCCCATGGCGACGATGGCCACGCGGTCGCGGATGCCGTGCGAGCCCATCAGCTCCCCTCTCCGGTGACACGGGAGCGGATCGGCCGCGCCTTCCAGAAGTAGTTGTGGATGCCGTCGGCGGTGTAGAGCCGGCGGAAGGTCATCTCCACCCGGTCGCCGATGTGCACCGCCGCCGGATCGACATCGGTCAGCTCGACCGGCAGCCGGCCGCCGCCGTCGAAGTCCACCACCGCGAACACCACCGGGGGCGATGGTGAGTAGGCCATGCGGTCGACGGTGAAGGTCACGATGGTGCCGGTGGCCCCGGACATCGGGCGCGGCCGGGGATCCAGCGGTGACGGCGGTAGGTGGACCGTCCCGGCGTCGTCCTCCGATCCGACGAAGCCGAACTTCCACTCGGTCGAGCGGCCCGCCGCGGCGGCCGAGGGCCGGCCGGGCTCGGGCCGGCGGGGTGGGTCGACGGGGAGGAACCCCCGCCAGGCCAGGTAGCGGCCGTAGCCGACCGCAGCTCCCGCGCCCACCTGGTCCAGGTCCGGCACCGGCGAGCAGTAGCTGGCCAGCGCCTCGCCGGTGCGCAGCACGACGGCGTCGGCCCCGTCGGCCAGGGTCACCAGGACCACCACCTGCCCGGGCCCGATCTCGTCGAGCGTGGCCGCGAGGACCAGGGCCGGATGCGCGGCGCCCGTGAACCCCACGCCGGCCGCGAGCTCGGCGCCCACCGGGTGGAGGCGCGCCCCGAGGTCGAGCTTTCTGGCCAGCGTCGTCGTGGCCCGGGCGTGGGCACCGACGACGATCACGTGGTCGACCTGGTCGGCGGTGAGCCCGGCGGAGGCGAGGGCGTGATCCCAGGCCCGCTGGCCGAGGTCGACGTAGCGACCCTCGCCGAAGCGCTCCTCCCACACCTTGGCGTGCTGCTCGCCGGGAGCACGCCAGCGGTCGAGGAACTCGGCCGTCGCACTCCCCCAGCCCAGGGCCTGGGCCAGGACCGGCCTGCCGTCCCGCCCCGGATCACCGGTGCCACCGGGGCCGACGACCAGCGCCGCCGCCCCATCGCCGCCCGCCGCCTCGTCCCCACTGCCCGGCAGCCCGGTCCGCAGATCCGCGGCGACCACCAGGGCCGGGCGGGCGCTGTGCAGCCCGGCCCGCAGGGCACCCATCGCCGAGCGGACGGCCCCGGCCACGTCGAACGCCGCGACCTCCGGCGCGAGCCCCAGCGCGGCGTGGATCGCGGTCGCGTTGGTCTTGTCGGCATAGGCGGGCGCCGTGGTCGCGAACCACAGGGAGCCGATGTCGTGGCCCGCCAGGACGCCCCGGGCCGCTTCGACGGCCATCGTGGTCGTGTCCTCGTCGTAGGAGGCCACGGTGCGGGTGCCCTGGCCCCCGCCCTTCCCGGCCACGGCACTGATGGCCGCGCGGTCGCGTCGGTGGACCGGCAGGTAGGTGCCGTAGGCCAGGATCCCACGGGGTGTCGCCGGCGTCACCCGGCCCAGCGTACGGGCGAATCTGACGGGTCGTCACATCTGTCAGGGGCCGTGCGGCGTCTGCCCGGATGGGTGGCGCGGGTAGGGTTGTCGGGTGACGCCAGCGCCGACGTCCGCAGTCTGGGAGCTCGAGGGCGGGGCACCCCTGAGAGGCTCGATCCGGGCCCAGGGAGCCAAGAACGCCGTCAGCAAGCAGCTCGTGGCCAGCATGTTGACCAGCGACGCCTGCACGCTGCACAACGTGCCGCAGATCACCGAGGTCGACGTGACCCTCGGCATCCTGGGCGAGCTGGGGGCCGAGTTCCAGCGTGACGGCACCACCATCGAGATCGCCACCCCTCAGGTGACGGGGCAGGTCTCCGAGCGCTACTCGGGCCTCAACCGCATCCCGATCCTGCTGCTCGGCCCGCTGCTCAACCGGGTCGGCGAGGCTGTCGTCCCCATGCTCGGCGGCTGCCAGATCGGCCAGCGCCCCATCGACTTCCACGTCGCCGGGCTCGAAGCCATGGGCGCCGAGATCAGCATCGAGGGGTCGAGCATGGTGGCCAAGGCCAAGCGCCTGGTCGGCTGCCGCCACCGGCTGCCCTACCCGTCGGTCGGCGCGACCGAGAACCTGATCCTGGCGGCGGTGGGCGCCAAGGGCACCACCGTCATCGAGAACGCCGCCATCGAGCCCGAGATCATCGACCTGCTGCTGCTGCTCCAGAAGATGGGGGCCCACGCCGTGGTCGAGGTCGACCGGCGCATCCTGATCGAGGGCGTCGACCGCCTGCACGGCAGCACCCACAGCGTCATCGAGGACCGCATCGAGATCGCCTCCTACGCCGCGGCGGCCGCGGCGACCGGCGGGAACATCGAGGTGATCGGGGCCAGCCAGGTCCACCTGATGAGCTTCCTCAACTTCCTGCGCCGCATCGGCGGTCAGTTCACGGTGACCGACCGGGGCATGCGCTTCTGGAGCGACTCCGCCAAGCTGCGTCCCTGGCACCTCGAGACCGACGTGCACCCGGGCTTCATGACCGACTGGCAGCAGCCGGCGGTCGTGGTGCTCACCCAGGCCGAGGGGGTCTCGGTGGTGCACGAGACGGTCTACGAGAACCGGTTCGGCTACACCGAGCACCTGCGGACGATGGGCGCCCGCATCGAGCTGTCCAACCAGTGCCTCGGCCGGCGGACCTGCCGCTTCGTCGACCAGGACTTCCCCCACTCGGCCGTGATCTCCGGCCCGACCTCGCTGCTGGGCAGCGACCTGGCCATCCCCGACCTGCGGGCCGGCTTCGCCTACGTCCTGGCGGGGCTGCTGGCCCACGGCCGGACCCGCCTCCACAACGTGTGGTACCTCGACCGGGGCTACGAGGACATCCCCGGCAAGCTCGGCGCTCTCGGCGTGGACGTCACCGTCCTCCCCGAGCTCGATCCCGGCGCGCAGGGCGACGTCATCCTCGACGCCTAGAGAGCGTCTCCCACCAGGGTTGCTGGGCCCTCCGCTGGCACGTCGTAGCTACCCAGACGTAATCTGACGGTCCGTCAGATTCTCGTCGGTGGAGGCCAGCGCGATGGACTTCGAGTTCTCCGAGGACCAGCAGCGGTACCTGGCCGAGGTCGAGCAGTTCCTCGACGAGCACCACGATCCGGCAGTCATGGATCCGACCCGCGAGAACATGGCCCAGATCGTCGACACCCCCGAGCGGCGGGCCTTCATGGCCGAGCTCGGCGAGCAGGGCTGGCTGGGGATGACCTGGCCCAAGGAGCACGGCGGCCAGGAAGGCGACGGCGTCTACGAGTACCTGCTCAACGAGGCCCTGGCCCGCCGCGGCGCACCGCAGATCGGCAAGGGCATCGGCATCGTCGGCAAGACGCTGATCCGCCACGGGTCCGACAAGCTCAAGGCCGAGTTCCTGCCCAAGATCCTGCGGGGCGGCGAGGTCGAGTTCGCCGTGGGCTACTCCGAGCCCAACGCCGGGTCCGACGCCGCGTCGATGCAGCTCAAGGCCACCAAGGACGGCGACGGCTGGATCCTCAACGGCCAGAAGACCTGGACCACCTCGGCCCACTTCGCGGACTGGTACTGGGTCGGGGCCCGCACCGATCCCGACGCCCCCAAGCACCACGGCATCACGCTGTTCCTGGTGCCGATGGACCATCCTGGCCTCACCGTGGTGCCCATCTGGACCATGGGGGACGAGCGCACCAACGAGGTGTTCTTCGACAACGTGTTCGTCCACGACGACTACGTGGTCGGCGACCTGAACCGGGGCTTCCAGTACATCGCCCAGGCGCTCGACCTCGAGCGGTTCACGATGTTCACGTCGTCGCAGATCGAGGCCCGGCTCCAGCTCCTGGTGGACTACGTCCGCACCGCCCGGCGTGACGGTGAGCCGCTGCGGGACGACCCGGTGGTCCGCCAGCGCATCGCCCGCCTGGTCACCCACGGCGAGGTGACCCGGCTGCTCGGCCTCCGCTTCGTCCACGAGTCGCTGGCCGGCGGCGACCCGCCCCGCAGCGAGGCGTCGGAGTACAAGCTGTGGGCCACGGAGCACTCCAAGCGCCTGGCCGACGCCTCCGTGGACATCGCCGGCCCGGGCGGCCAGCTCCGCGTGGGCACCGAGGGCGCGCCGATGGGCGGCCGGGCGGAGTCCACCTACCGCTACACGGTCATCGACACCATCGGCGGCGGGACGTCCGAGGTGCAGAAGAACATCATCGCCACCCGCAAGCTGGGCCTCCCGAAGAACTTCTGAGGGCTACGAGGCGTCCGATGGTCCCCCGACCCGAACCTGGCGCCGAAGGTGCGGCGCTGCTGGCCGGGGTCACGGTTCTGGACCTCTCGACCGTCGGCCCGGCCACCCGCTGCACCCGGCTGCTGGCCGACTACGGCGCCGACGTGGTCAAGATCCTGGCCCCCCGGGCCGTGGGCGCGGGCGGCGGGCAGACCGGCCAGCCGCTGGCCTTCCACGCCTACAGCGGCCACCGGGGGATGCAGCGGGCCGCCATCGACCTCCGCGCCCCTGCCGGCAACGCCGCGTTCCTGCGCCTGGCGAGGACAGCCGACGTGGTGATCGAGAGCTTCCGTCCGGGGGTGGTCGACCGCCTCGGTGTCGGCTACCAGCGCGTGCGGGCGGTCAACCCCGACGTCGTCTACTGCTCGACCAGTGGCTACGGCCAGACCGGGCCGTCCGCCTCCCGGGCCGGGCACGACCTGAACTACCTGGCGGTGGGGGGCTTCCTGCACACCTCGGGCCGCGCCGCCGACGGTGGGCCAGCGCTGCCGGGGGCCACGGTCGCGGACATCGCCGCCGGTGGGCTCCAGGCCGCGGCCGCCATCCTCGCGGCCCTGTTCCACCGGGAGCGGACCGGCACCGGGCGGTACCTGGACGTCGCCGTCACCGACGGCGTGGCCTGGATGCTCTCGCTCTACGTCGACGAGTACCTGGCCACCGGTGAGGTCCCCGGCCCGGGCCACAGCATCCTCACCGGCCGCTACGCCTGCTACGGGCTCTACGCCACCCGGGACGGGCGCTGGCTGGCGGTGGCGGCGATCGAGCCGCGGTTCTGGGCCAACCTGTGCCGGGCCCTGGGGCTGGAGCGCTGGATCGAGCGCCAGCTGGACGACGCCAGCCAGGATGCGATCCGCGCCGACCTGACCGCCGCCTTCGCCGTCCGGGACCGGGAGGACTGGGTGGCCGAGCTGGCCGATGCCGACACCTGCGTGGCACCGGTCCACGACCTCGCCGAGGTGGTGGCCGACCCGCAGTTCGGGTCCCGGGGGGCGATCGTCGAGGCCAAGCACCCGGTGCACGGCGCCTTCCGCCAACTGGGGCCGGTGCTCGCGGGCTCGGTCCCGCCGGCCCAGGGCGTGGTGGAGCTGGCGGACGCCACGGCCACCGTGACCGATCGCCTGCTGGCGGCGGCGGGCTACGCCGCGGCCGAGGTCGCCGAGCTCCACAGCCAGGAGGTCATCGCGTGAGCAGTCCGGATCTTCCCGCCGAACCTCCCGCCGACGTCGGGGCGTGGATCGGCCACGAGCGCCACCATCAGACGGCCAACTTCCCGGTCGAGCGGGGCTACCTGTGGACGTCGCTCGCGTCGGTGGAGAACGGCAACCCGCTGTTCTGGGACGACAAGGTGGCGGCCGAGCTGACCGACGGGCCGATCGCCCCGCCCACCACGCTCTCGCTGTGGTTCCGTCCCCACCACTGGGAGCCCGACCGCACCGGCCCCCGCAACCCCCTGCCGACCCACTTCGAGCTGAAGGACCGGCTGGAGCTGCCGGAGGCGGTGATGACCGACAGCGTGGTGGTCTTCCGCGATCCGGTCCGGCCGGGCGACGTCATCAGCACCTCGGAGATCCTGCGCTCGGTCAGTGAGCCGAAGACCACGAAGCTGGGCGCCGGCCGGTTCTGGGTCATCGACGTCGACTACCGCAACCAGGACGGCGACCTGGTCGGCACCGAGACCTTCACCGGCTTCGGCTACCGCCGGGCCGAGCCCGCGTCCCCTCCGGCCGCCGCTCCGCCTCCGGCCGTCTTTGAAGATCCTGGGCCCCATGGGGGCCGATCAGCTTCAAAGTCGCTGGGGGAGGACGTGCAGCCCGGCCAGCGGCTGCCGGCGCTGCGCCACGAGGTGACGGCTACCACCGTGGTCCTCGGCGCGCTGGCCACCCGGGACTGGCGGCCCATGCACCACGACGTCGACTTCGCCGTCAACCGCAACGGCACGCTGGACATCTTCCTCAACACCCCCAACCAGCAGGCCTGGTTCGAGCGCTACGTCACCGACTGGACGGGCCCCGGCGGGCGGCTGGGCCGCCTGCGGTTCCGGATGCGGGACTCGGTCTTCCCCGGCGACACCATGACCTTCACCGGCGTCGTGGACACCGTCACCACCGACGAGACCGGATGCCGGTGGGTGGAGCTGACCATCGACCTCCACGCCGAGGGGCGCCAACCCCGGCGGCTGTGCACCACCTGCACCGCCCGGGTGGCCATCCCGTCCCTCGCCGACGACCCGGACGACAACCCCTGGCGCCGGCGGGGCGACCAGTGGCAGCCCTGAGCGACAGGAGCGCTGATGCTTGATCTCACCTTCACCCAGGAGCAGGAGATGCTCCGCCAGATGGTGCGGAGCCTGTGCGCCGAGCACTGCCCGCTCACGCTGGTCCGGGAGATGGAGGACGATCCCGTCGGCTACCCCGCAGGGCTGTGGAAGCAGCTGGCCGAGCTCGACCTCCTGGGCCTCCTCGTCCCGGAGGCCTACGGAGGCCTGGGGATGACCACCCTGGACGGCGTGGTGCTCTACGAGGAGCTGGGCCGCGCGCTGGCGCCGACCCCCCACTTCGTGTCCAGCGTGCTCGGCGCCGGCCTCCTCACCGCCGGGGCGACCGAGCCGCAGAAGCGGGAGTGGCTGCCCCAGCTGGTGTCCGGGGACGCCATCTTCACCCCGGCCTGGTTGGAGCCCGAGGGTGGCTTCGGCCCCCGGGGGGTCCAGGCCCGGGCGGTGACCGACGGGGACGACTTCGTGCTGTCGGGCACCAAGCGCCACGTCGCCTACGCGTCGAGCGCCACCCGGCTGGTGGTGCTGGCCCGGACGGGCGACGAGCCGACCGAGGTGGACCTGTTCCTGGTCGACCCCCACGCTCGGGGCGTGACCCTGACCCAGCAGCACTCGGTGGCATCCGACACCCAGTACGAGGTGCGCCTGGACCGGGTGCGGGTCACGGAGGCCGAGTGGGCCGGCCCGGCAGGGTCCGGCTGGACGGCGTGGGAGGCCGTGCGCGACGACGCCCTCATCCTCCTCGCCGCCTGGATCGTCGGGGCGGCAACCTACGCCCAGGAGATCACCGTCCAGTACGCGAAGGACCGCGAGCAGTTCGGCAAGCCACTCGGCGCCTTCCAGGCCATCGCCCACTACCTGGCCGACCGGCAGACCGAGCTCGACGGGGCCCGCACGCTGGTCCACGAGGCCGCCTGGGCTCGGTCCACCGGCCGATCGGCGACCCGGCTGGCCCCGATGGCCAAGCTGTTCGCGGCCCAGATGTTCCGCGACCTCACCGCCACCGCGCAGCAGATCTTCGGCGGCGTGGGCTTCACGCTGGAGTACGACATCCAGCTCTACTTCCGCCGGGCCAAGGCCATGCAGGTCGGGTGGTGGGACGACCGCTACCTCGAGGAGCTGATCGCCGCCGACGTCCTCGACTCCTGACCAGGGGCGTGGCCGCCATCGGTTAGCTGGTGTCGTGGGTGTGGGGTTGGTCGATGTAGTCGGGGGGTTTGGTGCCTTTGTGTCGGTTGTGACGGGCGCAACGACAGGCGCCGTTGTCCTGATCCGTCCGACCGTCGTGGGCCCAGGGTGTGGTGTTGTGG
>Ga0114129_10007854_pt1 | contig 15180 bp, 14 predicted proteins | sample RhiMetdeltSRZDD1_FD_80071 | JGI IMG/M metagenome (GOLD analysis project Ga0114129, IMG submission 80071) | Populus rhizosphere microbial communities from Tennessee, USA - Rhizosphere MetaG P. deltoides SRZDD1 (version 2) (version 2) | ecosystem: Host-associated > Plants > Roots > Rhizosphere >...
AGCGTCGGCGGTCTGCTTGCGGAGCACCGCCATCTGATCGCGTTGTGCCGCCGAGTCCGATTCCAGCCGGGTGAGCTGGGCGCGGAGACCGCCGATTTCACGGTCCTTGGCCTCGAGGCGCGCTTCACGCTCGGCGATCGACTTCTCGAGGTCGCGAATTCGCGAGGGCGTCGAGCTCTGTGCGTTGGCGCGCTCGTTTTCCAGGTCCTTGCGCAGCTGGGTGAGCGTTCTCCGTTCGCCCTCGACCTCGCCACGCCGCTGCTCGAGACTTCGCCGTAGATTCTCGAGCTCACGTTGCGATCGCTCCAGCTGCGTCTGCTTCTCCGCCAGCTGTTTGCGGAGTTCAGCGATCTCCTTCCTCATCTGCTCGCTTTCGTCGCGCCCCGGAAGCACGATCTTGAAAGGCGGACCATTCGGGCCGGCCGCACGACGGTACTGGCTCAGCGCCTGGTTCGGGTCTTCCGGGACTCCCTCCCCACGCTCGTACAGCGAGCCCAGGTTAATGGACGCGCGTGCGTAGCCCTTGTCGGCGGCTCTTCGGTACCACTCCGCGGCCTTCGCTGGATCCGGCGGCACGCCCAGGCCTTTCTCGTAAATCTCGCCGACGTAGCTCTGCGCTTCGACGTCACCTTTCTCCGCCAGGGGCAGCCAGATCTTAAGAGCGGTCGCGTAGCTCGCTCGGTCGAAGGCCACGTACTCCCCGCCCCGGATTGCGCAATCGCGGGCCGACGTCTTGACGGCTCGGCGCGCGGTGACATAGGTCTGGGCCGTCCCGAGCTGGCGAATCTGTCCCGGCAGAAGACAATCGACGATGAGCAGGTCGTCTGCCTTGAGCACGGCCTGCGGCGCTTTCCCTGCCGCGTCTCCCCGAGGCGCACCATCCGTGGCGCAACCGGAGTACATCGGAAGCACCAGAAGCAGCACCAGCACGGCGGCGTTTCGGAAGTCGAGCTGCGAGGCCCGAGACCATTGGCAGGTCCGCCAGAGGTGCTGCCGAGCAGGCCACCGGCCGAAGCTACGTCTCATGGCTCATTCTGCAAGCCCACCCAAAAATCATTCCCCAGAGTATAGCTTTGGGAAACTGGGCGTCAATCTACACGGCCTTGAGCTCACCGTGTCGATCTTCGACCTACGCTTGGAACGGCACCTTGTCCTTGACCAGCAACGCGCGAGGCTCCTTGAGCTCTCGGTAGAGACAGCAGTCGTCCAACTGCCAGCCGCTGGGTCCACCCTTTGTCCAGAATACGGCCCTAGAGGTTCCTCGCGTCAGGCGCGATACAACGAGATTCTTATCCCGGAGAACGGCCTCGATGATCTTCGAGTGATCGCGAACGATCTCGGCCTTCGAATACGTCCTGCTCCCCCAGGGTTGATAGCCCGAGCGCGCCTGACCCTTCGGAACAAAGAGGTAGTCACCGAGTATGGAACCGCTACGACTGACCGGCTTGCCGTCGATCTTGATCTGATACGACGTCGACCGGATCTGCGCGAAGACTTGGAACTGCTCGAGCGATGGCGTCGTCGGGGCCTTGATCAAGCGCTCCGCCTCCGCGAGCGCCTGCTTGGCAGCGGGGTGGGAGGGGATCAGGGCAAGAGCTTTCTTCAACAGGTTGACAGCCTCTCGATGCCTGTGTGACCGGACGAGCGCCGCCGACTCCTTGGTCCAGAAGTCGGCTTGAAGCTCCTTCTCTTTGCGATCGAGGCCAACTGTCTTCTTGACCTCTTGGATGATCCGGTCTCGATTACGCTCGAATTCGCCGCGGGGCAGCAGCCGACCCGTGGCCAGGAAGCGCGCGGCGCGCGCGCTATTGCGGCCGGCATCGGATTCATCGAACGTTTGGAAGCGCAAGAATCGTCCCTGCGCCTTTTCGCGATTGTCTTCGACGACATGGTAGTAGACGCGGACTGACGAGGCCGGGGCCGCCACGTGGCTCGTCCTACCGCCGCATCCGGGGCGCGCGCGGTCCCGAGCTCTGCACCAGACGCACGAACAGACGCTTTGAGATCGCCTCCGCCAGGTCGCCCGGCTCGGCTGGCGCGGCCTCGAGTCGGTCCTCGTCCTCGTGCTTCCGGTAAAGTCTCCAACGGATACTTTCGCCGTCGAGCCGGCTCAGGAGCGCGAAGAGGTCGACTTTCGGTGGATCACTGAACGTGAAGAAGACGTTCCAGTCGACGCTCTTCAAGACGGTGAGCTTTCGGGTTGCGCGGGACACAGAGAATCCGGAGCCTTTGAGCCGGGTGATCGCGACCGGCGGCGACCCTGCCGCCGCGTTGAAGGCGGCGGTGGCCGCTTCGAAGTGGCCGCGCAGCCGCGTCATCAGCTCGAGGGCCGCCTCAGCGAACTGCTCCTTGTGCCGCTTGACCTCCTCCTGCGCGGCCCTGGCGTCGGCGCCGAGCTGTCGATCCGCCTCGGCAACCTCACGGACCCAATCTTTCACGCCGGCGCCCCCGGGGCGAGCCTCATTCGCCATCAGGCCGCGCCCAGAAACCTTCTGAGTCCGGCGAGCAGTCCAGGACGCGGACGCGTGGCGGCCTCGCGGCCGTCCGCAGCGCCGGCGATCCGGACGAGTTGGACCGTGATGTTGTCGCGGCCTCCTTTGTCGTTCGCGAGCGCCACCAGGTCTCGGCAGGCCGCCTGAGGATCGGGACTGGCCAGGACGGTGCGCAATAATTCCCCGTCTTCGACGTGACCCCACAGGCCGTCCGAGCACAGCAGGAACATGTCCTCCAGCGAGATGGGCAACGGCCGGTCGAGCACGTCCACGTCCACGGCCGGATTCATGCCAAGCGCGCGGGTGAGGATGTTCGCGTGCCCACTCTCCGCCAGCGAGTGATCGCGGGTGAGTCGGGTCATGGCCCGCCCTCTGATAAGGTAGGCTCGGGTATCGCCGACGTGAGCGACGTGCGCGGCCTCGTCCTGGACGACGAGCGCGGTGCACGTGGTGCCCATCCGCACGCCGTCGGGCTGGCTCTGAGCGTGCTCGTAGATGGCGTGGTTGGCGGCTTGCAGGCTCACACGAAGGGCCTGGGTTGGGTCGGTGGTGACGTCGGCGAAATACGACTCATGGACGATCTTGACGGCCAGGCGGCTCGCCACGTCGCCGGCGGTCTCTCCACCCATACCATCGGCAACGATGAAGAGTCGTCCCTTCTTCGGCAGGTCCGATTCGGGTGGCTCGAAGTAGCCGAAGTAGTCCTCGTTGCGTTCCCGGACGCGACCGACGCTCGAGAGATTGCCAAGCGCGAACCTGACGGGCTGCGCCATCGTCAGCGCGACGCCATCTCGAAGATCAACTCCACGTCTCCGATCTTCACGATGTCGCGGTTTTTCAGAAAACGCTGGGTAATCCGCACGCCGTTCACATAGGTGCCGGTTTCCGAGTCGCAATCGGTCAACTCGTACTTCTTGGCGGCAATCGCGATCTGCGCGTGTTGCTTGGAGATCCCGACTCCGGTTAGCACCACCTGGTTCTCCTCGCCGATACCCAAGGTGTTCGTGAGCGCCGCCAGCGGATACTCCGATCCCCGACTCGCCCCGCTGCGGATGATCAGACGTCCGAAGGTCGCCGGCACGACCTTGGTCTTGCAGTAGTGGCACTCGACCCATTCGGGCTGTACGACCTGTCCGCATCCTACGCAGGTCCGCACGACCGGCCCGCCCGGAGTCCGCTTTCTTCGCAATGCCACGACGATCCCGACGGCGCCAAGGAGCGCGACGGCGATGACGAGGCCGGCGAACCAGAGACGTCGGTAAAAGGGCGCAGCGGCGGGCGCTCCTGGCCCCGCCGGGGCGACCGCCGCTCCGGCCTTGAGCGGCGCGTCGACGGAGCGCTTGGCGGCGTCGGCCTGACCGCCGTCCCAGACGACCTTCGCGCCGAGTAAGTGGCGCTGCCCGTCCGCGCTCAGAGTCTTGGCGGAGAGCGTGATCACGTAGAGGCTCTTGAGATGCTCGAAGATCCGCGCGTAAACTTCGCTGAGCTCCCCCGACGAGCGCGCGTCGAGATAGAGCCCGCCCGTCAACTCGGAGACGCGCCGCAGGTTGGGAAGATACTTGGGGCCGACCCGGGTGAATCCGACGCTATAGATCGGCACGTTCGCGGCGAGCGCGCGGTCGCGGACGTCCTCGAGCTTCTTGGTGCTCCCCTCGTCCCAACCGTCCGACATGACGACGACCACCTTGCGGGCCGGCAGCTGCGACCCCCGCGCGACGATCTCGTCGACCGCATTGACGAGTCCATCGTAGAGAAGCGTGATCTTCGCGGTCGCCTCGGCCTCGTCTACCTTGGCCTTCACGTCCTCGATCTTCGGGGTGAAGGGTGCCGCAATCTGCACCTGATCGTGCAGGACCATTAGCGCCGCCTGGTCGGCCGGACCCAGCACCGACAGGAAGCTGTTCACTCCGCGCTTGGCATCCTGAAACGGCCGTCCTCGCATGCTGCCGCTGCCGTCGAGCACCAGCAGCACCGCCATACCTTCCTGGGATTCGGCGAAACTCTTGACGGTGAGATCCGTGCGGGGGGTCCCCGCCTCGTCGACGACGAAGTTGGCGGCCTGCAGCCCCTTGATCGGCCGCTGCTTGAGATCGTATACGCTGACGTAGAGCTTGATCAGGGGCCACTCGTTGGCGACCGCGACGACCTGGTCGATGCGAGTGTAGACCTCGGCGGGCTTGACCGGCGCCGCCGGAGCGGTGGGAGCAGGCGGCGCGGACGGCGTCGGTGCTGCGGCGGGCTGAGGCTGGCCAGTCGCGGGCGCAGGCGTCGCCGGGGCGGGCGTCGCCGGAGTCGGCGCTGCCGATGGAGCGGGCGCGGCAGCCGGCGCGGTGCTGGCCGCGCCGGGTTTGCCGGGCTCAGGCTTCTTCGGGAGCTGATCGAGGAGCTGCTTGCCACGCTCGGCGGCTGATTTCGCGCGTTCCGCTTCCGAGAGCCCCTGCTCGATCTGCTGGAGCTGAGCGAGCTGGGCTCCGGACGTGGGTGGCGACGCCGCGGACTCTGCGGCCACAGCGCCGACCAAGAGCGCGAGAGACGAGAGCATCACGAGTCGCCTTTTCATCCGCGTTGCCCTCCCCCGGGCTCTGAGAGCCGACCTACCCGAGGCACTTGAACCGTAGCTGCGTCTCTCCGAGCTTGACGGTGTCGTTGTCCAGCAACTCCCGGCTCGTGATCTTCTTATACTCGCCGCCCTCGTACACGTAGGTCCCGTTGGTCGACCCGGTGTCGGTGATCAGGAAGTGCTTCTCGTCCTTCTCGTAGTAGATCAGCGCGTGCTCACCCGAGATGAACTCGTCGGTGAGCACCACCTCGCAATCGGCGTTCTTGCCCAGCTTGTTTTTGCCCTCGACGATCTTGAAGTCTTCGCCCTTGTGCTTACCGTCGAGAGCGATCAACCAGCCAACCACGGGCGGTCGCTTGGCCGTCGGCAGATACGTGGTCTTCCCAGGATCTCCACCAGCGCCGCGACCGATGGTCGCGTCGCTGCCGCGGCTCGACGTCGTCGCCGGCGGCGGCGCCGTCACGCGTTCGGACGTGCGCGCCGGCGCGGGACAGTACGGACAAGCCAGCCAGGCCGCCTCCATGACGTGGCCATTCGGGCAAATCCGCATCGGCGCTTTCGGCTTTGACTTCCAAAACCACGCCATCCTTGGCTCCTCCCCGTTTTACTGCGCCTGGTAAAACCAGAGGCCGTAGTAGTTCGCCTCGACCTTCGCCGTTGTGGTGACGTGCGTCATCCTCAGCGGATCCGTGGTCACGAACTCGGCCGGGATCCGGAACAGCCAGTTGCGCCAGCGGCTCTTTCGATCGGTCTCCTTGATTTCCCACGGCTCGCCGATCTTCTGGTCGTTCGCATATACCTCGGCGACGAGGCCCGCGTTGACCATGTCGATGCGCTTCATCGCGACGAGGTCCTTGCCGGGCTTCACTCCCTTGACGATCCATTCGGCCCGTCCTCCCAGGTGCCATCGCCCTCTGGCTTGCACTCTCGTGCCGTCGGGATAGGAGAACTCGTTGTTCTGCGTGCCCTGGCTTTCGGGACGCACCTCCTTGATGGCGAACTGATGAGCGTCCTCCGACTGCCGGTTGGTGACCGCGATCTGATCGATGAGATTGAAGGGTACGCCATCGATCACGATCTGGTTGGGAGGGTCACCGGTAAAGCTGAGCTTGGTCAGTTGATCCCACGAAACTTGCTTCGCGCCGGCCGGCACCGCCACCGGCGTGGGCGTCGGCGCGGCCACCGGCGCCGCGGGAGCGGGGGCGCCGACCGCCGTGATGGGAGCCCGGGCGGGCTCGTTGAGGAACCGAGCGATCCCGGTACAGGCCCGCGACTGGTAGTCGAGGGCGATGCGCAAACGTTCGACCGTCGTCGCCGGATCTCGAAGGACGTTCATCAGCTCACTGATGTTCTGCTGGAACTCCTTGAAGCCGTCGCGAATGCTGAGCTGCGCCGGGCTGGCCTGGATCTCGTCCGCGGTCTCCTTCTCGAGATCGACGATGACCGTCAGCGCCCGGAAGACCTCGCGTAGACCCATCACCGAGGAGCCGACCAGCATCTCCGCGGTCGCCACCACCTGCCTCACATCTCCCGCGGCGGCGATCCCGTATTTCCGGACCAGCGAGCCGAACGACTTGCGCTTCTCGGCCAGCAACGCCGCCAGCTGGTTTCTCAAGTAGGGCGGCAGGAGCGCGCCCACGCCCATCGATCGGGGAACGAACCGGAGATCGATCTCTCCGATCCCAGGGTCCAGCGGATTGACGGCGTCCTTGATCACGACCGTGCCCTCGGCCAGCTTGATACGGGCCAGCTCGATGGTCTTCATCACGTCGGGCTCCGAACCCGTGATCTGGACCCGCGCCGTTTCCAGGACTCGCCGGTGGCCCTTGTACTGGGGATTGGCCTTGTTGACGATGTAATCCATCGGCTCGTCGACGAATTCCACTGCCACGTAGACGGTCTGCGGCAGCTTCCACTCGCTGAGGTCGATGGTGCGGATCTCCGGTTCCCAGAGGAAGATGTCGTTTCCCTGACCGTCGATCGCGTACCCGGCGGCGACCTCGAATGACATGTCGCCCCGCTCTCTCGCGAGGACCTTCAGCTCCCCCATCACGCTTCCTACGACGCCGGGGCTGTGGAAATACTGGTTGTAGAGACGGTGCTTGTCGACGGTGTACCGGAGGATGTCGTTGAGATCCTCCTCCTTGACGACGAGTCCCTCGAAGAAGTTAGGCTTCAGATACCCCTTCTTGTCAGTGGCCATCGGCATTGTCTCCTTCGACGAACTCGGGGGCATTGGTGGCGGCTCCGGTAACCCAGGTGTCGACACCGAGCGTCATGCGGACGCCTACCTGCATGAAGCCCTGCTCCTCGATGGTCTTCGGCGGGGCGAACAACAAATAATAGTTGGTGTGGGCCGGCCGTTCCACCCGAATGATGGCGTGGATTTTCCGGATCAGGTCGATGCTGGTCTCCGCCAGGGACATGGGCAGGGAGACGGTGAAACAGTGAGCCCGATCCACCGGCGCAATCAGGACGGTGTCGATGCCGGTCGTCGAGATCAGACCCACCTGGAAGCCGTCGAAAGGCCATTGATTCTCGTAAATCTCCGGCTCCAGATCGGTGAAGATTTTTAGGAACAGCTTGAGGCCTCGGACCGTTCCCCGCAGCTTGTAGAGCTGGACAGCTCGCTTGATGAGGATCCGCTTCTTCTGCTCGGGCCATTCCTGGTCGAGGGCCAACGCGAGCCACGATGCGAGCCACGGCAGGAACTCCGCCGGCGTCTCGTAGGGGTGGAAGTATCGCTGGAGATCGTCGAGCTTCTCCTCGATGTCGGTCCACATCTGCTGGAAGGGCCACAGGAACCCTTCCAGGAAGCTGCGCCCGGCGCCGTTCTGCGTCTGATAGAGGGCGGGCAAGAACTCGAGCCAGCTCCGGCTGGCGACTCCCACGCGCACGGGTTTCGTGGGATCGGCCGGCTCCCCCGGGAGCGGGTATTGCTCGACGATCACGCCGAGCGAATCTTCGCTCTCGCGGTACACCACCTCGGCACGGTTCAGACCGACATGATCCAAGAGCTTTCGGCCCCGCCGGAGCGGAAAGCCGATGACCTTGGGGACGGTGACAGTGCTGGCCACGACGCTAGACCAGCCGTTCCCGGACCAACTCGACCACGTTCACCTCGGTCGGGAAGATCAGGTCCTCGGCCGCGATATCGATGCGGTCGGAGGGTAAAGTTGAGCCTTCGTTGAACAACCGAACGTCCTCGGCGTAGTCGACCCCGTCGACTGTGTTCACGAGGTGGTACAGGTCCGACTTGTGGAGCCCTCGTCCGAACGGCCAGCCCTTGCCCTCGGCACCACCCAGCAGCGGATCGAGGTAGCGCTTCACACGCTCCTCGATCTGCTTCTTGACGATGGTGACCTGCGAGCTCGAGACCTTGAGATAGACGGAGATCTGCACGGAGACATCCACGTACTTCGGCTTCACGACGTGGATCACGGTGGTAATGAGTCGCCGGGGGTCCAGGAAGGCCTTGACCCGGTTGATCAGCTCGGCGGACGGCATCGGCCGGCCGTCTCCGTTGCCTTCCTGAGGCAGAATCACGACGGAGATCTCGCCTTCCCTGGGAGTCGACGCGAGACACTTGGCGCGTCCGACGTTTCCCGACGCCTTCAGCGCGAGCCACTCGAAATCCTCTGTCGTCACTGCACGGTAGCGGCTCTTGATGGCCTGGGGACCCCGGAGCTTGGCCTCCTCCAGTGTCTCGGCATCGGCCCCGCCGCGGGCGGGAATAGGGTTGGTGACCTCCTCCACATAAGGAATCGACTCGCGCAGCACCTTGAGGCTCCCCGCCCCGAGATTCCCCCGAAGGCCGCCGCCGGTCTGGTACGCCTCGGCCTTGATGTTGTCGACGCCTACCGGCGGAATCAACCCGCGCTTGCCGTCGGGGAATTGCACCACGCCGGTCACGGGATCGAGGACGTAGTAGCGGCTAGTGGGCGTGGCCCCGTAGAAGCTCTCCACCTCATGCCAGCGAACCCACACCTCCGGACCGCCGACCGCCTGTACCTGGGTCACGGCATCCTCGCCCTCCTCCAGAGTGATCGCCTCCAGCTCCTTCGGACTGGGCATCTCGCGCTCTCGGACGACGATCCGCTGCCCCTCGAGAACCGGAAGGCGCGAGAACGTAAAAGCCTGATCGGGCATCCCGTCGCTGGAACCGAGAATCTGGTTCCGGAGCGTGATCGCATTCTGGGCTCGGACGGTGTTGAGGTAGATGGACCGCAGCTTCGGCGAGCGCGAGTAGCTGCCCATCTCGAGCCGGGCGCGCAGCCAATGACATTCTTTGCCAAACTCCATCTTGGCCTGGGATTCCTTGGGCCCGGTGAACTCCAGCTCCCCGCTCAGGGCGAACCCCTTGGTGTTGTCGTTCGGCGAAAGCTCAACCCAATCGACCCCGTTCCAGTACGTCCAGGTGACGCGATGGCCCTGCCGCGCCGTCAATTCGCCATTCGACCGCTCGCCGAGCTCCCGCAAGAGCGGCTCTTCGATCAGAGCCTCGGACGCATCGGCTTCCAGGGCATCTTCCACCACATCGATGTAAATCCGAATGGGCTCGTTGGGGAACGGACGGTCAAAACCCAGATAGAGCGCCGCGCCCCCTTCCCGGGCAATGTCGAACGGCTCAAAGGTGACGTGTCGCGTTCGGATCGCCTCGGCGCGATCCGTGAACACATAGTCGTTATAGCTCAAGCACTGCTCGGGAAAGAAAGGATCCATCGTGTAGCGGATCTTCACCGACTTGAGCCACGGCGGAGCCAGGGGCCGCTCGTCGCGCCACACGAACTGATCCTTGACCTGTTCGTAGCGGCCCGGCACGCCGTAGTCTCCGACCTCGATGCGGACGCGCAGCCAGAAACTGCGCTGAGCGTTGATCTCGGATTCCGCGATGGCCTCGGGGATGCGGAAGGTGACGGTACCATTCTCGGTGAAGGCTTTGGTCGTGTCGGTGAACGCGAAGCTACCGGACGGCTCCCGGACCCCCGCGGGCGTCGTGGCCTCGATCCGCTCCCAGTGCCGGCTGTCCCAGTACTCCCAGACGAGCTTCAGGTTCTCCGAAGCCCGGGGCGCGGGGCGCGCCGACGGGTCAGTCAGCGTGAAGTCGAGCACGACCAAGGCGCCCTTCTTCGAGAAGACTTCGTCGCTTCCGAGGTAGAACGCATAGTCCAGGCGTGGCTCCGGGCTGAACGGGTCGAAGTTCTTGGTCAGATCCACGGGCACCAGGATTGCCGAGCCAAGGTTCTGGAAGGCCGCGTCGGGATCGAGACCCTCCTCGACGAGGATCTCTGTAGAGATATCGTCGAGGACCTTCTGATCGCGCTCGCCGGGCAGGTCGGCGAGCCGAGCCCGGAGCCAGATGCTCTCACGCTCATTCACTGCACAGGGGGCGAGGTTCGTCAACGGACCTTTGAAGGCCACGACGCCGGTGGCTTTTCCGTCGCCCTCCCGACCGGAGACGGGAAGCTCCTTCCACCGACCGCCGTTCCAGTAGTCCCACTCCAGCAGCAGCGGCAGGGCTCGACCCTGGGCTCGCGGGCCCACGAAGCGGAGCTTGACCGTGGACTCGCCCTTCAGCGCCGCGAGCCGCCGGTCCCCGACGTAGAGGAACATATCGACCCGGTCGCGCCCCACGAAGGCGTCGAATCCATCGCGGCGGCCCGCGGCCAGGTTCTCTCCGTGATCGGTGACCATGAGCCGATCCCGCGAAAGACAGTGAACGAGCTGTACGTCGGTGAGCAAAACGTCATTCTCGGTCTCAAAGATAATCGGCTCGCCTTCGGCGGCCAGTTCGGAGGCGACCTGGGTCCCCTTGCGGACCCACTGGTGTCCCCGGTGTCCCTCGACCAGCTTGAAGGTCAGCAAAGAGCGCGCGGGCTGAGGAGGCCCCAGACTGATCCCAATCAAATCGAGGAGCGTCACATACACCTTGTCGGGTACCCGGTTCAGCCGGTACAGGATCAGCTCTGTCATCCACGCGAACAACTCCACCAGCGTGATACCCGGGTCGCTCGGATTGTGGTTCGTCCAGTCCGGGCAATAGCGCGGGATCAGCCGGATGACGTCTTCGACGATGTCGTCGAAGGTACGGTCGTCCAGGTTCGGGCTCGGCAGGGTCACGGCAACTCAGCCTTCTGAAGATAGAAGGGGTACACCACGTTGAAGACGTTATTAGTGGCGCGGATCTCGTACTGGACGTTGATCAGGAGCTGAGTCGTATTTCCGGGTTCGGTGGCGACGTCCACGTTGACATTCATGATCCGGGGCTCCCAGCGGACCAGCGCTTCGGTGACGGCGGTGATGATCATGCCATGGGTCGCCGCGTTGTTGGGGGCGAAGATCAGCTCGTGGATGTCGCACCCGAAATCCGGCCGCATGACACGCTCACCCTTGGCCGTGCCCAGGATGATCCAGATACATTCCTCGATGTTCTTCTCGTACGAGGACAGCGCGATCCCGCGCCGCTCGTTCACGCCGACGGCGAAGCGCCACCCGACGCCGAGAAAGTCCTTGCTGGTGAGCGGCATTTCTCCCTATCCCTCCGTTGTATCCGCCCTCATCGCCGACCTATCCACCGATCAGCACGGTGAACTCCCCCAGCACGATGGCGTTGACCGACGTCGCTTCCACGATCATGTCGGCGACGCGCGCGGCCGGGAGATTGTTGATCAGGACTGTCAAGCTGCCTTTAACCACGACACCGCCGACATCGGGGACCAGGACCTTCACGATCGGGCACGCGTGGAAGTCCACGAGCGCCCGCCACGCGGGCCGCTTGCCGATCAACACGTTGACGCTCCCGATGCCCGGGGCCAGGGGACTCCCGTGGGCCGTCATGTCTCCGATACGGGCAGCTGGCATTCCCATCCGGCCGCCTCAGTTGATCATCACCAGGCCGGCCTGGATCTTGAGCAGCGCGCCGCCGTTGATGTCCATCGTGGTGCTGGACTTGATGCTCATGGGGGCCATCGCCTCGACACCCATGGTCGCGTTGGTCTTGATCGTCATCGGCGCCGTCGACTTGACGTCCATGGTGGTGCCCGCCGTGATCTTCGTATCGGTGGTGGACTTGATCTCGACCTGTTTGCCCTCGAGCAGGATTTTGCCGATGGGCGCTTTGACCTCGATGTCACCGGTCTTGTTCGTGATGACGATCTTGCGCCCGCTGACGTCGATCTCGATGCTCCGCTCGTTCTGCTTGTCGATGATCTCGATCTTCTCCTGGCCGCTCGTGTCGTCGAACACGAGCAGATGACCACTGCGGGACCGAAGGAAACGCATGTCGTTCTTCCCCTCGGCGTTGAGACCCTGGCCCTTGAACGTCTTGGGCGGCGTGTCCTTGCCGTTCCACAGCGTCCCGATCACGTAGGGGAAGTTGATGTCGCCGTGCTCGAAGACGCACAGGACCTCGTCGTCAACCTCGGGGATCCACCAGCTGCCGCGCTCCTTGCCGGCGTTGAGGGTCGCGATCCGGGCCCAGTGGCTCTCCTGATCCAGCGCCATCCACGGGAACTTCACCTTCACCCGCCCCAAGTTCTCTGGGTCGCGGTTGTTCGTCACGATTCCGACCACCGCCCCGTAGATACGGCTGGTGGAGACGGTCTCGTTCCGACCTGCCGACAACAGATCCAGGATGCTGTCAGCCACCGGTGTTCCTCCTCACGCTGAATTCGGTGCGGTAGCCGCCCCCGCCTCGTCCACAGACGTGGTTCGACGACACGACATAGTAGAGGCCGCTGAAGCGACGGCCGAATCCCTTGACCTCGATCACTTCTCCCGCCCGGATGTCGGGATTCCCGAGGCATACGCCGTCCCCGGAGATGTAGCTCAGCGAGAGGTCGTTGAACCGGGCCTTGGCGAGGGCGTCAGCCTCGCCCTGGTCGAAGATCGGGTGGTCGACCACGACCGTCTTGACCGGACCGAACGCGCTGGTCGTCGCCTGTCCGCCCGAGCTCGTTCCCGCCATCCGGGTCGTCTCGTCGCCCACCCGCGCGCGCCCGACGATCTCCTTTTTCTCTTTGGGGTTCCAGCCCCGGACCGTCACCTCACTCACCTGGTTGGCCGTGCTGAGCCGCGGCGAAAAGCTGATCAGGTCGTCCTCCTCAGGGTCGCCCCATGTCAGCGTCGTGACCTTCGAGCGCGCTTCCTGAGACTTTCGGAAGTAGAGATTCGTGTTCTCGATCTCGACCTCATAGCCGATCCGCGCCCCTCGCATCCGGAGGAAGTCGAAGTCGGTCAGGTTGTTCTGGTAGATGTGCTCGAACCTCACGCTCGTGCTATCGCCACGCAAGCTCAGCCCGTGCTCACCCGCAATCCTATGAGCGATGTCCGAGTCGGTCATGTTCTGGAAGGTTCGGCTCTTTCGACCTCGTCGCAGTCGATGATGTCGATCGTAGCCCTGCAAGACGAGCGTCTCCGGCCTGCGGGACGAAAAGAAGACCTCGACGCCGGTGATCTCGCCCTCGATCATCGTCTTCAGCGCCCGCCCCTCGTGGCCCATCTTGATCCGGACCTTCCCACCCTCTTTGTAGAGAGAGTCATCGATCCAGCCGGGCTGACCGACGGCGTTGTCGACGAGACCGAGGCGCACCGAGAAAAAATCGGCCGCGTCGACGTTGTCGTTGTACACGACCTCGATCGGCTTGGCTTCGTCCTTCTGGTCCAGATCCTGACCGTTGACGGTCACCTGGAACGCCGGAACCCAGATCCACTTGTCGGCCACAGCTCACTCCACGGGCGGGATGATGAGCTGCTGGCCGGGACGCAGGATCCGGGGATTGTCGATGCCATTGGCTTCTGCGATCGGGCGCCACCGCCGCGGCTCGCCGTACTCCTTGGCGGCGATCAGCGCCAGGTTGTCCCCCTGTTGCACGGTCCGACGCTTCGTCCGGTCGGCGGGTCCCGGGTTCGCCCTGGCCTGCTTCGCCTGCTTGGCGGGCGTGTACTGGACGATGTTGATGTTCATGACCGCGCGGACCGCCGTCGCATCCTCCAGAAACATCGTGTAGCGGATGGTGTAGCTCTCGAGGAAGCCCTTGAGCGAGCCCTGCCCCCACATGAACGTGCACAGCGGAGGCCGCTTGAGCTTGGGGTTGATCTCGGTGAGCTTCGTGATCGAAATGAGATACTTCTTACGGACATCTTCCTGCGTCTCATAGGTGTCGAACAGGAGCTCCATCGACAGCCGCAGTTCGCCACCTTGCGTGAACTGGGCCTCGGGGCTGTCGGTGCCCTTGACCGGGTGGCGGCTCCAAGGCACCGTCTTCTGGGTCTGAACCTCGCTCGGGTTGAAGCAGAGCTCGATCTTCTCCCCGGTGTCCTCGTTAATGATCGCGGCTTTCTCGAGGGCCATAATCGTGTTCCCTCCTACTACCGCACGAAGCCGCGCCGCTCACGGTCGACCGCGAGTCGCTGCTTGATCCGGCCATACACTTGAGCGGCAAGACGGTCGACATCCAGCGCGCTGACCCCGCTTTGCCGTGCCCCGTCCACGACGCGATCGCCATCCGCGGCATTCGAGGACAGCGGGCGATGATCGCGGCCAACGGAGGCCTTGAGGATTCGTGCCTCTCCACTTCTGTCCTTCTTCAGGTCCTGAACGGTCGAAGGCGCAGCGTGACCAGCTTCGGTCACGATACGCATTTCCGGCCGTGCCGCGCTCGCGCGGCCGCGGGAAGGGAGCATGACGTAGCTCATTTCTGGCCGTCCGGGCCAATCGCCGTGGCTCACCCCGAAAGCGGCTCCGCGCGCCTGGGCGCTACCCGGCCACCGCGCGGCCCCAGCGGGACCGGCCGGTGCGAGTTCGCGCCCCTCTGGGAGAAGCCGTGGCCAGAGGCCGAGCGGAAAGCTGGGGAACGTGGCGCTCGGGGTTCCAAGGGCACCGTCCGAAGCCTTGGGAAGGATGCCCCGCAGCAGTTGCGGGACGTGCCCCGCGACCAAAGCCGGCTCCATTCCGATGCGATGGTCTCGGTCCCAAACGCCTGCGGATGGGATACGGCCGATGGAAGGCGACATCGGCCAGGGCTTCACGGGCCCGCCCGCGATCCGACTCGGAGCCGCACTCTGTGGCCACGTCGAGAGCGGTGGCGGCGTCACGGCTGAGGTCGCGTGTGGCCGCGTTGGTCCCGC
>Ga0114129_10007855_pt1 | contig 15180 bp, 15 predicted proteins | sample RhiMetdeltSRZDD1_FD_80071 | JGI IMG/M metagenome (GOLD analysis project Ga0114129, IMG submission 80071) | Populus rhizosphere microbial communities from Tennessee, USA - Rhizosphere MetaG P. deltoides SRZDD1 (version 2) (version 2) | ecosystem: Host-associated > Plants > Roots > Rhizosphere >...
AGACCGCAAAAAGGGTTTTGATCCTGGGCAAGCGCCGTTGATGCGGTTGGCGGTTATCGACTTGGGGAAGGGTGGTCGGCAGTTCGTCTGGAGCTTCCACCACGCATTGCTGGACGGCTGGTCCATGAGTCTTCTCCTTAGTGATGTGCTGGAGGAGTATTCTGGTCACCGTCGAATCGACATGCCGCAAACCCGGTACCGAGACTATGTTCGCTGGTTCAAAGTCCAGAACCACTATGCTGCCGAGACGTTTTGGCGCTACGCACTGAGGGGGTTTAGGCAACCCACATATGTCCAGTCGACCTGCGCTGTGGCCGATACATATCGTTGTGCCACTGAGCGACGGGAGCTGACTCCAGCATTGGCTGCGTCATTGAGAGCGCTAGCGCAGCGCCTTAGAATCACATTAAACACCGCTATACAAGGTGCATGGGCAATGGTTCTTGGCGCACGCAATGGTGCCAATGACATAGTGTTTGGTGCAACAACATCACTGCGACCAACGGATCTGGAAGGTGTACAGCGAACTCTTGGCCTGTTTGTCAACACATTGCCTGTGCGAGTGCGACTAGACGTGAAAGAGCCAGTGTCTGCATATCTGGGCCGCCTTCAGCGTTCTCAGATTGAAGCGCGCCAGCACGCGATGGTGTCTATGGCGCAGTTGCAAAAGCACGCATGGGGGGACTTGAATCGCCCTATTTTTGATAACATAATCGTATTTGAGAACTATCCAATGGAGGCCCTAATTCAAGCGCATTCGAGATCTAGTATGTCGGTTCGTTCGGTACGTCCGGTGGAGATGTCGCCATATGCGCTAAAAATAGTCGTATTACCTGCCGATCCTATTTTAATAATATCACAATATGATACGGGACGATTGACCGGGGGCGAGATTCAGCGGTTAATGGCGACGCTGTACGCAGTTCTGACTGCTTTTGTGCGTGATCCGCAGCGTGACACCGCTGACCTCGTAGCGCACACTGCCCTGCCAATCGTGACAGGAGCCCAACCGACAGAAAACTGGAACTGCATATAGACACCAGAGCCGCGTCGTACGCTCGGTGCGGGCATCGTGGGCACCACGTATTAGTGTGGCTTGACGAGACACCCTCAAAGCCCGGCCACCACGGAAGGGATCTCCACCGACTCCCCAGTCGTCAAACCGGCCACCACAGGGGAGGGTGTCCACCGACCTGGACAACGGCGCAGGTGTCACACCGACCTTTTCGGGCCGAAATGGCCTCCGCCGAGCCGGGCACCGAGCGCATCCGCGTGCGAGCCCTTCCGCGACGTCCCTCGGGCGTGGCCGCAACGCGATGGGGATCTGGCAGGACTGTGGCCCTTGCCGGCCCAACGCAGGTGTCATCGTACCCAAAGGCGAACCCGCATATATCTTGCGCTTGACTTGGGCAGCAGTCGAATATAATTAGGAGCGTCTTGACGGGCTCTTGAACCCATGGTGCACTGACCACATAGGGCCGTGATCTACAATTCGGAAAGGTTAGGTTGAATGGACATCCACCAGGCACTAGCGGCCAAGCGCGTCCAGCTTGCCAAGCTCCAGGCGCTGATCGAGATGCTTGAGGAACTGGCCAACGAGGTCGGGACCAAAAGAATGCGCAGCGGGGGCCGTCGAACGGAAGGTCGGCGCGCACCGCGCTCAGTTTCCGGCAAACGTGCAGGCCGGGGAGCCAACCGAACGCGCGTGCTGAACGTCCTAACGGACACTCCAACCAGAGCAAGCGAGATTGCCCGGAGTACTGGCCTATCCCAGCAGAGCGCCACTCAGGTACTCCGCGCGCTAATCGAGAAGGGCATGGTCCAGCAGACTGGTCGCGGCATGTACAAAGCGACCGGCGCCGCCGGGGTTGGTGCAAGCTCCCCCAGCGGTGACGGCGAATCCAGCGCTCCTCGCGCTGGGCGTACGCAGAAGGGCGCCCAAGGGGGGCACTTCGGCGTCCTGGCGCGGAAGCGCAGTCGGGCGTCACGGAAGAAGTGATTCACCAAACTAAGTACGCCACTTCGTAAGTTCCCACACGTATTGGTCACTCTTTAGTGATCTGCGATCGATTTCTCGTGCTTTATCTACGTGGTGAACAAACGAGCCGGACATCAGTCTGAGATACATTAGAGACTGCACCGTTTCAAAACTAAGGAAAGTGGCCCGGCGCCGAGAAGGTGTGGCGGTAGCTTCTTCGCGAAGGCGTGGACGTGGGCCGCTGCACGGTAGAGCGCCTGATGCGGCCTGCGTGGCGTGGTTCGGCGCGTTCAAGGTCACGACCGAATTAGACGAGTCGATGCTGCGTCCGCCGGATCTCGTCGAGCGCAACTTCCGAGCCAGCCGTCCGAATCAGCTCTGGGGCCCGAATCAGCTCTGGGGCGCCGATCTGACGTACGTAGCCACGTGGGCTGGCTTCGTGTATGTCGCATTCGTGATCGACGTCTTCTCGCGCGCCATCGTTGGCTGGCGCGTCTCGAGCTCGCTGCGAAGCGATCTCGCGCTCGACGCGCTGGAGCAGGCCTCCACGCGAGACGGGGCACGGAAGGTCTCGCGCACCACAGCGACCGAGGCGTGCAGTGTCTCTCGATCGGATACACGGAGCGTCTTGCCGACGCTGGCATCGAGCGGTCCGTCGGTAGCGTCGGCGATTCCTGCGACAACGCCCTCGCGGAGAGCGTCATCGGGCTCTTCAAGGCCGAGGTCATCAGGCAGCGTGGAACCGTGGCGCAATATCGACGCTGTCGAGTTCGCCGTGCTCGAGTGGGTCGATCCTCACACCGCCGCCGAGGATCTCCTCGAGCTGATCACGCGCCGCTACGAGCGCGCGTCGACGATCCTCACCTCCAACACACCGGTCGAGGACTGGGGTAAGTTGATCGGCGACACGGCCCCCGTCACCGCGCTGCTCGACCGGCTGCTCCATCACGCTCACGTCCTGAACTGCGGGCCCAGGAGCTGGCGCACCAAAGGCCAGCCCGACTTGCGCCAGGAGCAGGCTACGAAGTAAGCATTATCGAGTCTCGGCCGCCACCCTCTGGTGGCCGTTTAGCCGCCCACGTGGCGGCCGGTTTTGAAGTGCCCACCGTGGTGCCAAGGTCGTCGATGATGAGCAGCGGCACCGACGCGAGATCCGCGAGATATTCGGCAACGGCGCGAGCGCGAAGTGCCCGATCAGCTCGCCGGGAACACTCACGTGCTCCGTCAGGCCACCGGGCCGGGCGGCACCGCGAACGACTCGAAGAACGCGACCGGGACGAACGGCACTCCGACGGTCAGTCTGGGATCGTTCAGCTGCGGCGGTGGAGACCGAGTCGTCGCTCTTAGGCGGGCGGCCAGTTCGGTTCGAAAGACGTCACGAAAGCCGGCAAGGTGATACAGGGTGCCACTCTTAGTCGCGGACCCATTCTTGGGCAGGCAGGCGTTTTTAGGGTTGCTTAGGCGTCGCCGGCGTTGTTAACCTACATCCCATGGTGCATCGTGATGCGGCGGGTCCACGGGCTCGGCAACGGACCGTTGTATCTGCTGATCACTGCACAGCCGGTGCAAGTCCGGTTCTGGCAAGCGTCGGAGCGCCGGGCCCCAGGTGGAGGGGGAGACCCCTCACGCCCAAGCGGGGTGTCAAAAGCCCGTGAGGCGGCAAGAGCCACGCAACGGGGAGCAAGCACGCGGGCCGCAACATGAAGTGAATCCTGCAGCCTCGACAGAGGAGCAATCGGAGGCTGAGCCGGTCATGTCACGGCGGAGGCAACACCAGTGGCGCGAGATCCGAAGCGAACCGCTGGCTCCAGCGGGGTACGGGGAGCAGCACCCGTCTGCGCGGCCGATGTCAAGACAAAGCGACTCGTATAAGCCGAAGGCGAAGCCGAGCGTTGTGCAGCGGGAATCCGAGGGGATCGGAGTACCGAGGAAGGGCACGACGAACAACGTGCCTGGAGGGAAGCGTCCCTGCGGTGGTCGCGCCGACGATGCGGGTAAGCGCGAGCGAATGGTCGGGAAAACCGGACCTAACGACCCCGGCGGACCTAGCCGCGCGACAAAGTGCGACAACTGCGACGTCGGCTGTGGGCTGGTGCCAAGCGGGCACCGGGTCGTCGATCTTGATGCGCTGTATGACCAGATCCACAGGCGTGACGTTCTGCGGGAAGCATGGGAGCGGGTCAGGTGGAACCGCGCCGCTGCGGGGGGCGACAGCCAGTCGATCCGTGACGTCGAGCAACTCGGCATCGACGCCTTCCTGGAACGCCTCGGCACTGAGCTGCGAACAGGCGAGTATCGGCCGAGTCTGGTGCGACGCCGGTACATACCGAAGGCCGATGGGAGCAAGCGGCCACTGGGGATCCCGACAGTCAGGGACTGTGTAGCGCAGATGGCGGCGAAGCGCGTACTGGCGGATTTTCTTGCCCGTCTCGTACGGCTTCCATCCGAAGCGTCATCGCTCAACTACTTCCGTACCGGCAACGCCGTGCGCCGTTTCATCCAGCTCGACACCTACGCGTGGCATAGGCTCAAAGCCCTGCGTGTGAATCGCAAGGGCCGACACCTCCGCGCCGGAGAGGCCGATCGCTGCACCCGTGACTCCTTCTATAACCTCGGTCTTAACCGCCTGCGCGGAAACCGCCCGCTATCCGGACCAACCCTTCTGGCAACAGGAGATCGCGTCATGCGTCAGCCCAAGAGATCACGGGTGAGCCGTGTGCGGGAAATCCGCATGCACGGTTTGGAACGGGGGCTTCCTGTCACAGTCTCTGCAACAAGCAAAGGAAGGGGTAGAAAGATCTACTAATGGCCGGTATCGTCGAAGAGTCCAGATGGGCGACCTGCTCGTCAATCAGACGTGCCAGAGACAATGACGCACATGGGACGAGGGACCTATGCTGCGCCTTTTGACGCGTTTCGTCCGTGGGGGCCGCCCAGCCCTTCGCCAAAGCCGCCGTCATTGGCTGTTGTCTCCGGCGCGCCGGAGTCGTCCCTTCGTGTTATCTGACGCCGCCGGACGGAACGATCAAGCCCGCTCCTTGGAGCCACCAGCCCTGGGTCTGACAAGCTGGAGCAGGATGCGGGAAACAGCAACGACGCGGTGACGAATGTACGCTGCTGATTTCCCTCGCGCAGTCCTGATGGGAATCTTGGTCGCGACGCCCGCGATCGCCGCGGCACAGTTCCGCGTTCACTCTCAAGTGAATGTGACGAAGATCGATGTTGACGAGCGAATGCAGCTCATCATCACACTTTCCGGTCCGTCCATTCCCCGAGACGTACCGTTTCCGATGCTCGCGAACTTGCGCGTCGCTGGCGGGCCCTTCGTTTCGAAGCGACTTTCGGTGATCGAGGGGACTATGTTGCAATCGTGCAGATACATCTACGTGCTGGCACCGCGGGCAGTCGGCGCCGCAGAGGTCGGCGAGGTTCGCATCACGATGGGTGCGATCTCGCACGTGGCGGCACCCATCGCTATTGAGGTCGTTGCGACGCGCGAGCCTCCTTTGGAGGCGATACTGCGCCGCCGACGGGGAAGGGCGCAGGAGCCGAAGCTCTTCGTGGAGATGGCGCTCGGCCGACACCGTGCCTACGTCGGGGAAGCCGTGCTCCTTACCTATTCTCTATATACGCAACAGCCGGCCAGCGACGTGCGCTGGACTGACCCGCCAAAGTACGCTGGTTTTTGGGTCGAGGACCTGCCGCGGCCGATGCAGGTCCCAGGGGGCGAGGCCGTCTCGATCCAAGGCGCGGCCTTCCGTCGGTTCACACTCTTCCAAAAGCTGCTCTATCCCACTAAAGCCGGAGAGCTAACGCTCCCCGCGTCCAGTCTGAAGATCGGCGTGCAGACCGGCGCGGGCTCCGGGGATCGAGGGCATGACGCAGTGCTGGAGCGTGCGACGAAGCCGTTGGTGATGACAGTGGATCCAACACCGGACGTGCCTGGCTTCCAGGGCGCGGTGGGGCGTTTTGTCATCCGCGCCACCGTCGACAAGGCCAGCGTTGCTATCGGCGAGGCACTGATTTTGCGCTTTGAGGTGGAAGGCAACGGTAACCTGAAGTGGATCGAGCGCGGCCCGGAGGTCAAGGTGCCCGGTACAAAGGTCTATTCGCCACGCATGACGAGCAATCTCTTGATGACGCCGTCCGGCATCGCCGGATCGAGAGCGTGGGACTTCACGGTCGTTCCCGAGACGAGCGGCACCCTCGAGATCCCGGCACTTTCCTTTTCCTTCTTCGATGTTGAGAAGCGCCACATCGTCCGGTTGCAGACAGAAGTCGTTCGTATTCACGTGGGCGGCCCTAGCGCGGCTGGCACTCCCGCTCACGGAACAAGCGAGGGTGTACGCCCGGGGAATTCGCTGCCGTTGTGGCCGGAACTCAACCTGCCGCTCTGGGCCGCCCCGCTGACCCCGAGTGCGTCTTTGGCGGGAATCCTCGCCATCGTGGTCGCCGTCGGCGCCGTATTATGGTGGTACCGCTCGCGTCGCAAGGAGCGACCTGCCCGATCAGGACGCCCGGACGACGTAGAGCGCGCGCTGCACGACCTCGAGCGCGCCAAGCGCGGCTGCGCGTCCAAAGAGGCATCGGTGGCCATCATTGAGAGGACGCTGCACGACCTCTTCGGGCCACTAGAAGAGAACGATGTGCCGAGGGAGTGCGACCGCACGCTACGTGACGTCCTGCAGGAGGTAGACCTGATTCGGTACGGCCCGCAGCTTGGCGACTACTCGGACCATATCCGCAGTGTGGCCAGTCGCGCGGCCGAGGCCGTTCGCAAATGGGCGTGAGATTACTGCTAGAAGCGCCAGAACGACCTTACGGGCGGGAGTGTCCGTGCGTGCGGTCCGGGCCTGTCAATAAATAAACCCAACATGGTCGAGGTGTGGCGCTATCATGCCGTTGCTTGGCACGATCCGTCGATCTGTTGCGAAGGAAGCTTCGGGCGGTGTGTCGAGGTTCCACCAGACGGTGTGTAAACGGCATCAGGCGGCCGGACGACGTCGTCATCGCCCATCGGCTGTCCACGAGCCCGTGCCGATCACCTGGTGCTGTACCTGTGCGACACCGCGGTGGCGCCACTCGACCTCTACCGTGCGTATTCCGGTGATCGTGATCAGCTGATCCGGGATCGTGATCACGGATTCCGTTGATCGTGATCACCCCGTCGGAGCGAAGCGACGATAGTTTGTTGCGTCCGACCGTTCAAGCGGCCGGTGTGTTGCCTCCTCCTCGCGCCGACTGATCTTGCCGCCGCGGCCTGTGAGGCGCTGTGGGAAACCGGCGGCCGTATGCCGGTTTTCCAAGGGACTGTGGATGGCGGCGGCCGTTTGCCGACATCCAAGGGGCTGTTGGCGGCGCGTCCGTTTGCGCCGCCAATGGCCCCGGCAGGCCCGGCAGCGTCCACAGGCCACTCGGAGCGAAGCGACGGCGGCCGGTCATCGCTGCTTCGCGGCCGCCGTCGGCGCCTTCGGGTCTGGCTTCCCGCCGCGCTTGGTGGGTCCCTTCAGTTCGATACGGTGGGCGTTGTGCAGCAGGCGATCGCAGATAGCGTCGGCGAGATTGGCGTCGCCGATGGCGGCGTGCCAGTCCTTGACGGGGACCTGACTGGCGATCAGCGTCGAGGCTCGTTCGCTGCGGTCCTCGATGACCTCGACGAGGTCGCGCCGCTCGTTGTCGCGCAGAGGTGCCAGCAGCCAGTCGTCGATCGCGAGGAGATCGAGCTTCGCCAGTCGCTCGAGGATGCGCGCGTACGATCCGTCGCCACGAGCCACTGCGATCTGCTGAAGCAGACGCGGCAGTCGTACGTAAGCGCCCTTGTAGCCGCGGCGGCACGCGCGCTCCACGAAGGCGCAGGCGAGATACGACTTGCCGATGCCGGTGGGGCCGATGATCAGCAGGTTGTGGTGGTTCTCCACGAAGCCGCAGTTGCCCAGGCCGAGCACCTGCTGGCGGTCCAGCGTGCGGGGATGCTTGAAGTCGACGTCCTCCAGCGATGCCGCATACCGCAGCTTCGCCGAGCGCAGACGCTTGGTGAGCTTGCGCTGCTCGCGGGCTATCCACTCCGCGTCGATCAAGAGTCCGAGCCGCTCGTCGAAGCTCAGTTCTGCGTGCCCACTCGAGCCGAGCAGCTGCTTCAGCGCCTCGGCCATGCCCGAGAGCTTCATGGCGTTCATCTTGTCCACGGTCTGTTCGATCAGCATTCGTCCTCCTGTGTTGCGGCGTAGTACTGGGCGCCGCGGATGTTGTCGTGTACGGGGGTGACGTCGATTACGGCCTCATCCTCGAACGGCAGACGGTCCTGGGCCGATGAGAGAATGTTCTTGACAGTGCGATAGCTGTACGAGCGCAGGTGTTCGGCACGCTCGCAGGCGGCCTCGAGCCGGCCGTCGCCGTAGCGCTTGCCCAGGCGCATCAGCCCCAAGCAGGCGCGGTAGCCCTGCTCCGGGTGGGGCCGGCTCTTGAGAATCCCGGCCACCACTCGGCCGGTGGCGGGGCCGGTCTTCTCGCCCCAGTGGATCAGCCGTGACGGCGACCACTCCGCGTGCGCACGGTGCGAGCTGGGCATGTGCTCGCGCTGCGTCGAGGGCTGATGGTCGTAGCGCCGTGGATGAGACGCCACGCGGTGGCCCTTGTGGTAGATCTCGATGATCGACGAGGTGTAACGCGCCTCCACGTCCTGCTGGCCGAGTTGATAGGGGACGCTGTAATGGTGGTGGTCGACCTCGATGTGATAGTCGATGTTGATCCGGCAGATCTTCCAGTGCGCCAGCTCGAAGCGAGAGGCGGGAAGCCGCTTCAACGCCGGCCGGTCGATCTGCTCCCACAGCTCCCGTCGGCTCTTGCCGATCTTTCGCATGGGACGGTCGTTGAGCTGATCGAGCAGCTCGCGGATCGCGCCGTTGATCTCAGCCACAGAGAAGAACGTCCGGTTGCGCAGGCGCGCCAGGATCCAGCGCTGCGCCACCAGCACCATCGATTCGATCTTCGCCTTGTCCTTCGGCTTGCCCGGCCGCGCGGGCACCACTACAGCGTCATAGTGCGTCGCCAGCTCCTGGTAGCTGCGGTTGACGCCGGGCTCATAGCGGCACGAGCGTGTGACGGCGCTCTTGAGTTGGTCCGGGACCCAGATTGCCGTCGAGCCGCCAAAATAGTCCAGCATCCGCGTGTGGGCACCGATCCACTCCTGGAGCTGCTGTGTCTGGGTCGCCTCGGCGTACGTGAAACAGCTGGCGCCGAGGGCGGCGACAAACAGCTCCACCGGGATCTCCTCGCCCGTCTTTGGATCCACGACGTGCGGCCGCTTGCCGGAGAAATCGATAAACGTCTTCTCGCCAGCGCGATGCTGCTGCCGCATCGACGGCTGGAGCTTGCCGGCCCACCGCCGGTAGTGCTCACAGAACTGGCTGTAGCCGTAGCCCGCAGGGGGCGGGTGGTCCTCCGGGTACTCTTCCCAGAGCAGCTGCAGCGTCACACCCGTCCGCTTCAGCTCTTGATGGATGTAGATGCAATCAGGCCTGGCCCGGTCGCCCCCTGCTGGTTCAGCGGCAGGAAAGAAGCGCGCTTCAAGCGCCGCCTCGTCGAGCTCCGCCGGCAACGGCCAGGCCACGCCCGCTTCCGCGGCGCGCCGCACGTACTCCGACACCGTACCGACGCCCACCCCGCACGACCTCGCGATCGCGCGGTGGCTCAGGCCCTCATGCTTCAGTCGTAGAACTTCGCGAATTCGTCTCATCGGTAGCCGCTCTGCCCCCACCTGGGTCTTCCTCCTTGGGAAGCACCCAGTGAAACAGCTTCGCTACCGACGGGTGATCACGATCCCCGGAATCGGTGATCAGAATGCCGGAATGGCCGATCACGATCCCCGGAACGAGTGATCAGGATCCCGGAATCAGCGATCAGAATGCCCGGAATCGGCGATCACGTTCGGCCGGAATCGGTGATCAGAATGGTCCGGCGCACGCATACCGCACGCTTGCCACCGAGATCGGCGTACGTCCGTCGCACCGCCGCGCGCATGTGTCCGCGTTCCGCCTCCTGCCACCAACCAGCGGAACGCAGGCACGGGAAGCCTTAATCGTGAGAATGACTGGCTTCGTTTCTCGGTCGTGAAACCAAGACGGCCGAGCCGGGTGTGCGATTACTGTTCGCGCCGGAGTGATCGACTGGAAAGTCCGGCCGAGTCTATGGCCCGTTACGCCGCACTTTAATCCCGCGTCGCCTTGAGGGACGACGAATCCTCTCGGCGTAGATGCCCGGTCCGCCGAAGAGCCCCAATTGAACGGATCGACCTGCGGTAGATTCAATCTCGTATCGTTCGGTGCTGGCGTCAGTCTTCATGTTGTCTCGACTCGGCGCACACAGTTGTGTGGGCTCTCGACGCGCCGCCGCCAATGGCCCGACGAACATCAAGACGTAGCGGGTGTTCAAGGGCGCGACCTCGGCTCGCAGGCCACGGCCGCGACAATAGAGTTGCGACACCGCCGCCGTCTTGCGTCCTTCCCAAGCCAAGCTCTCCAACTGTTGGACCGACGAGCGCAGTTTCAGACCAAACCACCAGACCGGCATCGGCCAAGCAGCGTTGACATCCCAAAGTGCAATGCCGAGCTCTCCGCGTGGGGCAACATCGACGATGCGCTTTGCCGCGGCGGTAAGAGATACGCCGTAAATTCTGGCGACCCGCGTGACGGCGTCTGGGCCCAACCGTCGTGCCCGTGCGATGGCATTGACCTCGTCCTGAATATGCTGTGTTGGCATCAGGAACTCGGCCGCGAAAACGTCACAGAGCCTTTCTTCGACGGGGTCATCCTGCAGTCTGTCCCTCTCTCCCTGTCCAGCTCGGTATCGCACGAGCCCGAGTGGATGCCCATCTTGCGCGGCGCGCAGGATGAGAACATGTCCCAACTCGTGCGCGAGCGTAAATCGTTCCCGTGCTGGAGAGGCGCCCGTGGCGAGCCATGCGTAGTAACCATCATGCCGGGCTTCAACACATCCATCAATTCCGCGAAGGGCGCGTCGTTCGACGCGAACAGCCATTCGTGCGGCGGCGAACCATGGATCATAAGGAGGGCCATACAGACCGAGGTCATGGACCAGCTGGCGTGCTGTTCGGCGCACGATCTCCTGCTGTTGTTGACTTGGCCTGGTCATTGTGTGGAAGCCTCGAAGATCTTGATCCATTCAGGGACGGTGCGCGCACTGGACCGACGCGCTTGCCCAGCGGCCGAGTCTGTTCGGCTGAACTTCCAGTCGTTCCACACGCGCACAAAGACGTCGTGAGGCACTTGAACCCGCTTTCGGCGACGAAGCTCGCCTACCGCCGCCTCGGCGTTTCGGTAGGACGCGTGTTCGATAGGATTCTCTGGTAGCTGGAGCACGTCATCGGAGAACCCGAGTTCTTGCCTGCGTTTCCCTCTCAACTCCGGCGAGTTCCTGGCAATTGCGAAGCGCACTTTCCAGGCCAGGAGTGGGTCAAACAAGGCGGCAGTGCAGGTCTGTGCTGCGTCTACCCCCATGTCGAGAAGCTCGATCACCTCGCTTACGCTGGTGATCCCACCGACGCCGATCACCGCAAAGTCGAACTTCTCCTGCTTTCGAAGCGCTACAACTTCCTTGAGGACTGTCCGCGTAAGCGGGAAGGTCGCCGGGCCGGAGAGGCCAGCGACCTCGCGCGGCGAGGGGAATGCGGGCTCCGATCGGCCTCGCTCGAACATGACCGGCCGCACTCGAAGGGTGTTGCTGATCACGACGCCATGAACCCGCGGGCCAACGTGTTTCAACAACTCGCGCAATATGTCCTTCGGCAGAAACGGGAGCTTGATGAAAAGCCTTGTGTCCCGTCCGCGCCTCGCGGAATTGGCGGCTGCGATGATGTGCTCCGTGGTATCGCGATCTTCGCAGATCAGCGAGGGCCGACCCTGGTTAGGACAAGACAAGTTCAGTTCAATAAATGGCGGTGCCACGTCGAGTGCCTGGCGAACCACGCGTTCGAAATCGGCCACGAGCGACTCGGGGTCTAGACCGTCACCCATTACGCTGATGCCAACCATCTGTCCCCGCGGGTGACGCTTGATGGACCTATAGACCTCTTGCCACTCCTCGGGTGCATCTGACGGGATACCGATCGAGTTGACCAGATTCGGGATCCCCCTACAGTCGCTCGGAGGGTTGAAAGAAACGGTCATTTCCGGAGGGTCGGCCGAATCGTAGTTGTCCAGAGAGATCGACGGCGGCGCATACAGGATCTGTGGTGGACGAAGGGCGCTCTGGGGAGCGCTCCTTCGGGTCTTGAGCGTTGTAAGGCCGTAGCCGAGGTCGAGCATGAGGTGCGTCCACGACGCGTCGGCGACTAAGGGACCCGACGCTACGCCCAAGGGGCAGTCGACGACGAGTCCGGCCACCTTCCGAGGCGCGGAAGGCGGCTTCTGCACGGTCGTCAGCGACTCAAGGTTCGGCGCGGGATCTCTTGCCACGTCGTCATACGAAAGTGTGCCCCGCGGCAGCCGGAGTAGGGGTCGCCATGTCTGGTACGGCCCGACGTCGATCCCATGTGTGAGAGCCGTTCGAATGAGGTTGCCGATGTCGGCGGCACTCTGTGGTTCCGCTCCGTTACGCCATCGTCGGACCGTTGCCCTGTCGTGACCGACGCCGGTCGCGACCTTGTGCTGCGACACCTTGCCCAGTACTGCCTCGAGTAGGCCAGTGAAGTCGCCGATTAGTTCCGCGTAGCCATCCGGCTTCACGCCTGAGCCTCCAGAAGCATCGTACGCCTCTTTGTCCCACGGGCGGAGGGGCGAGGGGGGGGCGCTTCGGCGCCCCGGGCGCCCCCCCTCTGCTGGGCGCCCGCATGGCCTCTGCGCCCCGGGTCGGCGGGTGCGCAAGCGCGACGCTGCGCGCCCCTATTCGCGGATTTCGCTGTCTGGTGTCATGTGGCTCGCCGTACCAAACGGCAAAGGAGAGCAAGATGGCCGACCCGAAGAAGACCGTCACGATCATTGTGGAGGGAACGCCTTACGAGTGGCCGAAGGACCTGATCAGCCACGCGGAGGTCGTCACGCTTGAAGTACCCAACTATGCCGAGCATCCGGAGATCACCTACTCCGTCAAGTTCACGAGAGGGCATGGCGACAAGCCAGAAGGCGTGCTGGCGCCCGGTGCATCGGTCAAGGTGAAGGAAGGCATGGTCTTCAGTGTTTCAGAAACTGGTCAGTCATAACGAAGACCTGCGTCGACTGGTCGAGAAGGGATACGCGGTCGGCTTCGACAGCAATCATCTGGTGGTCCGCGACATCCCGTACCTCGACGGCGATGGCAGGCTTCATATCGGCGCGCTTATCGCCAAGCTGGAGTTCGTCGATCAGGAGCGTGTGACACAGACAGACCATCAGGTGTACTTCGCCGGCTCGGCGCCCCACGGCCTCGACGGAAAGCCGATCCCAAACCTCGGCGGTGGATCTCATCAACTGGCCCTGAGCGAGGCTTGCACAGATGTGGTCGTTCAGCGTTCGTTCTCCAACAAGCCGAAGACTGCGGAGGGGAAGTTCAAGGACTTCTTTGAAAAGATCGAGAGCTATGTTGCGATCATCTCGGGGCCGGCCATGGAGCGGCATGGCGCGACGCCGTTCACGTTTCGCGTCGCGGATCAGGTGGAGCCCGAGTCCGTGTTCAAGTTCCACGACACACTGACGAGCAGGGCCGAGATCACGGACCTGGCAGCGAAGTTCAAGGACGACGTCATCGCCGTTATCGGCCTCGGCGGCACCGGTGCGTTCGTGTTGGAGTTCCTGGCGAAGACCCCGGTTCGCGAGGTTCGAGCGTTCGACCCGGATCATTTCCACGTGCACAACGCGTATCGCTCGCCGGGGCGGCTGGACGTGACCGAGCTCGGGAAGCCCAAGGCCGACGTCTACCAAGCGCGATACGAGAACTTCAGAAATGGGCTCTCCGTGGAGCGCAAGTTTATCGACGCCTCATCGGTCGATGACCTGATTGGGGTCACGTTCGCCTTCGTGTGCGTCGACCGAGGCTCTTCGCGCGCCGGCATCTTCGACGTGCTCATCTCAAAAGGAATTCCCTTCATCGACGTGGGAATGGGCCTTCGCCGCAAGCATGGAGCGCTGAGCGGGATGTTGCGTACGACGTACTACCCGGTGGCAGACGCGACGACGCTGCGTGACATGGGGTTGGCAGAGTTGTCGGACAGCCCAGACGACCTGTATCGGGCCAACATCCAGATCGGTGAGCTCAACGCGCTGAACGCCAGCATGGCCGTCATCCGTTACAAGCAGCTCCGCGGATTCTATCGGGAGGATAGTCCCCACCACCACCTCCTATTCGACGTTTCCGATCTGAAGGTAGCCGCTGAATCCCTGGGGCATGAAGATTAGGCTGCAGCGAGTCCACTACATGCCGAAGGATCTGCAGCCAGGGGTCCTCTATGTATCCGAGGAATTCGGAGCGGCCGCGCATCTCTGCGCCTGCGGTTGTGGAGCGAAGGTCCGAACGCCGCTGGGTCCAACCGAATGGACGTTCGAGGAGCATGCCCGGGGGCCGAGTTTGTACCCCTCCGTGGGGAACTGGCAGCAAACTTGCCAGTCGCATTACTGGATAACTTCCGGAGAAGTCCTCTGGTTGGATAAATGGTCTCCGGAGCAGATCGTTGCCGGTCGTCGTAGTGAAGAGAAACGCAGGCGTGACTACTACGATGCGCGCGATCGCCGCCGCGCCAGAGTCGTGCGGCGGATCTGGCGTTGGTTGAGGGGAAGGCTTCATCTCTAACCCGCGGATTCGTGCATCGGCAAGGTGAGCGCCGCTCAGGTACCCTATCGCATGCCGCGCCGACGGGACCCGAACGAGTTCACGCCTGCTACTCGACGGCTACTCGCCGAGCGCGTTAACTACATGTGCTCCGTGTGCGGTCAGCAGACGAGTGGGCCCCGACGCGGTCATGACAAGGCAGTCAGCATAGGGGTCGCTGCGCACATCAGGGCAGCAGCGCGCCGCGGCCCGCGCTTTGATCCGAGGATGACTCCTGCGCAGCGCCGCGACCCGCGAAATGGAATCTGGGCTTGTCAGAACCACGGCAAGCTCATCGACAACGATCCGAAGCGCTTTACGGCGACGCGTCTGAAGCAGCTCAAGCGTGACGCGGAACGAGAGGCCCGCGATGCACTCGAGGAGCCGCGGGGGCGCCGCGGCCGGAA
>Ga0114129_10007856_pt1 | contig 15179 bp, 11 predicted proteins | sample RhiMetdeltSRZDD1_FD_80071 | JGI IMG/M metagenome (GOLD analysis project Ga0114129, IMG submission 80071) | Populus rhizosphere microbial communities from Tennessee, USA - Rhizosphere MetaG P. deltoides SRZDD1 (version 2) (version 2) | ecosystem: Host-associated > Plants > Roots > Rhizosphere >...
CAAGATCGGCAAGGAAGCCGAGGCGATTCAGGTCCTACGAACGGCTCTCGCCCGCCGTCCGGAGGATCGGGAGGCGGGACACCTGCTGGCCGCCGCGCTGATTCGACGCAAGGAGTTCCAGGAGGCCCGCCGCGTCGTCGACCAGGCCCTGAAGACCGATCCCGCCGACGCCCCGTTCCACGTCTTGAAGGCTTTCATCGAGGCGGGAACCGGCAACGTTCCTGCGGCCCGGCTCGAGTGCCGGCGCGCTCTGGAAATCTCCCCGGGCGATCCTCAGGCGAGGAGACTCCTGGAATCGCTTCCCGAGATCCCATGATGCATCACGCCGCCGTTGCCAGGTCGGAGCAGAAGTCGTATCGTCATGCCGGGGAGAGGAGTCGCTGAAGCCGGGCCCGGAGTGCGGACGGTTCCGGAGGAGGGTTGATGCCCGAGAAGGCGCGGGTCCTGATCATCTGCACCGCCAATTCCTGCCGTTCGCAAATGGCGGAGGGCTGGGTGCGTCACGATCTGGGCGATCGCGTGGAGGTTCTCTCGGCCGGCACCCATCCCTGGATCGTCCACCCGATGGCGCGGGAGGTGATGCAGGAGGCGGGCGTCGATCTGTCAGAGCATTTCAGCAAGTCGGTGCAGCAGTTCGACGAGGAGGAGTTCGACCTGGTCATCACGGTCTGCGACTCGGCCCGGGAGGCCTGTCCCGTTTTCCACGGGGCGCGAAAGCAGCTCCACGAGAGCATCGCCGACCCCGTCGCCCTGGGCCTCTCGGGAGAGGAGCAGAAAGAGGCCTTCCGCAGGACGCGTGACGAGATTCGCGAGCGCATCGTGGCCCGGATCCGCCGCGAGATCGGGTTCTCGCCGACCGACGCCAAGCCCTGAAAGCCGCGATGCCGCTTGCGCCCGCGCCTCAGGGGGCGGAGTCCGGTCCCGCCGCGAGCGCCGCGGCCCGACCCAAAGCAGCCGATGCCGCCGCCAGGCGCTGGACGATCCTTCCGGCCTCCTTGTCCCACGTCGCCCGATCGTGCTCCTTGATCGCCAGGGTCAGTCCCGGAAAGGGCCACGCGGCGTATCCCGTGGTCACCCCCGGAGCATAAAGCACGTGCCGGTACCAGGGGCGGCCGGAGATCCCCTCAGGCGAGAGGAACTGCCGCTCGACTCCCACCACGGCGTCGTTCAGCCGTGACAGGGCCGCCGGCGCGGGCCGGCTCCGGCCGGGAAGCTCGTCCAGGGCGGCATCGAGGGCTTCCGCGGATCGGCGAAAAGCCTCGAGCGCGGAGAGGATCGGCTGGAAATCGGCGGCCAGAGGCGGCTTTTCGGGAGGCTTATCGGCCGCGGCCGCTTTCCGGCGCTCGAGGATCGCCTGCCGGCGCAGCCCGTCGAGCTGGTCCCGAAGCGCCTCGGCGTAGGGGACGTAACGGAGCGGCACGAGGTCGGCGGAGCCGAGCCGCATCGCGAGCAACCCGAACAGTCTCGCCGCGACCGCGTGATAGAGGAAATCAGGATCGCCGAATTGCTTCATCCAGAAAAAATTGTCCAGGGTCGAATGATAGACGCCGTACCGGCCGTTGAAGCTGAAATTCAACGAAGCGATTCCGAGATGATCGAGAAAGACGGTGTAATCGGATCCCGATCCGAGAGGCCCCAGCGCCGGCTCGAACGATTTCTCCGGCTCGGAAGGGCAGATCGGCTCCTCGCCGTTCCATTCGCCCCGCCGCTTGGAACGCCACAGCTGCCCGACGCTCTTTCCCCGGATCGGGTCGGGGAGATCGTCGGCCGCCTCCAGCAGGAGGTTTCTCAGGGAGGGAATCCCCTCGACCTCGAGATTCGGCCCGGTGACGGAGCTGTCGAGATTGACGTAGGCGACGGCGTTGCGGGAAAGATCGGCCGCGAGACCCTCCCCCCATTCGGTGGATCCGACCAGACCATATTCCTCGGCGTCCCAGGAGGCGAGGAGAACGGTCCGCCGCGGCTTCCATCCTGCCTTGAGGGCGGCGCCGAGGCCCCGGGCCGTCTCGAGAAAGGAGGCGGTCCCCGAGTTCGGATCGACCGCCCCGTAGGTCCAGGCATCGCGGTGGTTGCCGAGGATGACCCAGCGATCGGGCTCGACGGAACCCCGGATCTTCCCGAGCACGTTCCAGATGGGACGCACCGCATAGTCCATCTCCACGTCAATTTCGATCTTGGCCGGCCCCGGGCCGACGTGGTAGGCGAAGGGCAGCCCTCCTTGCCATTCCTCCGGGACGCCGGGGCCCGCGATCACCCTCAGGATCTTCTCCGCCTCGCCATACGAGAGAGGCAGCGAAGGGATCTTCGGGATTCCCTCCAGCTTGTCGCGGGGAATGCGCTTGGAGGACGGTGAGGAAGCGTACCCGGGCGTCTGCGGATCCCCGGGACCGAGGCTCAGGAATTGCACCGACCCTCGCTGGATGCCGGAAGGGGGACGCATCGGGCCGTCCGGATAGATGTCCCCTTTCATGTAGCCGTCATCGGCGGGATCGGAATAGATGATGACTCCCGCGGCGCCCCGCATCTGAGCTTCGCGCACCTTCAGGCCGCGGAAAACCTGCCCGTAGCGCACCAGGACGATCCGCCGCTTCACCGAAACTCCCATCTCCTCGAGCTTCTTGAAGTCCTCGTCCCGGCCATAGTTGGCGTAGATTACTTGTCCCGCGGCCTTGCCGGAGGCGCCATAGCCGTGGAAGGCGGGGAAGGCGTCGCGGCTGTAGGAGTCCTTGTCCCGCAGGCTCCCTTCCTCGAAGAGCGAGAGATCCTTCGACGCCGGCTCGAGCATCCGGAGCGACACCCGCTTCGGATAGTTCAGCAGAACGGGATAGCTCGCGACTTGGACGTCGAAGCCGTATTCCTTCAAACGGTCGCGGACGAGCTCGGAGAGCGCTCGGTCGTTCTCGGTTCCCGCCACGTGCGGCTCCTCGGTGAGCTGGCGCAGCCAGCGCTCGGATTGCTCGGGCGTGGGCGTGGCGAGAAAGACCTCCTCGGCGCGGAGCTGGGAAGCCTGCGATGCGGGGAAAAACCCGAGACGCTTCCGGGACTCCGTCTCGGCCCGTGCGGAAGCGACCGACATCAAGAGACAGGAGAGAAGAAGGACGCGGAACGAACGCTTCGGCATGAGGTCTCCGCGAAATAATGGAAAAAGAGAGACGAGTTTGGCCTCGAAGTTCCGGCTTGGACGCGGCGGCCAAGACCCGGCCGCGGGTCAAGCCGGCCTCTTCGTTGCGCGAAGCCCGAGACAGGATTGCTAGCCTCTCCTGGCGCGCGCGAACTGTCAAGAGGCGCCGGCCGAAGGCTCGCCCGGAGAATCACGCGGCCCATGCGACGCGATGGTAGAATGCGCGCCTATGCCCGTCCCGGACGATCCGACGCGGCCCCTGGAGCCCAATCCGGAAGCGCTGCGCCAGCTCATCGACGCGTGCGCCGCCTTCGTTCTGGAGCACGTGGAGTCGCTCCCGGCGCAGCCGTCCTTCGACGTCGACGGCGCGGCGGAAGTGGCAGCCTCGTTCCGGGAGGACGTCCCCGAGACCGGGCACCGGATTGGCTCGATCCTGGGACGGCTTCGTCCCGCGGTCTCCAAGACCTTCACCACCGCCGGGCCGGGTTATCTCGCCTTCATCCCGGGCGGGGGGATCGTCGCCGCCGGCCTGGCCGATTTCATCGCCTGCGCGGTGAACCGCTTCGTGGGCGTCGCGGCCGCCTCCCCGGCACTGGCCCAGATCGAAGCCACCGTCGTCGGGTGGCTCTCCTCCCTGATGGGCTACCCGGCGGGCGCGTCGGGAATCCTCACCTCGGGCGGCTCGATCTCGAACCTGACCGCCGTGGCCACGGCGCGGATCGCGAAGCTCCCGGAGGATTTCCTTTCGGGCACCCTGTATTTCTCCGAGGAGACGCACTTGTCGCTGGTGAAGGCGGCGCGGATCGCCGGGTTTTCGGAGCGGAACCTGCGCTGGATTCCGGTCGACGAGCGGTTCCGGCTGATCCCCGAGCGCCTGGAGGATGCGATTCGGGCCGATCGCTCCCGTGGCCTGCGCCCCTTCTTCGTCGTCGCGAACGTCGGGACGACCAATACGGGCGCGGTCGATCCGATTCCCGATATCCTGGAGATCGCCGGCCGGCACGACCTTTGGGTCCACGCGGACGCCGCCTACGGCGGTTTCTTCCGGCTCGTGCCGGGAGGCGAAAAGCTCATGCCGGGGGTCGAACGGTGCGATTCGATCACCCTGGATCCTCACAAGGGACTCTTCCTTCCATACGGCACGGGCTGCCTTTTGGTTCAGGATCCGGAGGCGCTCCGGAGGGCGCATCAGGGCGCCGCCGGTTATCTTCAGGACGTCGCCGCGGAGCTCGGACAGGTGAACTTCACCGACATCTCCCCCGAGCTGTCGCGGGACTTCCGGGGATTGAGGGTGTGGCTACCGATCCAGCTTCACGGCCTGAATGCGTTTCGCGAGCAGCTGCAGGAGAAGCTCGCGCTCACGCAATGGGCCAGTCGTGAGCTGCAGGAGGATCCCCTGTTCCACGTCCTCGACGAGCCGCAGCTCTCCATCGTCGCCTTCACGGCCGCCCCGCGCCAGGGGGATCCCGACGCGATCGGGGCCGAGATCCTGCGGCGCGTCAACGCGCGGAAGCGGGTGTTCCTCTCCAGCACGACGCTGCGGGGGCGTTACGTGCTGCGAATATGCGTCCTGAGCTTCCGCACCCATCACGATCGGGTGAAGGACGCGGTGACGGGGCTGAAGGAAGAGGCGAGAAGAGTGGAGGCTTGACGGACGAAAAAAAGACCCGGAAGCTGCTTCGGCGCGATGCGCCGCCTCGGATGACCAAGGTCCAAGGACTTCCGGGTTCGGTCGCCTGCCGGTATTCCCGAAGCGGGATCCAGCCATGGCTTGATGCAGGCCCGCCTAAGGTACAGGCACCTCACGGGTCTCAGATTTGATACTAGGTAAGCTCACTGGACCACCTCCTTCCTCGTGTTCCGCGAATATACTCCCGCCGCCACCGTCCGGCAAGAAAAAACCTTCGTCTCCCTTGCGCCAGAGCCGTTGTGCCGGGCGCCCACCTTGCGCTGCGCTCCGGCGGCCGTCTTGACACTTCTCGTGAGCGGGTGGTAGCTTGCGCCGTTTCGCGAAAAAAACGCTCGGCGCGCTCTCCGACCTTCGGGAGTCTCCTTGAGACGAACCGGCCGCTCCGCGGAATCGCTGCGCTCGATCCTCCTCTGGAACGCTCTCCTCGCGGGACTGGTCGTGTCGTCCTTTTTGCCGGCGCTGGCCCAGGGCCTCCCGGGCGAGAAGCACCCGCGGTGGGAAGAGCCCGGCTTCTCCCGCCACTATCCCCGCGATCGCTCGTTCGACGTCAAGCATATGGTCCTGGCCCTTTCCTTCGAGGCGGCGAAAGGATGGGTCGGGGGAGACGTGACCTTCACGCTGTCGCCTCTCGGGGAGCCTCTGAGCAGCGTGGCACTGGACAGCGCAGACCTGCGTGTCAGCAAGGTGAGCTCTCCGAGCGCGCCCCTCGCTTTTCGACTGACGGGAGAGCAGCTGTTCGTCGATTTGGGGCGGAGCGTGCCGCCGGGGGAGGAGGTCACCTTCACGGTGTCGTACGAAGCGAACCCTCGGCGCGGACTCTTCTTCGTGGGTCCCGATCGGGCGTATCCCGCCAAGCCCCGTCTGATCTACTCGCAGGGCGAGGGGGAGGAGAACCACTGGTGGTTCCCTTGCTACGATTCCCCCAACGATCGCGCGACCTTCGAGCAATACCTCACCGTGGCCGAGCCGCTGACCGCTCTCGGGAACGGGCGGCTCGTCGAAGTGAAGGCGGGCCCGGGAGGGAAAAGGACGTTCCACTTCAAGCAGGAGGTGGCGGCGCCGTCCTACCTGATCTCCGTGGCGATCGGCGATTTCGACATCGTCCGGCAGGACTACGAGGGGATCCCCGTCGAATACTACGTCCCCCGCGGCACTCCCCGCGAGGCGGTCCTGCGCTCCTTCGGGGAAACGCCCGGCATGATGAGATTCTTCTCCGAGAAGATCGGCGTCCGGTACCCGTACGCCAAATACGCGCAGAGCGCGATCGTCGACTTCATCTACGGTGGCATGGAGAACATCAGCGCCACGACGCAGACGTTCGAGACGATCCATCCGGCCGAAGTGGAGAAGGAGGCCTCCAGCCGCAGCCTGGTGGCCCACGAGCTGGCGCATCAGTGGTGGGGGGATCTGCTGACCTGCCGGGACTGGGCTCACGCCTGGCTGAACGAAGGCTTCGCCACCTACTTCGAGAATCTCTACCAGGAGCATCACGCCGGCCGGGAGGAATTCCAATACGAGATGCTCCAGGACGCGCGGGCCTACATGAAGGAGGATTCGGAGGAGTATCGCCGTCCGATCGTCCAGCCCGTCTACGCGGACGGAATGGATCTGTTCGACAGCCATCTCTACCCCAAGGGGGGATGGACCCTGCACATGCTCCGCGGAATCGTGGGCGACGACCTTTTCTGGAAGGCGATTCACCGCTACGCGGAGGACCACCGCGACGGGATCGTGGTCACCGACGATCTCCGGCGGGCGTTCGAGGGCGCGACGGGACAGAGCCTGGTCTGGTTCTTCGAGGAGTGGTTCGACCACGGCGGGCACCCCGAATACGCCCTCCGCCAGGAATGGGACGGAAGGCAGGGGACGATCCGCCTGACGGTGGAGCAGAAGCAGCAGCTGGACGACGTGACTCCCCTGTTCCGGATGCCGGTGAGAATCGAGTTCACGGGGAAGGACCAAACGCGGGAGTTCACGGTCACGGTGGCGCGGGCGAGCGAGGAGTTCTCCTTCCCGTTTCCCGAGCCGCCCCGGATGACTCGCTTCGACGCCGGGGCGCGAATCTTGAAGACGCTCGAATTCGAGCGATCCCTCGAAGAGCTGCAATACCAGCTCGAGCACGATCCCGACGTCCCCGGACGGATTTGGGCGGCGGAGCAGCTCGGATCGCGAACCCGCGATGCCTCCGCCGCGCTGGCGCTCGCGGCGAGGCTGGGGAAGGAGGAGTTTTGGGGCGTCCGGTCCGAGATCGCCAAGAGCCTCGGGAAGATCCGCCTTCCGCAATCGCGCGACGCGCTGGTCCGGGGATTGAAGGACGCCGACACGCGGGTGCGGGCGAGCGCCCTGGACGCCCTGGGGCGCTTCCGGGAGGACGCGGCCACCGCCGCAGCGATCCGCTCCGCCTTCCGGCGGGAAACGAACCCCTTCGTTCGCTCGGCGGCGGCGAAAGCCTATGCCGCCGGACGCGCGCCGGACGCCTTCTCGCTGCTGAAGGAGGCCGCCGGGATCCCCTCCTACAAGGAAGTGATTGCGGTCGGGGCCTACGAGGGGATGCAGGATCTGGGCGATCCCCGCGCGCTGCCGCTGCTGGAGCAGGGGGCCCGGTACGGCCGCCCCCGGCGGCAGCGGGAAGCCGCGATCCGGGCCCTCGGAAAGCTGGCGCGCGGCGACGCGCGGCGCGACGTGGGGGATTTCCTGATGCCGCTCCTGCAGGATCCGTGGATATTCGCCCGGGACGCGGCGATCCAGGCGCTGGGCGACGCGCAGGAGGAGCGGGCGGTTCCGGCGCTCGCCGACGCCGCGCGCGGCGAGATCGATCCGCGCCTGCGCCGGCACGCCCGGAAGGCGGTCGCGGCGATCCGGAGCGCGAAAGCCGGGACGAACCTGGAGGAGTTGCGAGCCAGGATCGAACAGCTCCAGGAGACGACCGAAAGCCTGCGCGAACGGATGAACCGGCTCGAGGGGGAGAAGGGGAAGCCGTGAGCGGGCGGGCCGGCGCGCTCAACGATTGGGATGGTACCAGTACTCCCGGGCGAATCGGTCGATCTTCTCCCGGGAGAAGAAATACCACCAGAAGCTCCGGGCGATCAGCGTGAAGTAATGCCAGTCGCCGTGGCTGTCGAACTTCCGCGTCGAGGCGATCGCCTTGGCGGTCGTCGCCCGCACCAGACGCTGTCGCCGCCGCTTCCCCAGGCGCCGGAGCTTGAGCAGGAAGCGGACGTCTTCGGCGTACAGCATGTCCTCGTCGTACCCGCCCACGGCCTCGAAGTCCTCCTTCCGGCAGAACACGACCCCCGTGTCCATGCCGGTGGCCCAGACCAGGGGCATCAGCACCGCGTAGATCCCGGCGATTCCCGGCGACATCCGCTCCATGGTCGCGCCGGTCGCTCCTCCGACCGCCCCCGATGAGGCCAAGACCCGTTCGATGGCGTTGAAGGTGTCGGGATGAATCAGGAAATCGGCGTCCACGAAGGCGAGAATCTCCCCTCGGGCGACGGAGGCCCCGCCATTGCGCGCGGCGCCGATGACGCGCTTCTCCACGCGAGCGATCCGGCATCCCCGCCGCCGGCCGATCTCCGCCGTGCCGTCGGTCGAATCGTTGTCGGCGACGATCACTTCCACGGCTTCCCCGCCCGCGGCGTATCGCCCGCGGGCCGCTTCGACGGTATCGAGAAGGCGCGGCAGGTAGGCTTCCTCGTTGTAAGCGGGAATGACGAGCGAGACGCGCGGGCGGCCGGGAACCGGGTGCGTCATCGCCGTCCTTCGGGAGGAGCGGCCGCGGGGCCGCGGCTGACGATCGCGATCTTGTCGACGCCCGCCGCGCTCGCCTGGTCCAGGATGCGCACCACCTGGGGATAATCCGCTCCCGGATCCGCCTCGAAGAAGAGAGGCTCTCCGGCCTTGCCCTGGAACGCCGACTTCAAGGCGTTCTCCAAAGAGTCGGGAGGCACCTCGCGGTCGTTCAGGAAGACCTGGTTTTCCGCCGTGACCCGAACGAAGACTTGATCCTTCTTTTCCTTCCTGGCGCCGGCTTCGGATCGCACGACTTTGGAGATTCCGAGATCGAGCGCCGTTCGAGGGGCCGGCGTGATGACCATGAAGATGATGAGCAGCACCAGGACGACGTCCACCAGCGGCGTGACGTTGATCTCGGAGCGGATTGCCGTGTTGGAGATCCGCATCGCCCCGGGGACGTGCCCGACCCCTTGCGCGAGGATCCGGCGGGTGGAGACTCCTCCCGGGGAAGCGAGCGCCTCGAGGAAAAAAGTGGAGAAGCGCCGGGCCCGGTACACGGCGAGATCCACCTTGTTGCTGATGAAGTTGTAGGCCCAGGTGGCGGGGATCGCCACGAAGAGTCCGAGCGCGGTCGTGATGAGCGCCTCGGCAATTCCCAGGGAGACTCCCGATAGGCCTCCGCCGATCTTCCCCAAGGAGTCGAAGGCGCGGATGATCCCCAGCACCGTGCCGAGCAGGCCGACGAAGGGGGCCGTGGCCGAGATGGTGCCGATGATGGGAAGACCCCGCCGGAGGTCGAGGTTCAGCCGGGAGAGCTGCCGGTCGATGCTCCACCGGGCGAGCAGAAGGCGCCGGTTGATTTCCCACTCCGCCAGGCTGCCGGCCTCCAAGTCGACGCCGCTTCCCCGGACCATCTCTGATTCGGGGCACATCGAGCAGCGCTCGGCCAGCGGCACGATCTCCGTGAGGACTCCGCTCTGGAGCGCCGCCTGGGCCAGGGGAACGAACCGATCGGTGTCCCGGTGGGCGATCCACAGCCCGGCGGTCCGCTCCACGACGATGGCGATCGAAGCCAGCGACATCCCGCCCAGGAGGAGAATCACTCCTTGCGCCGGAGCGCCGAGGGTGGCCCAGAATCGCATCAGCTCGGAGGACACGGGCTGCCGGCTCCCTATCTCATTTCCGGAGCCGGTAGCCGGAGCGCAGCATCTGGAGGCAGACGCCGAAGAGGACCACGGCGACGATCGACAGGGCCGCGAGACTCCACGCGGGATCCACGTCCGAGACTCCGAGGAATCCGTACCGGAGCGCGTTGATCATGTAGAGCAGGGGATTGAAGAGGGAGACGTTGCGCCAGAAAGGGGGAAGGGTGTCGATCGAGTAGAAGACTCCGCCCAGATAGGTCAGCGGCGTGATGATGAAGGTCGGGAACAGCGCCAAATCGTCGAATTTCTCCGCCCAGATCCCGGCGGTGACGCCGGCCAGGGAGAACAGCGCCGCCGAGAGCAGCGCCACCAGGATCAGGTACAGAGGGTGGGCGAAGGGAGGCAGGCCGAAGAGGCAGGAGGCCGCCAGGATACACGTCCCCACCAGCAATCCCCGAAACATGCCGCCGAGCATGTAGCCGGCGATGATCTCGGCGTGTCCGATCGGAGCCATGAGGATGTCCACGATGTTCCCTTCGAACTTCGAGATCATCAGGGAGGAGGAGGGATTCTGGAAGGAATTGTTCACCAGCCCCATCATCACGAGGCCGGGGATGAGGAAATGGATGTAGCTGTGGCCGTGGAAGGAGCCGAAGCGGCTCCCCAGGGAGAACCCGAAGATGAAGAGGTAGAGCAGCGCGGAGATGACGGGCGCCAGCAGCGTCTGGTTGATGACGATGAAGAAGCGGTGGATCTCGCGGAAGAAGAGGGTCCGAAACGGAAGGGGGAGGAAGCCTTCGACCAGGACGCTCACGGCGCGCTTCCCGCGGCGATCCGCCCGGCGGCATCCGGCCGGCGCTTCTCGTCGGTGAGCTGGAGGAAGACGTCCTCCAGGCCGGCCCCTTCCACTTGAAGATCGGCCAGCGCGATCTGGCCTCGTCCCAGGATCTCGAACAGCCGCTGGAGCGATCCGTCGCCCCGATCCACCAGCAGCGTGGCGCTCGCTCCGTCCGCCGAAAGGGATGCGCCCATCTCCGCGAGCGGCGCCGGGAGGCGGGGCTGGGGGGAGGCGAATTCCAGCGTGACCTTCCGGTGCTGGATCTGGCGCATGAGCGCGTCCTTGCGATCCAGGGCCACGAAGACGCCGCGATGGATGATTCCGACCCGCTCGCACAGCTCCTCCGCCTCGTCCAGGTAGTGGGTGGTCAGGACGACCGTCGTGCCGGCGGCGTGGACCTGGCGCACCAGGTTCCAGAGAGATCGTCGCAGCGCCACGTCCACCCCCGCCGTCGGTTCGTCCAGGATCAGGATGGGCGGTTGGTGGACCATCGCCTTGGCCACGAGCAGGCGCCGCTTCATGCCTCCGGAGAGCTGCCGGATCGTCTTCCCTTCGTGCTCCTTCAACTCGAGCCGATCGAGCAGCTCGTCGATCCAGGGGCCGTTGCCCGTCACCCCGTAATAACCGGACTGAATCTTCAGCGTCTGCCGCACGGTGAAGAAGTGATCGTAGACCAGCTCCTGGGGGACGGCCCCGAGAAGAGCCCGCGTGATCCGGTAGTCACGGTCCACGTCGTACCCGAAGATCCGGACTTCGCCGGCGTCGCGCCGGACGAGTCCGGTGAGCAGGTTGATGAGAGTCGATTTTCCGGCCCCGTTCGGCCCCAGAAGTCCGAAGAGCTCGCCCCGGGGAATCGACAGGGTGATGCCGTCCAGCGCCCGGACCGTGCCGTAGCTCTTGGCCGCCCCGCGGACTTCGATGGCGGGGACCGGAGGATCGGGAATGGAGATCTTCTTCACTCGGTCGATCAGCCCCTGGATTTCTTGCCGGATACCGCCGCCGGCGGCTCGCCGGTGCGCGCTCCGGAGAAGGTATAGTTCAGGACGTTGCCGTCGGTTTTGGTCCAGGTCATCTGGCCGCTCACCGCGTCGCCGCTGACCTCGCCATGCCAGTGAATCTTCCCTTCCTTCTTGCTCTCCGTGTCGGCCATGAAGTGGCTTCCCTCCACCTTGTAGGAAGCCGGGCCGAAGCCGTAGGGATCGCATCCGGTGGAGTGGAACTTGCCGCCCTTGAGGACGAGGGTGTCATCCGATTCCTTCTCTCCCTTGGCCGCGGCGTCGGCATCGGGCGTGATCCTCACTTTCCAGACTCCCTCGGCGCCCGACTTGTCTTTGGAGAAGATCGCCGGCGCGGAAGCGGCGGCCATCAGCGCAAGGATCACAACTGCGAGCGCGAGAATCCTATTCCGCATGTCGATTTTCCTCCTCGAAGTTTGGAGAGCCGGGGGAAGTCTATCGGGGCGGCGGAAGCGAGTCAAAGCCCCGCTCCGGCTCGCTTGGCGCTTCCTGCCAGCGAGCCCAACTCGGATCCGCATGGAGCCCGAGAATATGCTGATTCGACAACTGCCCTTGTGGAGGTTTTTTCATTCTTGACAGTCGCGGTCGGCGAGAGTATAGGTTCGGCAAACGCCTCATCGATCAATCACATGAGACAACCGTCTTGGGGAGGTTCTCGTGTCGGCACGCAAGTTTTCTCCGATGCGTCTCGCGGGTCTTGCTGGAATCCTTTTTCTGCTTGCAACTCATGACGCTGACATGGTTGCGCAGGTCTATTCCGTAGATCCGGGATCCCCCCTGGCCACCATGCCGGGTGGAAGCCCGGCCAACCTCTACCGACCCGGTCCGGCGCTCTACTCTCCGGCCGGTTCCATTGGTCTGCTGGCGGGGGATGATATCGATGCCTTCTCGTTCGGCTTCGATGATGTCACCAGCGTGCCGGCCTTTTTCTCCGCGGATTTCTTCGCAGTTGGTGCGGCCGGCACGTCGCTGCGCGCCCAGGCGACTCTGGCTCCGTGTGCTCCGGAGCAAGTCGGCGATCTCTTCAGCTCGATGGGAGCAGGCACGAACACGCTTCTCTTCGACGGCGACGGGGCGCCGATCCCTCCCGGTCTAGGCCTGACGGAATGTCCTCCGGCGGGACCCCAGGACAACGTGGACGGGTTCGACGAGCTGATGGCGCCGCTGGCCGGTACGTCTCCGGCGTGGCGCGTCTACTTCTCGCTCGCTCCCGGCTCGCCGACGCTCGGCGGTGCGAATCCAATGCTGCCCGGGGGAGCCGGGCCGGCCGACATTCTCATGTACGACCCTGGACACGATTCTCTCTCCGTATTCTTCACGGCCGCCGGCATCGGCCTCGGTCCGGGAGACGACATCGACGGCATCTCCTTCAACGTCCTCACCAGCGACTTTTTCTTTTCGCTCGCCCCCGGGTCCCCTTCGTTGGGTAACCCGCCTCCCTTCTGCCCCGCCGGAGGATGCACGCCGGGAGACCTGATCCGCTCGAAGGGTCCCTGCTGCGGCGCCGCGCCCTGCAGCTTCTGCGGCCCTCCGACACCTACGTTCGCCTCTCTGGGCATGGTCGCTGGAGACAATCTCGACGCCCTCGATCAGAAGGGAGTTCCACCCGCGTTCATCAACGATCCGCCCGACGACGTGTCGCCGGGCAAGACCTTTTCGGTCGACCCCTCCTCTCCCGTCCTGAAAGCGATCAAGACCCCGGCCCCCGTGCGGTCCGGCTCCCCCGCGGATCTGCTGACGCAGGACAGGGCCACTCCGACAGGCGCTCCGCGGGTCGCGTATCGGGCGGAATCGTTGGGGCTCGTGGCCGCCGACGACATCGACGGTCTCTCTTTCGGAGACGACCCGATCTTCACCGGCGCCGATTACCATGTGCAGTTTTCGGTGGACCGCACGGCCACCGGCGCGGCGGGAAGCGACGTGGCGCTCGAAACAGGCGCCGCGACGGGCCGTGAAGCTTCCGCGGACATCTTCGAGTCGTTCATCCGGGCCGGTGCGCCGCCGGGGTTCGCGGGCGGCAACACCCAGAGCTGGGACGGCAACGGCTCGACCGCCCCCGACAATCACCTGCGTGACCTTCCCCTCGACCTCACGTCGAACGACAACATCGACGCCCTCGAAGGCCCGCCCCGCATGGTCGATCTAAACGGCGATGGGATCCGGGATCAGAGAGTCTACTTCTCCCTGGCTCCCGGCTCGCCGACGCTCGGGGCCATCGGCGCGTCGCCCGGCGACATCCTGGTCTGCCCGCCCGGGTGCGCCGCGCCCGCGGTGTTCATCACCGATGTCGGTCTCGGGCTGGCGGCCGGCGAGAATCTCGAGGACTTCGCGCTGAACGCTTCGACCGGAATCGTAGACTTCACCCTCCCCGCGGGATCGCCGACGCTGTTCTTCATCGGCAGCAACCCCGGCGCAGTGCTTCGCCGGGCCGGCGTTGCGCCATGCGGGGCGGCGCCTTGCACCCTTTTCTTCGCCCCCGCCTTTGGTCTCGTGCCGGGCGGAGCGGTCGGCGACAACATGAATGCTCTCGACGCCTTGAAGCCGGTCCAGGTCTGCGTCCAGATTTCCGCGGGGGCCGATCCGAAACTCGCCGTCGACCACGGCGCCTGCGCGGCCGGTGTCGCCGCGGGTCCCTACGACGTGATCGAAGGGGAGTTGCAGGAGCCCCTCGAGAGCCCGGCGGATCTGAATCTGAGCCGGGTCTTCTGCAGGACGCGCCCTGCAGGGTTGTTCGAGGACAGAATCACCCTCTCCACGGGTGTGGATCCCTTCACCCGCGTGCGCTTCATCCTGGCGCGCAACGGCGGAGGCGCGCAGCCGGACTACGGATTCAGCTCGTCCGGCAAGGCGCGCCATCCGTCCTATGGGGGCTGTCCGTAAGCATTCCGGCGGCTGGTCATGGTCCGGTCTGACGGCTGAAACCGACCGCTGAGGAAGGACCGCTCCGGCCGGTCAGCGCGCCAGGGCGAAGTCCACGATCACGGTGAAGTAGACGGCGACGGGACGGTCTTCCTGGGTTCCTGGCCGATAGCGCCAGCGTGCGAGCGCCGCGCTGGCGGCTGCGCCGAAGCCGACGTGGGGCGGAGTCTCCCGCAGGACCCTCACCGAGGCCACCGTTCCGTCGATCTGGATGATCGCTTCCAGGATCACCCGGCCCGAAACCCCCGCCCGCCTCGCCAGCTCCGGATAGCGGGGGAGGATCTTCGAGGATTCGATGAGGACGGGCTCCGTGACGTCTCCGACGCCGGGGCGCCGGATGGGATCGAGATCCGCGCCTGCGCCTGCGATCCCCGGGCCGGTGCCCACGGGGCCGTCCGGATCGCAGCCTTCCCCGACGCAGTGGCCCCCTCGGCGGCCTCCCGCCTCTCCATCGGCCATTCCCTCCGGATCGCCCTCCGGGCCCGTCCCCGTGGATACTTCCTGGACCGGACCGGAGGGGGAGTCGGGAGGGGGCTGGCTCGAAGCATCCGGGATCTCGCGCGCTTGCTCGGGGCGGCTCGAAGGCTGCGAGGCGGAGGAGGGCGCCGGAGAGAAAGGCGACGGAGAGGAAGGACGAGGGCGACCGGGTTTTGGCGCCGGAGTCCCTCCCGTCGAGGGCGGAAGGAAAAAAACCGGAGGGACGATGAGAGGACGG
>Ga0114129_10007859_pt1 | contig 15175 bp, 16 predicted proteins | sample RhiMetdeltSRZDD1_FD_80071 | JGI IMG/M metagenome (GOLD analysis project Ga0114129, IMG submission 80071) | Populus rhizosphere microbial communities from Tennessee, USA - Rhizosphere MetaG P. deltoides SRZDD1 (version 2) (version 2) | ecosystem: Host-associated > Plants > Roots > Rhizosphere >...
ATCGTCGTCAGCACTTCGAAGTAGATGAGCGCCTTGAGTCCGACGCGACCGACCTTCTTCATGTCCTGCATGCTGGCGATGCCGTGCACGACGCTGCAGAAGATGATTGGAGCGATGATCATCATGGCCTGCACCCGCCCATCCTAGACAACAGGCAGATGACGGAAGTGATTTGTCCGTGCCTGTCGCGAAAGCGCTACTTTTTGACTGGATTGTACGACGGGTAGAGCGGCTCCCACATCTTGGCACGAACCGCTTCGGCAATCGCTTCATCTGGCATCGGGCGAGTAAGGCCTTCCTTCTGCGCCTGTTTGCCGACCGCAACCGCAACGTGGAAAGTGACCTCGCGTATGTCGCGCAACGGGGGGAGCAGATTGGCGCGCGGATCGGCTTTGGCTGGACTATGTGCCGCGACGGCGTGAGCGGCAGCGAGGAACATGCCATCCGATATCCGTCGCGCACCTGTCGCGATCGCGCCCAGCCCTATCCCAGGATACACATAGGCATTGTTCGTCTGGTCGACGCGGTATGCCTTGCCATCGCGCTTGAGCGGAGGAAATGGGCTGCCAGTGCCAATGACTGCGCGGCCTTCGGTCCAGTCGTCAATCTGCGCAGGCGTGGCTTCGCTGCGTTCGGTGGGGTTCGAGAGCGGGAAAATAATCGGGCGGGCGGCGCGGCTCGCCATTTCACGCACGATCTTTTCGGTGAAGGCACTCGGCTGTCCCGATGTGCCGATCAAGGCCGTCGGGCTCGTGTTGCTTATGACATCGTTGAGGCCAATGCGGCCCGGCGTTTCGAGCTTCCAGTTGCCGAAGCTGTCGCGCCGCTGGGCAAATGGTACTTGAAAGGACTGTAACCCGGACATGTCTTCGACCAGCAACCCGTCTCGGTCGACGAGATAGAACCGGCTGCGGGCTTCCGCCTCGCTCAAGCCGGCTTCGACCATAGCTCGCGCGACAAGAGCACTTATGCCGCTTCCCGCGGACCCCGCACCGAACACAACAACGCGTTGCTGAGTCAACGGAATCCCGGTGACGTTTATCGCGCTGAGCAAGGTCCCGACCGCGATAGCGGCCGTCCCCTGAATGTCGTCGTTGAACGTGCACAATTGGTCGCGGTACTTGCAAAGTAGCCGGTTGGCGTTGCCGATCGCGAAATCTTCCCAGTGCAAAAGCACGTGCGGCCATCGTTCCCGCACCGCAGTGACAAAATTGTCGACAAAATCGTCGTATTCAGTCCCGCGTATCCGACGGTGCTGCCAGCCGATATATAGCGGATCGGCAAGAAGTTTCTCGTTGTCGGTGCCGACATCCAGGATGATCGGCAGCGTGGTCGCAGGATGCAGACCGGCGCAAGCGCTGTATAGCGACAGTTTCCCGATCGGAATGCCCATTCCGCCAGCGCCCTGGTCACCGAGGCCGAGGATCCGCTCGCCGTCGCTGACAACGACAGCCTCGACCTGATCGTAACGGGGATGAGCAATGATCCGACGGATATCCTGCTTGTGCGGCACGCTCAAAAAGAGTCCGCGAGGCTTGCGGAAAATGTGGCTGAACAACTGGCAGCCCAACCCGACCGTCGGGGTGTAGACGATCGGCATCATCTCTTCGATGTTCCGGGTCAACATTGCATAGAACAGAACTTCGTTGGAGTCCTGCAATCCACGCAGGAACGTGTACCTTTGCATGTCGGTATGAAGTCCTCGAAAGGCTTCAAGCCGGCGCTGCACCTGGTAATCAAGCTGAGAAACGTGCGGCGGCAGCAGTCCGTGCAAGTCGAACTTGTCCCGTTCGGCCTCGGTAAAGGCCGTGCCTTTGTTGAGCAACGGCTCGTTGAGCAACTCGTAGCCGCTCAATGAAGTCTCGACTTGGTCCAAGCTTTTACCGGTCATTGGTCTTTCGCTGCGAATTTGAACAAGCGATTTGGTGTCTCCCAGAAAAGTTTGCGCCGATCCGGAGCATTTGGGAACAGCTGACCGGCCAGTTGCACGAGCGGCCCGTAATCTTGCCGTTCCTGGGCGCGCAAGTAAGGCCAGTCCGACGCCCACACGCAATGGTCGAGGGTGAACGCATCGACCAGCGCTCGAACGAACGGCCCGCAATCCTCGAACGGATAAGGCAACCGGGCGAATTTCAGGTAGCCGGAAAGCTTTACGCTGACTCGTCCGGTGCCGGCCAATCGTAGAATGGCTGCAAAAGACGGCTGGTCGAGACCTGCCGAGCGTGTTGGTCGCCCGACATGATCGATCAGGACCTTGACCGGAATTGTTGCGATCCACGGCTCGTACATCAGGAATTGGTCATTTTCGACCTGCAGATCCAGAAACATATTGAGATCGGCGAGTCGCTTCATCAGGCCGGCGCTGTCCTTGTAATACGCGTTGCCGTGAAACGTCGGATTGATCGCGACGCCTATGATGCCCTGCGTCTGCAATCGCTTCAGGGTAGCGACGCCGACATCCAGATCGACGATTGCGATGCCCTTGAAGCGCCCCTCACCTTTCGCGATCGCATCGAGGAGACAGGAATTGTCGCTTTCGTAGCCGGAATTTGGCTGCACGAGAAGTGCATGCTTCACGCCGTAACAGCTCATGACCCGACGGAATTGCGCCGTCGTGCCGATTTCCTGCCCGGCGGGCTTGTAGGCAATGTCCTTACCGTACGGGAAATGGACCGGATCAATCACGTGGGCGTGGCAGTCAACCTTCGGCTCGTCGAAAATATGCATCGGATGATATGACCGAAATGTCTGATGCTGGATTGCACTGGGCGGCTGCCGCAGGGATGACAGGATTTCTGGACTTATCAAGATGCATTTGGCAGTTCCACCAGCTCGATCAGGACGTTTCCCGTTGATTCCGGGTCGATGAAGGCAATCCGCGAATTCGCATGCCCGATCCGCGGCCGCTCGTCGAGCAGCTTGACGCCTTTTCCTCTCAGCTCATCGAGGGCTGCTTCAATTCCTTCAACCTCGAGGCATATGTGAAACAGACCCTCGCCGCGCTCGGCAATCCAACGAGCTGTTTCGGTGTCGTGGCGATCGGATTCCAGCAGCTCGATATAGGTCGATCCAATCGGGTACATGGCCAGCGAGTGGAGTACTGCGGCAGATACTCCTCGTATTCGAGTTTGAACCCGAGCTTTTCTTCGAATAGTTTTCGGCTTTGCGTCATATTTTTAACGGCAATCGCGACGTGCTCGATGCGTTTGACCTTCATGGAGATGCTCCGGCTGCTGAGAGGTGTCGGATCGCGACGAGAGCGGATATGTATTGAGCCGCTATTATGAACGCGCAATCCGAAAGCACCAGAGGTCAGGCGTTCATTACTCAGACTGCAAAGAGCATGGGGTCCACGCGCTTTCGGAACTGGACGGAGCTTGAAGCCGAGACGCAGGCGCAGCTTTCCGCAAACGCTGAAAGCATCGCACGCCGGCTCGAACCAAGGCTGAAGGCGTTTGTTCAATTCGAAAGTGGGCGCACTGAACTGCGGTCTTCGGTTCTCGCTGGCATGCCGTATGCCGCAAAGGACTTGTTTGTTTCGGCAACGCGTATGCCGCACGGCGGCCTCGCCCAGCCACTGCCGATGACGAACATTCCGAAAGCGACTGTGCTCGATCTTCTCGATCGCGCCGGCGCAAGGCGCATAGGCTATACGGTGATGACAGAGCTCGCCTATGAGCCGTCGGGCTACAACTCTCGCCATGGCCATGTCGGCAATCCATGGAATCCGGAATTCATTACCGGCGGCTCTTCATCGGGCTCGGCGGCTGCCGTCGCGAGCGGTTCGGTCGTCGTCGCCCTCGGCTCCGACACGGGCGGCTCGCTGCGTATTCCGGCGCATTGTTGCGGCGTCACCGCGTGGAAGCCCACGCACGGCGCCGTTTCACCTCTTGGAGCAATGGCGCTGGCGCCGAGCCTCGACACGATCGGGCTTCTGGCGCGCAGCGCATCGGACATGCGCGTCGCCGCCCGGCAAATGTATCAGTCGAGTGACGACGGCGAACCAATCGGCAAAGTTGCCGTTGTCGCCGATGCGCTTGCGCTTGCCGATAGATCGATCGCCGCGGCATGCCGCGACGCTATCGAGGCGGTTGGCGGTTGCGGAGTTGAAATCAGCCAACGAAACGGGCTGTCAGCCATTGAGGCGCTGGACCCCCACGTTTTCACGATCATGCAGGCGGAGGCGGCGCGCACGCACCGGGCACTGATGACAACCGGTTCGCTGGACCCGATCCTGATGAAACGGTTGGCGAAGGGACTCACAGTTGACGACGCAACTCTCAAGGCCAGTGTGTCGGCACGCCGGCAGCTTGTACTGGATTTTGTTGCCAACGTCTTTCAGAATGACGGGGCGCTTGCCCTGCCTGTCCTTGCAATCCGCATACCCAAGGCCACCGAGTGCGATCCGCGCTCGCCGCTTTTCAACGCCAGAACGCTATACGAGTTGAGTCATTTGACGCGCTTTGCCAACCTGCTCGGTCTTCCAGTGGTCGCTTTTCCGGCTGGCTTCGACGACCGTGGAATGCCCGTCGCCTTGCAAGTCGTCGGCAGGCCTGGCTCCGATCATGCATTGATTGCGCTGGCTGCCGCGGTGCAGGATCGAACCGAGTGGCACTCGCATGTTCCAGCTGCAGTTTCCGACCTGGTGACGATCTCGAACGACGGATCGCCGTTATGAGCGTTTCACGTCCTGTGGCCGCACTGGCAAATCTGCGTGTCCTCGATCTTACTCGCGCGCGGGCCGGGCCAACGTGTTGCCGGGTCCTCGGCGACTTCGGCGCGGACGTGATCAAGATCGAGGCACCACCCGGCGTCGACCCCAACGAAGGCATGAGCGGAGCCCGTGATGGTTCCGATATGCTGAATCTTCACCGCAACAAGCGTTCGCTCACGCTCAATCTGAAGGAAAAGGCCGGGCATGACATATTCATGCGATTGGTCAGGGAAACCGACGTGGTGGTTGAGAATTTTCGGCCGGACGTCAAAGACCGCCTGGAAATCGCCTACGAAGCACTCAAGGCGGTCAATCCGCGCATCATCCTCGCCTCGATCTCGGGATTTGGCCAGAGCGGCCCCTATCGCACGCGCGCCGGATTCGACCAGATCGCCCAGGGCATGGGCGGACTGATGTGGGTGACGGGAATGCCCGGCGGAGGGCCGGTGCGTGCCGGGATCGCGGTGGCGGACGTGTCGGCAGGAATCTACGCCGCGACCGGCATTCTCATCGCACTTGCCGAGCGCGAGCGCTCAGGCCGCGGTCAATGGGTGCAAACGTCATTGCTTGAGGCACAGATCGCCCTCATGGATTTTCAGGCGGCGCGCTATCTTATCGACCGCATCGTGCCGGGACAGGCCGGCAACGATCATCCTTACTCGACACCGATGGGCGCCTTTGAAACCTCGGACGGGTTTATCAATATCGGCGTCGGCGGCGACGGCCAGTGGCGCGCATTTTGCGTGGCGCTGGGGCAACCGGATCTCGCAAAAGCACCCGAATACGCGACGCTCGATCTCCGCTTTCGCAATAGGCCCAAGCTGACTGCCATCCTCTCTGATATCTTCAAGACAAAGAGCTCGTCACACTGGCTCGATAAACTCGAACAACGAGGTGTTCCTGCTGGTCCGATCTACAGGCTGGACGAAGTTTTTGCCGACCCGCAGGTGGAGCATCTCGGCATTGCGGCGCCGCTGCATCATCCCACGCGTGGCGACATCCGCGTTGTCGGCCAGCCGATCGGCTTGTCACGCACGCCGGCAAGCGTCGATACGGCACTGCCGGAGCTGGGTGCCCACACCGACAAGATCCTGCGCGACGCCGGGTACAGCAATGCAGAGATCGCGGATTTCCATGCCAGAAAAATTGTTTGACGGGTTCGCATGGCCGATGAGTTGACGCTGGTAACGGGCGCAAGCGGCTTTCTTGGCCATGCGATCATGAAGTTGCTCGACCGGGACGGACGTCGCGCGATCGGATTGGACCCCGTCCCATCGGCAACCGCAGACATCATCGACGATCTCTCGGATCGTCCACGTCTTAAGGCGCTGCTCGCCGACAAAAATGTCACACACATTATTCATGCGGGCGGCGTGTCTGGTCCAATGGTCATGGCGGATGATCCCATTGGGATCATCGCGATCAACGTGGCCGGCAACCTCAATCTGTTGCGCGCGGCGATGGAAGCCGGCGTGAAGACTTTTATCTATTGTTCGTCGGTATCGGCGCTGGGAGATTTCTACGAAAGCCAACCGGTCGGCGAGGACTACCCTCTGCGCCCCAACTCAACCTACGGCGCCTCAAAAGCCGCGATGGACATGGTGCTGCGCGGGCTCTGGGGCAGAATCCCGATGGATCTGTGCTCGCTGCGCTTTACAGCGATCTATGGTGCACGGCGACGGACTGTTTTTTCGGTCGAGACAATCATCAATGCTGCACTCGCCGGCCACGTTGCGCGCATCGGGCCAATGACGGATTGGCCGTACATTTATATCGACGATGCGGCGCAGGCTGCTGTCGCAGCCTGCTTTGCCAAAGGTCGCAGGCAGCTCAGCTACTTCATTGCGCATCCGGAAAGAGTAACACCTGATGACATCGCAGCCGCTGCGGCGGCGGCTGGCAAACCCTTGCGGCTCGAGATTGACAGGAGCAAGCCGGTTGGATCGCGAGGTGCGGTGGATACTCATGCGCCGCAACGCGATTTCGGATTTCGCGCCAGGGTAGGTCACCGCGAAGGCATTCGCCGAATGATCGAAGCGGCGCGTTAACGGAGCTTGTTGCCGCCCGACGGCACGACGTTCATAGTTGCAGCATCATGCGGGGTACGAAGCATGGACTTGAAAATTGCGGGCAAGACAGCCTTGATTACGGGCGGTTCGAAGGGGATCGGTCGCGCCGCAGCCGAGATTCTAGCCGGCGAAGGCTGCAACGTTATTATCGTTTCGCGTAGCGCAGACGCACTTGCCGCGGCGAAGTCGGCCATCGTGCAGAAGACAAATGTGCGGGTCGACACTGTCGCCGCTGACCTGTCCGAGAGTGCGAACGTCGATCGGCTTGCGCGCGACTATCCTGACATAGACATTCTGGTGAACAATGCAGGTGCCATTCCGGGCGGCACGCTGCTCGGGGTCGACGAGGTGACCTGGCGCAAAGCCTGGGACCTGAAGGTCTTCGGCTATATCAATATGTGCCGGGCCTTTTACGCCCTCATGCAAAAGCGCAAGCGCGGCGTTATCGTCAATGTTGTCGGCAACGCGGCTGATACGCACGATCCTGAATATATTTGTGGGGTCGCAGGCAATGCTGCCCTCGCAGCATTTACCCAATCGCTTGGCAGTGTCAGCGCCAGGGATGGGATTCGCGTCGTGGCGATCAGCCCAGGCCCGGTGGCAACCGAGCGGCTGGTTGGTCTGATGAAAAAGAAGGCTCTCGATCGCACCGGCAGCGCAGACAACTGGAAGGATTTGTTCGAGCCTTTGCCGTTCGGCCGAGGCGCGACCGCCGAGGAAATCGGCGCCGCGATAGCGTTCGCCGCCTCTGAACATTCTGGCTACACAAGCGGGTCGGTCATCACGATCGACGCCGGCCTTTCAGCACGCGCCCAAGCCTTCTGAATGAGGAATGCATGCCACATCTGACAACCGATGATGGGATCAGGCTCTACCATGAAGAAACTGGCAAAGGCATCCCGATCGTTTTTGTCCATGAATTTGCCGGCGACTATCGCTCCTACGAGCAGCAGGTTCGCCATTTCGCGAAATATTATCGCTGCGTGACGTTCAACGCGCGCGGATACCCTCCGTCTGATGTCCCGAAGGATGGCGCGCGCTATTCGCAGGAGCGCGCGCGAGACGACATCCGTTCCGTGCTGGATGCTCTCAAGATCGACAAAGCGCACATTGTCGGACTTTCGATGGGCGGTTTTGCCGCGCTTCATTTCGGATTTGCCTATCCCGACCGTTGCCGCTCGATTGTCGTTGCAGGTTGCGGCTATGGCGCGGCGCCCGGCGAGCGGGCCAAGTTTACCGAGGAGGCCGAGGCTTCCGCAAAACGTTTCGAAGAACTGACGATCAGAAAGGCGGCCGAAGCCTACGCGCTGGGCCCGACACGCGTGCAGCACCAGAACAAGGATCCGCGCGGCTGGCGGGAATTTGCTGACCAGCTTGCCGAACATTCGACGGAAGGCTTGGCGCTCACCATGCGCGGCGTGCAGAAGCGCCGGCCGTCGCTGTTCGATCTGGTCGATAAGATGAAAGCCCTGACCGTGCCAACTCTGATCATGACCGGCGATGAGGACTGGCCATGTCTCGAGCCCGGCATTTTGATGAAGAAAAACATCCCGAGTGCCGGGCTCGTTGTGATGGCGAATTGCGGTCACAACATCAACCTGGAAGAGCCGGCGCTGTTCAATGCGCACCTCTCCGACCTCTTCCAGGCGGCGGATGCCGGTGCGTGGCCCAAGCGCGACCCGCGTGCAATGGCTGGCACAATTCTCGGCCGCTGAATGGGTCAGGTCGCGTTATATCCGCCGTCGACCAACAAGTCCGCCCCGGTCATGAAGCTCGACGCATCGCTCGCGAGAAACACGGCGGCGCGCGCGATTTCTTCCGGCTGACCGAGCCTTTGCAGCAGGTGCTTCGGGCCGGCTGTGCGCCGCGCCGTTTCCATGTCGCCGAAGCGCTTGGCCAGCCGCTCGGTCTCGACCGCGCCTGGCGACAGGGCATTGACCCGAATTTTTTGTGCGGCGTGATCAGTCGCCATGGCCTTGGCCAGCTGGATGAGGGCTCCCTTGGTCGCACAGTAAGCGGCACGCCGTGGGGCCGCGACACTGCCGAGCTGGGACGCGATATGGATGATGCTGCCCCCACCGGCCGCAATCATCGCCGGCAGAATGGCGCGGCTCATCAGAAACGCGCCGCCGATGTTCACGGCAAATACACGGTTCCAGTCCGACAGCGTGAGATCAAGCACCGTGCCGTTCGGATCGTAGCCAGCGGCGCCATTGACCAGAATATGGATTGCGGGAAATTTCTGCAGGATGGCCTTCGCCGCGGCTTCGATGTCGGCTTCATCGGCCACGTCGCAACGGACAGCCAGCGCCTTGACGCTTTCATTTGCGGCCGTCGCAGCGGTGGCCTCGGCAGCTTTCGCATCAATGTCGACGCAGGCGACATTGGCTTCGGCCTGCGCGAAGGCAAGCGCGATGGCCCGACCGATACCGTTGCCGGCACCGGTGACCACGGCTGATTTTCCTGCCAGTGAATAGTCGCGAGATGTCATGAAGTTTCCTAGGACACAATTCGACCAAGATAGGCTTCTTGAACGCGCGGATTTTGCTTGAGATCGGAGCAGGTCCCGCTCGCGATCACCGAGCCGGTTTGCAGAACGTAGCCCCGGCTTGCCGTCTCCAGCGCATAGCGGGCATTTTGCTCGATCAGCAGAACGCTGGTTCCGGCCGCGTTGATCGCCCGGATAGTGCGGAAGATGTCCTGCACAACGATTGGCGCGAGACCAAGCGAGGGCTCGTCGAGGCAGAGCAACTGCGGTTCTGACATCATCGCCCGCCCAAGCACGAGCATCTGCTGTTCGCCGCCGCTCAATGTTCCGGCGTTCTGCCCGCTTCGCTCCGATAGCCGGGGGAACATGTCGAATATCTCGCCGATCATTCTGCGGATCTTTGCGTTGTCCTTGCGGCTCTTGAAGCCGCCGAGCTCGAGATTTTCGCGCACCGTAAGAAACGGAAAGACGTGCCGTCCTTCCGGGACAAGCGCAATGCCAAGATTCGTGCGCTCGTGCGAGGCGCTTGCCGTGATATCGCGCCCGCAGAAGAAAATCGATCCGCGCCGGGGCGAAAGCACGCCCGCTATCGCGCGCAATGTGGTGGATTTTCCCGCACCATTCGCCCCGATCAGGGCGACAATTTCACCGGCCTCGATGCTTAGCGAAATGTCGCGGCAGACCGATACCTGCCCATAGGCCAGTTCAAGCTTCTCGGTGGAGAGAAGGACGCTCACGACAGCTCTCCACCGAGATAGGCCGCGATGACTGCGGGATTTTTCTGCACCTCTGACGGCGTGCCCTGAAACAAGTGACGCCCGTAATCCATGACCATGATGCGGTCAGCGACGTTCATCACCAGATCCATGTTGTGCTCGACAACAATCACGGTAATGCCGCGGCTCCTCAGGGTGCGGATTCTATCAAGCAGAACTTCTACCTCGGCTGCGTTCAATCCCGCCGCCGGTTCGTCAACCAGCAGGAGCCGCGGCCTGGTGGCAAGCGAGCGCGCAAGTTCGAGCATGCGCTGCTCGCCATAAGACAACTCTCCGGCAAACACGTTCAGCCGGGCGTTCATGCCAAAGAATTCAAGCAAGCGCAGCGCTTCCTCACGGCAATGCTGCCGGTCGCGCGCGTAGGCTGTGCCGTGAATCACACATTGCCAGGCCGGAATCTTGTGATGGACGTGAAATCCGGCGATCACATTGTCGAGTACGCTGAGCTGCTTGAAAAGGCGTATCTTTTGGAACGTCCGCGCGAGTCCGAGTCGCACCCGCCGATGCGAGCGCATTCCCGAGAGATCCTGGCCATCAAGCGAGATCGATCCCGAATCCGGTTGATAGATGCCGCTGATCAGGTTGAGCAGTGTCGACTTGCCTGCACCGTTCGGACCGATGATCGCAAAAATGGAGCCGGTCGGAACGTCGAGTGAGATATCAAAAACCGCGTGAACCCCGCCGAAGCTCTTGTGCAGATTTTCGGCCCGCAACAGCGATGCCGTGCCGGTCGCGACAGGGGGTTCGGCTGGCGCAGCTTCGGTCATGATCCGCGTCCGCCTGGCCGAAGCTTGTCCTGCACCATCCGGGCAGCCTGAACGAGCCCGCCGGGCATGAACAAAACAACGAACGTCAGCGCGGCCCCGTAGACGACCAGCCGCAGGTCGCCCATGCCGCGCAGGATTTCGGGCAGCAGTGTCAACAGGATCGCGCCGAACACCGGGCCAAACAAAGTCCCCATCCCCCCGACAATGACCATCGCCAGAATAGTGAACGCCTCGTTCACGTAGAACGCGTCGGGCACCAACGTGCCGACGAAACTCGCATAGAAGCAGCCTGCGGCTCCGGCGACGGCTGCGCCCAGGCCGAACGCGAACACTTTCCACGCCGCGCCATTGATGCCGAGCGAGGCAGCAGAGACCTCGTCCTCGCGGATCGCGGTAAGTGTTTCTCCAACCGGGGAACGGACCAATTGGTCGAGCAGCAGGTAGACGAGCAAAGTGAACCCGGACACCAGGTAAAAAAAGGCAGTCAGGTTGCGAAAGTCGGCGATCACCGTTCCACCGACAACAATTGCCGGTGGAGGCGAAATTCCATAAATGCCGAGCGGCCCCTGCGTCAGACTGATCCAGTTGAGCAGGATTTGATAAATGATCACTGCGAAGCCGAGCGAGGCGATGGCGAGGTAGTGCCCGCGCAGCCGCACCGCGAACAGGGAAAGGAACATTCCCGCCAGACCGGCGAAGGCGACGCCGGCCACGAACGCCGCCCAGAAAGGAATGCCGAGCTTGATGATAAGCAGGGTGGAAACGTAGGCGCCGAGGCCATAAAAGGCGGAATGTCCGAGATTGAGCTGGCCGGTATACCCCAGGATGAAATCAAGGCCGAGCGCGAGCAGGACGTTGATGGCGCAGATCGTCAGGTTCGTGCGCCAGTAAGTATCGTTGAATATCAGCGGTAGCGCGATGATGCAGAGCGCGGCAAGGAAATACCCCATCGGCCGCGATCGCAACATCGTTTTGCCACTGCCCAACCTTTGCGAAATCGCGGAATCAGACATTCTCCTCGCGCCTTTCCGCGATCAGCCCGGTCGGCTTGATTGCCAGCATCAGCAACAAGAGCGCGAACACGACAATATCGATCAGGCCGGGATCGAGAAATTGCGTGGTGTAGCTTTCAATGAGCCCGACAATCAGACCCGCGAGGATGGTTCCTTCGACGTTGCCGAAGCCCCCGATGATGACGATTGCAAACGCCTTCACGATCACCGAGGTGCCGGCAAAAGGCGTGAGCACGAGCACGGGCGCCAGCATCGCGCCCGCCATCCCGGCAAGTGCGGAGGCGATCACGAACGTCAGCATGATGAGATAGTTGGGATTGATGCCCATAAGTCCGGCAGTCTCGCGGTCCTGCGAAACGGCGCGCAGCGCCTTGCCGAGAAACGTGAACTTCATAAAGGCGTAGAGCAGCGCGATGGTCACCGAGGAGACCGCGATAATGATGATGTTCTGCCAGGAGACAAAGATGCCCGCAAAGCGAATGACCTGGCTGCTGTATTGTGTTTCGAAAGCGTAAGGAATCGGCCCGAACCACGCCAGCATCAGGTTTTGCATCATGACCGAAACGCCGATCGTGGCGATGAGCGGCAACAGCTCGTTTCCCTTGCGACGCAACGGCGTGAAAATTGACGCGTTGATCAGCCAGCCGAGCGCCGCGCCCACGAGAAATGCAACCCCGATGCTGAGGATGTAGCCGGCGCCAATCAAGTGCATGAAAAAATAGGCGGCGAAGGCACCGAGCGTGACAAAATCGGCGTGTGCAAAGTTGATCTGCACGAGCACGCCATAGATCAGCGTCAGGCCTAACGCCACCAGGACGTAGAGACTTCCGAAAACGACGCCGTTGATCGCCTGTTGTAGGACGATCGTTGTTGTCATTGTCGGGTCAGTTCCACTTCAGGCTTGTCCATGACATGTCGGGCTTGGTCTCCATGTAATGGACGGTATCCATCTTGGTGTTCTGATTGGTCTTGTCGAATTCCACGCTCCCCGTCACCCCGGAATAATTCTTCGTCGCGGCAAGTCCATCGCGTATCGACTGAGGATCCTTGCCGCCGCGTTTGACAACATCTGCGATCAGCATGATCTGGTCGTAAGCGTGAGCGTTCAGGTGCGTCGGGTCGGCGTTGTACTTGGCCTTGAATGTCGTGATGAAGTCTTTCACGACATTGCGGGTGTCGGTTGGATCGAACTGGACGATGCGGATGTAACCCAACGCAGCTTTACCGGCCTTCTGCTCAAATCCGAATGGCAGCCAAATAGTGCCGATCTGAATTGCATCGCCACCGCCGCCTTTGGTGATGCCGGCCTGCGCCAGTGCCTGGGTTATCTTCAGGCCCTGGCCCTCAAGAGTGTAGGTGGGAATAACATCGATCTTGCCGAGACCGGCAATTCGCGTCGCGATCGCCGTAAAGTCGTTGACGTCGCGCCCGAAGCCGATCTCGGCCAAGACCTTTCCGCCAAGCCGGGTAAAGTTCTCCTTGAACACCTGCCCATTGCCGATGCCGGCGTTGGTATTTTCGAAAAGCAGGACGGCATTGCGCGCATTGATGCGTTTATATGCATTTTCAGCGAGGTTGACGCCCTGCATGACCTCGTTCGGCATTATGCGGAAGGTCCAGGGGTTGCCCGGCTCCGTGACCTTGATGGAGGACGAACCGGCATTGAGCAAAGGCACCTTCGCCTGTTCAACGATGGGCATCACGGCAAGGGTAGCATCCGAACACTCTTCGCCAATGATGACGTCAGGCTTGAATTGCTCGATCAGGCGCTTGGCGGCCTGGGTCGCCGGCAACGGTGCGCAGCTCGAATCCTCGTACTGAACGACGAATTTGTATCCGTTGACGCCGTCCTTGTTGAGTTGCTCCAGCGCCAGTTCGACGCCTTGCTTGTCCTGGGCCCCGAAATACGAGCCCGGCCCCGACATCGGAAAAAGTGCGCCGATTTTGATGGTCTTGTCTTGCGCGTAGGTCGCCTGGCTTGCCGCCAGCAAGCCGACCGCGGCGACGCCTGCAACGAGAGCGCGAAATGTCACGGTCATTTCCTTATCCTCCTAGGAACGATCGTCACTAAAGCCTAGCAATGAACGTGCGACTGGGTAAAGCGACGTGCGGTAGTAGGCTGTGTCGCAGGCTGCACAGCCGCGGTCTGCGCCGACGAATTTCTCATGCGCGCATCGCTAGCTACGGAACCATCGTTTTGCTGGGTGGTTCTGTCGATGGATGGCGCGCCGCGAGGCAGCGGTTGTCACATGAACGAAGACGTCATAATCCCGTGGCTGCTGCAACGTTCGACAATATGGACGGCGCTGCTGGCGGGATTGGCGCCCGCCATGGTTGCCAACTTCAAGCGGCGCTCAATGATGCCGTGGTACCTCTACGGATTCGCTTGCACTCTCGTTGCTTGGCCCCTGATCACCCTTCCGACAATCCATGCGTTCCTTCTGCGGCCGCGGACGTTGGCGCCCGAGGCCCGACGAAAGCAGCGGCGGGCAGACGCGCTGGCCCTGCTCGCAGAAAGCAGCGTGCAATCGTATCCAACCTGGATCGCAGAACTCAGGCGCAAATCGCCTGAGGGAGTTGATCGCCGCCGCTATGTCTACAAGGAGATTGGACCGGGCGAGTCGATCGAACTCATTCGGGAAGTTGCCGATCATCGCGACAAGCATGCCGTGGCATTTCGCCATCGTAACGTCCATCTCGGTTACGTGCCCAAGCAACATAATTGGGTCGCCCCCGCTATCGACGACGGGCGACGGCTGGTTGCGATCGTGGACAAGGTCAAGGTTGGCGGCATCTTTCGTCGACGCGCAAAATTGGTGCGCATCCGCATTGCGGTCCTTGACGCACGTTGACGGCAACTGAGCCACAGTGACCAGATGTCCGCCTGCCAAGATCAAACATCTGCTATCGGCACTTCGTCGACCTTGTGACCGTGCGCGTCGACGATCGTGACGAACCAGCCGCTCCAATCCCATCCGGGCATGACGGCCCCGTGTTTGAGGTCGCGTGCCAGCACTAATGCATCTTCGCGAGCGGCCGCATTGCCTGACAAATCAATGCCTTTGTGGTTGTTCAGAACTTGTTTGCCGTCAGTGAGGCAAAAGTAATAACGCGGCATGGCGAATGATCCCGTAGCGAAACTACCATTCTGGCGTCAGTCGCATCGCCCGAGTCTTGTTTTTCACTGGCGCAGAAACGCCTCGTCAAGAGCTGCATTGCATCGGCGGGAAACTGAACGCTTGGCCATTGTCAGGCATCCGAGAATATTGCCTTGGCCCGCGACAACGCCCTGGCAAAGACGCGCTGCATCTCTATCGCATCTGCGCCCAATATTATTCGCCAGTGCAG